>Ga0316617_100000144_pt1 | contig 15686 bp, 8 predicted proteins | sample OWC_Aug_M1_C1_D2_FD_207801 | JGI IMG/M metagenome (GOLD analysis project Ga0316617, IMG submission 207801) | Wetland soil microbial communities from Old Woman Creek delta, Ohio, United States - OWC_Aug_M1_C1_D2_B | ecosystem: Environmental > Terrestrial > Soil > Wetlands | place: USA: Ohio... | reverse complement strand
AGGATGCTTCGGGTCCAGGTCAAGAAAGACATGGTGAGCGGCCAGACGGCGGAGCACGTCCGGCGCTGTGCGATAACCCGGGCGGGCGCGCTGTCGCTTCAGTTCCATCGCCGCCAGCCGGAGGGCCGCGCTCGCACGCGGCCGGAATCCCAGCTTGGTGTAGAACCACCAGGCGCCGGACTCGATGCCTTCCTCGTTGCCCAGCCCCAGCTGGTAGGGCTCGATGCTGAAGGAAGTGACACCCGAGAACGCGTGCAGCGCGGCGAGCCAGCGTGCGAACACATGCGCCGAGGCGCCGCCGCGGAAGGTCTCGAAGGTGTTGAACGAGATCGCGGCCGAACGGCCGAGAAAGTCGGCCTGGTGATAGCCGATGGGGACGCCGTTTTGCAGTGTCAGTCCGCCGTAGAGGGCCGGCAGTGCGGGGCGTCGCTCCGGCACCATGCCGATCAGCGCGAAGGCGAGTCCGTTGCCGTCGTCGACGAGCCAGACGTCGCGCGGGTTGCCGTAGGCGATGGCGTCGAGATCACGCTGGCGTGTAATCATCGCACCGTGCGCCAGCGTGAGCAGGGCCTCCGCGTCGCGCGCCGGCACGCGCCGGATCGAGCGCGGGGCGCGCGCGACTTCGCGGCGCAATTCCGGTCGCCCGCGCGGCAGCGCTGCAGTCTGCCAGGCGCGTGGTGCACGGGGGAAGTGCGCGAGCGTGCGCGACGGGACACCTGGCGCCGGCAGCAGTTCACAGCTCGGGTTGATGGCATCGTAGAACGCCTCGCGTGTGACTTCGGTGCCTGGCATTGCCGCGACGCGCTCGATGACAAAGGTGGCATCGCTGCGCGGGCCGCGCAGGCGGTCGAGCGCCGCGTAACCCGGCAGGTGGGCCTCGCGCAGCGCGTGCGCTTCGATCGGGGTCACCAGCGCCGGCAATAGCTTGGCCAGGGACCGTTCGGCCTCGTCGTCGCTGCGGTCGAGGCGCAGCGCACCGGGCCAGCGCGCGGCGATCCAGCGTGCCGTCGGGTAGAAGAACGGAAACCACGTCAAGGTTCCCGCGATGCCGGAGTACGCCAGTGCCTCCCTGTGCGCTTGAAGGTCGCGGCGCCGGCTAAAACCGGCGAGCATCGACTCAACCTGCCGCAGGACCACGGCGTTGTCCGGGTAGGCGCGCAGGAAGCACAGCGCTTCGTGCAGGCGGCGCACCTGCTCCGGCGTGGCGAGCGCCGTCTGCGCGAGAGTCCGGAGCAGGGTCAGCTTGGCGGTGGCGACATCGGCGCCGTACCGGTCACGAGATCGTTCAAGGGCGACGAGCGAGCGGGCAGACATCGGACGGGGCCGGAAGCGAGCGATGAACGGAAGAACGGCGCCGAGAGTGTCGCACGGCCGGTGGGGAATGCCCGAAAGCCAGCGCAATGGTCTTCGGCTCTAGAATCCCGCGCTTCGCAGCGCCGCTGCGCCTTTCACCCCAACCTCTGCGCGGAGTACGTCCCGATGAAACGCCCAGCCTCACTGATTCCTGTCGCCCTGGCGGCGCTGCTGCTGGCCGCCTGCGGCAAGCCGGAGACGCCTGCTCCGAAGGCCGAACCGGCCAAGCAGGCGGCAGCCGCGCCGGCCAAGGCCGAACCGCTGAAGATCGGCTTCGTCTATGTCAGCCCGGTCGGTGACGCCGGATGGACATCGCAGCACAACGCAGGTCGACTGGCCCTGGAACAGGCACTGGGCGACAAGGTCAAGACCAGCTTCGTCGAAAAGGTGCCCGAAGGCGCCGACGCCGAGCGCGTGATCCGCGACCTCGCGCAGCAGGGCAACACGCTGATCTTCACGACGTCGTTCGGCTTCATGAACCCGACGATCAAGGTGGCCGAGGAGTTCCCGAACACGAAGTTCGAACACGCGACCGGCTACAAGACTTCCGCCAACGTCAACACCTACAACGCGCGTTTCTACGAAGGGCGCTACCTGGCGGGCATGGTGGCCGGCCGGATGAGCAAGACCGGCACGCTCGGCTACGTGGCGGCGTTCCCGATCCCGGAGGTCCTTCAGGGCATCAATGCTTTTACGCTCGGTGCGCGCGCGGTCAACCCGAAGGCGCAGGTGCGCGTGGTCTGGGTCAACAGCTGGTACGACCCCGGCAAGGAGCGCGACGCCGCCAACACGCTGATGGGGCAGGGCGCCGATGTTGTCACCCACCACACTGACTCCACCGCGACCGTTGCGGTGGCGGAGGAGAAGGGCAAGATGGCGATCGCCTACCACTCCGACATGCGCAAGTTCGGGCCGAATGCCCAGCTTGCCGCGGTCACGCACCACTGGGGCGACTACTACACCGCGCGGGCGAAAGCGGTGATGGACGGCACGTGGAAGGTCGCGCCGGTCTGGGGCGGCATCAAGGAAGGCTTCATCAAGCTGGAAGCCCTATCGGACAAGCTGCCGAAGGAACTGGTCGATGAGGTGAAGAAGCGCGAGGACGAGATCCGAGCCGGCACGTTCCACCCGTTCACGGGTCCGATCAAGACCAGCGAAGGCAAGGACGTCATTGCCAGCGGCGCGCTCACCGACGAGCAGCTGGGCAAGATGGATTACTACGTGGCCGGCGTGGTCGGCAAAGTGCCGAGTGGTGGCAAGTAAGCGAAGTGTGATTACCGTGCGGCTCGCCCGGGCCGTTGCCGCAGGTTGCCTTGCCTGCGCGCTCGCCGCCAGCGGCCTAGTCGCCCGCGCCGAGTCCACGGCGTCCGCGGAACTCAACCGGGCCTTCGACGAGTACTGGGAATGGTCGCTGGCCCGCAACCCGGGCTTTGCGACCTTTGTCGGCGACGCGCGCTACAACGATCGTCTGGGCGACCTTTCGGCCGATGCCGTGCTGCGCGAGAGGGCAGAGGCGGCAGCCTTCCGGCGCCGCGTCGAGGCCATCGATCCGGCCGGTCTGACGACCGAGCAGCGTGTGTCGCGCGAGGTCTTCCTTCGCGACCGCGCGAGCCGCGAGCGCCTCGAGAAGTTCTTTGGCGAGCTGCCGCTGCGCAACGCCTATCCGGTCACGCAGACCTTCGGCCCGCAGTTCTTCCTGCCGCAGATGGTCCGGTCGACGCGCTTTGCCAGCACGGCCGACTATGAGGCGTACCTCAAGCGACTGGCCGCCGTTCCGGTCTTTCTCGACCAGGTCACGGAGCAGCTCAGTCTGGGCGCGGCACACGGCTGGACCCCGCCGCGGGTGACGGTGCAGGCCGTGCCGGCACAGATCGGCGCGCAGGTGGTTGCGGACCCAACGCAAAGCGCGTTCTACGCGCCGTTCCGGAATTTCCCGGCGTCGGTCCCGGAGGCGGAACGCGAGCGGCTCCGGACCGCTGGTGCGGCCGTGATCAAGGATTCGGTCGTTCCGGCTTTCGAGCGGTTTCGTCGCTATTTCGAAGGCGAGTACCTGCCGAAGACACGAACGGAGCTGGCGGCGTCGACGCTGCCCGGCGGTCCGGCCTACTACGATGTACTGCTGCAGGACCAGACCACGACCGGCCTGACCGCGCGCGAGATCCACGAGACCGGGCTCAGGGAGGTGAGCCGCGTGGAAACCGAGATGGATGCGGTCATGCGCAGCACCGGCTTCAAGGGCAGCCGCGCGGAGTTCGTCCGCTTCCTGTGGAGCGATCCGAAGTTCTTCTATCAGACGCCGGGCGAACTGCTGGCGGGCTACCGCGACATCGCGAAGCGTGTCGATGCCGAATCGCCCCGCCTGTTCCGGGAACTGCCGCGCCTGCCGTACGGCATCCGGGCGATGCCGCCCGAGCGTGGCCGCGCCGCCGAGTCCTATACGCCCGGAGCCGGAGACGGCTCGCGCGCCGGCTATTTCGAGGCGAACCTCAATGATCCGAAGGGCCGTGCCAAATGGCAGATGCCCACGCTGGTGCTGCACGAGACGGTGCCCGGCCATCACACGCAGAGTGCGCGGGCCCTGGAGTTGACGAACATTCCCGCCTTCCGCCGCTTCGCGTGGTACCCCGCGTTCGGCGAGGGCTGGGCCCTCTACGCCGAGAGACTCGGTGACGAGATCGGCATGTATGCCGATCCGTACGACCGCTACGGGCACCTGAGCGGCGAGCTGCTGCGCTCGGCGCGCATGGTCGTCGACACCGGGCTGCATGCGCTCGGGTGGACGCGCGAGCAGGCCGTGGCCTACATGAAGGAACACACCACAGAGTCCGACGCGTTCATTGCCAGCGAAGTCGACCGCTACATCGTGCAGCCCGGACAGGCAACGACCTACAAGGTCGGGCAGCTGAAGATCCTCGAGCTGCGCGCACGTGCAACTGCGGCACTCGGGCCGCGCTTCGATGCGCGCCGTTTCAACAACGTGATCATCGATGGCGGGGCGCTGCCGCTGTCCGTTGTCGAGCAGAACGTCGATCGCTGGATCGCCGCCGAGAAAGCGCGCGGCGGCTGATCAGTCCGCCCGCGCGCTGGGCCGGCCCCGGCAAGCCGTCGTCTCAGGCCGTTGAGCGGCTGCGGACCTTGCCCGTACCCCGCTTGACGCTGCCGCCGGGTGCGCGCTTCCCTGCTGCGCTTGCGCCGGGCAGTCCCAGCTCGGCGCGCACCGTGGCCAGCATCGCCACCTGTTCGGCATTGGGCTTGAACCCCTGGAGGCGCGGGTCGGCCATCAGGCGCTCGAACAGACGCAGCAGGCGCGCGCGGTCGTCCCTCGACGTCAGCAGCTTCGGCAGCGTTGCGAGCGCCTGCTCGGGTACATGACGGACGATGACTTCCTGTTCGCCGCGCAGCCGGCGCCACGCCGCCGGATCGAGGTCCGGCAGGAGCCCGGCGTAGTCGTCCATCAGTTCCTTGCGCAGTGCTAGCCGCTCGAGCGGCAGCGGCTCGCCGTGCCGCGCGAGCAGGGCGCCGATGCGCACGGCGGCGGCCTCGTAGCCACCCTCGTCGATCGACGCCAGCGCCCTGGCGACGACTTCCCGGCTTGCGCTGGCGCGCGCTTCCGCCTCGGCCGAGGCCGCGCGTTGATCCTCCGCCATCGTCAGTGCGAACATCGAACCGAAGGTCTGGAAGAACATCGCCTCGCTGGTCGCGTCGCGTACCGCGCGGTAGCAGTCGAGCGTAGCGCTGATCAGCTCCGACATCGCCTGCTCGGTCTGGCGTGGCAGCGCATCGGCATCAAGTGCAGCACGCTGCTCGCGTACGGCGTCGGCCAGCGGCCCCAGCCATGCGAACCAGGGGTTCGCGTCGGAAATGGCCCAGCGCTCGGCGCGCAGCGGATGCAGTTCGCGCATCAACTTGGCGTTCGCCTCGTTCGAAGTGGCCTGCACCAGCGGGCGGGCCAGCAATTCGTAGGCCTTCTGGTTGAAGTCGGACACGCGCTCGACTGCCTCGAACGCCGCTTCATCCTTGCGCTTGAAGCGGTTCAGCCGCCCGACAATCTCCTCAAGCTGCTGCTCGCGAAACTCGACTTCGTACTGCGGCTTGCCGCCCTGGCCGGCGATCTCCTTGATCTCCATGCCGTACAGACCCGGCGGCAGCGCCTCGATTGATTTAAGCACCGAGACGATCTGCGCGTGCTCCTTCTTTGCGACCGCACCGGACACGAAGATGCCAAGGTGGCCCGCGCTCTGGTGCAGCAGGCCGACGATGACTTGGCCGCGCGCCTTGATCTCGTCGGTCGAGCCGTAGACATCGGCGACCCAGTTGAACGCCTGCTGCGGCGGCGTGATGTTGTCGCCCATCGACGCAAAGAGCACGATCGGCGAACGGATCTCACGCAAGTCGAACACTTTGCCCGCACCGGCCGACGTCTTGCCGCTCCAAAGCTTGTTGCCGACGAAGAGGTTCTGCGTGATCCATTCGATCTCTTCGCGGTTCATCAGGTAGAACCCGCCCCACCAGCGCTCGAACTCGAGGAAGCGCGGCACCTCGGTGTCGACATTCTTGTATACGTTGTAGTACTTGTCCCAGAACGTGTTAGCCGGGTTCAGGTTCTCGAAGTTCTGCACGAGGTAGGCGCCGTCGAAGAGTCCCGCGCCCATGTCGGACGCCAGCGACGACATCCAGGTGCCGCCCAGCATGCCGCCGGCATAGCGCATCGGGTTGTCGCTCGGGCCGTCGGCCAGCGCTCCGCCCCAGTACGACATCGGCGCGCCGTTGATGACGATCGGGCCGGTGTCCTCGGGGTGCGACGCCGCCAGCATCATCGCTGCCCAGCCGCCCTGGCAGTTGCCGACGATCGCCGGCTTCGGGCTCTCCGGGTGCAGTTCTCGCACGCACTCGACGAAGCGGCGCTCGGCGGCGCAGACATCGAGCAGCGTCTGGCCCGGCTCCGGCATCGGGAAGAAGATGACGAAGTAGACCGGATGGCCCTCGCGCAACGCTACGCCGACCTGCGAGTCGTCCTTGAAGCCGCCGATGCCCGGTCCGTGGCCCGCGCGCGGGTCGATGATCACGTACGGGCGGCGTTTGGGGTCGACCGTGACGCCGGCCGGCGGCACGATCTTCACCAGCGCGTAGTTGACGGCACGCTCGAGCGTGCGGCCGTCGAGCACCATCTCGTAATCGAAATTGAGCACCGGTGGCAGCCCCGCGCGCGTATGTTCGAGGTACTGGTTGCCGCGCTGGCGCATCGCATCCAGGAAGAGGATGCCGCGCTGCATGGAGTCGATCGCGTAGCTTGACCAGTCCCGCATGACGTCGAGCGGCGAGGTGACGGCGGCAACGCCCAGCATGTAATCGTCGCGCACGTTCTTGACGCGCTCGTCGTAGTGTTCCACGGCCTTGCGTACGCGGTTTTGATAGAGCTGCGCGACCTTGGCGGAGACGTCCATCGATTTGGCTAGGTTCTTGCCGTTGTCCATAGGTTCCTCGCTGATTCGGTCTTAGGCGTCTGTCACGCCATGATGTGGACGCCGCCGTCCACGTAAACAGTTTCGCCACTGATGCGCCGCGCATAGGGCGTGGCGAGATAGGCGCAGGCGAAGCCGACGTCCATGATGTCGACCAGCTCGCCCAGCGGCGCCTTCTGAGCAGCCTCGGTGAGCAGCAGGTCGAAGTCCTTCAGTCCTGAAGCCGCGCGCGTCTTCAGCGGGCCGGGCGACATCGCATGCACGCGGATGCCCTTCGGCCCCAGTTCATAGGCCAGGTAGCGGCACGACGCTTCGAGCGCGGCCTTGACCGGCCCCATGACGTTGTAGTTCGGCACGACGCGGTTGGCGCCGTAGTAGCTCATCGCGAACATCGCGCCGCCCCCGGTCATCAGCGGCACGGCAAGCCGCGCCATGCGGATGAACGAGTGGCAGGAGACATCGATCGACTTCGCGAAGCCCTCGGCCGAACAGTTGAGCAGCCCGCCCTGCAGGTCATCCTTGGGCGCCCAGGCGATCGAGTGGACCAGGATGTCGAGCCGGCCCCACTGCTGCCCGATTGCTTCAAAGACGGCTTCGAGCTGTCCCGGCACGCTGACGTCTAGCGGCAGGCAGATCGTCGAGCCGAGTTCGCGCGCGAGCGGTTCGACGTGCGGCCGCGCCTTCTCGTTCAGGTAGGTCACGGCCACGTCGGCACCGAGTTCGTGGAACGCCTTGGCGCAGCCCCAGGCGATCGAGTGCTCGTTGGCGATGCCGACGACGAGCGCCTTCGCTCCTTTCAGGACCGGTTGCGGAATGATGGGCGTCATGGTTGTGCTCGGTTACTGCGCCAGCAGCCGTTCGGTGTGGCGCGCAATCATCAATTCCTCGTTGGTGGGGATCGTCAGTGCCGTGACGCGACTGGTGACGGTGCTGATACGGGGTCCGGCGGCCGCATTGGCGGAAGTGTCCAGCTCAACGCCGAGCCAGGCGGCGGTCTGGCAGACGCGCGCACGGATCTCGGCCGAGTTTTCGCCGACGCCAGCCGTGAAAACGATCGCATCCAGCCCGCCGAGCGCAGCGGCAAGCGAACCGAGTTCGCGCCCGATGCGGTAGACAAAGAGATCGACCGCAAGCCGCGCGCGCGGCTCCGCGCTCGCCAGCAGCGTGCGCATGTCGCTGGCGATGCCCGAGACGCCGAGCAGGCCGGACTGCTGGTACAGCAGCTTCTCGACTGCGCGCGCATCCATGCCGCGCTCGTCCATCAGGTAGAGCACCACGCCCGGATCAAGGTTGCCGGTGCGGGTGCCCATCGGCAGGCCGTCGACCGCGGTGAATCCCATCGTGGAGGCAACGCTGCGGCCGCCCTGAAGCGCGCACATGCTGGCACCGTTGCCGAGGTGCAGCACGATCGTGCGGCCCTGTGCGGCCTTCGCGTCGAACTGAGGCAGTACCGCGGCGATGTACTCGTAGCTCAGCCCGTGGAAGCCGTAGCGTCGTACCCCCGCCTCGTGCAGCTCGTAGGGCAGCGCGAACATCTGCGCAATCTCTGGATTGGTGCGATGGAACGCCGTGTCGAAGCACGCGACCTGCGGTACGTCGGGCGAGCGTTGCAGTACTGCGCGGATCGCCGCGAGGTTGTGCGGCTGGTGCAGCGGCGCCAGCGGCACGAACCGGTCGAGCGCGGCGAGCACTGCTACGTCGGCCCGCACCGGCTGCGTGTACTCCATGCCGCCGTGCACGACCCGGTGGCCGACCCCGATCAGCTTCACTCCATTGGCACGCCCGCGCAGGAACTCGAACAAGTGATCAAGTGCACCAACGTGTCCAAGCTTCGTTCCATCGGGCCACGATTTTTCGGAGACGGTGGCGCCGGACGCATCGCGCGCCACGAAGCGCGGTGCGCTGAACAGCGCTTCAATCTGCCCGCGGATCCGCAAATCGAGCGTCCCGGTGTTGCGGAAGAAGACCGAGAACTTGACGCTCGACGATCCGGCGTTGATGACGACGATGGCCTGCTCGGTCATGGCGCGGCTCAGCTGACGACTTTCGCGAGCGCTTCGCGCCGGGCGCGCGCAACGAGCACCGCGACGGCGCACGACGCCTGCCGCGTCAGTTCGGAGTCCGCGCGGCTGGTCAGGATGATCGGCACGCGCGCGCCGAGCACGATGCCGGCGGCGTCGGCGCCTGCCAGGAACGACAGGCTCTTGGCCAGCATGTTGCCGGCTTCCAGATCGGGAACGATCAGCACGTTGGCGCGGCCGGCGACCGGTGAATCGATCTTCTTGATCTCTGCCGCGGCCAGGCTGATCGCGTTGTCGAGCGCCAGCGGGCCGTCGAGCACCGCGCCGGTGATCTGCTTGCGATCGGCCATCTTGCAGAGCGCGGCGGCCTCGACCGTCGATGGCACCTTCGGGTTGACGGTTTCCATCGCCGACAGGATCGCGACACGCACTTCGGCAAACTTCAGGGCGTGCGCGAGGTCGATCGCGTTCTGCACGATGTCGACCTTGTCTTCGAGCGTCGGCATGATGTTGACGGCGGCGTCGGAGATGATCAGGGGGTCTTCGTAGGCGGGGACGTCCATCACGAAGCAGTGGCTGACCCGGCGCGAGGTGCGCAGCCCGTTCTCGCGCCGCACGACCGCGGCCATCAGTTCGTCGGTGTGCAGGCTGCCTTTCATGATCGCTTCGGCCTGACCGCTGAGCACCAGTTCCACGGCCTTGTCGGCGGCGGCATGGCTGTGAGGCACTTCGACAATCGGATACTCCGAAATATCGACACCCGCCTTGCGCGCGGCTTCGCGGATGCGCTCCGGTGGTCCGATGAGGATCGGCTTGATCAGGCCGAGCCGGGCGGCGCCGATCGCTCCGTCAATGGCGGCCTCGTCGCAGGGGTGGACAACGGCGACCGGAAGGGGCGGCAGGTCGCGGCAGGCATCGAGCAGGCGTTGGTACTTGGCGTGGTTGTTCATTCGTGACGGCAGGTAGGCAAAGGAAATGCTGCACTGCAACTATAGACCTTGAAGCACCGATGTGCAGACCGTAACGACGGGTCTGTTGATGCGAAGCAAGCAGCCTCGGACATGCCATCGCCGCGTCGGAGCTGGGAGCGGCGCCACCGTGGCGATGCCGGACGCGGACCGATATAGTTTGGCGAACAAATCTAAAGAATGACCGCAGGCGGCGTCGACGGCGCCGAGGGGATGGCAATGGCGGGCGGCAAGATCGCGGTGTCCTGGTGTGTCGCTGGCATGGCTGCTGTCCTGCTTCTCGCCTGCGGCCGCGGTACGCCCGCGCCGCCAGCGCGGCCTACACCCGAAGTCACAGCGGTGACCGTCAACCCGCGCGACATTCCGGTGACGTTCGAGTTCGTCGCGCAGACGCAGAGTTCGCAGGCGGTCAACATCCAGGCGCGCGTCAGCGGCTTCCTCGACAAGCGCGTGTACACCGAAGGCGACGTCGTGCGCGCTGGGCAGGTCCTGTTCCTGATGGATCCGAAGCCGCTACAGGCGCAGGTCGACGCGGCGCAGGCGCAGCTCAACAACGCCCAGGCGGCACTCGATGTCGCGAAATTCAACCTCGACCGCACCAAGCCGCTCGCGGAACAAAACGCGCTGTCGCAAAAGGACCTCGACGACGCCAACGGCAACTATCTGTCGTCGAAGGCGAATGTCGATGCGGCGCGCGCGAACCTCGAAAGCGCCAAGCTCAACCTCTCGTACGCGACGATCACCTCTCCGATCACCGGCGTCACCGGCAGCGCGATCGTTGCCGACGGCACGTACGTCAGCACCAGCAACAGCCAGCTGACGACGGTCTCGGTGCTGACGCCGATGTGGGTGACCTTCAGCCTGTCGGAGGCCGAAGCGCTGCGCTATCGCGACGAGGTCGAGCGCGGCCTGCTGAAGCGCCCGGTTGGCGACGCCTATACGGTCGAAATCGTGCTCGCCGATGGTTCGATCTTTCCCGAGATTGGGCGGATCACGTTCGCCGATCCGGCCTACAACAGCCAGACCGGCACCTTCACCGTGCGCGTGCAGCTCGCGAATCCGCAGGGTCTGCTGCGCCCGAACCAGTTCGTGCGTGCGCGGCTGAAGGGCGCAATACGGCCGAATGCCCTGGCGGTGCCGCTGCGCGCGGTCCAGCAGGGGCCGAAGGGGCACTTCGTATGGGTCGTCGGCAAGGAAGGCACCGTCGAAATGCGACCGGTGACGGTGGGTTCGTGGATCGGGGAGGAGTGGCAGATCACGAACGGACTCCAGCCAGGCGCCGTCGTCGTCGTCGACGGCGCGCTGGCGCTGTCTGCCGGTGCCGCCGTCAAGACACAGCCGCTGGCGGTTCCAACGCCGATGGCCGTGGCATCTGCGGTGAAGCCCGACGTCAAGCCGCCACCAGCCTCCGCGACGGCCAGTGCGTTGCCGGCCCGCGTGTATTTCGCGAGTGGCTCGGCCGCGCTCGACGCGAATGCGAAAGAATCGCTGCGCTCGATCGGCAACGGCCTGATCGGCGCCCCATACCCGATCGAGATCACGGGGTACGTCGACTCGAAAGGCGCGGCCGCCAAGAGCCGAGTGCTTGCCGAGCAACGTGCCAAGGCCGTGCGCGACGCGCTGGTGGCCGCCGGAGTGAAGGCCGACCGAATCCGCCTGAGCCCGCCCGCCAACATCGTCGGTGGTTCCGAACACGAGCAGGCGAGGCGCGTCGACATCGCGTTCGCCGTTCGCTGAAACAGGCGACGGAACCTATCTCCGAGTCCCCGATGGATCGCGTTGCCACGAGAACCGGGCGGATGCAAGGCGGCTGGCGAAGGACAGTGGCCGGGCCTACGGCCGAGCAGGCCAACGTCGCAGACGCCCGGGTATCGCGACCACCGGCGACTCGGAGATAGGTTCCTATGTTCTCGCGCTTCTTCATCGAGCGGCCGGTCTTTGCGGCGGTCGTTTCGATCATCATCGTGCTGGCCGGGCTGGTCGCAATGCGCGCCCTGCCGGTCGAGCAGTACCCGACGATCATCCCGGTGCAGGTGACGGTCCAGACGACCTATCCGGGCGCCGACTCGCAGACGCTGGCCGAGTCTGTCGCCGCCCCCATCGAGGCGCAGATCAACGGCGTCGACAACATGCTGTACATGACGTCGAGCAGCTCGTCGACCGGGCAGCTGACGCTGACGGTCTTCTTCTCGCTCGATACCGATCCGGACATCGCGCAGGTGCAGGTGCAAAACCGCGTCAACCTAGCACTGCCGCAGCTGCCGGAGGCGGTCACGCAGAACGGCGTGCAGGTCCAGAAGAAGTCATCGTCGATCATGATGCTGATCGCGGTGAAGGGGCCGGCCGAGCGCTACACGCCGGAATACATCGCCAACTACGCCAACGTGTACGTGCTTGACACGCTCAAGCGCGTACCAGGTGCCGGACAGGCGCAGATCTTCGGCGTGCCGGACCAGGCGATGCGGATCTGGATGAACCCGGACCGCATGGCTTCGCTCGGCATCACCACCAGTGACATCCAGCAGGCCGTTCAGGCGCAGAACGCCCTGTTCGGTGCCGGACAGATCGGACAGCAGCCGACGCAGGCGCCGGTCGAGCTGAGCTTTCCGGTCGTGACCCAGCGGCCGTTCACCGACCCGCTGCAATACGAAAACATGATCCTGCGGGCCGCCAGCAGCGGCAGCGCGATCGTGCGGCTGAAGGATGTTGCGCGCGCCGAGGTCGGACTGAAAAGCTACATCGTCGACTCCAAACTCAACGGCGTGCCTGCGACCTACATCGCCGTGTACCAGCAGGCGGGATCGAATGCGATTGCGGTGTCCGACGGCGTGCGCAGGACGCTGGAGGCGATGCAGGCCCGGATGCCGCCGGGCATCGAGACGGTCATCGCGCTCGACACCACGGACTTCGTGCGGCTGTCGATCGAGGAGGTCGTCCACACGCTGTTCGAGGCGCTAGCGCTGGTCGTGCTGGTCGTCTTCCTGTTCCTGCAGAGCCTGCGTGCGACCTTCATCTGCATCGTCGCGATCATCGTCGCGCTGGTCGGCGCCTTCACCGGCATGTTTGCGCTCGGTTACTCACTGAACCTGCTGACGCTGTTCGGTCTGGTGCTGGCGATCGGCATGGTCGTCGACGACGCGATCGTGGTCGTCGAGAACACCGACCGCAACATGCACGAACACGGGCTCGGTCCGAAGGAGGCGGCGATCCGGTCGATGGAAGAGGTCTCGGGGCCGGTCATCGCCGTCGTGCTGGTGCTGTGCGCAGTGTTCATCCCGGCCGCTTTCCTGCCCGGCAGCACGGGGCAGCTCTACAGACAGTTCGCGATCACGATCGTCGTCTCGGTGGCGATCTCGGGTTTCGTCGCGCTGACGCTCACGCCAGCGATGTGCGCGCTGTTGCTGAAGCACGAGCCGCCCAAGACCAAGGGCTTCTTCGGCTGGTTCAACCGCCAGTTCCAGAAGCTGACGGATGCCTACGGCCGGCTGGTGATGCTGACGATCCGCCGCGCCGTCATTTCGCTGGTGCTGCTGGTCGGATTCATCGCCGCAATCGTGTGGCTCTTCAAGACTACGCCGACCAGCTTCGTTCCACTCGAGGACCAGGGCTACGTACTGACCGCGATCGTGATGCCCGACGCCGCGAGCCTGGACCGCACCGTCAAGATGGGCGATGCGGTTGACAAGCTCTACGCCGAGCAGCCGGGCGTACTCAACCGCAGCGTCATCAACGGCTACAGCTTGATCGACCAGGGCTTCAAGACCAATGCATCGACGCTCTTCATCACGTTGAAGGACTTCAAGGAACGCTACAAGTCACTTGAGACGGCGAAGCTCGAGAATCCGCGCACTATCCTGATCGACGTGTACAAGAAGTCGTTCGCGATCAACGAAGCCCTGGTGCTGCCGATCCCGCCGCCGGCGATACCCGGGCTTGGCGCGACCGGTGGCTTCGAGTTCTGGATCCAGTCGGTTGGCGGCGGCGATGCAACCCAGCTCGACCTCCTGACGCAGCAGTTCCTGAAGGCGGCCAAGGCGCGGCCCGAACTTGCCAGCCTCAGCACGACCTTCCGTGCCAACAGCCAGCAGCTGAAGGTTGACGTCGACCGCGACAAGGCCACGCTGCTCGGTGTGCAGATCTCCGACGTCTACAGCGCGATTCAGGCGCAGTTCGGTTCGCTGATCGTCAGCCAGTTCAACCAGTACAGCCGCTCGTGGTTCGTGATCCTGCAGTCCGACGCGCGCTTCCGCTTGACTCCCGAGGACATCACCAAGCTCTACACACGCAACCAGCACGGCCAGATGATTCCGCTGACCGCACTGGTGCGAACAAGCTACGTGACGGGGCCGGACCTGCTGCCGCACTTCAACGGTTTCCCCGCGGCGAAGATCATCGGCAGCCAGGCGCCTGGCTACAGCTCCGGCCAGGCGATTGCAGCGATGGAAGCGGTCACGCGCGACATCTTGCCCGGCGGCTACCAGCACGCGTGGTCCGGCATCGCCTACGACGAGAAGCAGTCCGGGGGCACGTCGATGGTCGCATTTGTGTTTGGACTGATCTTCGTGTTCCTCGTTCTGGCGGCGCAGTACGAGTCGTGGACGCTGCCGGGCGCCGTCATGACGGCGGTGCCGTTCGGCGTGCTCGGTGCGCTGGTCTTCAACTGGATGCGCGGGCTGGACAACGACGTGTACTTCCAGATCGGCCTTTTGGTGCTGATCGGCCTCGGCGCCAAGAATGCGGTTCTGCGCGTGTCGGCGGCGGTCGAGTTGCGCCAGCAGGGCAAGTCGATCATCGAGGCGACCATGCTTGCCGGCGAGCGGCGATTGCGTCCGATCGTGATGACGTCGCTCGCGTTCGCGTTCGGCGTGCTGCCGCTCGCGCTGGCCCTCGGCGCCGGCGCCAACGCGCGCCACTCGATCGGCACCGGCATCATCGGCGGCATGCTCGGCGAGACGACGCTGGCGATGCTGTACGTGCCGCTCTTTTACTACCTGTTCGCGCGCTTCAAAGAGTGGCGCGCCGAGCGCAAGGCCGGCCCGGGCGTCGCGCCGGTCGCGGCCCCGAACGGAGGCTCTGAGTGAACCGCGCGAGACGGGCTGCCGGTGCGCTGCTGGCCTGTGTGCTGGCGGGATGCGCGGTCGGGCCTGACTATCGCCGCCCGGAAGTCGCGGTTCCGGCCGCCTACGAGTACCTGCCGAAGGCCACGGCCGACACGATCAATACAGAGTGGTGGAAGCAGTTCGGCGACCCGGTACTCGACGGCCTGATCGCCGAGGCGCTCGCCCACAACCTCAACGTCAAGCAGGCGGCAGCCAACGTGCAGCAGGCCGCAGCGCTGCTCACCGAGACGCAGTCGCAGTTCTATCCGCAGATCGGCTACGACGCTCAGGGCGCGCGCCAGCAGTTCTCGACCGACGTGCTGCCGAACCGGCCGAGCACTTCGCGCACGCAGTCTTCCTACCAGGTTATCGCCAGCGCCAGCTGGGAGATCGACCTGTGGGGCCGCATCCGCCGGCAGACGGAGTCGGCGCGGGCAAACCTGCTGGCCACCGAGGAGGCGCGCCGTGGTGTCATCCTGACGCTGGTCGGCCAGGTGGCCAACAACTACCTGACACTGCGCGCGCTCGATGAACAACTCGCCGTGGCGCACAAGACGCTCGTGACCTACAACGAGTCGCTGAAACTCTTCGAGCTGCAGTTTAAGTACGGCGTGGTGTCACAGATGAACGTCGCGCAGGCGAAGTCGCAGTCGCAGACGGCGGCGGCGCAGATTCCGGCGATCGAGCAGCAGATCGTTCAGACCGAGAATGCGCTCTCCGTCCTGCTTGGCCGCAACCCGGGCCGCATAGCGCGTGGCAAGGCGGTCAAGGACCTGACGTTTC
>Ga0316617_100000143_pt1 | contig 15695 bp, 15 predicted proteins | sample OWC_Aug_M1_C1_D2_FD_207801 | JGI IMG/M metagenome (GOLD analysis project Ga0316617, IMG submission 207801) | Wetland soil microbial communities from Old Woman Creek delta, Ohio, United States - OWC_Aug_M1_C1_D2_B | ecosystem: Environmental > Terrestrial > Soil > Wetlands | place: USA: Ohio... | reverse complement strand
CGCCGTCTGGGCTGGAAGGGAACGATCCCCCAGGACATGCGCAGATATTACCTCAACCGCCTCGGAAGACTCGCCGACACGCCCGATCGAGACCGGGTGGACATGGTACTGCGGAATCTCGCAGGAATCTTGCTTCACTACCAAATTGGCCTGCTGCGCGGTTCCGGTGTGTTCAATCCGGTCAAATTCTCGTTTGTACGCCCGGCGGACTCTGCACCCGTAGAACTGCTGGTCGGGCGGGTCGATCTTCGGTTTGCGCCAAGGCGGCTCTGTAGCCGGGTAGGCGCGGCGGCGCCGTGGGCGACGAAGGGTTTCGTATATCGGCGGAAAGATCGCGTGCTGGTATCATTCCGCGGTTGGCATGAACTGGCGGGTGCGGGATGTCGGTTCGCGGAGGGGTGGCTCACTCTGGCCGGGCGCGAGGGTGCTGCAGAGGTTCGGGCCGATCTGCTGTGTGAGGAATTGGACAAAGGCACGCCCCTACGGTTGTGAATATGCCGATAGAGAAGCCATCGCCTCCTCGTGGTTCCGCCAGGCCCATCGCAGAGGTCATTGACTCGACTGTGGATCGAGCGACAGCGGACGACGGTTGCCCCCGACTTCGAATGGGAAATATCCCCTTTCCTTGCCGCTGCAAGGCGGTGGGCACCGCGAACATTGGCAGTCAGTCGAGATCCGCTAACAACCCTCGCTGCTACGCAGACAACTTGTCCCTTATTCACATGTGGCACAGGACTGAGGCGGGAGATGCGACGGTGTTCCGTGGAACGGACACCCGCTTGCCCTTCGTCGAAGGAGCCCGACGTAACCCCGGGTGACCATGCATCTTCCCTGTGGCACAAAAACCATGCAACCCACGCAAGGCACGTTACCTCCGGCTCCACAACGCAACAGGGCGTGAAAATCCTGCGAGCGAAGGCCCCGCGTACCCGTGCGATCATCGGGTCCTGGGGCCCGGTGTCCACCGGGCCCGCGTCCAGCAGTGGAGCTTCATCAATGACGAGCGCGATCACAACCGACCGACCGACCGTGCAACAGAAAGCAACCGTCACCCCCGCCTCGCGCAACGCTGTTGGGGTGGATGATCACCCCACGAGGGCGCTGGACGCAGGGGGCACGTCTTCCGGGCGAGTGCGGTGCGACGGCGCAGCTTCGGCATGTCCTTGGGTCCAGCCGATGACATCGAGGAAGCGGTCGATGGTGGCGCCCCAGGTTTCCTCGCGAACGGACTCCCGCGCATAACCAGCCATCCGACGCCACCGTTCGCTGTCTGACACGAGGCTGCTCATCCAATGCGCGATCTCCTCCGGATCAGCCTTGGCCGCCAGTATGCCATTCTTCCCATCTTGGAGGCGCTCGGACGCGTTCGGCACATTCGTCAGAATCACGGGGGTGCTCATCCAGAGAGCCTCGCGCAGAACGCCAGGTAAAGGGCCGAAACGCATCGGAAACACGAACAGGCGGGCGGATGCCAACAGCTCCATGTACTCCCGGTACTGTGTGGGATCATCCTTACGGAGGTACCCGTGGCAGACCACGTTGGCCTGCGGTTCGGACAGCCCCAGTCTCGCCACACCCACGAGGTGCAACGTAAACGGATCCTGCACTCTTGCGTTGAAGCGCTTAAACGCCTCCAGGAGTATATCCACACCCCGATGATGATACCCGCGACCAATGAACAGGATGTCCCGAGAGGCCTCCTTGCGGGCGATCAATGCGCTGGGGTCCGGAAAGTCGTCTTCGCTGAGATTGATGCCTGCGGCGAGCAGTTCGGGATGAGGAACGCCATAGCGTTCCCGTATGAACTCCAGGCAGGCGCGATTGAAGCTGAAAACGTATCGGGCGTTTTGCAGGTTCTGCTTCTCCATTTTGAAAAGGCGGCGATCGACATAGGTTGGACGGATGCCCTGTTCCGCCAGGTCAAGCTCGTAGGTCCGGTCACAATAGTGAGCAACCGGCACGTCCGAGTAACGGAAGGAGGAAAATGAAAAGGTCAGGAAGAGATTCAAATCGCCATCGCGGATTCGCCTACAAGTTCTTGCAAGATGGAAATTCACCAGCCGATGGAAGGCCGGAATCCGAAAGAGGGGACGGGGTCGCAGGCCATACTTGGAGGCGACCCGGTTGTAATGGTTGCTCAGGACTTCCAGAGTCCGGTGGACCGGCCCCCGCTCGGGAATCAGGTCCAACCGTCTCACATCGACTTTTCTCGAACTAAGAGCGCGTGCGAAGAAGTACGGCACATTCGACCAGGTGTTGATGTCGTTCGAATCACCCCAGCAAAATAGATTTACCTTCAGAGGTTGCATTGGCAAATCCTATCGGAGCAACAACGCGAACGCACACCGATCGCCGTCCAAGGGGGACGTGGCGACAAGCCATCCATCTCACCGGAGCCACGCCAACGCTATCTCGGGCACTGTCGGCTCGGAAATCCCGGGCCATTTTGTCAATAGATCTTGCAGCACGCAAGAGGGCAGATCAGCTTTTCGAGGCTTCGGCTTCACGCCCCCCGCTGACCGCTGAACGGCACCACCAGCACAGCAAGGGGACGAGGTGGACACGTTTCTCGCGACCCACCCGCGACTGCACGTTGACTATCTCCCGCGGTACCCGCCCGCCCGGATTTCGCAGGAGCGGATCTGGCGCCGCATCCGGTACGAGGCGACCACGAACCACGGGTTCCCGGTACTCGAGGCGATCTGGACCACGGTGTCCAGGACACGTTGTGCGTGGTCACCACAGACACTGAAACGATTATGTCCCATCGGTCAACGCATTCGTACTGGCGCGGGGCACACCTTCTGTCTCCCGAAAGCGGCCAGACGTGCCCTCCGGGTCCGTGTGCGTCAGTACGCCATACTGTGTGCCGACTGGGAGACAGTCTGGCTTGGAGGATGAAACGGCCCTCAGCCAAGGGGCCCGGGCTCGTCGGGGCGGCTGGGTGGCGGAACACGCAAACCGTCGTGCAACTGGCAAGAGGCACCTCGCGAGTACTTTGTTTCTCCGTGGGAATGCTCCCCAAGACCGACACACGTGACGCGCCTGCGATGGGCTCGCCTGACCGGCGGGAGAGAGTTAGGACGTTGAGCGATTTCAAGCGCAGTTTGCGCCGGGGTGCGTTCTGGCCAACGGCCTGTCCGCGACCGAGCCGGCCTTTTCTCGCCAGCCGGGCGGCGGCGACCGGCCCGTCTTTCGGTCCTGGAGGGCGTAATTGCTGGGACCGAGTCCAGCGGGCGGCTTCGCCGCGTCTCTCCCCCAGCGTCGTGCCTCAGTACATCTGGAACATCCGCTGAATTTCCAGAGGGTCCTTGGTCGTTGTGAGGGCGAGCATCAACAAGATCCTAGCCTTCTGCGGGGTGAGGTTGTCTCCAAAGATGAGCGGACGTGCCTCCTTGCTGCGGGTATCGGTGACGCGGCCGGTCCCGCCGCGATTGGTCATCACGACCGGGATGCCGCTGGCCGCCGCCCGGCTTATCGCCTGTTCCATGGCGGGTGTCGCCGAGCCGGTCGGAAATCCGGCGACCACAAGTCCCTCGCTTTTGGCATGCGTCACCGCCGCATCGATCAGCGCACCGTCCGCGTCCACGTACGTGGTGACGATGTCGACGCGCGGCAATTTCTGCAGGCGGGAGGTGTCGAACAGGGTGGCGGTTGTGTGCGCTTTCAACGGCACGCGATAAAAGGTGATCCGGTCCTCGTCCACGTAGCCCAAGACACCCAGGTCTCGGCTGTTGTATGTTTCGAGGCGGTAGGCGATGTTCTTCGTGACGTCCCGTGCGGCGTTGATGACGTCGTTGGTGACGATCAGCGCTCCTTTGCCTCTCGCTTCGTCGCTGGCTGCGACCCGTACCGCCTGGAGGAAATTCTTGGGGCTGTCCGAGCTCAACGTCGTGAACCGCCGTTGGGCGGCGGTGAGCACCACCGGCTTGTTGCTCTTGACCGTCAGGCTCAAGAAATAGGCAGTTTCCTCCACCGTGTTCGAGCCGTGGGTGACGACGATACCCTTGACCTCGGGCTCCTGTGCGAGGATCTCGTTAATGCGGCGGGCGAGCCTTAACCAGTTCTCCAGGGTAATGCTGCTGCTTCCCACGCGGACGACTTCTTCCACCTCAAGCCGGGCGACCTTTCTGAGTGCCGGGATCGCGTCAGCGACTTCACCGGCGTTGAGGCGGCCCGACGGCGTATTGGCGATGGTTCCGCCGGTCGCGACCACTTTGACCAGGGGTAAGGTGCCCTGGGCCTCGGCGGAGGTTACGCTAGCCAGGAACAGAAAGGCCACGGACCAGCGACCTGGATCGATCATGCAAAATCTCCTTCCATATGAGAGCGGTGGGTACCGCAGATCCAATGCGTCGCAGCAATTGCAGCCGGCGACAGCCCGGACGGCGAGGGCGTCCGCGAACCAGCCGCAGGGGAGATCGTCCACAGTGATTTCCGTAACCGGATTGAACAACCTGAAATGGTACGGCCTCCCTTCCGCCGTCAGGCAAAATCCGTGCGTCTCCAGGAACGGGAATGCATGCCAGGTATCTGCTTTTGGCGGGTGCAACGATTAGGTTAGGTCGCCGACCGTCCCGCACCCCGACGGGACCCGGCCCATTGAATGAGGCCCGCTCAGTCGCCTCAGCCCGGCTGCCCGCGCGCCCGCCACCCACGTGTTCTTGCCCATCACCTCCGCAATTACACCGTCGACATCGTCGGGTCGCGCCAGATCGACTCTGTACTCACGGCGATTGCTGGAAATCAAATCGCCGGGGTGCACCGCCTCTGCGCCGGCAATCCCGGTCCACTCTGGACCGAGGGAGGTGTGGGCTCTCCCAAAACGTGTCCCTTCGGCACAGAGCGACGCCAGGTGCTGCTCCCCACGACGAATGGGGATCGCTCTGCCATGGCGCGTGGTCGCTTGTTGCCCGACCAGTTAGGGAACCTGCCTGAGAGCCTGGCGAACTGAGCCGGAATGTCAAGCAAGACCCTCCGTCTCGCGGAGGGGCGACGACGAATCGCGGATTCCCGGACCTCGAGGACATCGGGGCGACGGTACACACAGCAAATCATTCGTGGTCGCCGCAGAAGCTGATACGACTATGTCGCCTCGGTTAATGCGCTGGTATACGTGCGGCGGCGCGGACGCGCCCGAGCGAAGTTATGTCGCACCCCGGCGGCCGAGACGACCCGATCGCGAACCCGGATACTCGGCGGGTCCTTCCGGGTGCGTGCAGTCCCAGGAACGTGGCGCCGGGACCTCCGGGTCCTTCAGGAACACCAGCCACACGCGCTGCCCCCGCAGCCGTGGATCGTCGAACGTATGCAGGGCGAGACGTCGCGTCCCCCGCACGAGGTACAACTCCACGTGCCGTGCCCGCCAGCGGGGCCACTCGGCACGTGGGAGCAGCTTCTGCAGGCGCCAATACGGTAAGGTGCGGTCGGGACGGAAGACTGCGTCGGTACGTCCCGGAGCCTTCGGCTTTGGGACGATCCGGACCGCGAGGTCGAGCTGGTCGAGGACCGGGGCGGCCGTGAGGTAGCTCCCGAATACCCCCACGGCAGTCACCTGGCAGAAGAAATACGGCTTCCGGTTGATCTCACCCACCCGACCGAGGATCCCCTGCAGCATCCGCTCCACCCGGGCCCGCGACAGGGGCCGCCCCACCCCGGCCAGTCGCGCGATCCCATCCGCCATCGAGACTCGGGCGATCCGACGCGACGGGATGTCAGCGCCATGATGGTTGTGCGGCCTGCCTGCTTGCGGGGACGGGCCCGTTATCGCGCTCCTCCGGAACCCAGTCACGGGGCAAGGTCACGTCCGCGCGGGGTGCGCCGGACAGCCACGGCGGAACGCGCTTGGCGTCGCGGGGTGGGTGGGCCTCAGCCCAAGAGGCGTCAGGACTCGTTCCTTGACGTCGGGTGGCCCGATGCACCCGACGACGCGCCACGGGACCCCGCGGTGCCCGCCGTCCGGCGTCGATCGAGTGACAGCTTGATCAGGTCGAACATCACGCGGTGGCGCTCAGGTTGGCCGTGATGTTCCGACCGTGCCGGCGCCGGCGCGGATCACGGCACCGGCGGCGAGCTGCGCCGGGTACAGGGGCGCAAGCAGCACGAGGTGCTTGTCCTCCCCGGCCAGCCGGCCGGGCCGCGCATGGGGGAGCAGGTCGGGAAACCGGGTGATGTGGTGCGGCGCCAGGTGGGTCGAGGCGGACAGGCTGTACCCCACCCAGGCCGAGTCGACCCGCCGTGGGCCTGCACGCGTCGCGCTGCCGCCGGCCCCGTGCCCCTGGGGCCAGACCCTGTATATCGCTTAGAACGCGGACGTTTATCGCCCGCGCACAAAACCCCGCGCCTGCACGCCCCTTCGACCGCGTGCAGCGCAGATTGTGCGGACTCGACTGTCGGGAAAGTTGTCGGATTTCGCCGGCGGCAACATCCCACCTCACAAAACCCCGCAGGGGTCGCCATGGTGCAAGTATGTGTCATCCTTCAGCATCATCAGCCACGAGCCCATCAGCCAATATTTTTGGATCGTTAGGCACGCTCTATGCTTTCTTCTCACGAACAGGACCATCGGGCACGGACGAAACCGCCAGGCCCGTCATGGTCTCGGCCACGTGGCTGTTCGGCGCGCTTGCGGAAGCACGCGGAGGGAGAGAGCGCCGAGGAAGGCTCCAAGGGTGCTCCTCCGGCGTGCCTCCGGTTGTGTTGCGCTGCGTGGCGTGGCGGCGGCGCCATCGAGGGAACGTATGGTGCGGCGGTGTGTCCCGCCAGCGTGGGCGGTGGCACGGCTAGCTCAGGGAGGTGTCACATGAGCGTCGAGTTCGCGCCACGTAACGACCCCCAGGACATCACCCCGGTCGCTCCATCGGCGATGCTGGAGCGTTTCGTGGAGCGGAGTGAAATGGTGAAGCCGGATGAGGTGGAAGTGGTGACCGCCTCGTCTGGCACGATTCTGCTTATTCCGCAGTCCCGCGACGACTGAGTTGCCTCCGGTCCAGGCCGGAGGTGTTCGATTCGCACACGGTCAGGGTCCAGCGAGCGTCCAGGACCCCCTCGGCGCTCGTGAGGGTGCACCATGGCCACAGGTGGGAGCAGTCGGTAGCGAAGCGCGGGGAGAGCGAACCATGCCAAGTGAGATGACACGACCGGCGGCGGAGCAGGTGATCCGATGGATGGAAAACAGCCCGAAAGTCTTCGAGGGTGTCCGCCGGGTTCTGGACGCGTGCGACTAGGCTTCGGAGACCGCGCGGGTTGCCCAAGCGGACCGCGAGCGGTCCGCCTGGGTGACCCGCGCCGCCGCCGTGAAGTGGCCGTACTCGTCGAGTATCCGGCGAAGGCTCGCGAAGACCGTCGGACTGTCTTCTATCCACCGAAGCAGCCGCGACTCCTCGGCTCGCGTTAGCCCAGGTGCCATGTTTCAGTCTCCGTGGCCAGACGTGGCCTGCCACAAATCGTCGAGCGTAAAGCCTCCAGAACGGTGGCGCCTCCAGGCGAGGTAGCCCATTGCACCCGAGGCGCACCCGAAGAACCGCAAGGCCATGCGCGAAAGCATCTATGGCGGTATTCGGAGCCACGCGGTGCCCGAGCCCGGTGCCGTCTCGCGGCGAGTCATCTTGTCCCCGCCCACCCGACGCCAGGGACCAGGCGGGTTACCGATGCGGGGACGGGTCCGCGGCCGCGCCGCGTGCGCGCGAGGGTCCAACGTGGACGGCCGCCCGTCAATCCCGTGGACGCCGGTAGTGGGGGCGGACCAGCACGTACTGCCGGGTGTCCAGATCATTCTCAAGGCGGTGGAGATTCCGGCGCTCTCTGGTCCGTCGATCATACGCCACGGGCCCCTTCGGCCTCCGGCGCTCGCCGTATCGTCGGTCGAGCAGGATATGGATGTACTCCACATCTTGGAACTCCAGGACGAGAGAGCGCCATAAATCCTGTTGTTCCCGTGCGACGATGATCAGGCTGTGCACTGCCTGATGGGTGGGCGCGCCCTGTTTCATGCTGATCCGCTCCAGCATTCAGCCCTCCACTGCGGGATTCGGGCACACGGCCCAGACCTGATGTTATGGCGCTCGCCCGTTGGTTGTGATCGGATTATCCGCAAGACCTCCTCCGCCACCCCGCGTGGCCAGCGTAACGCAACAGACGGGAGAAAGGTCCGAAAACATGGGCGGGTCGCCCAACCGTTCCTGCCCCGTGGCCACCCTCATGTCCCCCGCTGTTTCCCCGCTTTCGCGGCGAGGGCGACGCTCTCGTCCGGGAACGGCAGGTCGGCTAGGAACGGGACAATCGTCACGATCACCGCGCTCAGCAGGATCCCTCGCAGCGCGCGTCGCATCGGAGCCTTCGTCGCCGCCGGCGACGGGAGGCCGTCCCTCCGTGGCGCGGCTGCCCACGTCTTGCCGATTCACGCCTCTGCGCGCGCCCGCCGACGAAAAGCCGGGCGCCGAAGAGGGTTCTGTTCTTTCGGCAGCCCGGCTGTCTTGGCAAGACCCGTGGTATTCCGTCCCCGCCTCGCGACGGGTTTGGCGTTTCGGGAAGGGGTACTCCCGCAATCGAAAGAGTTAGCTTCCTCGGGCGCTGGGTGGTCAGCCGACCCCGGGGTGCTGACCGGCTCTGGCACCACCACGCCACCCGTACGGCTGGTGCACACGCAACCGGTCCAATGCCTCGTTCGTGCCAAGGGGGAGTGCCGGTCGGGCGACGACGCCCAGAACTCGGCGTGGTACTTGGCGAAAACAGCCGCCACGGGTATCCGCGGAACGCGGGGAGTGGCGTGCGGCTGGATGCAAACCATTGCACAATCCGGCCGATGCAATCCAGGTTTCATGGCTGTAAGCGCGCTATTGACGGGAAGTTCCTCGGAGAAGCAGGATTAATCTGGTGGGGCGGCCCTGTGCAAACCCGGCACGCCGCCGCCCTCCGACTCCGCAAAGGCGTGGTCTGGACAGGCTTCCGCGAAAAAGGGCGGAGCGATCGAGACCCCAGAGTCATGGTTCGGCTGGAACAAGTTCTGGGCGGCCGCGCACAACCGTCGAGCGGCAACGCGGGCCGCCTCCTTGGGAGCCACCCAGACCGCCAGATCTTTGGGTGATTGGCGAGTGGGGAGGGGAGGCTACACACCTCTTCACCGGGATGGCCCAGGGCGGCTCGTGCGAGGGGCAGCCTGCAGGTGCGGCGCAGCGGCACGGGGTAGCGGCGCACCCGCGCCTGCGGTTGCAGTGCTTCCCCCCGTCGGGGAAGGACCGTCTACTGAAACGCCGTGCATCTCCCAGAGTCGGCTATCGCCCGGACGGTCCTCGCCGCTCTCGACACAGCTCTCGCGCACCTCGAGGTCGCGGAGAAGGTCGTGGCGCTCGCCCTGGACCCGCTGCGCCAGCGCGACGTGCACCGGGAGGCCAAGAGGGAAGCGTTGGGGTGGAACCAAATGGGGCGCAGAAAGCTGTGGGCCGGCTACGGAACGCAATCGCGGGTGACGGCGACCCCTTCCCACTCCTCCCGGCCATCCATCCCGCCCCATCGCGTAGTCCGGCGGTCGACCGAGGACCGTATCCGCAGGCGGGGCCGCCAGCTGGAATGCGGTCAGAAACGCCTGTCCGGTTCGACAACCCTCGCGACGCGCTGGCCATGTGTCACGCGATCACCGGGCTGGACCACCTGGACGGCCGCTTTCGGTGTGACGACCCGGACCCGGCATTCCTCAGCGTAGCGCATGTTGTACCTCGGATCGCAGCCTTGCTCCCGTGCCGGCGGTCCTCGCTTCTGACGCGACGGTGCCCGCCTTACCTGGATGCGGTTCCCCGGAGCCCAGAGCGACCTGGGAAGACCGCGCGTTCGCCGAGCTGGGCCTCGATCTGCAACAACCGATTCCCGCGGGGACCCGTGGCGCACTCCCGGACCACCCCGCAATTCAGCCCCACGGCGTAATCGGCGATCTCGGCACCTTCCCCGCGGCTGCTGCACGGCATGACCCCGTAGCCGTGCCGGTAGGCGAGCCGAACCATGTCGAAGGCTTCACTGATCGTCCCGATCTGGTTCACCTTCAGCAGCACGGCGTTGCAGGCGCCGAGATCGATACCCTTCCGCACGCGCTCCGGGTCCGTCGTGAAGAGGTCGTCGCCCGTGATCTGGATGCCCAGTTCCCGGGTCAGCATCGCGTGCCCCTCGTAGTCCTCCTCGTCCAGCGGATCCTCGATATTCACGAACGGGTACCGGTGCACCCACTCGTGATAGAGCCGCAGCATCTCATCCCGGGATTTCTCTTTCGCCGAGAACAGCCCGACAAATCGGTCCCGGCTCTTGTCGTAATACGTGGCGGCCGCCACATCAACGTGGAAGCCTACCCGCCCTTCGTACCCGAGGCGGTTCACGGTCTCGACCATCAGGTCGAGCACCTGACAATCGTCCTTGACCGCCCCGGCCGAGATGACCGGGTAGATCGACCCCGGAATGCTGGAGATGCCGAACGTCTGCTTGAGTACCTGCCGCCACTCGATGGAGATGTCCCAGATCGCGTACGAGGCGTCGGAGAACGAGGAAAAACCGTACGCCATGAAGGAGTAGCTCGGCTTCCCGCCGGAACGGGCCCCGCCGCCGTACCGATCGCTCCCGACGCAGGCCAACTCGCCCGCCACGGGCAAGGTGCAGGCGCCGACGCCCCCGATGTGCTGGTACAGGGGGATCTCCAGGGCGGCGGCGCCCGCCTTCAGCGCCGCGGCGGACACGGCCGCCGTCGCGTTGCCGCCCAGCCGCTGTTTCGCCCCTGGGCCTCCCAGGGTGAGGAGGGCGTGGTCGATTGCCAACTGATCCGCGGCGTTCATCCCGATCAACGCCGGCGCGACCAGCCGAACAATGTTGTCGACCGCGCGCTGGACGCCGCGCCCTCGCCAGGTCTTGCCGCCGTCGTAGGCAAATGGCACCTCGTGTTGCCCGATCGAGACGCCCGCCGTGCACACCGCGACCCCACTCGCGCCGCTGGCGGTCCGGACGGTCGCTTCGACCCCGGGGTGCCCGCGGTCCGAGTACACCTGCCGCGCCGTTACCGCAACAATCCTCGCCTCTGTGGTCATTGCGTGTCCTTTCACTCTCGCCCAAGAATCAGGATCACTCCCAGATCCGTCATCGAAATGCTCGGGGTGGCATGGATGCCGCTGTCCAGGCGCCAGAGCGCCGGGGATGTGTCGTGCGTGCGCAGCGCCACGTGGAGGTCGACGCCGGCCGCGCGGGCGCGTTCTGCGGTCCAGCCGTCCACTACGCCGCCGGCCAGGCACCGGATCTCCTCACCATCGGCCAGGAGCGCGCCACCCGGCCCATCGGTCCCGTCGGAGTCGATCGCGCCGACGACAATCTGCCGGCTGCCCGCGATTCGGAGCGCAGCGGCGAGCGCGTACTCCTGGTTCCGACCGCCCATGCCGCGCTCGTGCCCCACGGTGACCAGCAGTTCGCCCGCCGTCAACACCGCGCATGGCGGGGCGAACGGCGCCCCCTCGCGGGCGACCGTCTGGGCAATTTCCATCAGGACCGCCGCCGCCGGCTGCGCCTCAACGTGCAGGAAGGTCGCCAGTGTGTGCGCCGGGATGCCCAGCTCCGCCGCCCGGAGCCGCGCCCCGTGCAGCAGCCCGACGCGTCGCGGCAGCACGCCGAAAATGCGGAAGCGCGTTTGCTCGAACTCCGCGGGCCGGACCGTTTCCTGCGCCGGATCGCCCCGCTCCAGGTGGGCCCGCACCGCGTCAGGCATGGCATCCCACGCCTGCCAGCGGTGCAGAATCGCCCGGGCGTCGGCGAAGGTCCCCTGGTCCGGCAAGGTGTGAAGGAAGCGATTCCTCTGCATGAGCTGAACGTAGCCGCGCTCGCGGTCGACGAGCTGCCCCTCCGGGTCGTAGATCAGGATATGCACGGCCTGCGCTGGCTGCAGGCGGCGCGTGAGTTGCCCGCCCTTGAGTTGATCGAGGTGGTTGCGGATCGGGTTCAGTTCGTGGGTGGGGAGGCCGCGCTCGATCTGGAGAATCCGGGTCACGGCCCGCACATCGGCCAGGCTCAGGCCCGGGGCAGGCAGGGTGAGGAGTGAGGAGATGCCGTTGCCGGCCAGGGTGAACACCAGGTCGTCCGGCGCGAGGTCCCGGCACAGGTCGAGGATGCGGAGGCAACCCTCGACGCACCCCTCGTCGGGCACCGGGTGGCCGCCGAACGTGACCCCGATGCGCTCGAGGATGAGCGGATCTCCGTGCTTCGCGATGACGTGCCCCCCTGCGAGGCGATCCCCCAGCACGTCCTCGATCGCCTTGGCCGCGAGCTGCACCCCTTTGGCGGCGCCCACCACGAGGATCCGCCGGATGACCGTCAGGTCGTAGGTCGCCTCACCGCGCTGCGGGTCTCCCGACGGCTCGAAGTCGGGGTGACCGACGATGAGCCGGCTCCCGTCGAGGCGGAGCATCCGCCGGGTGTTCTGGTAGGGATCGCAGGCCGCGAGGCCGGCTTCCAGGATGTCCAGGACGATGGTTCGCCCCCGGACGTTTCCATAACCGCACAGCCGGCTGGTGTTGAGGATCCTCATCGGTGTCGGCCTTCCCAACGCCGTGCCGGTATCAGTCCTGTTCCTCCACGCGGAGCCGGTGCTGCCGGACTTCGCGCCACCCGGTCCATGTTACGATCGCCACGGCAAGCACGATAAAGACGAGGGCGAGGGGCCGGGTCAAGATCACCAGAGCCGAGCCGTACCCGATGTGCAGCGACTGGTTAAACGCGATCTCGATTTGGGGGCCCAGGATGGCCGCCAAGACGACGGGGATCACCGGGAAGCCGAACTTCCGCATGAAGTAACCGGCGACGCCTGAGACCAGGGTCACCCAGACGTCCAGCATCGAGTAGCTCACGGTGTAGGTGCCGAGCACGGAGAAGATCACGATAAACGGGCCAAGGATCGGAAACGGGATGAGCGCGAGCCGCGCCCAGAGACCCACGAGGGGCAGGTTCAAGACGAGGAGCATGACGTTCCCGATATACATGCTGGCGATGACGGTCCAGACAACGTCGGGCCGTTCCTGGAAGAGGCGGGGGCCCGGTTGGATCCCGTACATCAAGAGGCCCCCCATGAGAACCGCTGTCGCCGACCCCGCGGGGATGCCGAGCGACAAGAGGGGCACAAGGGAGCCGGTGGAGGCGGCGTTGTTCGCCCCCTCGGGACCCGCCACCGCCTCGATCGCGCCGTGGCCGAACCGCTCCGGGTGCTTGGAGAAGCGCTTCTCCACGTCGTAGGAAACGAACGTGGCCACGCCCAGCGCACCGGGGATGATTCCCAGGAAGAACCCCAGTCCGGTGGCGCGGAGGATGCAGACCCAGGTGTCCCGCAGGTCCTGCCGCGTCGGCAGCCAGCCCGTGATCTTCGTCTCGTAGAGGTACTTGGCGAGGCGCTCGACGTTCACCAGTACTTCGCTGATCGCAAAAAGCCCGATGACCAGGCTCAGAAAGTTGATGCCGCCGACCAGCGCGTGGAATCCAAAGGTCAGCCGAGTGGCGCCGGAGACGGGGTCCATCCCGACCATCGCGGTCAGGAGGCCGACGATCATGCCGACCACGCTTTTTAAGATGCCGCCGCTGGAGATGCTGACGATCAGGCATAGTGACATCAGCATCAGCGAGAAGTACTCCGGCGGGCCGAAGGCGAGGGCCACGCTGGCCAGTGCGGGCGCAAAAAAGGTGAGTCCGATCACGCTCAGCGTGCCGGCTACGAACGAGGAGATCGCGGCGATCCCGAGGGTCGCGCCCCCGCGGCCTTGCTTCGCCAATTGGTAGCCGTCGACCGCCGTGATGACGCTTGTGGCCTCGCCCGGGATGTTCACTACAATGGCGGTAGTGGAGCCGCCGTACTGCGCCCCGTAATAGATCGCCGCCAGCATGATGAGCATCGGCGTCGGCGGGAGCACGGTGGTGAGCGGCAGCAGCATGGCGATGCCGCCGGACGGCCCGATGCCCGGCAGGACGCCAATCAGCGTGCCGAGGAACGAGCCGATCGCCGCGAAGAGCAGGTTCTCGGGCGTGAGCGAGCCGGCGAAGCCTTTGGCGAGGAGTTCCCACGAAAACAGCATCGAGCACACCCCAACGACGAATTGACTTCAGGCTGCCGCGCGCACAACTTCGAACCGATCGGCGACCGGCAGTCATCCCGCCACCCTGCCCCTCCCCGCACCGGAGAGAGGAAAACAGCGCCAGGGAGGAAGGACAGGGTTTCCCGGGTGGCGGGGCGTGGCGGCCTTCGCGCCTTGGCGGTCCACGTCAGGGTTCCACGCCGCACCGCCGCGGCTAGAACAGGTTCTCGAGTATCCCTTGCGGCAGCCCCAGTCCCAGGAACCGGATGAAACCTACCTGGATCAGGAGACCTGCGGCGAGGCCCGAGGCGACGGCAACCCACCACTTCGCCCGCCCAAGGTACCAGCAGAGCGCGCCAGCGAATAGGGCACTTGCCGCGGGGAATCCGAGCGATTCGAGGCCAAGAAAATAGGCGCCGGTCGCCAGGGTGGTGACGGCGACGCGCGCCGCGCCGGCGCGCGTCGGCCAGGCGACCGGCTGGTTGGGACCCCGCCGCCGCCAGGCGGCGAGCACGAGGAGCAGGCTCACCAGAACGAGGGCTGCGCTGAGCAGGGCGGGGGCCGTGCCGGGACGGAGGCGCTGCGCGGCGGTCCCGGGAATCTTCAGGGCCGCCATGAACAGTGCAACGCCCAGCACGGCCAGGAGTATCCCAGTCAGGATCTCTGCCGCTCGAAGATTGCGCATCTCCACCCCGCCGCTGCAGCCGTGGCTACTTCTTCAAGATGCCCATTTCCGTGAAGGTCGTGCGGAAGAGTCCGGCCATCCGCGCGATCTCCGCCTTGGATTCCTCCACCCCCATGGCGATTGGCTCGTAGCCGCCCTTCTTCTGGGTCTCGACGTACTCGGCGTTCTTGCAGATTTCCAGGAAGGCCTTCTCCAGCTTGCGCACGATCGGATCCGGTGTGCCGACAGGCACACCCACCCCTCGGTACGATCCGGTCGTCACGTCCACCCCCTGCTCGCGCAGGGTCGGGACGTTGGGCAGGAACTCCGACCGCTTCTGCGAACCCATGCCCAGCGCGTGTACCCGATCGCCAAACGAAACGGCGTCCGAGGAGACCGTGATGGCGACGTCGATGTGGCCGCCCAGGAGCGCCGTCATCATGGGCGCAGTGCCTGTGAACGGTACGTACTCAAACGTGATCCCGGCTGCCTTGCCAACCAACAGGGCAGCGGTGTGCCCCAGGCTGTTCGTTCCAGTCGACGCCATCTTTACCTTGCCTGGGTTCGCCTTTGCGTACGCCACCAACTCTTTCATGGTCGTGTACGGCGCGTCCTTCCGCCCGGCCCAAAGGTTCGGCGTCCAATGGAAGAGGTTGACGGGTAGGATCTGCTCGGTCTTGAAGCCCACATCCTGGAGCATGGGCAGGATGGAAATCTGTGGGACGTTGATTCCAGCAATCAGGTAGCCGTCGGGCCGCGACCGCACCATCTCGGCCCAGCCGATTGCGCCCGCACCGCCCGGCCGATAGTTGATGTTCACCTTTTGACCTAGGAGTTTCTCGAGAAGGGGCTGCTGTCGGCGCGCCTCGATGTCCGACTGTCCGCCCGGATCCCAGGTTACCATATAGGTGATCTGTCGGGTCGGGTACGCGACTTCGCCGGCCAGGGCCGGCAGG
>Ga0316617_100000142_pt1 | contig 15697 bp, 13 predicted proteins | sample OWC_Aug_M1_C1_D2_FD_207801 | JGI IMG/M metagenome (GOLD analysis project Ga0316617, IMG submission 207801) | Wetland soil microbial communities from Old Woman Creek delta, Ohio, United States - OWC_Aug_M1_C1_D2_B | ecosystem: Environmental > Terrestrial > Soil > Wetlands | place: USA: Ohio... | reverse complement strand
TTAGCTCAGGCGACTGCCGGGTTGCGCTACCACCAGGAAGTCCTGGACAGCATCCGAAAAAACTGGACCCGAAAGAGGGCCGCGCAGCAGCAGAGCGTGGACGTGGCCCAGCAGTCAGTGAATCAGGCGCAGAAGGAACTTAACGCGGTTCAGGCTCAGTTGAGCCTGCGCGAGCAGATTCACAAGTGGAGCGGCAAAGAGTTTGCGATGGAAGTCCTGATCGTAAAGGGATTCGTCGATGCCGTGAAACGGAGCGGCGAGCTGAACCAATCGCTCATCGAGGCGAACTCTTTGACCAGCAAGCGGGCTGAGCTGTCGCGGGACGTGTGGGAGGTCATGGCCAAGACCGGCAACGAGCAAAAGGATATGCTGGCTGCTGCCAAGGCGCTTACTGGCGTCGGTTTTGACATGGGCAGCAAGTTCAAGAGCACGCTGGAAGTCATGGTTCAAATGGAGGAGGGCCTTGGCGTCTCCTACGAAAATTCAGCCCAGCTCGCCCGCATTTTCGAGGTCAACTTGAAGACCCCGGTGCGTGAGGTCGCCGACAAAATCGCCGCCATCGCCAACCAGACCTCTCTGGCAGCGGATGAGGCCACGCGCTTCGCCACGGAGATCGGCAAGGCCCTGCGGTTGCTCGGCCCGATGCAGGGCAACACGTCACAAGTCGCAGGTTACATGACGATGATGGCAGGCCGGATGAAGGACGTGGGTGGTGATTCCAGCGAGATCGTCAAAATGTTCGGAGAGATGACCAAGGGCACCGCTCAGGGTTTCATGCTGCGCGGCTTGTCCGGGGTCAATACTCCAGGGGCACTTGCAGGTCAGCCTGGGGCGCAGGCCGCGATGCAGGGCATCGACCGGATGATTAAGACCATCGTCAGTGCGCGGCCCGGCACGATGGCCTACACCGCGCAGCTCGAAGCGGCCTCGCAGATTTTCGGCACAAGCACGGAGACGATTCGGCTGTGGAGCGACATGATGGCCAAGGCCAACGAACCACTGAATGAGCAGCAAAAGCTTGAAGCTCGCTGGCGGGAACAGATTTCCAATGCCAACAAGGCGCTGGGTCGCGTGCGTGAATCTTTGACTGCTCTGATCCAGCGCGGGTTCAACCCATTGATCGAAAACGTGGTCACTCCGTTCCTTGACCTGGTTGCCAAAGGCGTTTCCTGGATCGCCAGCAACAAGGTGACGATGTATGTGACTTTCACCATCTTGACCGCAGGGATCGTGAAGGCTATCTGGTCGCTCGGAAAATTGGCGATTACGCTTATGGCGGTTGCCAAAAACGCAGCCTTAGCGGCGGCGGCTCAAAGCGCAACAGGCGGCGGAGGACCGGGCGGACTCACTGGAACTTTAACCAAGTCTCTGGCGACGCAGGCTGCCTACGGAAAAATTCTTCAAAGCATCAACGTCGGTATCGGCAGCGTGGCCAAATACGCGAGCAAGATTCCTGGGATCGGAGGGTTTCTTGGCAAGGCGTTGCCGACGATGCTCCAGACTCAATACTCCGGCCTGGGAGGCATTGGTAAACTGAACACGCTAATGTCCGGCGCGAATACGCGCCTGTGGGGTTTGGTTGGTCGCCTGGGCATGATGGGTCCGGTTGCTGCCGTCGCTGCCGCTGGCGCGGCAGGCTGGGCCGTAGGCCGCTGGATCGACAAGAAATGGCCGGATAACTGGATCGCAATGGTTGCTCGTCAGATGGGTGAGGCTTCGGTCAAGGCCATGCAGAAGCCGAGCGTGGCAGGCGTCTCACAGTTTCAGGGCACCAAGTCCTGGGGTGACGTGGCAGCAGACATCCGCCAGGCGATTTACGAAGGCAAAGAAGACACCATCCAGAGTATCTTCGAGAAAAATGTCCATCTGGTCAAAGGGCTGAGCACGGAGCGTGGGACGGAGAGAATGCTGGAAGTTTACAAAGAAGCCGCCGCCCAGGCCCGCGAGCGAATTGGCCTGGCTTCGGTCACTTCGGCGGAGAGGGAGACTTTGCAGCGCGACGCTGAGATCGTTGATCTGACCAAGAAGGGCGTCGAGGCCCAGGGCGGGTCCAAAAAGTTGCTGGAGAAGATCGAGGTAGATCGCAAGGCCGACATGGATCGTCAGCGCCGGGAAGAATCGCTGCGCTACTTCCGAGAGATCACCAACAACCGCATGATGACAAGTCCTGGCACAACGGTCAAAAGGAACACAGTCACAGTCAGCGGAGTTCCGGCTGGCGTGAATATACGTTAACCTATGGCAACGCCCACCACATCACTCCAAAGACCAAGCTTCCCGTATTGCGGGCGGCTGATCGTCCTGGAGTCCGGTCGCACCACGAACTACGACCCGTTCGCGGGTCTGTCCTCGTTTGTGGCCATCAATTTTCCGGCCATGCCGGATGCCATCGAGCTGGCTCGCAGCGTGGAATACATGGTGGTCAACAGCCAGGTCATGCCGGACGGCATCCACCAGTATAAGTGGACGAATCCGCTCAATATCCCGTTTACTTTCAAGCTCCACTCGTTCGACAAGGAGTTTTGCCCCAAGGGGGCCAAGTCGCTGCTGGAGCTGGCCGCGCTGCTTCACGCGATGGCGCTGCCCATCTCCAAGTCAGGCCAGGCGACCAAGATCAACGTCACGGTTAATCAAACCAATCCAAACGCTGCTCCAGCCAATGATGCCAGCTCGCAGACGGCGCGTGCCCAGGCCAGCGATTCTCCTTACAACGTCACGCCGCAGACCGACGCGGATTTTTCTCCGCCCGTGACACTGCGCCTGGAACTGATTTTCGTTGACAGCGGTGGGCCTGGCATTGTCTGCACGGGCTACTTGAAGGACGTAAGGGTGAAGCTGAATGGTCCTTGGCTGCGCGGTCCCAACCGTTCTTGCAACCTGCCCACGTCGGGAGACTTCGAGTTTACTTTTGTCCACGTTCCTGGTTACGGCAACAACTTCTCGATCTCTGCCAACACGCTGGGCAAGAACGCGACGATGGTTCAGGCGTTCGCCGACGACGTGAAGAAGAAGCTCTACAACACCAGGGAAATGACGCTGCTGTCCGAGCGCGACTACAAGGGCTTTTCTTCCTCTTAGCGCCAGAAAAAGCGCGTGCCTTCGTTCTTGGTCTTTTCCGCCACGAGCACGTAGTCCGCGTAGCTGGAGGCTTCGACGTGGTGATCGACCACGAAGATCAGAATGCCCATCTTGTTGGCCACTTCCTTGAGGTAGCTGAAAATGCTCCGGCGCACGACCGCATCCTGGCCGCTGGTGATTTCGTCATACCAGCGGAAACCGACGCGGTTCGACACCTGGCCGATTTCTGACAAGTTCTCCGCGATGATGAGGTTGGTCAGGCCCGACTCGCCCTTGGAACTGCCTTCCAGGCGCTTGCTGCCGATCCGGTTTTCCACCTTGATGATGAGCTGGGCTTTGCTGTCGCCCGTGGCCAACTCGCGCTTGGTTGCGTAACTGACCTGGAGCGTGCCCCCGGTCATCATGTTCGAGATGCGCTGGGCTACACGGTTGAGCGGCGGGATGGCGTCGGCCAGGACCATGTTGGGGATGCCGGTGGGTCCAAAAGCCTTGTGCCAGTATTCGAGCACCTTGAAGACCTGCTCCTCACCGGCCAGGTCGCTGGCGGCAGTTTCCACGGCTTTGTTGCCCGCCGTGAGCGCCCGCTGGCGCTCCTCGACGATGGCAGATTTTTTGTTTACAAAACTGTTGTCCACGCCGTTGGCCATCCCGGCGATCTTGACCTCGCGGGCCTGGATGGTCGCGTTGAGGCTGCGGATGGTCCGCTCGTAGCCGGTGACCTGCTCGCCCAGCTCTTTGGCGTCTGCCAGGTGCGTGTCGTCGTCCATCTGGTCCTGAATCTCCCGGATGCGCGTCTGGATGCCCTCCCGCTTGGTTTTAATCCCCTGGTAAGCCCGGTCGGCTGCCTGGTAATTCAGCGTCGCCTCGTTGAGCGCCTTCTCGGCTTTCTTCATCTCCTCGTCGCTGTGGGCCTTGTCCCAGGGCTTGTTGCAGGTGGGGCAGTTCTTCGGCACCTTCTTCATGGCGTCCAGGCGTTTCTGCGCCTGGCGCTCCTCCGTGTCGCGTGTGGACCGGGTTTCCACGGCCTGCTGCCACTCCTGGTCGAGCAGGGCGAGCTGATCTCGGAGCTGCTGGCGCTGGAGGTCAAGTTCTTTGGCGGCGGTCGCGTGTTGCTCCTCCAGGAGCTTGATCTTCTTCTTGAGCTTGGCGATCCCATCCTCAGCCGCCTTCACGGAGTTGCGGTCGTTTACATTTTGACGCTTCAACTCCTTGATGCGGTCCTGCAACTCCTCGACCTGGCGCTCATACTCGGCCTTGGCGTCATTGTGATCCTGCTGCGCGTCCTCCAGGTCTGTTTGCAGGCGCTCCAGCTTCATCTTGGCGCTCTGGAGGGCCTGGTTGGCAAGGGCGACCTGGCGACGGCCATCCTGGAGCACCTTGGTCGCCCGCTCGAAGTATTCGGTCCAGGGCGGCTGGGCCAGGGCGGTCATGAGCAGGTTCACGGAGTCCTGCTGGGACATCCGGTTGAACTTGAGCTTGTCGCCGTCGAGGAAGACTGTCCATTCTGCGAGTTCGGACGTGACTTGAATGGTCCGGGAAAGCTCCTCACGGGTTTGGTCAACATGCCCGCGCTGAATCACTTTGCCGTCGTAGGTGAAGCGCAAGCCCTCGCCGGTCTTGGACAGCTCCGGGCACTTGAAGCCCATCTCCACGGTCAAGGGTTTTGAGAGCAATTCGGCTTCGACCTTCACCAGCGTATTGGGCACGCGGGCCGTGTCCGAAGCGTAGTGCCCCAGGTTGGCGAACCGCCCGGCCACGCCCGTCAGCGCCCGGCTGAGGGCTTCGCCCAGGGCTGTCTTGCCGGACCCCACGCTCTGGAGCTTGCCATCGGAGGCAAGGTTCGATCCAATCACCAAAACTAAGCCCTTGTCGGGAAAGCTGATGTCCGCCGATTGCACGGTCGTCCAGTTTCTCAGTTGTATCCGCTTGATCCGAAGGTCAGCCATGCCAGAGAGAACGTAATTAGGGTGATGCTTGGTCGTAGAAAACAGAAAACGAAAGCGGCTCCCCCACCGTCGTCGAGGGGGTTGTTCTGGCTTCCTCGTGTGACGGGTGACGCGGGCGCGTTCTTCGAGGATGTGGGTCAAACCTACGTCTTTGAGGCACTGCTACGGTCCCTGGAACAATACACCCGGCAGAAGTTCCCGGAGCAGGTGTATGAGCACCCGGATCACGCCGTCAATGAATACGTTAGGAACTACGGCATGGTCATCGCCATGATCGACCACGAGGGCAACAAGACCCTCATCAGCCCGAAATACTGGTTGAAGATACCGCCTGCGTTTCAGGACCGCATTCGCTCTTTTTTGCAGATCATGCCCGATGACACCGTGCTGTGGGCCGAGGATGTGTTCAAGACCCCGCAACCTGCCCCGGCCAGGGAAACGATTTACGGCGAAAGGCCGGAGAAGCCGTCCAAAGCACCTTCACGCAAGGCCACGGAGAAAAAGTGGCAGCACCCCGACGCCCTCACGCCGGAGGAGATGTCGTTCCTGACGGGCAAGTCCACGAAACCTCCGACGACCTGATATGCGTGGGATGCGATTTCAAGAGCTGATGGAAGCGGTCGAGAGCCTGGAACTCCTCCAGGAATACCTGACCTACGACAAGCTCTATCGCATGTCGGAGCCGAAGCGGTTCTACCGGTCCCACTTCGTCCGCATCCCCCCGATGGAGGTCGAGTCTTACCAGACTCCCAACCACTGGGTCTTCTCTTACTACTTCAACGCCAAGTCCGCGCCGGGCCATTCCACCACCGGCCTGCGGCACCGTGGCTATGTCCGGTTCCGCAAGCCCAAGCGCAGCCATAAGGGCAAGAACACCCCGCTCTCGCAGTTGCCCGTTGAGGTCGATTGCATGTGCCCGGATTACCGCTACCGCTGGGCCTGGGCCAACCACCAGAAGAAGGCCGGACCCATCGGCAAGAACTCGCTCAACCAGTGCATCCGGCGAGCACCCAGGAAGACCAATCCGCAGGGATTGCCTGGACTTTGTAAACATATTTTAGCCACGCGGGACTTCATTTACGGTCTGCTCTCTGGTTTCCCGGATGATGTCGGTCCCACGGATCGCCTGGATAAGCTCACCGCGAAGGCGACCAAACGCTGGCTGAATTTCGATGCGGAGATGCAGAAAGCCCGTCAACGCGATGCGCTCATTGCTGCCGCTAAGGCTCGCCGCAACATCGGCTTACCGCCTGAGCAGCAGAACAAGCTGCCGAACAAGCTGGCTGTGGCTACGCCCATTGAATTGCCCGGTATCCCAATGGAGCCGTGGCACAAAGAGCCGCTGTCGCCGCAGGAACTCAAAGCCAAGTATGGCAAGGCTCCCATGCCGCCTCAGCCCCCGGCTGCGCCCAAGCCGCCGAAGGCTCCGGCACCCCCTCTGGCCACGCCGCCCGGCCAACGTGGGCGGGGATTTGCCCCCGCACCCCCGGCGAAACCAACGAAAAAACCGGCTAAGCCCACGCCCAAAGCGGCTGCGGCAGCCAAGAAACCGGCACCCGCGCCAGCGAAAAAGAAGGCCGCACCGAGCACCATGAATAAGCTCCTGCGGCGTCAATTTCTCGGCAACAGGTTCCTCAAGACAGAAGGAGTAGATAGTATGACGAACATGAAAACGCTGCTGACACTGCAAGAAGCCAAAGTCGTAGAGAACGCCCGCAGGCTCGTGGTCGAGATGGGTGACGAGCTGGGCGGTTTGGACGATGTGGGCGAGATGCCCCCGCCTTCTGGCGCTGACATGCCGGTGGAACCACCGGTATCGGATAGCGCGGTCGGCGCGTCCACCCAGGATAATGTGGCCCTGGGCCTACTTCGTGAAATCCGTGACCTGCTCGCCGATCTGGCTGCCGCCGAGGCTGCCGAGGGCGGCGAAGCGCCGGAACTCCCCGAAGAAGGAGAGGAGCTGGAGCCAGGCGAAGGCGGCGAGGAAGACCTGGCTGGTGACGAGGAATTTAGGCCGGGCAAGCGTCCCATGCCCGTCGCAACCGGAGCTGAGTGATTATGGAACCAGGCGCATACGTTGAACCGTTGATTCGCACGACTTGGGTGATGTGCCCGATGGTTTCGGGTTACGTCGGCAGTCGGCTGCGAGTCGCTGACTACTCTTTCGGCACCAACTACGCGGGCATCGACCTGGAAGACAGCAAGGTCCACCTGACCATCGAAAACGTCAGCAACGGCACCACTGTCTATTTCCAGGTCCAGCAGACCCCGGATGACGGTCCTTCCGGCACCCGTTCGTCCATTACGCCCCAGTATGCTATCGCGCCTCTCGGCAAGCGCGTCGTTGACTTCTACATCAACGCGCCGTTTATCGAGATCAAGTGCGTCGGCGGCGGCGGCAATATCCGCGCCCAGGTGGATTCCCGCTTGAAGTGGGAGCAGATGGCGATGAGCCGCACTGACACCTTTGGGTGCCCGGACCTTTGGAGCAAGAGCTACCACGCCGGTCCCGGCGTTGTGGTGCCTGCCCCATTCCCGACCTCCTAGTAGTTCTTGAGCGGACTCGGAAGCGTGTTTGCGTTCTGAGTCTGCGTAAAGACAGAGGTAAAAGCAGATTGACCAGCTCCGTGCGTAAGCCCGGAGCTTTGTGTTGTCTTGAGGTTGAGCGCCTGTCCGGGAGCTTCCTGATCGCTGATGATGACGGTGCTTCCAAGAACTGCGATAGACTGCGGCGTCGTGCTGTTGGTCTGGAACTCGCCGCGCTTCACGACGAAGGATGACATCATCGCTCCGCTCTCAATGGTGTAGCAGGCATTGGTCACCAGGTAGGTGCCGGACCACACCGTGGCCTTGTCGGATGACGGGCTGATGATGATGCGAACGATGTCGCCGACACGCAGGAAGATCGAGCGGGCCACGTCCACCTTGATGCCCAAGATTTGTGACCTGGCGTTTTCATACATGGCCTGGGCCATGTTCTCCGCCTCCTGGGGCGCGTTGGTGCTCAGGTGAAACGGGACGTTGAGGTCGGCCCCCTTCACGTTCACCAACTGGTGCATGACGTTGCCCAGCTTGAGCGCCTTGGTTGCGTCAGACGCGACTTCCCGTATTTGACTGGTGTAGGGGTCGTAAACGACCACGCGAACGCCAGAGGCTCCGTATTCGAGCATGTGCTGGCTTTCATCAAGCTGCGTCAGCCCGATGTTGTTGACCTGGTAGTAAACCAGCTCCTTGAGGTTCGCCTGGTAGTCGGGCGAGTGAAAGTGGAGCGTGTTGTCCTGGACGTAAAGGCCGTAGTTGCCACGGCCTTTGCTGTTGATCGCACGCGGCACCATCCGGTTCAGGAGGAAGTCAAAATCGTCAACAAAACTTTGCACCCACATGCCCTCGCCGGTGGTCTCCTCGATGACGGTGTTGGTGATGCCATTCTCTTTGGCGATCTGAGCGACGATGGCGCTGATCTTGCCTTTGCGGGTGACGACCTTTGTCCGGCGCGTCATTGTAAACAAATAATCGCTCAGAGTCAGCCGAACGAAGTGGCCCGTGCTCTTGCCGATGCCGTCAATGGCGGCAGAGAGGTCCGTGATGATCGCGTCTTGCCAGGGCAGGTAAGCCATCTGGCCAGGCAACCCTACACCGATCCGGTAGCGAATCTTGGGTGTGCCCTGGGACTGAGCAAACCGGATCAGGTTGTCCACGTAGTCGGTCGTCGGGGCCTGGACCCACACTTCATGGGTCGATGGGGCTTTCAAGGTCTCCGTGAGGATCGTCCTGTCGTGGACGATGTTGACCTTGCTGAACGGGATGATCTTGCTGTTCGGGAGCCGCAGCTCAAGCTCCACGACAGCTCGACCTTCCAGATTTGTATTGCCTGCTTGGTCAGCCACAGTTTTGTTTACATTTCATCGACGGTTGAGGCGTAGCTCTCCAGTTCAGCCATCACATCCTCATCAATCGTCAGGTTTTGGAGTTCAACGAAAGTTTCCTCCGGGTAGTCCAGGGCCTCAAACAGTCGCTCCACAGTGTCCCGGCTGGCCAGAAGAAGTTTCGCTTCCGGCCCGGTGAACTCGTAGCGGACCTCGGTATCGTCGATTACGACTACGAGGCGGCTGTCGGCTTGAACAACCACGGCGGATTCCGGGGCCTCGCCCTTTAGTTCGTCGAGCAGTTGTATCAGTTCAGCGGGTCGCTTCATCATGATAGTTACGGTATGCGGTATAACGAGCGGAAAGAGTTTCTCTACGACGGCGAGGTCTGGAATCGGTCAGACACGGTGACCGCGCTCAAGATTCACGCCGAATACGTGAGAACAAATTCGCCCAAGCCTTACCCGAAGTTCTTCGAGGTTGATCGAAGCGAGGAGGCAGTGGACCCGCTTTGGCACATGCCGACCACAGAACGGGTTGTGTTCAAGCGGACCCTGGACATTCCGGCCATCGTCACGTTCGACAAGCCGAACTGGGCCATGACCAAGCTGGGCATTACCCCCAAGCAGCACTTTCGATTTTGGATCGCCAACCTGCATATCACTCCGCCAGGAACACTTATGGACGGCAGGGAGCAGGCGCAGGACAACATCCGGCTCGACTATTTCCCCCTGCGGGGTGACCTGATCTACTACAACGGCTACCGGCTCATGATTATCAATCCGGTGCTCGACCCCAGCACCTACTGGCTCCAGACCAACGTCTGGCTGGGCATGACCTGCGAAGCCGTGATCGCCCCCGATGGCGACGCTCGCCCGGTGACCAACGTGGGGGTCACGGTGCCTGCGGAGCAGCCGGGGTTCGCCAAGCCGCTGGAAGACTGGCCTGGCCCAACACCGTCCGGTCCCACCAACATCCCCCATAACTGGCCATGATCGTTGGCCGAAAAGAGGGGGTGTTCATGGATGCTGTCCGAGGGGCACTCCAAGATAAATTGTTTACAATTACTACCAAAAAGCAGGATGCGGTGGTGGAAAGGTTTATGGTCTGGTTCAACCAGGACGCCAAGCTCAAGCCGGTCCCTGATCTGGCTCAGCGCATAACGGATATGGAGCCGAAGCTCAGAAAACTGGCCAAAAATTTGGAGGTCAGCATCCAGGAGGGGAAGCTCGTAATTAAGTCAGATGCGGAATCTATGGCCTTGCTGAGCTTGCTTCGGCGTGGGTCAGACTGGTTTGACCCGCATCGTGACGTAGATGCAGCGATACTGTTGGCGCTCGGCAAGGGCGCTACTTAAAAAGCATGAAGAACATTGAACAGACGATCCAAGAAGCGGTCGCGCAAGCCGACGTGAGGAAGCCCGCCTCCATCAAGGAGGCAGCCAATCGGATTCTCTCGGAGGATGTAAACTCCGGGGATACGGTTGCCATCATCGACGATCCGACTTACGCCCAGCCTGGTGTCAAAGCCAAGGTGGTTGGCCCATCGGCCAAGGGCAGCGGTTTTGTTGATGTCGAACTGCCGAATGGCACGAAGCTTCCCGTTCAGTCGAGCCTGCTGATTACCCTCAAGTGATCTTGTCGTGCCAGCTCGCGCTACGCGAGTGCGCGTCCAGGCTCGTCGGCTATTTAGATTATGGCAGACGAGACCCTAAGCGTGAGGCCGGGCGGCGTGGGTGCGACAGGAATGCGCTACCACGAGCTGGCGCTCCAGCGATGGCTCTACACAACATTCTTTGTTCGTGAGGGCTATCCGATCCCGGTCGTGTTCAGCACGCCGATGGATGCCTTCGGGAACTTCGACAAGCTGTGGAAAAGCGAAAACAACCCGTTCAAATACCTTCTCGACCTCAAGGATGAGAAGGGGACTCCGCTTTATGAGCCGTATCCGTCCAATCTTCGCTACCCTCTGATTTCCGTGTTCCGGCGCGGCTGGCGCTACCGCCCGGAGCAGAATTACTCGATCCACCAGTGGCGCAAAATGAACTGGCCCACCGTCAGCGATGACGTGGGCCGGTGTCAGCTTGGGAACGTCACTGTCAGCTACCGGCCAATGGCTTGGGACTACCGCTGGCAGGTTGACCACTACGCCATGCGCCCGGACACGCAGGCGTATTTCGTCGAAAAGCTGATGCGGTCCATGTGGATCACAGGCGGCACGCCGCAGTGCTGGGTCCACATCCATTACCCGGTGATCGGCTGGCACAAGATCAGGATGTTCATTGAGGGGGACATCGAGAACAGCACCCTGGAGGAGCCAGAAGATCAGAAGCACGTTGAATTTCGCACGACCTTCACGCTCTGCATGGAGGGCTACTCCATCGACCAGAACGTGCAGTTTGTCCCGGCGCTCTGGAAACTGCTCATCCGGGGCATGGAGGAAGCTGTCAACCCGGACGAACTGGACGAAGCTTTCGAGGAGCAGGAGGTCGATCTGCGGCTCAAAGACGACAACGTGACCATGCTGTCGCGGCCCAACATTCCTCCTGATGAAGAATGTCAACAAATTCTGTCTCAATACGGAACCTACCCGTATCACGAGATTTACCTGAACGGTAGCCTCCAGCCCAACGCCTACTTGCTCTACGGCGGCAGCAGCCCATACCCGACCAGCCCGTTTTTCATGGGCGGCATCCCGCAAACCTCTGGCTACGGCATGGCCAGCCTGGTCATGGTAACCGCTTTCGGTGGAACCCACTACGAGGGAGCCAGCGTCAACGGCGCGTTCCTGTCCGGGGACTATTTCTTCCCCGGAGGGACCATTGTTGACTACGGCAGCGTGGTTGAATCTGGAAGCGTTTATGGCGGTTTGCTTTATGGGGCCAATGAGAAGTTCATCCTCTACGATTACGGGGCTTCGGCAGGCAGCCTGACCGGGGGAGCTTACGTCCTGACGCTGATGCCGGGAGGCACCTACTTCGAGAGTGGGACCACGGCGGGTGTTTTCACGACCGGCACGTATCGCTCAACTGTCGTTGATATTGGCACCTACTTTGAGGCCGGGACCAGCGCAGGCGTTTTCGGCACGGGCACCTACACCCTGACCTCTGTTGACGGTGGTAGTTACTTTGACGCGGGCACGACCGCAAGCGTCTTCCTGGTGGGGACGAATACGATGGTGGTCGCGGACGCTGGCACTTGGTTCGCTTCTGGCAGTATGGCGGGCCTGTTTTTGAACGGCGCGTATGCGTAGATAGATTATGACTCGGACATCACAATCAGCGGGCGGCTACCTCAAGTGGGCGGTAGTCGATGGAGCGACCGGAAAGGTCGTTCGAGACTCCGGCCCCGGCTGGATCAGGAACCTGATCCTGAACGCGGGTCTGAACGGTATCGCCAGCCGGGCTTGGGTGAGCAGCTTCGAGTATGCGATCTGCGGCACTGGCGTCCGACCGACCTCCGTGGACAGCCTGACCACCAACGCCACGCTTGCGGCGGGCACGATTTCGACCGACGCCTCTTTCTTCGATCCCAGCGACGTTGGAGCCGAGTTGAAGTGGGACGACGGCACCCGCGCCCTCATCAGCAGCTACCTGAACTCGACCACCGTCAGCACAGCCTCGACCGCTTCGGCCAGCGGCCATTTCGTCAAATACAACACACAGGATACGGCGCTCCAGATCGAGACCAAGCGGACCAACACCAAGTTGACCGGCGCGGGCAACTGCGGCACGACCCAGGTCGGCAATCAATTTCAGTTCCGGCGCACTTTCGACTTCACCATCGAGATCGCCGCACAGAACTACACGGAAATCGGCTTCTCCTGGACGAATACGGGAGCCAGCACGACTTTCGCCCGCGTTCTGCTGCCTGCCCCCGTGTTTGTGGACATCGGCCAGCAGTTGCGCGTCACCTACGAGCTTCGAGTCACGCTGAACCCTGGATCACCCATTTCCAGGTCGGCGGCGATCTCCGGTTGGACCGGGACCACCGGAGTTGAACAGGCGCAGCTCGCTCTACTGGGCACGGTGGACACCAACGGTTCATCACAAATCTACGGATTTTTGACTTCGGAACCGTTCAACACGGGTGGTTCAAATTGGGGAGTCTTTCTGTCTCCCAACGCAGCGGCACCGGCGACATTTGGATCGTGCGTGAATCGCCATACCAATGCGGGCTACGCCGACACCGTTACGCGGGCATCTTACACAGCCAACAGCTTTTACGTGGATGCGACCGCCGTTTTCAATGTCGGAACAGCCAATCGGGTGGATCAGCGCAGCTTCGGCTACGGATACCACGCTCCCAACAACTTTTTTGCGGCATCCTCGACGGCTTACGTGTTCGTTTTGGACAGCAACCAGATCAAAGACAATTCGCACACCCTGACCTTGGTCTTCCGGTCGAGCTGGAGCCGGGATTTAGCGTAATTGTTTACAAAATTGACCACGAAACCACGAAATGACGCAGCGTAGATAGAGAGAAAGATGAACGTGTATGGCAACGATTAAGCGAAAGAACTTTCCGGGCGTCTATACGCAGATCATCGACCAGTCGTTCTCCGACACGAACACTGCTCGATTCCGCCCCGGCCTGATTGGTGTGGCCAGCAAAGGCCCATTCAATACGCCGACCCAGGTTCGCACGATCCAGGATTTTGTCCGCATCTTCGGCGCACCGATTGACGGCGACTACTTCCTCGGAACCGCCGTGGGCGTCTGCACGCCATACACGGATGGTTGCATGGTCGTGCGCGTGGGCTTGCTCTACAAAGACCTGCCTGCTGGCACTGTCAGCTACGCGGTCACGGGCACTGCGGGAGCCTCGACTTTCACCACAAATGCTGCTCCGCTGGTGGATTCCACCCAAACGCCTTCTCCGACCGGCCTGTATTACGTCTCGATCACGGAGGACGGCAAGCAGAGCACTCTGAACGCGAAGGTGCTCAGCGTTTCCGGGACCACGGTCACCCTCGAATCGGTGACGTTGGCCGACACCTACACGAACGGCACGCTCAAGTTCAGCTACTACGCTAACCCGGCGAGCAAAGCCCAGGGCGTCCTCCAGGGTTACACCTACACCGCCATTGCCACTCTCGGCACGGTTTCCGGTGAAAAGGGCAACTACTATTTCAGCGTCACGACCAATCCGACCGACATCGCCGTAGGTGATCTCCTTCGGATTAGCCAGGCGGGCAAGTTCCCGACCTATGAGGTTTACGTGACCAGGGTCAACCCGATCATCAGCGGAGCGGCGACCATTGAAATCCAGGCCACGGATGACACCGAACGTGGCTACCAGGCGCTTCCTCTCCAGGACCGCTACGACGCGGCTACGGTGGAGAAGGTCTCCGGCAAGACCAACTCGTGCTTGATTTACGCCGCGACCGAAGGCACCTGGGCCAATACGACCGACTCGAACCCCATCAGCGGGTTGCAGGTCAAGGTCAGCCCCGGCACTCAGGCGGGCACCAAGAAGTTCAGCATCTACTGGGATTCGGCCCTGGTCGAAGTTTACGACAACCTGGGCATCGACAGCGCCTTCCCCACCACGGCTCCGCCCCTGGAGTTCGAGGCCACGATCAACACCGACACGCCTTCCAGCTACATCACCATCAAGTTGCTCGGCAGCGTGGTTCCAGCCAACACGGTCGATCCGTGGAACAGCAGCCCGACGCTGCCGGTCCCGCAATCCCCGACCAACACGGCCAAGTATGGCGTGCCTCTGCCGGGCGGTGCTTTCGCCAGCGGTTACAACGGCGAGGCCGCGCAAGCTTCGGATTTCGTCGGCACCCTGAACCCGGTGGACGACACCATGACGGGCCTCAAGTCCTACGAGGACACCGACAACATTTACATCACCACGCTGTGCGCCCCTGGCGTGACCTCGGCGGACGCGACGATGGTTCCGGTCCAGACGCAGATGCGCGACACGGCCTACGTCACCAAGTCCATCGGCCTCATCGACGTTCCGGCCTCCTACAACGGAGTGCCGATGAACGTGTGGGACGCCATCGACTGGCACAACGGCCAGGGCAAATTCCAGTCTCGCGGCAAGCTCGACACGGCTTACCTGGCGTGCTTCTGGAATTGGTTCACGATGAACGACCCCATCACCCAGCAGCCCAAGCTCGTTCCCCCGTGCATCGGGGCGCTCCGGGCGATGGCCTACACCTGGTTGCACGACCAGCCCTGGTATGCCGCTGCCGGTGAGAACCGGGGCATCATCAGCGAGGCGACCTCGGTCATGTTCCCTCGGTTGTCCGACAATGCCAAGGAGGCCATGTATGGCTCCGGCAACTCGGTCAATCCGATCATCCAGCGGAACGGGTCCATCATGGTTTACGGCGAGCGCACTCTCCAGCGCAAGGAGAGCAAGCTCACTGCGATTCACAACCTGGTCCTGGTCGAATACATCGTCCAGGGGTTGGCGGTCATCGGTCGCCGGTTCGTGTTCGACCCGAACGACGTGACGCTGCTCAACCAGATTGAGCTGGCGATGACGCAGTTCCTCGATGGCGTCAAGAGCCTCCGGGGCGTCGAAGCCTACAACCTCGTCTGTGACGAGTCGAACAACAACGCCGCCACGCGGAACCGGCGCGAAGTGATCGTTGATCTCTACGTCATCCCGACTGATGCCGTCGAGCGCATCTACATCAACGCAATCGTCCGCGAGTCCGGCGCAGACCTCACCAATGTAACTGGCTAAGATTTATGAGCAGAATGCTATTCAAGAACACGTTCGGGAGCCAGGACTCTCGGTTGGACTTGCAGCGTCAAGACCTGTTCAAGTTCAGCATCAATCTGCC
>Ga0316617_100000141_pt1 | contig 16030 bp, 8 predicted proteins | sample OWC_Aug_M1_C1_D2_FD_207801 | JGI IMG/M metagenome (GOLD analysis project Ga0316617, IMG submission 207801) | Wetland soil microbial communities from Old Woman Creek delta, Ohio, United States - OWC_Aug_M1_C1_D2_B | ecosystem: Environmental > Terrestrial > Soil > Wetlands | place: USA: Ohio... | reverse complement strand
AAGACCGGCAAGGACATGGTGATCTGCACCGTGGCTATGCTGTGGGCACACCGTCAAGAGTTGATCGCCGAAAAGTGGTTCAACAACTTCATCGCCGTCCTCTACGACGAGAGTCATCACGTCTGCGCTCCCACGAGCAGCAAGATCATGATGCAAATTCCAGCCTTCTTTCGGCTGGGCGCTTCTGACTCCAAGCGCGACAGCGACCCGGCCCTGGCCAACAAGATTCAGGGCCTCCTGGGGCCGATCCGCTACGTGGTCCCGGTCAGCACCTACATCGACATCGGGCGCTCAGCCAAGCCCACCATCTACTTGGTTCAAAACGGGGATTGGCACAACCGCTTCAAGAGCGTCCCGCACCAGGCTGACCCGGACACCCCGGCCTGGGCGCTGGTCGGCAGCGAATGGAAGCATGGCACCTACGTCGGCCCGGTTTATGAGCGCGATGAGAGCGGCCAGATCAAGATGCGGAAGGTCCGCGAGCTGGAGGGCGTGGAGGAGAATGAGGTCTATACCAGCAACGGGGACGTGGACACGCAGAAGAAGGCCAAGTGGATCGAGGTCGAGAAGCCGGTCACCGTGGACGGCTTCCACGTCATCCAGTTCGACGGCTCCTCGACCACCTACAACGTGGACTCGCGCTACTGCTTGCTGGATCGGACCATCGACAAGTCCATCATCAGCTTCAAGGAGCGCAACGAGTTGATCGTGGCCTGGGCCAAGCACTACAGCCAGGAGCGCAACTTTCCGACCCTGGTGGTTTGCACCCGGACTATGCACGTCCTGGTCCTGGAAACCATGATTGGCAACGCCATCGGCCAGGACAACGTGAAGGTGCTGTTCAGCGAGCATACCCCCAAGGAACGCGACCAGGCGTTCGCTTGGTTCCGGTCCCACCCTGGCGGCGTGCTCATCAGCCCGCTGGTCAAAGAGGGCGTCTCGATCAACGAGATTCGCGGCGGCGTGATCGCCGACTACATCGGGGACGCCGAGGTCATGAACCAGATCATCGGGCGGTTCATCCGCAAGAAGCAGGGCGACAACGAAGCGTTCATCACGGCCTTTATTGATGTCCAGCACCCGGCCCTCCGGCGCGGCTCCAAGCGCGTCTTCAACAAGCTCCACGACATTCGCGGCTACACTTTCTATCATCCCTGCCTCGGACCCGACAGCATCGGACGTGCGAAAGAGTTCAAACGTCTTGACTAAAAGGTAAACGCTTTCGACCCCGTTCTACTGGTCGAATGAGTATGTTGAAATACGGCGCGGAGTGGCACAGCTCCATTCCCGCTAAGAGCGTTTTGAGGAACGCAGAGCTGTCATTTGGTGCGCGGGTGCTGTGGGGCATACTCCAGAGCTATGCCAGCCCCGATAGTCCGCAGCCTTTTCCAAGTCAGGATACCCTGAAATCGAACATGGGCTGCGCCAGGTCAACCTTGCAAACCTACCAGTATGAACTCCAGAAGAAGGGGTTTCTGTTCGTTGAAAAAGAGCGGCTTGGTGGTGTCTGGAAGGGAAATGTTTACACTTTAATTGTGCCTTCTATGCCCGGTTTACCGGGCATGGGTGGGCCGGTCAAAAAAGGTCTCACCATGCCCGGATTACCGGCCCCGGACAGCCGGGCACTAAGATTCCCCAGTCTTAAACAATCACCAAAGACCAAAACCACTGCCGCTGGCGCGGGCAGTGGTTCCGGTCAGAGTGGTGCTGGTGGTGTTGCGCCTTCGGCGGAGAAGACGGCTTTCCAACACGCTCAAAGATTCCTGAACAAGTGGAGCAAGGGATTCCAAGCTCGCTTCGGACTGCCCTTCATGATGAAGCGCGGATACCAGGAGCGGGTGGAGGAAGTCTGCCGGACCCAGGACATCGGTGGGAACGAGCTGGTCGCCTACGCTTACCGGATGTGGATGAATGTGGACGGAGTTGACCAGCCGGATGACAACGACCCGATGTTCTACCAGATCAAAGCCAAGCGCGACCTGGGATTCTTCATCAGGCACATCGACAAGATTGCCATTGAACAGGAGAGGCCCTTGGACACAGACCGGTGGATCACCAAAGACCAGCAGGCGGAATTTGATCGGTTGGAGCAGTCCGTCCTGGAAGCCAAGACGTAGTTATGGCGTGATCGACCAAATCATCAGGCAACTGCTTGAGGCAGATGACGACGAGGCTTCCTGGAAGGATGCGGCCCACACCTTCCGGGATACGGCCTGGCCTGAGACCTACGGAGAGGTCCACTACCTCTACGATGAAAACGGTCATCCGATGCGGAAAAGCCGGAACCTGCGGGGAATCCGGGAATACGTTTCCAGGATGCCGGTCAAACTGATTCGTATTCAACAGCTTGACAAGGGAGAGGGCGGCATTCGGGTTGATTTCACCAACAACTGGTATTGGTTGGGCCGCTTTGCCAGCTTTGGGGTGCTAAAGTGGGCCTTGAGGAGCTGGCGGAACCTCTATGGGGCACCTTTAATCGTTAACGGAGAGCCATCGGGCACGGTCGATTACCGGAATCGGGCACTCCAGGAGAGCGATGGCGATTTCGACGTGAAGGAGGTCGCCTGGGGCGGCGAACCTGTGGCCAGCCTTGAGGACATGAAGGCTGCGGAGCCGGAGTTTTTCAGCCGGAAGAACAACAAGTGGTTCGGCACCAAGAAGATTTACAAATACGGGAACTACCTGGTCCTCAAAAACGTCCGGCGCACTCACGGCCACTTCGGGGAGATGTCCACCTGGACCCAGTATGTGATCTACGAGTTCGTCAAAACCGAGCAGACCCCGCAGGGCCTCATGCTCCACCGGCAGAGCGCCAACAGCCTGGAGAACGCCAAGTCCATGATTAAGCGCAAGGATTTCAGGGAGTGGCGCGAACAGCTTGCGGACTACGGCACCGGCGTCTGGAATGAATCCCTGGATGATGACGACGAGAGCACCAAGGAGCTGCTGGGCGGCAACCTGGGCTTGGGTCCGCTCATCCAGGCTGAGCTGGCCAAAGGTGTCTGGCGTGAAGCGGGCAGCCATCATTACGTCTTCCCGATCAACCCGCACATGAACGTGCTGGTCACGCAGCTCGATGACGACCTGTGGGAATTGCGGACGACCTTCGATGAGATGGAGATGAGCCGGACGACCGGCAATGAACGCGAAATCTTGGCGATCCTGGACCGCGAGGGTTACCTGGAGGGCGGCAACATGTTCAACCGGGAGCTGGAATACCGAGCGCGGCAAGGACAAGCATGATCCCGAAAATCGCCATCTACAACAACGTCTGGCAGATCAACGCCCAGCATCGGCCCATGCTCAGCTATGAGCAGATCATGTATCTGGCCACGCGGGGCAGTTGGCTCATCAACGCCCAGCTCCAGCAGGCCCCCATCGACCGTGAGCTGGGCAACGGGGACTGCAATGTCTTCCCCGGCCAGGGCGTGGCCGACTTGAATCGGGTGGAGTGGCTGATGAACAAGTATCCTTGGGGACGCTTCTCCGTGGATGTCGGCGGGCCGGACAGCTTCTCGGTTTACATTTACATCGGGACGAACGACATCGGCACCTGGCGGCAGAAATACATCGAGATTTGGGGCACTGCCAATCGTCCGCCCTACTGGCAGAATGATTCGCAGACCATCGTGGTCAACGGAACGGAAGGAACGAACTGGCCGTGAACGACGAACTCGACGACTTCAAGGACGTGGCGAACCTGGCCGACGATTGGTATGCGCCGGGCCGCAAGGTGCTGGCCTACCTCCAGGACATCCTCCCTGGCACGGCAGAATGGGGCCGTGTCTGGAAGGTCGCTACGGTCCATTCGCGCAACGCGGACAGGAAGACCCTGTGGGTTGCCCACCCGCAGCACGGTCATGCCCTGGTTCACCTTCATCAGATCAAGCCCTACGTCGGGGAAGCGATGGAGGACGACCCGGACCTGGATGTCAAAGAGCTGGCCGGAAGCAGGGAATATGAGTCCCGCGAGGAGTGGGCGCGTCAAAACCTCTATTGGGACGAAGATCGAAAAATGTGGGAGATACCGGGCACGACCTACAGCCAAGCGTATCCTGGCACGGTGGAGCACGCCAACCACCTGTTCTTCGTTCGCAACTTCCCCTGGCTGGAGGAGGATGGCAGCGAGCTAAATTTCCGGGTGTTCCTGGAACCGGACAAGCTGGATTGGATGCCGCTTTGGAATCCGTTCCGGGGTTACGTCAAACAGTCAATTCAAGGCCGGGTGCTGGACGACGACATCATGAGCGAGGTCGCCGAGCAAGCCATCGGAAGGGCCTGGAGGGAGACCTATGCTAAGGAGTTTGCGGACTCGTTGGCGGAAAGATTCGGCGGTCAGTTCAAGTCCGAAAACCCGCAGGCCGAGATCGAGACTTTTCTTTTCGGACCTCACGGTCTCAACTTTTTCAACCGGATGGCCTCAGAAGCCGAGGAGTTTTGGGACACGGACACGTCCCATAAACCTTCGGTCAATGTTGACCGTGTGGTAGAGCTGGTCACCTGGCCGAAGCTCCACGCGGCCATGTATCCCGACCGTAATCAGCTCCAGTTCAAGCTAGGGGACCAGCCCGCGCCACAGCAGCAGTTGGACATGTTCGAGGGCATTGAGGATGAGGATGACCTGACCGACCTCATCAAGCACGACAAGGGTTCACACGCGGAAGCGATCCTGGCCTGGGCCAACGAAAACCTGAATCAGAACGACCGGGACGGCTGGTTCTCCGTGGCTTCCCACTCTGATTTCAGCGGCGGTCTGGTCGAGCAGGCCAACCTGAACTACTTCAAAGAGCACTACCCCTGGCTCAAGGTCAGGGCGCTCTCTTACAACGGCAAAGAGCTGGGCTTTTACGAGGAGGACATCCCGGAGATTCCCGGTGACTCGTTCGAGGAGTTCCGCAAGGACTATGACAGCCGGGAGAATTACCCCCTGCTCGATGAGGAGGGGCACACGCAGCTCCAGGAGGAGAAGCGCCAACAAGCCTGGAGCAACTGGATCAAGCGCAGCTACCGTCGCGGCCTGGAGCAGAAATTCCCGGACATGGAGGAGGCGCTTTACGATTTTGAGGACAATGATCGGTTCTATGCTCTGTTCGACGAGGCGCGAGACCGGGCCGGGGAGGAGTGGAGTGAAGACACGGGCGGCGACCAGTCGGTGAGCGTGGACAACGTGGTGGAAGCCACGGACCCTGAATTGATGCGGCGATGGATGTATCCAGAGCAGGACCAGGAGCAGATGCGCCTGGAACTGGAGAGCCTGTGCGAAGGGCGCGAGTATTCGTGCCTGATGGCACCGGCACCCCCGGAGCTGGGTGACGCCGTGATCCACTGGGGCCAGATGTATGTGCTCGACGAGGAGCTTTACGCGGACGAGCCGGGCTTTGGCCGGGAGACCGAGCCGCACGTCACCGTGAAGTGGGGCCTCCATGACTCAGAGCCGACCGGGGAGCTGCTGCGGATCATCGAGGAGACCCAGCCTTTTGAAATCCAGATCATGGGCTGCTCGATGTTTGAGTCGAGCGACAAGTATGACGTGCTCAAGTTCGACGTGGAAAGCGAGGCCCTGCGGGCGCTGAACGCCAGGGTCAACGAGCTGCCCCACACCGACACTCACTCCGAATACAGACCTCACCTGACCGTGGCCTACATCCAGAAGGGCTGCTGCCGGGAACTCATCGGCAAGCCACTGCTTGATTCCAGTTCTCCTGGGGCGATGCGGTTCCTTGTGAAAGCCGTTCTATTCAGCGGAAAAGGCGACAATGCCCGAAAAACCCGTCTGTTTTTGGGCAAGCCGAACGTGATAGACTAATAGGGTAAGAAAAGTTTACGAAAAATACCATGTTGCCTTGGCCCGGCTTTTCTGCCCAAACATCAATATGAGCGATCAGCCAAAATCATTCTATGACAGCCGGTTGGAAGCAGTAATTGTCTGCCTCAACTACGGGGACTTCTTGGCAGAGAGTCTGCCAATGAACCTCTCACACCTGGACCGTGTGGTCGTGGTCACCAGCCACGAGGATACCGTGACCAAAGAGGTCTGCCGAAAGTGGTCCGTCGAATGCGTCCCCACCGACTGCTTCACCGAGAAGGGTGATGACTTCAACAAGGGCGCGGCGATCAACTTCGGCCTGGGTGCCTTGCGCCAAAAGGGTTTCATCCTCCAAATGGATGCTGACGTTGTTTTGCCGCTGGGCTTTCGCAACATGCTGGATAAGTCCTTCCTCCAGCGGGATTGCATCTACGGCGCGGAACGCTGCAACGTGGTTGGCTACGACACCTGGCGCAAGCTCAAGCAAAACTGGCACGACGATCCGCAGTTCGGATACCGCTACCTGGTCAGCACTCCGGCTGATTACCCCATCGGGGCCAACCTCATCCACAAGCAGTGGGGATATTGCCCCATCGGCTATTTCCAGCTCTGGCACAGCCAATACATGCGCCAGCACGAGCTGCGCTACCCGGACACCGAAGGCAGCGCCGAGAATATGGACGTTCAGTGGGCTGCCCGCTGGCCTCGCATCAAGAGGCACCTGCTGCCTACCGTCCGCGTGTTCCACCTGGAGTCTGAGGCCGTCAAGATGGGCGCGAACTGGCAGGGGCGCACAACGAAGCCGTTCACACCTGACGGAGAACCGCTTCAAGTTCCGCCTTCTCCGAATCGCTACGGCTACGGCTACTGTAGTTAATGCGAGATGTCGTTGCAGAATTTAAGCGAAGACTTCCTTTATGGCCTTCTGCCAGAAGGAATAATCAGCCTCGATGAGCAGGCTTTGATTCAAGCTGTCGTCGGCGGTTACCAGGACCGCGTTGACGACCTCCGCGCTTACACTGGAAAGCTCGAACTTCTCCTCACTGGCCAAGGGTTGCCGGAGTCTGATGTCTCCGGCGCACCGCCCAACGCCGTCATTGCCCAGGTCCAGTCGCCGAAGGGAAAAGTTTACAGTCGCTCTCTTGAAATCAAAGACGATACCCCGGAGGACGCCACGCCTGAGCTGCTGGAATGGGTCGCAGGCCAGCTCAAGCTTGACGAGGAACACGTCCTTCTCAGCGCGGCCTACGGTGTGGACAGCCTCCGCCTGGTGGAAGCCAACGTGCTCCCATACCTGGCGGCAACGGTGGGCGCAGTGCTCTACCGGTCAGCGGCTTTGGACCCGGCTAACGCCGACTCCGACGCCCGCAGGCTGCTGAGCACCTGGTTCCCCCGGCTCCAGTTCAAGGGCACGGCTCAGTCGTTTGAGACCCTGGGGCGGCTCCTGGGCTACGACGACGTGCGGATGACCCCGCTCTGGCAGCGGCTCAGCCCCCGCATCGCCAACGACATCGGCGATCCGCGCAACGACCAGGACTTCTCCGAGGTTCCTGACTTCTATCCGAAGCAGGTCCGTGACAATTTCTATGATCCCTGGAACCTGACGGATGGCCCCTACTACACCTGGACCGGCACGGCCACGGCTCGCAACGGCACCAACAGCACCGAGTTTTACACGCAGGTCGTCAACGGCTTCAACCCCTTCTTCAAGGTCAGCATCATCGGCACCGCGCCGATGGACCCGGACCCTTCGCTCTCGCCCTATATCCTGACAGGCGGCGGGCCGGAGACCAAAGCCTACGTCAACCCGTCCGGCACCGGCCTGCGCTTCGAGGCAATTTCGGCGGGATCGGCTTTCAACCACACGGCTATCCAGGTCACGGAACTGCTCAACGGCACGGACAACGGCACGCACCGGGTGCTCTCCGTGACGCAGCAGTTGTCTTCGATCAAGTATCGCAGCTCCTACTACGACCTGAGTCTGACCATCGACTTCGACCGGGCGGAGCAGTTGTTCGGCGTCTCCACCGTCGATCCCAACAAAGACCTCCAGGCCAATGGCACCCTGGCCAACTTCGGGTCGCAGGCGCTTTCGCCCTACCGGCCCTGGATGAATGGCTCGTTCGCCCAAGGAACCATTGTCCGCGACTGGCTGACCGAGACTGATCCGCTTTCGTCGCAGACTGCCATCACGTATCGCAGGCAGGCTGACCTGGGCGACCAGCAGCTCAACTACACCGAGGTCACCGCCGCTGGACTCCAGGTGATCCAGGCAATGGAGGAGGTCCGGCCCGCGACCCGCAGGCCGCGCAATGTCAGCACCGGCTATCTCATCAAAGACCAGGTGGGCTATGCCGACTACTGCTCTTTCGGCACGGTCTTTTCGGCTACGTCGGGCCAGGTGCAATACTGGGGCACGCTTGCCGACTATCCGTATCCGCCTTACGAGGTTCAGTTCAGCATCAGCAACACCAGGGCGTTCGCTTTCGATTTCACTGCCATCGTGGGTGACATCTACCAGGTCAAGGGCACTTACGATTTCCTTAACTGGTTCGATGTCTCTCCGCCCATCATTGCGGATAGCACGCTCATGCACTGGACTGTTCTGGTGGGCACTCCGTTTGCCTTCTTCAACGTCTGGAAGCTGACTGGAGCGCCGGTTCCTCCGGTGGTCAAAAACCCGCATTTCGTCAACGTCGATTCGATGCTGACGCACGAGAGCGACCCCTACAACTCTGACTTCCTGCGAATCGGCAGCTACGACCTGAACTTGACGGGCACTTACGACTACTCCAACTCGACGTGGTTTTTCAACTTCCCGATTGGTTTCGGCCTCAGCTCGGCGATCAATGTCTATGCCAACTACGCGCCGACCTCGACGGAGGTTGTGCGCGAGCAGCCCTCGATTTGGTCTGACCCGACTTATATCGCGGTCAGCGCGGATGGTGGAATTTACGGCGCTCCCCAGGCAGCGGTCAGCAACCTGGTGCGCGGCTGGAACCCGGACGCTTACTTCTATGCCGGGGACAACCAATACTACGACGGCTTGCCTGGTGAGTTCTACCCGGCGCAGATTTACGTTCAGGACTTCATCGACGCCAAGAAGTATTTTGTTTGCTACGGCAACCACGATTACCAGAACCCCGATTCCCCGATTGCCGAGGACAACATCCAGAGCGGGAACATCAAGGGCTACGACCAGACCTACCGGGTTTACCCAACTTCGGTTGGACCCCAATACGTGGTTTACAACGGCGGCACTTACACCTACGGCCAGATTTTCGTTGGGGTCAGCGGTGTCACGGACTTCCTGGCTTACAACGGGGCCACGGTGCGTCGTCGGGCTGAGCCGGATAACGGCTGGGACAACAGCCTCGAAACCAACTACTACGATTACCTGCCAGGTAACGGGCGCTACTACCGCGTCCGCATCGGCCACGTCGAGCTGTTCGTGGTTGCGGACGGCTACAACTCGGTGGAAGACCCAGGCTTCATCGACAATAATCGCAAGCCTGCTGAGCCGGATGGCAACTGGTGCGAAGCGCCTTTCAGCCCGATTGGGGCCAACGTCAAACTGCCCTACCTGGGCAACCCGATTCAGGTCGATGCCAATGGCACCTACACGGTCAAGACCAGCGACTCTTACGGCGACGACGGCATCAACGATGCCCCACAGTTTGTCATCTACAGCGGAGGCACCTACTACGGCGATCAGACCTTCAAGGCCAACGGAACGGTGCCCTTCATGTATGTGTGGGGTGAACCCAGGATCGACCCTGCCACGCCGTGGGTTGTGCTACGCAAGGCCCGGCGTTATCGCGTCATCGCCAACCCCGGCAACAATTACGTCGATTACGAAGGCAAGCGGTATTACGGCGGTGACGTGATCCAAGCCAGCTTTACTGCCGACAAGACCGTGGCGTTCGTCACTGGCCGCGTCCGACTCGACCGGATGAACAGCGTCCAGGCTGAGCAGATCAAGGACTGGATCAGGCGGTCCCAAGCTCCCTGGAAGGTCGTGATGTATCACCATCCGAATTGGAACTCGGATGCGTGGAACAGTGGCCACAAGTATGGCGATTACCCGCGCACGGATTGGCCCTGGAAAGAATGGGGAGTGGACCTGACCCTCCACGGGCACGTTCATGCCTACGCCCGCTCGCTCAACGGCGGCATCACGCGCATCATCATTGGATTTGGCGGGCAGAACAACCAGACCTGGAACACGTCGGGCACGGCGCACACTGACCCTTACGTCCAGGTCCAATACAACACTTCTCCCGTCTATCCGTATGATACGACGCACCGCACCGACTACGGCGCGATGCTGATGACGGCCACGCCAACCAGTCTCAACGGGATGGTGCAGACCATCAACAATGTCGTGGTGGACAACTGGACCCTGACCAAGCCTGACTGTGTTCGGGCCTACCAGGAGAGGCCGGAGGACCAGCTCGACGAGCCGATGCTGGACCTGTCTGACGAGTATCCGTGGCGGCGTGACCTGGTGAACGGCGGCGAGCTGATCGACCGGGCGACTTACAACCCGCCCACCCCGGACGTGACCGTGACCCAGGTTGGCCAGAGTATTGCGGTGTTCAGCCAGACCGGGGCGCAGTATGATGTCACGCTCAACAAGCTGGGGCCGAACCCGCCCAGCTTCATGGTCAACGAGCGGCCACTGACGCCTTATGTGCCGGGCCAGATGGCGGTCGCCTATTACGGCACCTTCATCCCGCTCGACCATATTGACCCGCGCCAGCGGGACGATCTGCCGCGCCGGACGCTCTCTCAGGAAGCCACTGACTTCTACCACTCGGCCAACCTGGGTGTTGACCACAGTGTCGATGACATGGATTGGGCGTTTGAGCCGGGCTGGAGGCTCTACCACTTCGGCCTTGTTCAAGGCGTCCTGGTTGCCGACCCGGTGAAGTTCTTCGGCAGGCACCACCGCGATAATCTCGTGGGCTGGTTCCCCTTCAACGAGCATCCGTTTGACGCACCGCCGCTGATTGACCACTCTGTCATCAGCACGGACATGATTCCGCTCAACGCGACGCCTTTTGGGCGCGAGTTCGATCAATGGCGCGGCTGGCACTTGCGGGTGCCTCCTGGTTTGGATTTCAGGTCCGACCCTCATAGCCGAGACCTGAGCGGGCCGGTTACCGTGAGTTTCTGGTTGATGGTGCCGGAAGGTGTGGCTTTGCCAGCTCCCTATCTCATCCAGGTGGGCAGCATCAAGATCACGTTCTCGAACATTCTGAATGTCGGCAGCGTGGACAGCGATGGGAACACCAACTGGGTGCTTCTCAGCGGCATGGCTTCTCCTGGCTGGAACTTTTTCTCCTTCACCTACGACGGCGTGAGCGCCTGGACCTGCTACCAGGCCACGATGAGCACTCCGGTCGCGCAGGTGGATGCCCAAACCTACACCGACCACATCTGGACCGAGGATCAATCTGTCGGCGTTGTGGGCACCACCCTGGATTACCGCATCCACGACCTGCGGGTGTGGAACTCCGTCAAGACCATCGAGGAGCTGGAGCTGGTCCGCTACCACGATCCAAACCCGACCGCGTGCCTTTACCGCCCGGCTTACCTGACGTGTGTCAACGACTATGACCGCTACGGGGTCAAGGTGCTCGACAGCGGGTATGTCATGCCAGACCTGCTGCCCTCGTCCATCGAGACGCCTTCGGAAGCCTGGGTCTCGCGCTATGACGCGACCGGCCAATACCAGGCTCAGTCCCGGTTCAAAGAGACTGGCATCGGCAGCGGCCCAACCCTGCCTGTCAGGCAGGTGCTCGGCGAGCAATGGGATACCCTGACCGCCGCAGGCACCGTGGTCGTTTCTGGCTGGAAGGGCCAGGGCTACGGGATGAACGACGCCTGGATGTTCGACAATCCTCCGCCGCAGGTCATGCAACTGCTGGAGTCCGGCAGCACCAAATACGGCATTATCCCGACCTGGTTCAGCACGGGCACTACGATTCCGTGGCCCAACGCCATGATGGCGACGAACCCCTGCCGGGACCGCATTTGGGTCGAAGGCGACGACAGTTACGTTTACGAAATCAAGGTCGTCCGAAGCGGCACTCAGGCGTTCGGCCTGTCAGCTCAAAAGCTGTTCACCCAACGCTCCGATGCCGAGCTGATGCTCAGTGGCACCGAGGGCACTTATGCTCCGTTGCTCCAGCTCGTCCAGTCGGCGGGCATTGGCGGCACGCATTGCTACGGCGTAACCAGCTACGGGACCATCTTCCCGCGCCAACTCCTGGTCGTAGCTGGAACCGATTCGACCACGGACAACGGTCTCTGGACGGTCCTGCCTAAAGGTCGCATCCTGGGCGGCAGCGTCCTCCCCTCATCGGGCACCTACGACATCCGGCTGGCCAGCCCTGGTGTGGCCAAGGTTTACCATCCGGCCAAGCTTCTCTATTCCGAGCAGCCCACGGGCGGGGAAGTGGTGCTCACGGACACGGGCTACAGCAAGCAGCTTCGGGTCAACACGTCGGGCCAGGTCTATGCCGCTGCTTACGCGGGCACCGTCAATGCGCCCTGGATTTTCATGTATGGGAACGAGGAGGTCGTGACCAGCGCGACGCAGGCGCAGGCTTACTCCAACTGGGCCAACCCGACAAGTTTCGGTGTCAGCCTAAGCCTTCCAGCACTCAACGTGGACGGCAACATCTCCTTCGAGAACGACGAGACGGCGCTGCCGGGCTTTTACCGCCTGGAGATTGACTCTGGCAACATCGGCCAGGTGGATGAGAACTTTGATGGGTTCAAAGTCATCATCACGGTTGGTGACATCCCGTTTGAGGCGACGCTCTGCGCGGGCAAGACCGGTGCGAACTTCCAGAGCACGGACACGTTCGACTTCACCCTGCCGCATGTGCTGCCCGGCAACACTCTCGGCTACAGCGGCAACTCCTGGCTGCTGGACATCAACTGGTATAACGCGCTCCGCGATGAGCGCCGGGGCACGGCCCGCCAGCTCGCCATCTACGGCTACCGCATGGTCCGGCTGAACACCACGCTCTACCAGCTCAAGCTCACGGCGACCGGCAGCTCGATCACTGAGGTCAGCACCACGGGCACGGACTTCCCGGCCACGCCGGGCGGCTGGATGGCGGCGATCACGAGCTGGGGAACGGCCTACAGCTACACGCACGAGTCCAGGATTTACAGCTCCAACGAGACGTTCCAGTCCCGCTACCCCATGTCCAATGTGCTGACGGCTACGACCGTTGAGCGGAAGGAAGACATCGTGATGAACACGCCAGCGGTCATCTCTGATCCGCCCGTGCCCACGCTCCCGGTTTACGGACCCATAGTTATCACATGAACAATGTAGGCGACATCAAGACGTTCACGGTTGCGGCTGCCCCTCCGGGCGGCAACAACCTGACTTACGTCTGGAAGTGGTGGGACAACACGGTGGATGTGACCGTGGTCCCCACCGTTGACAAGAAGCTCAACGTCGGCGGCGTCAACCTTCCGGTCACCTGCCAATACTGCAACGAGTTCGGGGCTTACAGCACGCTGACTACGAGCGTCACGGTCAACTCTCCCCCGGTCATCATCGGCAACGCCGTTATCACTGCCAATGACCGCCTGTTTCCGTTTTCCACGCAGATGGAAACCAGGTCGTATGACCCCGAAGCAGCCGGGGCGCTAAGCTTTGCCTGGTATGTCGGCAACCAGTTCATCGGTTCCGGGACGACCACCATCCCTTCGGCGGGCACCTACCGGAACTATTACACCTGGCCCAACGTCAACAACAACCTGACGTTCACCCAGCGGATTACGGATGCCAACGCGGGTGTGACGGCGCTCGACTATTCGATCCGGGGCTACGCGCCCACCGGTCTGACGGGCGGCGGATCGGCCATCAGCAATTCGATCATCAGCAACACGAACAACCTGGGCGAAGTGGTAATCGGTCCTGGCCAGACAGTGACCTTCACGGTCTATGCCATCGACCTGAACCCAGGGCAGCTCCAGTTCACCTGGTCGCTCCAGACCTACGACGGGTGGACGTTCAACTATACCACCGTCCAAACCCCGGCCCAGCTCTCCAACGGCTCCTACCGCAGCCAGATCGTGATTGGCGTCGCGGCTCAATATCCTGGCCTCAAGACCGCTCGTTGCACCGTGCTCAACGTGGCGACCGGCCAGTCGATTGAGTTGAAGCAAACGGTCCAGCTCAACGCTTCGCAGACGCCGGTCATCCATTCAGTTTCAACCGATGCTCCGGTCGTGGGTGGGGTTTATTCGATCCTGAATACCAGCTACGTCCACTTCACCGGCACGGCGACTGACCGGAATAATCTGCTGCTCAACTACCGCTGGGATTTTTGGGAGCCGCCCAATGTTCAGTTGTGGGGCAAGACGGTCATGCTCCGGCCTGACCAATACGACTACTACAGCGATGATGCGCTCGCGGGCGGGCCGCGCACCATCACCGGAAACCTCACAGTTTTCGACCGATTCAACGCGACTGCGGTGATTCCGATTCAGAGTTTTGTGACGGTCCAGGTCACCGTCTGATCCCATCTTCCTTGTTTTCAGCGACTTCCAACGCTGAAACTTTTTTCATCTTTTTACACGTTCCCTCTTGACGGCGAACGGGGTTTCGTTTACATTCTTCATCAGAATGAACGACAAAACTATGAAAGCTCTAAACGTAACCGACGACATCATGAAGCCTGCGATGGACCGCGCCAACTGCACCATCCACGCCTGGGACTCCACCCTTCCTCCGCAGAACGTGCCCGAAGGCGCTCTCTGCTGGATCGCCCGCCAGGGCGAGCTGGAGCTGGCCATCACCTACTTGAACGGCGTCTTCTCCATCACGGGCAAACCCGTGGAAGTGGACGAGCACCTGGGCCTCTCCGCCAGTTTCGGCAACGCCCTCCGCATTGCCTTCCGCGAAAAGCTCGTGGCCAACGTGGCTGCCGCGACCGCCAACTGCTGGGAACGCTACAAGCACGGTCATGGCGACACCTACGAGATCGTCCACCCCAACGACAAGGACGCCACGGTCGAGATCAGCTTCTACGACGGCAACGTCCGCATCGCGGGCAGCGACAAGCCGGTCACCAACCTGGCCATCAAGAATCTGGCCAAGCACATCCGCGAGAAGATGAAGCTCGCCCTGGGCCGGGCCGCGCAGAATCGCTTCCAGGAGAAGTGCGACGCCGAGCGCAAGGGCTTCGAGGCCGCGTTCAAGAAGTCCCTCCGCGACGCAGGCGTCACCACGACCGACGCCCGGCACCTGCGCCTGGCCGACAGTGGCCGCGTGAACGAGGGCGGCGAGTGGTATTTCGACGTGGAGTATAAGCGCATGGACTGCCAGCTCGAAGCCAGCTTCCGCGTGACCACGGTCGAGGAAGCCATCACCAACATCAAGGCCCTGGATGCCGTCAGCTTCAAGTCCGACTCCTGGGGCGGCTGGAAACGCCCGCACTCGAATCTCTGAACAAAATGCACGAACCCTATTGACACCGAACTCAAGATAGTTTACGTTTTACCAGTCAGTTTAACAATCAACGAATGAAAGATATGGCTACCAAAACTACGAAGAAAAACGGCACCCCCAAGAACGTCCTCGCTCCCATCAAGGTCAAGTCCATCCAGAAGGCTGTGAAGAAGGGCGACATCCCCACCATCATCGTCGAGGGCGACTACCCCACGCGCTACAACGAGGCGGCTGCGGTCATGAAGGAGGCCGAGGAGCTGATGAAAGACCTCAAGCCGGTCATGCTGCCCGACGCCTTGGCCGAACTGTTCCGGCACAACAGCGAGCGCCCCTGGGACGCGATCTCCAGCGTGAAGCTCCAGGACGACGCCGAGGAAGTGACCCGCGTCACCTTCACGAGCAAATACAGCGCCGTGGCTCCCGCGATGGCCGAGGCCCTGTTTGGTGAAATCCGCACCAAGGCGGGCAGGAAGCCCGACATCAACGACTACTTGATCCGCACGATGGTCGGCACGTTCGACAGCACCGTGTTCCTGGGTGCCGATGGTCGGTTCGACCAGAAGCGTTACGACAAGATTTTCGCAGCCCTGGAGGCGGTCAGTAAGGAGCTGGGTGTCCCGAACCCCCTCTCGACCAGCGAGTCGGTCCAGCCCCTCCCGGACTTCCACAACCGGCGCTGGATGGACTTCGACCTGGAGACCAACCAGAAGATCAGCGAGGTCGTCAAGAACCAGACCAAT
>Ga0316617_100000139_pt1 | contig 16071 bp, 13 predicted proteins | sample OWC_Aug_M1_C1_D2_FD_207801 | JGI IMG/M metagenome (GOLD analysis project Ga0316617, IMG submission 207801) | Wetland soil microbial communities from Old Woman Creek delta, Ohio, United States - OWC_Aug_M1_C1_D2_B | ecosystem: Environmental > Terrestrial > Soil > Wetlands | place: USA: Ohio... | reverse complement strand
ACCGTGAAGGAAGGCAAGGCCAAGGACACTGGCCCGGATCTGTCGTGGCGCGAAGCCTCGGTCGAAAAGCGCCTCGAACATGCGCTGATCAAGGGCATCACCGATTTCGTCGTCGCCGATACCGAGGAAGTCCGCGCCCAGTTGGAGGCTGAAGGCAAGCCGCCGCTTTCCGTCATCGAAGGCCCGCTGATGAACGGCATGAACGTGGTCGGCGACCTGTTCGGTGCCGGCAAGATGTTCCTGCCACAGGTGGTCAAATCGGCGCGCGTCATGAAGCAGGCCGTCGCCCACCTCCTGCCCTACATCGAAGCGGAAAAGACCCGTACCGGGCTGGGCAGCAAGGGCAAGATCCTGATGGCGACGGTCAAGGGCGATGTACACGACATCGGCAAGAACATCGTCGGCGTCGTCCTCGGCTGCAACGGCTACGACGTCGTTGACCTCGGCGTCATGGTAAGCTGCGACAACATCCTGAAGGCGGCGCTCGAGCACCGCGTCGACATTATCGGCCTCTCCGGCCTGATCACCCCGTCGCTCGAAGAAATGGCCCACGTTGCCAGCGAGATGCAGCGCCTGAAGATGAAGCAGCCGCTGCTCATCGGCGGTGCGACGACCAGCCGCGCGCACACCGCGATAAAGATCGCCCCCAACACAGATGGCGCAGTCGTCTACGTGCCGGACGCCTCGCGCGCCGTCGGCGTGGCGACGAAGCTTCTGTCCGCCGACCAGCGCGACGGCTACATGGCCGAAATCGTCACCGAATACGAAGCCGTGCGCGCCGAACACGCCGGCCGCAGAGGTCCCACGATGGTGACGCTGCAAGATGCCCGCGCCAACCGTTTCACGTGGAACGAAGCCTACACGCCGACCAGGCCGGCCCAACCCGGCCGCCACGAACTGACCATCCCGCTCGCCGAACTGGTGCCCTACATCGACTGGTCACCTTTCTTCCAGAGCTGGGATCTGGCCGGCCGCTACCCGGCCATCCTACAGAACGAAACCGTCGGCGAAGCCGCCCGCCAGCTGTTTGCCGACGCCAGGGCGATGCTGGCGAAAATCGTCGCTGAAAACTGGCTGACCGCCAAAGCCGTGTTCGGTCTCTACCCGGCCAAGGGCGAGAACGAAGACATCGTGCTTTACACCGATGAATCGCGTACCACCGAGGCCACCCGCTGGGTCGGCCTGCGCCAGCAGATCAAGCAGCCGCAAGGCCGTTTCAATACGGCGCTGGCCGATTTTGTCGGCGAGCAGGATTACGCAGGCGCCTTCGCCGTCACTGCCGGCCTCGGCATCGACGTGCGTGTCGCCGAATTCGAGGCGGCCAACGACGACTACTCGGCGATCATGCTCAAGTCACTGGCCGACCGCCTCGCCGAAGCCGCTGCCGAATGGTTGCACCGCGAAGTGCGCACCCGCTACTGGGGCTATGCCGCCGGCGAACAGCTCGACAGCAGCGCGCTGATCGCCGAGCGATACACCGGCATCCGCCCGGCACCCGGCTACCCGGCCTGCCCGGACCACACCGCCAAGCGCGACCTGTTCGCGCTGCTCGACGCCCCGGCCATCGGCATGGGCCTCACCGAATCCTGTGCGATGACCCCGGCTGCGGCAGTCTCCGGCTTCTACATCGGCCACCCGGCGGCAAGCTACTTCGCCATTCCGAAGATCGGCCGCGACCAACTGGAAGACTGGGCCGCGCGCAAGGGCATGGCCATCAGGGACGCCGAGCGCTGGCTGGCGCCGCTGCTCTGAACCCACCCCGCGATGAGGTTCTCCCGCCTGTTCCTGAACCGCCTGCAGAACCTGCCGGCAGTGCATGACACGGTGGTCGTCATCGATACCCTGCGCTCGTTTACCACGGCGGCGGTGGCCCTCGACCGGGGTGCGGTAGCCGTCTACCCGGTCGAGGGCATCGCCGCGGCACAGGCGCTCGCCAAGCGCATGGCGCGCTCGCGCACGGCCGGGGCGGTCGGCGGCGGCGAGCCGGTCGAAGGCTTCGAGTTCGGGAATTCGCCGGCCCAACTCCTTGCCGCGAAACTCGCCGGCGACCGGCTGGTGCTCAGCACGGCGGCCGGCGTACGCGGCCTGCAGCGTTTCCGCGACGCGCGACGCCTGTTCGCGGCCAGCCTGGTCTGTGCCCGGGCGACGGCCGAGGCGATCCGCACCGCCGGGGCAAGCGAGGTCTGCTTCGTGATCACCGGCGAATGGGTCGACCGCGACGGGGACGAGGACGTCGCCTGCGCCGACTACATCGAGGCACTGCTGCGCGGCGACCCGGCCGAAGCCGGACATTTCGCGCGCCGTGTGCGCGACTCGGACTTCGGCCGGCGCTTCGCCGCCGGTACCTCCCCCAACCTCCCGGTTGCCGACCTCGACATCGCGGCCGACGCCGACCGCTTCGCTTTCGCCATGCCGGTTCGGCGCGAACGCGACCACCTGGTGATCCGCTGAAGTCGCCCGTGTCGCTCCTTTCCGGCATCGACCTCGCCCCGCTGAACACCCTGGCCCTGCCCGGGCGGGCGGCGTACTACGTCAGGATCGGCACCGCCGCCGAACTGGCGGCGGCCAGCAACCCAAGCGGACGCCGCTTCGTCCTCGGCGGCGGCAGCAACCTGGTCGTGACCGGCGACTTCGACGGCCTCGTCGTGCATATGGCCATCGCCGGCCGGCAACTGCTCAGCGACGATGCCGACGCTTGGTATATCGCGGCCGGCGCCGGAGAGAACTGGCATGATTTCGTGCAGTGGACGCTGGCCCAGGGCTGGCCGGGACTGGAGAACCTGAGCCTGATTCCCGGCCGGGTCGGCGCGGCACCGATTCAGAATATCGGCGCCTACGGACTGGAGGTCGGCGAGTACGTGCATTCGCTGAACGCCTGGGATTTCGAAAAGCGGTGTTTCTTGACGGTCGACCGCAAGGATTGTCGTTTTGCCTATCGCGACAGCGTATTCAAGCAGGAAGGCTGGCATTTGAGCGGGCGGATGGCGATCACCTCGGTGCTGTTCCGGCTGCCCAAGCGCTGGCAGCCGAACACCGGCTATGATGATGTCACTCAGGAACTGGCAGCCCGGAGAATCGCTTCGCCGACGCCGCAGGACATCGCATCGGCGATCATCAGCATCCGCGAGCGCAAGCTGCCCGATCCGGCGGTCGTGCCGAACGCCGGAAGTTTCTTCCACAACCCGGTGGTCGACCGAAGCTCGGCCGACAACTTGCTTTCCCAACACCCGAACCTGCCTCATCACCCGCAGCCCGACGGCCGTGTCAAGCTGGCGGCCGGCTGGCTGGTCGAGCAGGCGGGCTGGAAGGGCAGGAACCTCGGGCCGGTCGGCATGTACGAAAAGCAGGCGCTGGTGCTGGTCAATCACGGCGGCGCGACAGGTGCCGACGTTCGGCGCACGATGGCGGCGGTGCAGGCGGCGGTGCGCGAAAAGTTCGCGGTCGACCTCACTCCCGAGCCGATCTTCCTCTGACCATCAGGCAGGCGGCGATGCCGGTCGCCAGGGCGTCGGCCATGCGCGCCTGACGGCCGGGGTCGAGCAACTCCAGTTCCTCCTCGCGATGCTTGATGACGCCGGCCTCGAACAGCACGCCCGGGAACGTGGATTTGTGCAGGACCACGAGATTGTCGTAATACCAGACGCCGTTGTCGGCATCAGCTGGCTGGTGCTTGCGCGCATGCCACGGCGTCGGCGCGAAGCCGGCGCGGCGCAGCATGGCGCCCATCGCCGAGGCGCAGCGCAGGCTGCCGGCGAGATCAGGGTTGCGCCGCGAAACGAAAATCCCGAAGCCGCGTTTCAGCGTCGTGTAACTCGCCTCTTCGCCATCCCAGTCCCAAAACTGCAGGTACTCGGCGGCAATCGAGTCGTGGTGAACAGCGATGAAAAAATCGCTGCCCCGTGCCTGTGCCGGCCGCTCGGCAAGGCTGCCGATGGTGCCGTCGAAATTGACCTCCTGCGCGCTTATTTTTTCGGCCCGCAGCGTTGCCGCAAGCACCACGGCGAACTCCAGGTTAAATGCGAACTCGCTGCGCCCGCGCGCGCTGCTCGCCCCGGGTTCGGCGAGCGTATGGCCGACATCGACGGCCACGCGCGGCGGCGCGGCGGCGGTTGGCCCTGCACTCCCTGCGGTCGCGGTCGACGCCCAAAAACAGGCCAAAATCATCGCAAGTCGAATCTTCATTCGCAAACTATCGCATTAAAATGGGTATCCGCTTCCGATTCCCGGGAATCATCGTCATGCGCTTTCGTTCCGCCAGCCTTCCCGCATTACTGGCCAGTCTTGCGCTGCCGGGGCTCGCCCAGGAGAAAACCGGTGCCGAAGTTTACGAGGCTGTCTGCAGCGAATGCCACAGCAGCGGCAAACTCCATGCGCCGCGCCTCGGCGACCGCAAGCGCTGGGGAAAACTGGTTCGCGAAGGGTTGGACGATCTCGTTCCGGCGGCTCTGCGCGGTATCCGCAAAATGCCGGCGATGGGCGGCAACCCGGGCCTGACCGACCTCGAGGTGGCGCGTGGTGTCGTACATATGGCCAATGCCGGCGGCGGCAAATTCGCCGAACCGACTGGGGCCGATGCGGCCCGCTGGCGCAAGAAGGCCGACACCCGCAGATAAGGCCGAGCACGGCCGGTGCAACAACGCCGCAGGTCAGAAATCGGCCGCCGCTTTCCAGACGATATTGGCCTTTGCGCCACCCTTGCTGCTGCGCTCCAGCATATCGATCAGAGGCCAGGCACGCGGGCCAAGGGTAACCGGTTCCTCCCCCGCTTCGTCGGATTCGCCCGCCGGGCTGCCGGCGGCCTCGCCGCGCGCCACGGCCGCGCGCAACAGCTCGGCGGCGGGCAGCATTTCATCGCGGGTAAAGGTTCCGGTCTTCGTCGTTTCCTTGCCGACTGCCCGCAACAGGGCACCGGCCATGTCCGCGAACATCATCAATTCGCCGGTTTCGCTCGATATGAATGTGACCAACATGGTAACTCCTTCGCATTGTCCGTGCTTCAGGTTGTCAGACGGCCGACGCTTCATGCAGAATGCCCCGAGGGAGCGACGGACATGGCTGTACATATTAACGCCAATCCACCGGCGACAGGGCATGGTGAACTCATGCCAGCGACGCCGGGGTGCGTGGCGGTTCACGCATGAACACGCTGCGGATCGGCATCGACCTCGGTGGCACCAAGATCGAGGTCATCGCGCTCGGACCCGATGGCAACGAACGATTGCGCCGGCGTGTTGCCACGCCGCAGGGCGACTATGCGGGAACCCTGAACGCCGTCGCCGGTCTGGTCGTGGCGGTCGAGAGTGAACTGGGCGAGCGGGGAACTGTGGGTGTCGGCATTCCCGGGGCCGAATCGCCGGCCGGCGGACTGATCAAGAACGCCAACTCGACCTGTCTGATCGGCCAGCCGCTGCGCACCGACCTCGAAGCGCTCCTGCAACGCGGGGTTCGCCTAGCCAACGATGCCAACTGTTTCGCGCTCTCCGAAGCCAGCGACGGCGCCGGCCGGCAGGCCGAGGTTGTCTTCGGCGTCATTCTCGGGACCGGGGTCGGTGGCGGAATCGTCGTTCGCGGCCATGTCCTGAGCGGCGCCAATGCCATCGCCGGCGAATGGGGCCACAATCCTCTCCCGCTGCCCGGCCCTGGCGATCTCCCGCTGCCGCGGTGCTATTGCGGCCGCAGCGGTTGCATCGAAACCTACCTGAGCGGTCCGGCGCTGGTGCGCGACCACGCGCTGCATGCCGCCGACAATCTTTCGCCGGCTGAGATCGACGCCCGTGCCGCTGGCGGCGACGCCGCTTGCGAGGCCACCCTGCAACGCTATGAAGCACGCCTGGGAAGGGCGCTCGCCGGCATCGTCAATGTGCTCGACCCGCAGGTGATCGTGCTCGGCGGCGGACTGTCAAACCTTGGACGCCTCTATCGCAATCTGCCGGCCAGTTGCGGTCCACATGTCTTTTCCGACATTTTTCGCACGCAAATCGTACCGCCGGCACATGGGGATTCCTCGGGGGTGCGTGGTGCCGCGTGGCTTTGGGATTGATGGCACAATCTCGCCACCATGAGCAATGTTTCCCTCTTCATCGGTTCCATCACCCTGTTGCCTGAAAGCGGCCGGCCGACCGGCATGTTCAAGTACCCGGTCGGCGCCTCCCTGAATCTCGGCAGCCAGGGCTTCGCCGGCGACGAGCAGGCCGACCGCTGTGTCCATGGCGGTCCGGACAAGGCCGTGCATCTTTATCCGGCAGGTCACTATGGGCGTCTTGCGCAAGCGTTTCCGGAGGCCGCCAGCCGGCTGAAGCCCGGCAGCCTCGGCGAGAACATCTCGAGTCCGACGCTCGATGAGTCGCAGGTTCGCATCGGTGACGTGTTCAGGTTGGGTGAGGCCCGGCTGCAACTCTGCCAGCCACGCAGCCCGTGCTGGAAGATCGATGCGCGCTTCGGGGTTGACGGCATGGCGGCGTACATCGCCGAACACCATCTAGCCGGCTGGTATTTCCGCGTGCTGCTGCCGGGCGTCGTTGCCCCGGGCGATACGCTCGATATTGTCGAGCCCGGGGATGACAGGCTCAGCCTGGCGCAAGCGCTGCAGCTCTGGCATTCGCACCGCCCGCCGCCGCTGGCGCTGCGCCAGCTCGCGGCCACACCCGGTATCGCCACGGGCTGGCAGCGCAAGATCGTTGAACGTTCTGACTGGCTGGAAAGGCACGCTGCGCGGCCATCCCCGCTGCCTGCGTTCCACGTGAAACCGGAGCGGGATTGATGACGACCGACTCCCGCCAGTTGTGGATGCGCCTGTTTCTTCCCTTCGCTGCCGGCTATTTTCTGTCCTATGTCTACCGGACGGCGAACGCCGTCATCGGCCCGCTTCTGGCGCGCGACCTCGGTCTCGGCGACAACGCGCTCGGGCTGCTGACCAGCACCTACTTCCTCGCCTTCGGCGCCGCCCAGTTGCCGCTCGGCATACTGCTCGACCGCTTCGGCCCACGGCGGGTCGAGGCTGCGCTGCTGCTCATCGCCGCTGCCGGGGCAAGCGTCTTCGCCATGTCCGATTCGCTCCACGGACTGGCCATCGGACGCGCGCTGATCGGCCTCGGAGTCTCGGCCTGCCTCATGGCTTCGTTCAAGGCCTTCTCGCAGTGGTTCCCGCCCGAACGCCAGGCATCGCTGACCGGCTGGATAATGGCCTCCGGCGGACTTGGCGCACTGGCTGCCGCCAAGCCCCTGGAAATGGCCCTCGGCATTGCCGGCTGGCGCGAGATCCTCCTCGCCCTTGCCGTAGTGACGGTGCTGGTTGCCGCAGCGCTCTGGGGTTTCGTCCCCGACAAGCCCATCGCCGATAAAGGGGCCGGTGTCGCCGAGCAGTTGCGCGGCGTCCGCCAGATATTCGGCAGCCGCCATTTCTGGCGCTATGGGCCGCTGGCTTTCTGGGTGACCGGCGGATTCATGGCGGTCCAGGGGCTGTGGGCCTCGCGCTGGATGAACGTCATCGAGCACATGGGCAGCGCCGCCATCGCCGGCCGGCTGACCTGGATCAGCGGCGCCATGCTGGCCGGCTTCCTGTTCATGGGCTTTTTCGCCACGGGACTGGTGCGGCGCGGGATCAAGCTCGAAAACGTCTACCTGGCGGCCATGGCGGCGGCGATTGCAGGGCTCGGGTCATTGGCGCTTTTTCCGACCTTCGGCGGCGACCTGCTGTGGCCCATGCTGGGCGCCTGCTTTTCACTGTCGAACATCGCTTATTCGCTCGTCTCCCAGGCATTTACGCCGACCTTGTCGGGACGCGCCAACACCGCCCTCAACCTGCTCGCCTTCGCCGGCGCATTCGGGCTGCAATGGGGTTTCGGGGTTCTGGTCGACCTGCTCCAGGCCGGCGATTGGGGTGCCGCGGCTGCTTACCGCGCGGCATTCCTGACCCTGCTCACCGGCCAGGGTCTTGCGTTCGCCTGGCTGGTGATCTCGCGGAAGCAAAGCTGAGCTACGGCTTCAGAACTCCAGCGGATCGACCTCAAGGTGCCAGCGCAGTTTTGACGGAACCTTGATGCCTTCGATGGCTTCCCGCCAGCGCGGCAGGAAGGCCTGCAGCGCCGGACGCGAGTGTGACTCGGCGAGCAACTGGCCGCGCTCGAGGTTGGCCAGCCGCGAGAGCTTCATCGGAACCGGATCGTAAAGGACGACGCCGCCGTGATCACGCACGACCGGCAAAGCGCAGGCGGTGGTCAGGAAGGCGATGGCCGCCGACATCTCCGGCGCCTCGGCGCGCAACATGGCCTGGAACGCGTAGGGCGGGAAGCCCGCCTGCTTGCGCTCGCGCAGGAGCGCAGCGGCGAAACCGGGGTAATCGTGGGCAACCAGCGCCGCATAGAGGGGGTGATCGGGGTACTGGGTCTGGATCAGTACTTCCCCCTTCAGTTCGGCACGCCCTGCCCGCCCCGCCACCTGCATCAACTGGGCAAACAGTCGTTCCGGCGCGCGCCAGTCTGCGGCGAACAGGGCGGCGTCGGCACCGAGTACGCCGACCAGGGTCAGCTTCGGAAAGTCGTGGCCCTTGGCCAGCATCTGCGTGCCGACCAGAATATCGGCATCGCCGCCGTGGATGCGTTCGAGCATCGTCTCCCACTGCTTGCGGCTCTTGACCGAGTCGCGGTCCACGCGCAGGATGCGCGCCTCCGGGAAATGCTCCTGCAACCACACTTCAAGCCGCTGCGTGCCGCGCCCGAAGGGATGGATGTCCTGATTGCCGCAGGTCGGGCATGCTTTCGGCACGCGGGTTTCGAACCCGCAGTGATGGCAGCGCAATCGCCGGTCAGCCAGGTGCAGGACGAGATTCGCCGCGCAGCGCCGGCAGCGCGACACCCAGCCACACGCGGCACAAGCCAGCACCGGCGCATAGCCGCGACGATTGAGGAAGACCAGACTCTGCTCGCCGCGCTCCAGCCGTGAGCTGATCGCGGCGATCAGCGGTTCGCTGACGCCATCATGCAAGACGATCTTCCGGCTGTCGAGCAGGTGGACCACTGGCAGCTTCGCTTCCGGATTGGCTCGCTCGTGCAGTGTCAGCAGACCGTATCGCAGACCCTGGGCATTGGCCCAGGATTCCAGCGACGGTGTTGCCGAGCCAAGCAGGATCGGAATGCCCCGCTGGTGTGCGCGAAAGACCGCAACGTCGCGCGCCGAATAGCGCATGCCATCCTGCTGCTTGAACGAAGAGTCATGCTCCTCGTCGACCACGATCAGGCCAAGCCGCGGCATCGGCGTGAAGATCGCCAGTCGCGTACCGAGAACGATGTCGGCCTCGCCGGCGAACGCGGCCCGCCAGTTGCGCTCGCGTGCGGCTTCGGCCAGTTCGCTGTGCAGCGAAACGACAACCCTTTCCGGGAAGCGCGCCCGGACCCTCCCCTCGAGCTGCGGCGTCAGATTGATTTCGGGCACCAGCAGCAGGACCTGCTCGCCGGTTGCCAGTGTCCGCTCGATCAGGCGCAGATACACTTCGGTTTTGCCGCTGCCGGTCACTCCGTATAGGAGATGCGCGGAAAATCCGGCCTGCAGGTCGATGGCGCCGAGGACGGCGGACTGCTCCGCGGTCAGTTCCGGGGCGGGCGCGGTCCGCTCCGGCGGATTCGCGGTCCGCCCGCTGCGCCGTGCCGGCCGGGCGATCCGCTTGAGCCCGGCGGGAAGCGCCTGCAACAGCACTTCGCCAAAAGCAGCCTGATAGTAAGCGCTGGCGAACTCGCAGAGCGCGAGAAAATCGCCGGGAAGCTGCGGCAGATCGCGCAGGATATCGCCCGCCATCTTCAACTGCGCCAGCGGCCAGGCGCTGGCATCGACGACCTCCACTATGACGCCGACCCGTTCCCCCTTCGCGAAAGGCACACGAACCAGGCACCCGACATCTTCAGGCGATGCCGATTCAGCTACATAGTCGAACAGCCGATGCAGCGGCAGGTCAAGTGCGACGCGAAGGACTGGCATGGCCGGCTTCCCGGAGTGCTCGATAAACCCGTTGGCAATCCGGGACTGGTGTCTCGCCCGGCAAACCTGTGGATAACTCTGTGGATTGCTATTGGATGATCGCGCTAAGTAGCGAAATCTTAAGGATTATCGTGCCTTGCTGAAAAAACGAGCAATATAACTAATTGCATCAATTCAATAAGTTACGAAAATTTGCGAATGTCAAGCCATTTCCGCAAAAGTCGGCGGGAAATTGCGTACTCTGTGCATAAGTAAATCGTTGCAGTCTCGGCCAGCGGCGCTAGGCGCGCAATGACCGGCTATGGGAATGCACCGCTTCGACCAGGGCGCTAACGCTCTCCGGCGGTGTGTATTGGGAAATTCCATGGCCGAGATTGAAAACGTGACCGGTATTGGCGTGTCCGAAGGCGTCGAGGACCTTCTTCGCCTCGGTGGAAATGACTTCCGGAGCGGCGAACAGGACGTTCGGATCAAGGTTGCCCTGCAGGCAGACCTTGCCGCCGACGCGGCGGCGGGCCTCGCCGATATCGATGGTCCAGTCGAGGCCGACGGCGTCACAGCCGATGGCGGCGGTTCTTTCCAGCCACAGCCCGCCATTCTTCGTAAACACGATGCTCGGGACGGGCTGACCGTCCTTTTCCTTCTTCAGCCCGGCGACGATGCGCTCCATGTAGTGCAGCGAGAATTCAGGATAAGCTGCAGCCGAAAGCGAGCCACCCCAGGTATCGAAGATCATCACCGCCTGGGCACCGCTGTCGATCTGGGCATTGAGGTAGGACGTCACCGAATCGGCGGTGACCGACAGGATGCGATGCAGGAGGTCCGGGCGGCTGTAGAGCATGCCCTTGATATGCCGGAAGTCGCTCGAACCCTGCCCCTCGACCATGTAGCAGGCGAGCGTGTACGGGCTGCCGGAGAAGCCGATCAGCGGCACCGAGTTGGCCAGCGCGCGACGGATCTCGGAAACGCCATCCATGACGTAGCGCAGATGGTCATAGGGATCGGGAGCGGTCAGGTCATTGATCTCCCATTCGTCGCGCAGCGGTCGCTCGAACCTGGGGCCCTCGCCCTCCTCGAAATAGAGGCCAAGCCCCATCGCGTCGGGCACAGTCAGAATGTCGGAAAACAGGATGGCGGCGTCGAGATCGTAGCGGGCGAGCGGTTGCAGCGTGACTTCACAGGCCAGCGACGGCGTCTTGCACAGGTTCAGGAAGTTGCCGGCACGCTTGCGCGTTTCGCAGTATTCCGGCAGATAACGACCGGCCTGGCGCATCAGCCAAAGCGGGGTGTATTCGGTCGGCTCCTTGAGCAGGGCGCGCAGGAAAGTGTCGTTCTGGGGTCGGCTCACGGAGGACTCCGCCGGAAAATCGGAAAGACGGAATTATCCGCCTTTCCGCCCTCCCGGTCACTGACGCCAGAACGCCGGCGTCAGCACCACGAGCAGAGTGAAAATCTCGAGACGACCGAGCAGCATGGCGAAGGTGCACACCCAGGTCTGGAAATCGGTCAGGACCTCGTAGGTCGTCGACGGCCCGACGACCCCGAGGCCGGGGCCCGTGTTGTTGATGCTGGCAACCACCGCCGTGAAGGCGGAGATGATGTCGAGGCCGGTGAAGGACAGAATCAGCGTCATCGAAACGATACTGACCATGTACATGAAGCCGAAGGCAAGCACCGCGAACAGGATGGGCTGCGGGGCGACGTGTCCGCCGATGCGGACGTTGTACACGGCATTCGGGTGCATCGCGCGCACCAGTTCCCGATAGACCTGCTTGTAAAGCAGCAGGGCACGCATCATCTTGATACCGCCGCCGGTCGAGCCGGCGCTGGTCGCGAAACTTGACAGAAAGAGCATCCAGAGCGGCGCAAAGATCGGCCACAGCGCGTAGTCGGTGCTGGCGTAGCCGGTCGTCGTCGCGATCGACACCACGTTGAACGCCGAATACCGCAGCGCGGTCGCGAACTCGGCATAGACCTCCCATTCCCAGATGTAGATTGCCACCCCCACAATGCTCACCAGGCAGACACCGATGAACCAGCCGGCCTCGGGATCGATCAGGTAGGGGCGCAACGAGCGGCCATGAACCGCAAGGAACAGCGTCCCGAAGTTCATGCCGGCAATCAGCATGAAGACGATGGAGACGAACTCGATCTCCGGCGAATCGAAAAAGCCGAAACTGGCGTCATGCGTCGAGAAGCCGCCCAGCCCCATCGTCGAAAACGTGTGGCAGACCGCGTCGAACCAGGTCATTCCGGCCCAGCGATAGGCCAGCACGCAGACAATCGTGACGCCGAGATAGACCAGCCACAGGCCCTTCGCCGTTTCGGCGATGCGCGGCGTCATCTTGGAGTCCTTCATCGGCCCCGGGGTCTCGGCCTTGAACATCTGCCGGCCGCCGATACCAAGGAGAGGAAGGATGGCGATGGCCAGCACGATCAGACCCATGCCGCCGACCCATACCAGCTGGTGGCGCCAGAGGTTGATCGACATCGGCAGCGTGTCGAGATTGGAAAGGACCGTCGAACCGGTCGTCGTCAGGCCGGACATGGTCTCGAAATAGGCATCGGTGAAGCTGATGCCGAGGTGGAGCATCAACGGAATGGTCGCGAAAGCGGCAAGGCTCGTCCACACCAGGACCACCATCAGGAAGCCGTCGCGGATGCTCAGTTCGCGTGTGCATTTGCGGTAACGAACCCAAAGGAAGGCGCCGCACAGCATGGTCAGCGCGAAGCCCTCGTCATAGGCCGTCTGGGCGCCGTCATCGGTGAAGTAGGAAAGACTCAGCGGCGCCAGCATGGTCATCCCGAAAAGCATGATGATCATGCCCAGCGCGCGGTAAACGGCAGCAAAGCGGGTCATGGTCAGCCTCTCAGAAGAAATGGAAGCCGACCTGGAACAGCTTCTCGACCTTCCTGACCGCCGTCTTTTGAATGCAGAAGACGATCACATGATCGTCCGACTTGATGACCGTATCGTGGTGCGGAATCACCACCTCGCCTTTTTGCGTGACCGCAGTCCAGTTTTCGCTCTGGCCGACAGTCACGATCTTGTCGAGGTTGCGCACCAGCGCCGCCACCGTCACCCCGGGCGGCCAGTCGATCTGATCGATCCGCTTGCCGACCACCTTGGAGGTCTTGGCGTCGCCATGCGCGACGATCTCCAGAGCCTCCGCTGCGCCGCGGCGCAGCGAATGCACTTCGGCGACGTCGCCCTGCCGGACATAGGCCAGCAAGCTGCCGATCGAGACGTGAGCCGGGGAAATCCCGATATCGATCGGCCCGCCCTCGATCATCTCGGCGTAGGCGCGACGGTTGATCAGCGCCACCACACGCTTGCAGCCCAGGCGCTTGGCCAGACTCCCCGACATGATGTTGTCCTCCTCGTCGTTGGTCACGGCAATGAAGAGGTCCATGTCGGAAATGTTTTCCTGAACCAGCAGGTCCTCGTCCGTCGCGTCGCCGAGCAGGACCAGTGTCTTGTGCAGCTCGCCGGCAATCAGTTCGGCGCGCTGCGGGTTATTGTCGATGACCTTGACGTCGTAGCGCTTTTCCAGTGACTTGGCCACGCGCAAGCCGATATTGCCGCCGCCGGCGATCATGATCCGCCGCACCGGGGTAACCATCCGCCGCAACTGATGCATTACAGGGCGGATATATTCGGCAGCGGCAAGGACGAAAACCTCGTCCCCGGCCTCGACAACCGTGCCACCTTCCGGCACCACGGGCTGATCGCGGCGGAAGATTGCCGCAATCCGGGCATCCATCTCCAGCGGCAGGAGCTTGCGCAGATCCTTGATCGGCTTGCCGATCAGCGCGCCGCCCTCGAAGGCACGCACGGCAACGAGGCTGACACGCCCGGAGGCAAAGGTGAGAACCTGCAGCGCTTCGGGGAATTCGATCAGGCGCCCGATATAGTCCGTAATCACCTGCTCCGGGCAAAGCGCGAAGTCCACGGCAAAGTTCGCGGTCGAAAGCAGCTCGGCATCATCCAGAAAGTCGAGGGAGCGCAGGCGCGCGAGACGCGTCGGCACGTTGAAGACGGTATGCGCCAGCTTGCAGGCGACCAGATTGGCCTGGTCGCTTTGGGTCACGGCGATCAGCAGGTCGGCATCCTCGGCACCGGCGCTGCGCAGCACCGAAGGCGCCGCCGCGTTGCCGACCACCGTGCGCAGGTCGAAACGATCCTGCAACTGGGCGAGACGCTCGCCGTCGTAATCGACCATCGTTATGTCGTTCTTTTCCGAAACGAGGCCTTCGGCAACACTCGCGCCGACCTGGCCCGCGCCAAGAATGATGATTTTCATGATTCCCCCCTGTTCTGTTCCTGGAATTGCCCCTTCTTATTCGTCTCCGCGCTTGCCGAGCCTGACATCCAGTTGCTTGAGCTTGCGGTAGAGATGGGTTCGCTCCAGTCCCGAACGCTCGGCCAGCTTGGTCATGTTGCCAGCCTCGAGCCGGAGATGGTGTTCGAAATAGAGTTTCTCGAAGGCATCGCGCGCCTCGCGCAACGGCTGATCAAGCAGTGGCAGCAGCGAGGCCAGCTCCTGATTTCCCTCCTCTTCGCGCGGCGCCACGCGACTGACGTCATCCGCGGAGATTTCCTCGTCAAGCGCCGTCAGCGCCAGATTGCGCACCAGGGCGAAGAGCTCGTTCCAGTGCGCTTCAGTCACACTGCTCCAGGACACGCTGCGCAGGGCATTGAGGGCGCCGGTCGAGAAGCGCCGCGGCTGCACCTCCCCGCGCTCGACAAAGTTGGTCAGGAGCAAACCGGCAATTTCCGGCAACTCGTCGCCATGCCCGACCAGCGACGGCATGGCGACCCAGATGTCGCCGAGCCGCGTCAGCAACTTGCTGTCCCAGCCCGCTTCGGCCAGTGTCGCCAGCGGCGTGGCAGTGGCTGCGATCAGCCGCAAATTCATGCGTTCCAGACGGTCGACCGCGAACGCCAGGTTCATCTGCTGCATCTTGCCGAGTGCGGCCAGGTCGGGGACGAAGAGCGTGCCGCCGCTGACCTTTTCGAGCATTTCGGTGGTCAAGGCGCTGCTCAGCCCGGACAGATCAAGCCAGGGCGAGCGTGCCGCCTGCAAGGTCCGGGCGCAGATTTCCGCCATTCCGCCCGTCGCCCCCTTGAGCAACAGCAGCGGCGTCTTGGCCGCCGCCTGTTCCAGCCGCCGCCTGAATTCCTTGACCATGGACGAGCGCGCGAACACCTCAAGGGTCAGCGGCGGACGCTGTGACAGATTGTCGTGCTTGATAGCCTTCTGCACCGTCGCCAGCAACTTCTGCAAGGCAATGGGCTTTTCGAGAAAATCGAAGGCGCCGAAGCGGGTGGCCTCGACCGCCGTGTCGATGGTTCCGTGCCCGGACATCATCACGACCGGCATGTTGAGATGGCCGGCGGCGTGCCACTCCTTGAGCAGCGAGATGCCGTCCGTATCGGGCATCCAGATATCGAGCAGCACAAGGTCGGGGCGCAGCTCGCCGCGTACCCGCCGCGCCGCGGTGGCGTGCTCGGCCAGCCGGACATCGTAGCCCTCGTCGATCAGGATCTCCGACAGCAGTTCGCGGATCCCGACCTCGTCGTCAACTACCAGAATGATTGACATGTTTGCCTCCCTCCTTCACCAGGGGCAGGCGGATGTCGATCCGCGCACCACCCTCCGGTGCATTGCTGATTTCGATGGTGCCCTGATGTTCGTCGACAATCTTCCTGACGATGGGCAGTCCCAGACCGGTACCGCGGGCCTTGGTGGTGACGTAGGGCTCGAATATGCGCGGCAACAGCTCGACCGGAAACCCTGGACCGTTGTCCGATATGAGCAGCCGCGCGTGGCGCCCGGCGCGCTCGGTGACGATTTTGATGATTCCATGACGCCCTTCGAGGGCATCCTCCGAATTGCGCAAGAGATTGTGGATGATCTGCCGCAGCTGCGTCGAGTCCCCGAGCACTTCGGGCAACTCCCCGGCAAAACTGGTTTCGATGACCGCCGACGAACTCTCGTAGAGGCCCAGCACCTCGCTGATCAGCGCGTTGAGATCGAGGGCGGCAACCTCCGGTGCCGGCAGGCGGGCATAGTCGCGGAAATCGTCAACCATACGCTT
>Ga0316617_100000138_pt1 | contig 16074 bp, 10 predicted proteins | sample OWC_Aug_M1_C1_D2_FD_207801 | JGI IMG/M metagenome (GOLD analysis project Ga0316617, IMG submission 207801) | Wetland soil microbial communities from Old Woman Creek delta, Ohio, United States - OWC_Aug_M1_C1_D2_B | ecosystem: Environmental > Terrestrial > Soil > Wetlands | place: USA: Ohio... | reverse complement strand
CTTGCTCGGTATGCTCGGGGCATAGGTTTCCTCGAACACCTCGTAGTAGTATCCGTAGTAGTCCATGCGCTTCGTGAGGTTCGCGAACTCGGCCTCTGAGATAAGCTCTGCATCCACTGCGGCGCGGATCAGCGACTTGTTGAAGCGCTGGTACATCTTGTACGCTTCAACGATCTCTGGGTGGTTTACCTCGGTAAATGATATTGTATCCCTGATTACCTGATCTGTAAGTTCCTTTGGAACCCTCTTGCCTTCGGCCTTGAGTCCGGTTGCACGCATTGCTGTGGCATACAGACGGAAGATCTTGCGCTTGTCTTCTGGCTTGCCGGTCGCCTTGTCGATTGGACCCTGCTGGAGCATGATCTCAAAGACCTTAAGAAGACTATCGGGGCTTTCCTCGACATCAAGTGTGGCCGATAGGATATCGCCGGTCCTCGCCTTTTTAACCTTCAGGGTGCCGCGCATCATCATCGTGGCTGCAAGATGCGATGACCTGTCTGACATGATGAGCGATGCGAGGGTTGAATAGTCTGCAAGATCGCGCTCGAAATTACCAGTCTTCTTCTGGTTCTCCATCTTCTCAAGATGCTCGATGAAGGCATACCTGTCCACCGCTGCGGCACGACCAATAAGACCGGCCCGTGTCCACTTGCCGATCTCCATTTCGCCGTACTGCGTCTTGAGCTTCCTGTCGGTGGGTGTCTCGGACATGAAGAAGTCAAAGACGATGTCGCGGAACTTCTTCTGTGGTGCCGGGGCGTAAAGCCTGCTGCTCACATCTTCCAGATAATCCGGTAGCGGGGCGGCTGAGAACCTCTTGCTCTCTGCGGCTCCGGGCTGGAATTGATTTAATACAGACTTTACTTGCTCTGGATTTAATGCGATCCAAATATCCCACTTGCCGGGCTGGCCACCTATAGATTTTGCCAACCCCGGAGTTATTTTCCCAAAGGAAGAATTTACAACTTTTATGCCGTCGTAACCTCCCGCAAGCAAACCTTCGCGTATGGCCTTGGGAGTATATGGAACGCCAAGGGCCTCCCCTGCCATCTCTCTCATTATTCTTTCGACATACTTGGGGGTTCCGTCGATTTTGACGGAAGGAGATGATGACATATCAATTACGAGTGGATTCTTGATAGACAAATTTACTGGAATAACGGAGCCGGATGGTTGTCGCGGCTTTGAGCCAGTAAATATTGAAGCCGCAACCGGGTTGTCCGTAAAGAAGAATCCTATCTCTGAATCTTCAAAATCTGGCTTGCGACCTGATTCTTTTGAAAACTCATCAAATATTGCGTCTGTGCCATGAAACAGCGTAAGAGGTTTTCCATCCTGATCTATGGCCTTGCTGTCTCCAAACCACTTTTGGAACTCTGTTGGATCTATGGGGGCTAGTGAAAAACGCTCCCCAGTCTTGACTGGCGCAGCCTCACGCTTGCCAACGTCTCCAGCCTCAATGCCCTTGAACACGCCTTCATATGCTGTGGACTTGAATGCCCTGAAGATGCGCCGGAAGAACTCGGTTATACGATTGAACAGGCCACGAGTTTGAACGGGCGCAGTCTTGTTCCTCACCCAGTCCTTATACATTTCAGCAACGGCTTCCTCGACAATCACGTCGGGGTCTGCATATTCTGGGGTTATTGGAACCCCGTCTTTGATGTATGTAGCCTGCGCCTTGTCGAGGTAGGTGTATTTCTTCCCCGGCACATTTGTGTTCTTTGCCGCCTTTGAGAGGATGTTCCACTCAGCAGGACGGAACAGCCCCATGCGGCGAATAACGTGGATGACCTCGTGATTGAGTGTCCCCATGAGGGCGTTGATGTTGTCTTCGATTGAAAGCTTGGGATCAACTATCCCCTTGGAAAGCTCAACAACGATCTTCATGTCGTTCGGGGTTCCGTCCGAACGGACAAAGCCACGGACAAGATAGCCGGGCTGAGTGTCGATCATCTCCTGAAGGTTCAGGTCAACACCCGGCAGGGATAGGCTGGACAGGCGAGACTTGAGACCGGAATAGACCTGAGCATCAAAAGCCTTCTGCTCGGGCGTGTAATCCCGGGGGGTTGTTACCTCCGCCGTCACTTCCCTTACGGTCTTGGGGATTGGTGCAACCTCTGGTAGAGGCCCCGCAGATAGCTGCTCGGTCGGAGCTTCCGGCGGACGGCTAAGGATATCCTGCGCCTCTTCTGGGCGCATGTTGAAGATCTGATCTTCGGTATATCCACGAGCCCTGAGATCCGAGCGGATCTGGTTCGTCATCATAAAGGGAACTGAGCCGACCGTCTGGGGCGCTTCTGGTGCCGCCACGACGGCATCTGGAGCTTCTACAGCGGCTTCTGCGGGGCTGACCGGCTCCACCGTAGCGGCCCCGACTACAGGCTGCTCTGTGATTGGCGTAATGGCTTCTGGGGCCTCGGGCTGCTCAACAGCGCCAACCGGGGTCTCAGCCACCGATGGCTGTGCTGCTGGTGCCGCAACTGCTGCCGGTGGGGTGGCGGCTGCAATAAAGTCATCAAGCGGCGTTAGGCCCTTTGAAATACCGGCAATCTTCTCCTCGGTCTTTTTTACGAAGACCTCTGGGGACACCTTGTTCTGGGTCGCACCAAGCTGGATGAAACGGGGGTCCGACGTGAACCTCTTTGCGCTCTCAATCTCGGATGAAAGCTTGTCGCGTGCAGCCTTTACTTCATCGAAGCTCTTGTACTGCTTCCGGCCAATGCGAACGGGGAAGACACTCGGGGCGGCTTCTGGCTTTATGATGTCGACCTTGGCCCCGGTCCTCGACTTGTAGATTTCAACGGCCTCGTCAACCGCATTGCGGTCAGCAAATTCCCCGATCAGGTTCCCGGCACGGGTCCGGAGGCTGAAGACCGGAACGTTCTCGATCTCGTCCTGAACAACCTCTACGGGGCCGTCAACATTGTACTGGCGGAGTTGCTCTGCGGCATTCGCAATAATCCCACGCCGCGCTGCCACGGCGTTCTCCTGCTTCTCCGCCGCGATATCCTTCTGAAGCTGTCTGTAGGGACGGAGCTTCCGTCCGGCAGCAAGCTGCACAAGGCCCTCAACAAACGAACCGGCAAATGCGCCAGTGCCAGCATTGCTCAGAAGGTCCTGACCAATTTGCACGTCGGGATTGTAGACCCCGTATTCCATTATGTCATTGGCAATGCCAGATGCAGCTTCCTGTGCGCCCTCCGCCAGACCGGCCTTCGTAACCTTGGCCAGACGGCTCTGCACGATCTTTTCAACGATGGGAGCCTTGGAGGCGGGGACCTTGCTGAGAAGCTGGGTTAGAGGCCCGAAGAAGCGCTGAAGAGGAGCGGCTTCAAGTGAACCGATAAGTCCGCTCAACTGCTGGGATGCAAGCTGTGCCTCGGGGCTGATCTCCATGCCGGACTCAAGCTGCCCGCGAATTGTTTCCGCACGTTGACCGGCACCAAGAGCAACACCTTGTGCGGCTGCTGTCGCTGTGCCTGCACGAGAGGCGAACCGTGCCGCACGCTCTGCGGCTGCAAGCTCGCCTATGCCACCGGCAATCCTCGCTCCACGGCCAGCCAGAGATGCAACCTTTGCAACACCAGCGCCGGGGACCAAGAACGATCCAACGCTACCCAGTGCCTCCATGGCCTGCTGTGCCGCAGTTGGATCTTTTGTTGGGTCAATCCCGAATGTTTCTTGAAGGTACTTACGGGCTTCCTCGGAAAATTGCCCGAACGATGTTTGGGCAGCCTGCTCCGCTGGCATAACGAGAGCAGCAAGACCGCCCGGGACTTCTGTAAACCCTCTTGCAAAGCCATATGCAGCGCGGCCAAGCAATGTAGATTCGTCTGGGCCAGCAGGCGCTGGAGCAGCGCTCGGCCCGGCAGGAATCATAGACTTGATTTCAGCTACAATTTGAGCATCAGACGCATCATCGGAAAACTGTATTACTCTTCCGAGTTGCGGCACATATACTGGCTTTGCCATATTTTAAATCTTTTCTAGGCCGTCGCCCGTGAAGGCCCTGAGATTGGAATAATCGACGTTGCCGTAATTTTCATATATGTAGGAAAGTCTCCCCTGAACCGCATCAAGCTGACGCTGAAGTCTAGTGATTTCATCTTGGTTCAGGTTGGGATCAAGTTTGGCAATCGCAGACTGAATGCTTGTGGCCTGATCCTTGAGGATCTCTGCCTGATCCCTTACTGACAGCCTGCCTTCCTTGGCAATCTCTCGCTCATATGCGATCTGATCGCGGGCTGCCTCTGCCTTTGCCCGCTGCTCTGATTCGTATTGCGACATATCCCACTCAAGGAGCGCCTTGTCCTTGGCCAGAGCGGCCTCGCGTTCGGCTGCGCGTTCTTGCGCGGCACCACCAGCAAATGCGCTGGCAGCCCCGACAAGGCTCTGCATCAGGGTTTGGTCCGGCTCCAAAAACTGCTGAGATGCTGCAAACCATTTCTGCGCCTTCTCCCAGTCGGAGAGGCCAGTTTCGCCATAGAGTTCTTCAAGACGCTTACGAAGTTCCTCTGGTGTGGAATCAGATGCCGCCTGAACATTTTCAGGCGAAGTTCCCTCTTTGCCAGCCTCTGTATTTCTCGGGATAGCAGGCGGCTTGGTGAGTGCCATGCCACCAGCAGCACCGGGCGGAAGCTGCGGGAATATCCTTTTGGGTTCCCCGATCTTCTTCGCCTGCTCTGCAATGTCCTCAACAGTCGGTCCACTAAGGACTGTGCCGGAAGGTGCTGGCGCTGTCTGCTGCGGGAACAGGAAATCATATATTCCACCAAGGACACTTGTATCTCCAACCTTGGGAGGCGGAGCACCAGCGCCACGTGGTCCATAGCGATAATATCGCTGGACGAGACCCTGATCCTGATACCTCTGAACCATGCCACCATCACGCATTGCCTGCGGCTGCATAACCTGCTGTGCCGCCTGCTGCATGGCCTGCTGCTGCTGGAGCGCCATTACACCCTGCATCTGCGGGGTCGGAGGAACAGGCGGAGTTGCAGTCTGCTTGCCCTGAATGTTCTGCGGCACATTCGCAATCTGCTTTGTCAGCGTATCAACCACCGACTCATTTTGTGCCGGGCCAGCGAATTGCTGGCGAATGGACTGACGACGCTGAGCCTCTGCCGCAACAAGGAACGGCGGGATGTCCGCTACGGGGTTTTGTAGAAGCATCGCGAGCCTTGCGTCAGGAAGGCCCTTGAGAAGATCCTGCTGTTCAATGATGTTCGGCATTTCAACGCTCGTATGAATCGTAGTATTGAGGTTCTAGGTCCGCGAGGCCACCGCCCCGGTAGCGATATTCGAGGCCATATGGAACGAGGCCACCAGCGGCACCAAAAAGCCCCCCAAGCCCCTGAGCCAAACCTCCCACAGCCGTTGCCCCTGCAAGTATATTTTGCCATGTAGATGGCTGTGATGGCTTCTGAGATGGAAGAGCCGCAACTGTGTTCCCTGTTGCGGTGGCTCCGATATTAGCACCTGCGGTTGCAATGTCAAGCGGGTACATTGTCTTTGCAAGCCTGTATGCTTCCTGCTGCTGACCACCGGCCTGAAGGGCGGCAAGATTTGCAATCTGCATGTTCTTGCGCTGCTCAGCGAGAGCCGCCTGACGAGCAGTCGAGCTTTCCTGACCGGCAAGACCGGCAAACTCAGCTTCCTTAGCGGCGGCAGTTTGTGCGGCCTCGGCCTCACGAGTGCCCATAAGCCCTGCCAAGCCTTGAAGTTCAGCCTCTTTGGCAGCCGCTGTCTGGGCAGCTTCAAGCTCGCGTGTTCCACGAAGCCCAGCAAGACCCTGAAGCTCTGCTTCCTTAGCGGCAGCCTCCTGCGCTGCGGCAGCCTGACGGGCAGCCATAGCGCCCTCTAGCGACTGGAATTCAGCGCCCTTGCCAAACTGACGAGATGCCTCGGCAGCCTGACGTGCCGCGAGGGCACTCTCAATGCCCTGCACACCGGCCTGCTGTGCAAACTGGCGGGACTGCTCCTCGGCCTGTTGTGCCGCCATCAAGTCCGCGAATTCCTTGCCATAAAGCCCGACGGCAGACTCATAAGCACCCTGAAGGCTCTGAGCGTTTACATCCGCAAGCTGCTCCATGTAGTTACGGCGGGCAAGTTCTTCCTGAATTGCAGACCCCGAGCCACCGAACGTGCCAGCACGAATGGCTTCAAGCTCACGCTGACCACGGCCCTCTTGATAAGCTTTCTCAAGGCGGGCCTTCTGCCTGTTGGCGACAAGCTCCTCGTATGGAGACATGCGCTCTTGGATATTGCGCGTTGTGTAATCGGAGCGAGCAAACTGGGCGGGGTCGAATGCTGCGGCACCAGCAGCGCGGGCCTCGATGTCGGCGTAAGACATGGGACCATAAGCGCCTGCGGCACCATACCGGCTCTCAATGTCACCGAACTGCGTCTTGTCGTAGATGCCAGCTTGGCGATACAGGTCTGCAATGTCGCCATAGGCGGTCCTGTCGTATCCGGCAGCACGACGATAAAGATCTGCGATGTCGCCGTATGCCGTCTTGTCGTAGCCTCCGGCTTCACCATAAGCGCCATAAAGGTCGCCCATGCGCTGGAGGGCCTGCATCTGCTCTGGGTCGCCGTACATATAAAGCGAGGGGATCCCCGCGTAATATGCCTGCGTCATCAGGGCTTCGTCTGGATATCCTGCCTCAAGAGCAGCCTTCTGGGCGTTGCGGGCTTCCGCAAGCTGCTCCTTGGTGTATTCTTCTACTGTCTTGCCGATTGAAGTTGATGTCGCCATTTTTATGCCGGGAGAAATTCGCTGGGGTTGATCGGTTCGGAGCCCTTGATCAGTTCGGAGCCCTCTTCACGAAGACGGGCAACCATTGCATCAAGGACCTTGGCTCCGGCTTCTGTTGATCCATCGCCAAGTGTGGCAACGGCCCAAGCCGGGATTACATATTCACCGCTTGCGATGCGGACATCCTCACGGCCATCAATCGACCCGGGGACCAAATCTGCGACCCCGCTTCCGGGGCCGCTAACTACACCGCCGTCTGCATAAGCCCGCATGAGTTCTGCGGTAGCGTCGGGACCGAACATTTTGTCGTAGGCGTCGAGGGCTTCTCTCGGATTCGGGTGCTGACCGCGAAGGGCTGCAATTCCTTCCGAAACCACTCCGCCCTTTGCCAGCGTCTGCTTTACAACCCCGCCCTCTGCATATCCAACTGCACGACGGCCAAGAGAGGCGAGGGAGGCAGCTTTACCGCCGTAGTCCTTTACATAACCAAGCTTTGCAAGAGCCGCTTCTGCGGGGCCGACGGCCATATATGGGACCGCGTATCCTGCAATATCGCCGACCATTGCGGCACCCGGGTTCTTCTCTTCACCCTCCTTAAGGGCGTATTCTTCCTCGGCAAGCTCACGCTCGTAGTCTGGCGCGTTCTCATAGCCGAGCATGTCCATCAGGTAGTCGTAGGCGTAGTCGCCGCCAGCCTTACCGTATTTATATGTGCCGAAGCTGGCCTTGTCTGCCGCGTTCCTGAGAGCCGTGTAAACGGCATCTGAATACCCATCTTCCCTGCGGACTCCGCCACCCTCTGCCATTGCCTGCCCGGCACGAATCTTTCCATACGGCATCAGTGGTGTTATTGTTTTGCCGCCCAGCCCAGCCGTGGAGTTAACGGGCGATGAACCCTGTGGGCGCTGTGCCGAATAGATGTCCTGCTGGTTGGCGATGTTGCCAAGCTGGGGCGCTGGTTGACCGGGGTTCTGATTGGTCTGTAGTCCACCAATACCCTGATTATAGCCTAGAACTGGCTTATCCATAAGCTCTTGAGGCTGCTGATACTGTGCAAGCCCATAGTTGGGCGGTATGTTGTTGAAGTACATTTTAGCTCACTATCTTTAATACGCCGCTATCCGACCACACGCTTCCGGATGGAAGACCCGTGGAGGATGTCGGGATGTTCTGAATGGTCAACCCCGAAATAGGATATCCGGCGATCTGGCCGGAAAGATCTGAGCCAACCGTTATTGGACGAATCGTGTTCAGCTTGTTGATGATAAGATTCAACTGCCTGATCAGGCGATTCATGTACTCCTGATCATACTCCTTCGTGGGAAGTGGAAGTGCCGACGACGAAATTGTCACCTGCGTCCATCCTTTCTCATGTCAAAGCGCGGGGTTCCAAGTCGCCAAGCGACCCCGGTCTCATCGCTCTCAACCCGTAGTATAACAGATCGAGCCCGAAGCCGTGTAAACACTTGGTCGGTAAAACGATTGACGTTAAGCGTGGCAGACGAGTTACGTTGAACGTCGCGCTCATCCCCGGCACCAATAGCAGCGCCCGGATAGTCCTGCGGCTTGATTGTGAACTTCACAATCGGCTGGGTTCCGTTGTTCGTGGTTGAATTCCTGAAGGTGATGTCCGGTATGACGCGGTTAATGAACAGGAACTCGTTGCCCTCCTCAATCTCTACGGGGCTGGATTGCACATAGGCATTGATCGGAGATGCGGGGTTTGTGGACCCGTCGTCAAATCCATTCTCCTGCTCGTAGAGGTAGCCGTCAGTGCTGACGGCCCGTGGATATGGATGGCTTGTTCTGTCGATCCAAGCTGTACGAGCTAGGCTGCCATAGTACCAAGCCTGCTCCACATAATTGAAGACAACATAGCGATCAACCTCTCGCTGGCCCGGGTTTCCACCTTGGGACTCCGAGGGATAAAACCAGATGATCTCGTTGTTGCCGGAGTCGGCTGAGCAGTAGACCTTGTCGCCGTCGTCCTTGCTGATGTCCAAGAACACATAGTCACGAACAGTGCAGGGTAGCGGCTGGATCTTACCATCGTAGTAGTAGAAGTTGTTCGAGCCCATCCAGTAGGCTACAGAACCCGTGACGATCTTGGAATTCGGGCCAATGATGTCGAAGTTGGAGCCGATGAAGTTGATGCCATATCCACCCGGTGGGCCGACATACGTCATCGAGAACAGGGCTGTATCCGTCCAGACTAGGATTTCTTCGCGGTTCTGAATGGCCGTAATAATGTAAGACCCCGTAGAGAGCCGCGCCTCACCAGCAGTCTTTGTTGTGTCTGCAATATCCCAGTTGGTCGGATCGTTCGAATCAGACCAACGGATAACCATCTTGTCCTGTTTCTGGGTCACGTCATAAGGATTGCAACCAAAGCAAACCACCTGACGGTTTTGATCTGAGACCATAACCTCGGTCGCCACATATGGCAGATATGATTTCGCGTATGCCGAGCCAAGCTCACTGAAGCTTGTGGCCGGTCCATCTGGATCTGTAACATCCCAGTATACAATTGATGAAACATAAACAACCGAATCCGTGCCGCCGGTCTCAGTCGATGTCGCCGTGTTAGACACTGTAAACGTGTAGGCGTTGGCATTCACCACGCTGATCGTGTGGGTGCCGTTGATCTGGGTTACTGGGATTCCGCCAATGGTCGATGTCACGCCACCGATGATAACCGCCGTGTTGCTTGTGAAGCCGTGATTGATCTGTGTAACAGTTATCGTGTTGCTTGTGTTCGATGCTGCAAGCGGTGTGTTTCCAAGAACGTAACCATTGGTTAGGTCGCGTGGGCAGGCAATCATATCCTCGCCGTAATTGTCCACTGTCCACAGGCCGCTGTAATACGTTGTGACGGTCGTATCGGGACCGAAGCCCCATCCATATGACCCCGAAATACCGCCCCACGGGCCAGAGCCCCAGCCAGCAAACACAACTGTTGACGCAATGCCCGGATGGAACTCATATTTCACGGACACGTTGGATCCGCCACCGGACCCCGTAGATGTTGCGGTGCCGGTCGTGACAACCGAATAAGCGTTCGCGTTGATCACGTTCGATACGACGAGGTTCTGGTTGATCTGCGCGGCGGTGACGCCATTCGTTGTTGTTGCACCAGATATCGTGATGTAGTCACCAAGGACAGCGCCGTGGTTTACATCCGTGATTGTTATTGTGCTGGATGTGTTGCTTGTCGCGATTGGGTCTGTGCCGAGCGTGACGGATCTCCGGATCGGAGTGATGTCCAAGATCTCGGAGGAGTTGTCGACATAGAACTTGATGTTTGTGGGGCACGCCAGATATCTTGTGCCGACGAGGTCGGACCAGTCGTATAGCTTCCGGCACTTTCCAATAAGCGCAGTCTGGTTCTCGTAGATTCGAGTCCAGCCGCCAATCTTTTCGGGAAGACCGTTCCTGAAGCGGATAAAGTCGGAGTCAAACCAGCCGCCGCTGTTTGTGTAAGCGGTGGTGTCCCTGTTAACTCCGGGGTTTAGTTTGATCTTGCCGAGCATTTAACGCCCCGTTAAGAGAGGTTCTTCAGCTTGTAGAGAGTCGACAGATACACACCGACGAGTTCGTCAACAATGTTCTCGATGGCGGGAACGCCATGCGCCACCTTCGGGCGGTGCTTTGAGATCCAGTTGGCATCGTCAGTGAGGCACTTGATGATGTCAACAGACTCGTCCTTGCAGGTTAGGTCAACGTGGCCGATGATGCCCTTCGAGCCCTGACAAGCCTCAACAAGCTTATCGAGTGTGTCGATCACGTCATCATAGAACGAGCCGAGCGCCTGATGTTCTGCATAGGACTTTGTCTTCCAGTGCATGAGATGCGCTTGGTTGCGGGTTTTGAAAACACGGGCTATGAGTTCTTCAATCATTTTTTCACCAAGTTACTTTTACGACGTGGCTGGCGATGGCCAATCAACAACCCACGGAAAACCGGGACGAGACGGAACATCTCTAAGTGCCTGCCTGTATTTTGCCCACTGGGATTTCTGCTCTTGTGTTAACTGGCAGTCCGCAAGCTGCGTCCAATCGCAATCGCTCAAAAGTTTGTTTCGAGTTAGCCTGACTTTTTTTGCCTCTACCTGACGATCAGCTTCCATTTCTTCTGAAGTTTTCCGAGAAACGCTAACAATGTAAACAAACGGACTGTTATAGTAAGGTTTACACTGGATTAGCTTTTCAGTCTTTGCGTCGTGGTTCAAAAAATCAACAACCCTAGCGTACCCCATCTGAGACAAGAATTCGTCAGATACTCCCGTGCTGGGGAAGCTGGTTTCTGGAAACGCCACAGAAACATCAACCGGATTAAGATCTTTTATAGATGCTACTAGCACTTTAGCGGCCCCTTCTTATCAACCCAGCGTGAAGTACTGTATGCTGTTGTGGTTGAAGTTTGCTGTGTCTGTCTGATCTATATTTACTTCGTTCAGACTGCTGTTTGGATTGAATATTGTGTACGCCGAATAAAACGCAGGCTCAGACGGAAATAGATCTCCGGAAGCAAGGTTTGTCGTAACAACCTGAGTACCGCTTGCGGATGCGGCGGTTCCAATCGCCACTATAGGCTTGCTTCCAGTCTTTGATGTCAGTGTTGTGGTTGCAACCTCTGGCGGGTTGGTATTAACAAACACAATTGAGCTATCAAAAACCGTAGCACTGCGAAACGGTCTATTGCCTCTAAACGAAAATGTCCGAGCACCCCTGCCAAAATTGCCATTTGATACTGTAACACTTCCGCCCGGGTCTGTTGCACTCAAAACCTTGTAGTAAGTTTGAATTCTGCTGTAAAACTCATTGTCTGAGTTTGTGATATTGTTGTTTCTGGCCCATCCGCTTGGAGTTGATTCTGCTGGAAATGTAGAGTCATTGTTTGTAGATACGGTCCACATAAAAACAAGATCGCCCGGCTTGTAGCTTGAGGAAAGGGTGAACACACCAGTTCCGGAGTTTACCGAAGCTATATCGGCGCTAACAAAGCTTACTTGCGGCCTCATCGCAGATAAAAGAAACTTACCACGAAACATCAGGCATACCCTATAAGAGCGCCGTACACCGTTGATCCAACCTTCCAGAGATGAATTACCGTGTACAATGTTGTGTCTAGAGCCGGGGCGGACCCGCCCACCCAAGTAACACCTATGGTGCTCCAAGTTATTGAGTAGGCAGTACCATCAAGAATCATCAGAGTTACACTTTGGCCAGCCAAGAAGCTGCTTGCTGTTGGAGTTCTGCTTGCTCCAAGAGTCCAAGTTTGAATCGTGCCATTTGCGGGGTTTATGTCAACAGAGGCACCGTCTGTAATTGCGAAAACCGTCTCAACGAAACCAACAGTTCTCATCGTTCCGCTAATGTCAAGCTTGTAAGACGGTGTTATGCCAATCCCAACATTCGAGCTTGAATCTATACGCATGACCTCAACGCCGCCCTCTGCAAACGCGATGGTGTCAGCGGCAGGAAAAAATATGCCCGTATTAGTATCGCCGGTAGTTGTGATTGATGGCGCGGTGTTTGTGCCCGCTGCGAACTGGACGGTTTGAGCGCCTGTCTCCGTGACAACGGTCTTCCCCTCAACAGCGATAACCCCAGCAGAAACCCTTGTTATCGTGGTGTCTGTTGCGCTCCCAATATTTACAGCCGCAAACTGCGGGCTGTCTCCCGTCCCAAGACCGAGGTTTGTGGCTGCGCCCGACGCAGTTGAAGACCCGGTTCCTCCATCTGCTACAGCAAGATCAGTGATTCCGGTGATTGATCCACCAGTTATTGCCACATTGTTGGAGTTCTGAGTTCCAATAGTTCCAATTCCAAGATTGGTTCGGGCTGTAGAGGCATCCGATGCTCCAGTCCCACCGTCGGCAACTGCTAGGTCTGTAATCCCCGTAATGGAACCACCAGTGATCGAAACATTGTTCGAGTTCTGCGTGGCGATAGTGCCGAGCCCGAGAGTCGTCCGTTGGGCAGAAGCGTCCGCATCATCAATCAGAGCGGCACCAGCAGTAGACACGGTTACGTTGGACGCCGAAATGTCCAGAGTCCTGCTTGATGTGCCGGTCGTAAGTGTAAGGGTGGTGTTAGATGTGAGGTTAGATCCGACGGCAATAGAAAGGACGTGAGAACCATCAGAATCCCTGACGCCAAGGCTGGATGCGTTCGCCACCAAGCTCACGTTCGAAACCGTAGCGTTCGAGAGCGTTACGCCAGAGATTGTGCCGCCTGTAATAGCCACGTTAGACGCAAGCTGAGCAGCCATTGTGCCCGTAACAGCAACTGCGTCTGTGCCGTTTATATATAGGAGGTACGTAGAACCGTTCGGGATCGAAACCCCGGTCTGGCCGCTGACCTTGAATGTTACGGCGTAACCACCTGTGGTTGCATTGCGGACGATGTAAACCTTCTCAATGGCCGGGCAGACCACATTGCGGGCCGCAGAGATCGTGCCGGTAAGGTTGATGACCGCGTTGCGTGACTGGTCCGCTGACCCGTTGTTTGTGGTGAGCGTCGTGTCAGCAACGTCGGAAACCGTAACAGAGGTGTAACCGCCAATCGCCTCCTCAAGGAGCGTGCCGAGGTTGGTGTTGGTTGTGGCACCCCATGTGCCCTGCTGGTCGCCCGTGCCGATAAGCTCAAGGCGGAGATTAGGTGAGTATGTCGATGCCATGGTTTATGCCGCTATCTGCGTCCAAATTGTTGTTTGTGAGTCGTTGACGGGTGTCCAGTTCGGGGTCTGGCCGTCTGTTACCGGACCCCAATTTGGGGTTTGAGCCGTGTCAATCAGGCCCCAGATCAGAACCGCAGCCACCTCTCCTGTGGCACTTACACCCGTCGGGTAGACATTAGCGCCGAGGCTAAACCCAACAGTTCCAACGGATCCTGTCGCCGAGACGCCAGTTACGCCAACGCCTGTTACTGCCTTGATTATAACACTGCCAACGGCAGTTGTCCCAGCGACCCCGGTTACGGGTACATTGGCTTTCCCGGTGGTTGTTACCGTACCAACCGAGCCAGTTGCCTGAAGCCCGGTTACGGATACAACGGCCTTGCTGCTCGCTGTTACAGTGCCGACCGATCCAGTTGCAGACAGGCCGGTAACAGATGTGACGGCCTGACCGGCAACCTCGACCGTTCCGGCGCTTCCGGTAGTCTCTACACCATTAACATAGACTGGTGTAATCGCGTTTACAGTGACTTGCCCAACTTCGCCGTTCCCGAAAACGCCGGAAACGTCTACGTTCGCAATGCCCGATACAGCAACCGTTCCAACGCCGCCACTAGCGCTAACGCCAGTGACAAGAACGCTCACACTGGGAGTCTGGGCGTAAAACGCACCTGAGTAAAATGCTAATGGGTTAAAGGCTGACATTTTGTCACACTAATTAAACATCAAAAAGAAGTTGCCTGCATAAATCACGGGCAACCCAAACCAACCCTGATTGTTTCCACCATCGACCGAATTTGCACCGGCATTCCAAGTCGCCCCACCAATTGCCCTGCTGTAACTGATGGAAAGATAGTCAGCATTAACCGTTCCGCTTGACTTAACAAGCGTGTGAACAGAGGTTGTTGTGCTGCCAATTGTCACAAGATTCCCAGATGTGCCTGAGATACTCCAGTTTGTTAAGGTTGTTACCGAACCAGATGCAAATGTAAACGTCGTAGGCTGAACACCATTCGCAAGAGTTGTGAAAGTATTGCTTCCGTCTATTGTAAGCGCGCCCGCCCCATCGTTAGAAAGGGTACAATTGTATGTTGAACCACCACCAACAAAAGTTTTTGCACTTGCAGAAGTCATGCTAATTTTACCCGTTCCAGCACCCGCCGTTGTGGTAAAATTGGTAGGCTGTGCATTGTTAAAAGCGGTTGTCCCGCTATTTGGGCAGACAAGCGTCCCACCATTAAACGTCAGGTTTTTTGTACCCGAAGCAGTAGTGTAGCTCGTCCCTACTGTTGAGGTTTTTCCGTTAAGATCAAGAGTTCCATTTGTATGTGTTAATGATCTTGTAGACCCCATAGACAGGTTGTCCTGAAGAACCCAAGTACCGCCAGCGCCATCAAATGTAATTGGAAAATCAAAAGTTTTTCCACTTGATGTTATTGTCTTGCTTCCGCTAGTTGCTGCGAATGTTTGGGCATTTGCGCCCGCAGTCAAGGTCATTCCAGAAGAAGCTGTAAAATTACCATAAATTGTTCTTGCGGCATTGTTTAGAGTTCCAGAAAAACCCGTAAATGACAGATTCCTATAACGACCAGAAAGAGTTAAAGAGTAGGAACCACTAATAAAGCTAAAGCTTATAGACTGCGCCTCTGTTGGCGATCCGTTGTTTATGCTGAAGTTATTCGTTCCAGCAACCTCAACAAGAGGAGTTCCGGTAACTGTCAGGCCAGTATAACCAATTCTCCAAGGGGGATTGTAAAGCCCACCTCCCTCAGGTGTGTTATCAAGAAGTATTTTCCCAGTCCCAAAATCAAGAGTTCTTGTGTTTGAAAAGTCGGTACTAAAGTATTGGGTTTGGGTTAACGTATAGCTTCCTAGCTTAAAAGTACCGTAAGCAAGAGAGAATTGGTTAAAGGAAACATCTCCAGTCAAGGAAATGTTCCTTACTCCATTTATATCGCAAAAAATATAAGGAGGTATTCTAACATGCTTACCGGCACCATTTATAACATTAGTGCTTCTAGATCGAACGTTTACGCCATATCCATCAGAACTTGGCGTCACGGCAGATGAAAGTATAATGTCGCCAAACCATGCTGTTCTATATGCAAATGTTGGACAGCAATTCCAAGTTATTGCGGTTGTTCTGTTTGCAAATGTAAGGCTTGCTATTGATGCCTCGCCTGTAAAAAATGTACCAGTTCCACTATTGTCATCAAAATATGCTGTATCGTGTATTAATGGATAATTTGCAGATGATGTTGAGCCGCCAGAGCTTGTTGACCAAGCTGACGAAGCGTAGTTTCCTGCGGTTCCAGCAACATAATAAGCAGACTTGGAAGCAGGAAAGGTTATATTAGAATTTCCTCCGCCATCGCCCAATCTTGTTCCTGTCCAAGAAGTCCCACCACCAGCAGTTATATCCTGAAAGTCAGCATCAGTTAAACTGCGAGTAGTTGCGGTTATTGTTCTTGTTGTTCCCGGTACAGAGCTACAAAATAAAACTCTATCCCAAGGATTGGTGCTTGTTGTCGTAAGCGTTCCGTTAAAGGTTGGATTACCAGAGAGATAAACAATTCCAGTACGACCGTCGTTTGTCGTAAAGGTTCCATTGTTAAAAGTGCTTCCGTTGATTGTTA
>Ga0316617_100000137_pt1 | contig 16087 bp, 15 predicted proteins | sample OWC_Aug_M1_C1_D2_FD_207801 | JGI IMG/M metagenome (GOLD analysis project Ga0316617, IMG submission 207801) | Wetland soil microbial communities from Old Woman Creek delta, Ohio, United States - OWC_Aug_M1_C1_D2_B | ecosystem: Environmental > Terrestrial > Soil > Wetlands | place: USA: Ohio... | reverse complement strand
CAGCCTCTTCATATCCCGTAGTGCCGTTGATCTGGCCGGCAAAAAACAGGCCGCGCACCGCCTTGGTTTCCAGCGTGTCCTTTAGTCCGCGCGGATCGTAGTAGTCATACTCGATGGCGTATCCAGGGCGCAGGATGTGGGCATTTTCCAGCCCGCGGATGGAGCGCACCAGGGCGTATTGCACATCGAACGGCAGGCTGGTGGAAATGCCGTTGGGGTAGATTTCATGAGTTGTCAGGCCCTCCGGCTCCAGGAAAATCTGGTGCGAGTTCTTGCCGGCGAAGCGGGTAATCTTGTCTTCCACCGACGGACAATAGCGCGGGCCGACACCCTCGATTACCCCGGTATACATGGGCGAACGATCCAGTCCGCCACGGATGATTTCATGTGTTCTTTCATTGGTATGCGTAATCCAGCACGGCAACTGGCGTGGATGCTGGCCAACCGTGCCGAGGAAGGAAAACACCGGCGCCGGGTCGTCGCCAGGCTGCACTTCCATGACGGAATAATCGATGGTACGCCCGTCAATGCGCGGCGGGGTGCCGGTCTTAAGGCGCCCGGCGGGTAGCCCAATTTCACGCAACCGTCTTGCCAGCGAAATTGCGGGTGGGTCACCGGCACGCCCAGCCTCGTAATGGGATAAGCCCACATGTACCAGGCCGGCCAGAAAAGTGCCGGCAGTCAGCACCACCGACTTCGATTTGAAGCGCAAGCCCAATTGCGTCACCACGCCCGCAGCATGCTCGCCATCAAGAACAATATCATCCACCGCCTGCTGGAACAGCCACAGGTTAGGCTGGTTTTCCAGTCGCCTGCGTATGGCCGCCTTGTACAGGATGCGGTCTGCTTGCGCACGCGTGGCTTGTACCGCCGGCCCCTTGCTGGAGTTGAGGATGCGGAACTGGATACCGCCTTCGTCAATGGCGGCCGCCATGGCGCCCCCCAGCGCATCCACTTCCTTGACCAGATGCCCTTTGCCGATGCCACCGATGGAAGGATTACAGGACATCTGCCCCAAGGTTTCGATGTTATGCGTCAACAGCAGCGTGCGCCGACCCATTCGCGCCGCAGCCAGCGCCGCCTCGGTGCCGGCATGCCCACCGCCGACCACAATAACATCAAATTTTTCAGGGAATTGCATGGAAACTGTCAGAAACGCAAGGATGCGTATGTTAATGCAAAGCAATGCTTACGTCATGCCAAAGTATTGTTTCACGTGAAACAACCGCGCCAACAGGCTACTGTAAAATCTCAATCCACGTATCTAGAGAGCATTTCTTGACTACGGTCAACCATGATACAATCCCCTCCGTTATTAGCATTACTGATCATCATCATTGACAAATTAGGAGTATCAAGTATGCGTAAAACCAGCGTTGCTCTTCTTGCCATTCTTGGCGTTGCCAGTTTTTCCGTCTTTGCTGACGCTGCAAGCGGCCAGAAACTAGCCGACAAATATGCAGCCATCGCCAAGCACATCGATCCGGCTTACAAAGGTCTGTCCGCTGAAGATGGCAAGGCCTTTTTCAACCGCGAGTACACTATCAAGGGCAAGCAGGTAGCCTGCGCTTCCTGCCATACCACAAACCCGGCCAACACCGGCAAGAACATTGTGACCAAGAAGCCCATCAAACCGCTGGCTCCTGCAGCCAATTCCTATCGCTTCTCCGATCTGGACAAGGTTGAAACGAACTTTGAGAAGCACTGCCTGGACATTCTCGGCAAGGATTGTACTGCACAGGAAAAAGCCAACTTCATCGCCTATCTGCTGACAGTCAAGTAATTAGTAACGCCTGTTCGGCATCGCAAGGTTCCGGACAAGGCTTGTATCAAAACGGGCTACTGGCAAAACACGCCAGATAGCCCGTTTTTTCTGGCATCCATGCCTGCGCGATGACTAAAGACGCATTGAGGATTCAGATTCATAAGCGCCTCCATATCTTTTTGAGGATCATCCAATGATTATTCAAAGCCACCTTATAGACTTGCCGACCCCCACCGGCATCATGCGTACTTATGTGCATCGCCCGGCGGTAGAAAAAAGCTTCCCGGCCATTCTTTTCTATTCCGAAATCTTTCAACAGACGGGCCCCATCGAACGCGCTGCCAAGTTAATGGCGGGGCAGGGCTACGCCGTGCTGGTGCCAGAAGTGTTCCACGAACTGAATCCAATCGGCACCGTACTGGGCTATGATGATGCCGGTCGAGAGAAAGGCAACTCCGACAAGGCATCCAAGCCCGTAGAAAATTACGATAGTGACAACCGCGCCCTGATCGATTACGTCAAACAACAACCCTGGTTCACAGGCGAAGTTGGCGCAATGGGCTTCTGCATTGGCGGTCATCTGGCATTCCGTGCCGCGCTACAACCGGCGGTCAAGGCTACGGCATGCTTCTATGCCACCGACCTGCATAACAACAATATCCCTAATCAGCCGGGACAGCACAGCATGGAACGGTGCAGTGAAATTAGCGGGGAATTGATGATGATCTGGGCCAAGCAAGACAGCCATATTCCGGGTAGCGGTCGCAGCAAGGTCTACCACAAACTGGTCGACGCCGGCTTAACCTTCACGTGGCATGAATTCAATGGTCAACACGCATTTATGCGAGACGAGGGAGAACGCTACGACCCACAGCTTGCTTTGACAGGCTATCAACTGGCATTGCAATTGTTTGGCCGAACACTTGCTTCGACCTGAGTTTAATCAAATCGAGCAGAACCAAACTTTGCGCCAGGTTCTGCTCGACTACAGTTAGGTGGATGTTGACGAAACTTGCTATTTTCCGATACAGAAACGACTGAATATCTCGCCAAGCAAATCATCCGACGTGAATTCTCCCGTAATGGTATTAAGCGATTTCTGAGAAAGGCGGAGTTCTTCTGCCAAAAGTTCAGGTTGATCAAGCCATTCTGAGGCCCGTGACAAATTCGCCTCGACCGCCCGTAATGCAGTTAGGTGCCGAGCACGCGCCATATAGATCCCTTCACCGCTGGGCTGCCAGCCAACAATTTTCAGCAATTCTGTACGCAATAGTTGCATTCCGGCGCCCGTTTTTGCGGAAAGGCTGATATGGGCTTCACCGGCGTGTTCTGTGCGTTTTGGCAGTTCATTGGCCAAATCGATCTTGTTGTGCACCCAGACCTTGGGCAGATTCGGCCGCAGTCGTGCCAGAATCGATTTTTCTGCTGCAGTGATGCCATGGGCTGCATCGACCAGCAATAACGCAACATGTGCGTTTTCCAAGGCTCGCCATGTTCTGGCTATGCCATGCTGCTCGACCTCATCTGTAGTTTCACGCAGACCAGCAGTATCGATTACATGCAGAGGCACGCCGTTGATTTGAATCGTTCTCTTGATAGTGTCGCGTGTGGTTCCGGCCACCGGCGTAACGATGGCGACCTCTTCGCCGGCCAACTGGTTCATCAAGCTGGATTTCCCGACGTTAGGTTGTCCGACCATCACTACCTGGATGCCTTCGCGCAACAGGTTGCCGTGTCTTGCGCCGGAGAAAACAGCCTGCAAATCAGTGCTGATGCCGACCAGCCTTTCCTCCACCTTGCCTTGAGAAATGAAATCTATTTCCTCTTCTGGAAAGTCCAGACAGGCTTCGACATACATGCGCAGATCTATAAGTCGATCGCGTAATTGGTGGATGTGCTGCGAGAACTCCCCGGACAGCGATCGTGCAGCGCTACGAGCGGCTTCAACGGTAGCCGCCTCGATGACATCGGCCACAGCCTCGGCCTGAGCAAGATCCAGCTTGTCGTTAAGATAGGCGCGACGGGTAAATTCGCCCGGCTCCGCCTGTCGGGCACCGAGCGTAATGCAGCGCGCCAATAACAACTGCATTAATACCGCGCCGCCATGCGCCTGCAATTCCAGCACATCCTCGCCGGTATAAGAGTGGGGGGCAGGGTAATAAATGGCGATGCCGCGGTCGATCAGGCTGCCGTCTGCGTCCCTGAAAGGCAGATAGGCTGCATAGCGCGGCGATGGGCACATGCCCAGTACGCCATGGGCAATATCCTGGCTGGCTGGTCCGGAAACACGCACCACGCCTATGCCGCCGCTACCTGGAGCGGTAGCGATGGCGGCAATTGTGTCAGCCCTAGGCATTTCCTTTCTTGCCATGCTGCCCGATGGTACGGTTTATATGCCATTGCTGTGCGATAGAAAGCACGTTGTTGACCAGCCAGTAAAGAACCAACCCCGCCGGGAAGAAGAAGAAGAACACGCTGAATACCACCGGCATGATCTTCATCACCTTCGCCTGGATCGGATCCGGCGGCGTCGGATTGAGCCTGGTCTGAATAATCATGGTGATGCCCATCAGCACCGGCAGCACGTAATATGGATCAATAGCAGACAAGTCTTGAATCCACAGGGCAAATGGTGCCTGACGCATTTCTACGCTGCCCAGCAGCACCCAGTAAAGCGAGATAAAGACCGGAATCTGAATAAGAATAGGCAAACACCCGCCCATCGGGTTGATCTTTTCTTTCTTGTACAGTTCCATCATGGCCTGATGCAACTTCTGGCGATCATCGCCATATTGTTCCTTCATGCGTTGCAAGCGCGGAGCCAGTTCGCGCATTTGCGCCATGGAGCGGTAGCTGGCAGCTGACAGCGGGTAGAACGCCAGCTTGATCAAAATCGTCAGAATAATGATAGCGACGCCCCAGTTATGCACCAGCTTCTGGATCATGGAAAGCAGCCAGAACAATGGGCTGGCGATGATCGTGAGCCACCCGTAATCAACCGTATATTCCAGCCCGGGCGCGACTGCCTTGAGCTGATCTTGTTCTTGCGGACCGGCGTAGAGGCGGGCCTCGGTTCTCAGGCTTGCTGCCGGTGCGATATTGCCAAGACTACTGACCTCACCCATGGAAAACAGGTTGCTGGACAATTGCTTGGTGTAATACTCTCGTTCCACGCCCTGCTTGGGAATCCAGGCGCTAACAAAATAATGCTGTACCAAACCTATCCAGCCATTATTGGCATTCGTGGAAAGGTTGTTCTTCTTCATATCGTCGAAGCTTACTTTTTTATATTTGTTTTCATCCGTAAAGTAAGCGGCCCCAGTGAAGGTAGGCATCATCCTTGAGCCTTTTGACGATTCACTGTCATGCACGATCTGGTAGTAAACGGATGGAGCGAGTGCTGTGGTACCGCCATTGCGAATTTCAAAAGCAACGTCGGTAACATAGCTGCCGCGGTGGAAGATGTAAACTTTGTCTACTTGCACGCCCTTGCCATCATTCCAGGCAAGGCGCACTTCCAGCTTGTCCTGTCCATCCTGCAGAAGGTAATTACCTGACGAGGTTGAATATACCGATTTATGCGTAGGCAGTCCGTTCCCGATAAGGCCTGACTGAGCAACATAAACCTTGGGGGGATGGTCATCCAGCAACGCAAAATCCTTGCGCTTGTCGTCACTATCGCGATACTTCAACAAGACTGCGCGACGCAGATCACCGCCCAGGGTATCAATTTCCGCCTTAATCAAATCCGTTTGCACCAGAATGCGTTGCCCCTGTTGCAGTATGCCCGCATCTTCCTTTTCCTGCGGTGCGGCCGGCTGTGTGGACCCCGCCTTGGGAATGCTAATGTCCGCTGTTACTGCATCACCAGAGGCTTGTTGCTGGGGCTGGAGCGTATGATCGCGCTGCCATGCTTCCCAAAGCATGAGGATGGAGAAAGAAAAAACGACAAACAGGATTAAACGCTTGGGGTCCATAAATTAGGATGCTCTTTAGAAAAACTTACGGTAATGGATCGTAACCGCCGTCATGCCATGGATGACAACGCAGTAAACGGCGTACTGCAAGCTTGGTGCCCTGCCACGTACCGTATTTTTGCAGCGCCTGGCAAGCGTAGTGTGAACAACTGGGACTATAACGGCAATTGCTGCCGAGCAGGGGGCTCAGCAGATATTGGTACCCGTTGATTAGCCAGACCAGAAGACGACCCATGTGTTTATTTATGTCCGCAACTTGCCCAGCAATTGCTGGAATTCTGCACTGATTTCTGCATGTTGCTGATGTGCGAACTCCTTATAAGGCCTGACCAGAATATCCACACCACCCAGTGCATGTTGCCCCTGCCTGAAAAGTTCACGCAGAACGCGTCTCATATAATTACGCCGCACAGCGAGGCGCACGGTTTTTTTTCCGACAATCATGCCAAGCCGGGGATAACCCAATGTATTGGGCATGTAATGTATCACTATGGCCGCCCCGGAAATACGCTTGCGAAAATTAAAAACGGATGAAAATTCATCCGTTTTCTTTAGTTTCAATCGGCCAGTAAAACCGAAATCCGTCACGCACTAAACAGCGAGACGGGCACGCCCCTTGGCACGCCGCGAAGCGATGACAGCGCGACCTCCACGGGTTTTCATGCGCACCAGAAAGCCGTGGGTACGAGCGCGGCGAACCTTTGAAGGCTGATAAGTGCGTTTCATATTAGTCTCCGATATCTTGGTTTTATGCAGTAAAAAGGGCGTAATTAAACCCCGAAAATCCCCGTGCTGTCAACATTAATTTGTATATGCACTTGTGGATAAGTTATCGCAAACAGGCTAAGATTCTGTACTTTTACTGGCATAGTTCAATGTGCCTCTTAAAGGGGAGCAATAGTTCTGTGCTAGTTGTATATCACCCAATTTTAAGAAGATTTTAACGCGCATTTGATGGAAAATTTCTGGTCCACTTGCCTCGGTCGCTTCAAGAAAGAGCTTTCCGCCCAGCAATACAACACCTGGATCAAACCGTTGCGATGCGAGATTTACGGTGATGGTGTGCGTCTGCTGGCACCCAACCGCTTTGTCCTGCAGTGGGTTAAGGACCGTTTCCTGGGCAAGGTCGAACAGATTGGTAGGGAAATGTTCGATCGACCAGTAGCGATCGAACTTGCTCTGATCGATTCCGGGTTACCTGTTTTGGTAGAGACAGAAAATAAATCTGACACCACCGAAAAAAAACCGGGACCCAAACAGACAAAACATAAAGCCATCGAGGATGTTTCCGGGCTTAATCCTTCTTTTAATTTTGACAACTTCGTCACCGGCAAAGCCAACCAACTGGCGCGTGCCGCTGCCATTCAGGTAGCCGAAAATCCGGGAACTGCATATAACCCGCTATTTATCTATGGTGGTGTTGGATTAGGAAAAACCCATTTAATACAGGCTATTGGCAATCACCTACAGCAACATCGGCCGGAAGCAAAAATTCGCTATCTGCATGCAGAACGCTATGTTTCCGATGTGGTAAAGGCTTATGAACACAAAGCCTTCGACGAATTTAAACGTACTTACCACTCCCTGGATTTACTGCTGATCGACGACATTCAGTTTTTTGCCAAAAAAAATCGGACGCAGGAAGAGTTTTTCTACGCCTTCAATGCCCTGATCGAAGCCAAAAAGCAAATTATCATTAGCTGCGATACCTATCCCAAGGAAATCGCCGACATGGACGAGCGTTTACGCACCCGCTTCAGCTGGGGATTGACCGTTGCCATTGAACCACCAGAATTAGAAATGCGAGTTGCCATCCTGCTCAAGAAGGCCGAGATGCAACGCATTGACCTGCATGAGGATGTCGCATTTTTCATAGCCAAACAGATTCGCTCCAGCGTGCGTGAATTGGAAGGCGCGCTTAATCGTATCATCGCCATGGCACGATTCACTGGACATTCCATTGATGTTTCATTGGCAAAAGAAGCGCTTAAGGATTTGATCGCAGTACGTGGAAGACAGATATCGATAGAAAATATCCAGAAAACCGTTGCCGATTATTACAAAATAAAAGTAGCTGATATGTACTCGAAAAAGCGTTCACGCAATGTCGCCAGGCCAAGACAGGTTGCAATGTCCTTGACACGTGAACTGACGGACCGAAGCTTTCCGGAAATAGGTGAGGCATTTGGTGGCCGTCATCACACTACCGTAATACATGCCTGTGATGAAATCGAAAAACTCCGTCAGAATGATCCCAATTTAGGACGAGATATCGCTTTTCTGGTTCAGGTCATTAGAGATTAAGGAAATGCTACAGAGAAGCTGTGGGTGAAAGATGGATAAGTTTAATAATTTGAGAATACTTGAAATACTCAACAATCTATCCACAATCAATCTCAAAGATAACTGCTCTCTTTAATTAAAAGTAATATATTGATAAATATACATAAATTAACTTATCCACAAACTTTTGCCCTATTATTAATTATTATCAGGATTATTTAGAATGAAGATCAAAATAAATCGTGATGCTCTTCTGAAGCCACTTTCATCCGTAAGCAGCATTGTTGAACGACGCCATACCCTCCCCATTTTGACTAATCTACTGCTAGAGGCCAAGCAGGATGGGGTAACTTTGACGGCAACAGATCTGGAAATGCAAATATCACTTTCATTGCAGACAGAACCAGGAGTCGAAGTTGCAACAACCGTTTCGGCACGAAAGATGTTGGAGATTTGTCGATCGCTTCCTGAGCAAGCTGATATCACACTTGATATCAGTGACAATCGAATGTTGATTAAAGCAGGTAAAAGCCGTTTCAATTTGCAGACTTTGCCAGCAGAAGATTATCCATTGATGGCCAAAGCGACTGGAGAAACTAGTTTGGTGCTTGCCATTACACAACAAAAACTGAAAAAATTGTTGGGTCAGGTTGAATACGCGATGGCGCAACAAGACATCAGATACTATCTCAACGGCCTGTTGCTTGAAGTGAATGGCAATCGATTGAGTGTAGTGGGCACAGACGGGCACCGTTTGAGCTTTACTTCGACAAATCTTGAGCAAACGTACGAAAAACAAGAGCTCATACTTCCTCGCAAGACCGTGTTGGAACTGATCAAGTTGCTGAGTGATAGCGACGAAACGGTTTCCATAGAGGTAAGTTCAAATCAGATTAATTTCTCTTTCAGCAACATCCGCCTGATCTCCAAAGTGATTGATGGGAAATTTCCTGATTACACAAGAGTTATCCCGGTTGGTTACCAGAATAGTTTTTCCGTAGACCGCCAGACCATATTGTTGGCGATGCAACGGGCATCCATTCTGTCCAACGAAAAGTTCCGTGGTATTCGCATGGTGTTGGGAAGTTCCAGTTTGCGTCTCATTAGCAGCAACAGCGAACAGGAAGAGGCAGAGGAAGAATTGGAAATCAGCTATGATGGCGAGCCGCTGGATATTGGCTTCAATGTGACCTATATGATTGATGTCTTGACTAACGTAGACAGCGAAACCGTTACATTTTCTTTTGCCGACGCTAACAGCAGTTGTTTGGTTACCATTCCCAGTGATGTCACCTACAAATATGTGGTGATGCCGATGCGCATTTAGAATGACAAAATTAACCCGATTGTTTCACGTGAAACCATAAAAATGACAGAATACGATTCCACCAGCATTAAAATTCTTGAAGGCCTGGATGCAGTACGCAAGCGCCCCGGCATGTATATTGGCGATACTTCTGATGGTTCCGGCCTTCACCACATGGTGTTCGAAGTGCTGGATAACGCCATTGATGAGACGTTGGCTGGACATTGCGACGAGATCAAGGTGATTATTCACCCGGATAATTCCATCAGCGTTTCCGATAATGGCCGCGGGATTCCTACGGATATCAAGGAAGACGATATCAAAGCGGTAAAACGGTCGGCGGCTGAAATCGTCATGACAGAATTGCACGCCGGAGGCAAGTTCGACCAGAATTCCTACAAGGTTTCTGGCGGCTTACACGGCGTAGGTGTTTCCGTGGTGAACGCTCTTTCCGAATGGTTGCGTCTCAAGATCTACCGGAAAGGAAAAGTACATCAGATGGAGTTTCGTCGCGGTGAAGCGGTCGCGCCATTGGCGGTGACCGGCACCACGGAACGCAAAGGAACTGAAGTCCATTTCATGGCCGCTGCAGAAACCTTCAACAATATCGAGTTCCACTTCGATATTCTGGCCAAGCGTATACGTGAACTGTCCTTCCTGAATAATGGCGTCAATATCGAATTGGTTGATCAACGTACCGGAAAAAGCGAAAACTTCGCCTATTCTGGCGGGGTCAAGGGTTTCGTCGAATACATGAGCCGCAGCAAAACAGTACTCCATCCCAAAGTTTTCCATGCTATCGGTGAGAAGGAAGGCATAACGGTGGAGGTGGCGATGCAATGGAACGACTCCTACAGTGAAACCGTGCAGTGTTTTACTAATAACATACCGCAGCGGGACGGCGGTACACACCTGACTGGTCTGCGTACCGCTATGACCCGTACGCTCAACAACTACATCGAGCAGAACGATTTTGCCAAAAAGGCTAAGGTCGATACTAGCGGCGACGATATGCGTGAAGGCCTGACCTGCGTGCTATCGGTCAAGGTGCCGGAACCCAAGTTCTCATCCCAGACCAAGGACAAGCTGGTGTCGTCGGAAGTGCAGCCGGTGGTGCAGGAGGTGGTAGCCGCAAAGTTGGCGGAGTTTATGCTGGAAAACCCGATCGATGCCAAAATCATCTGCGGCAAGATCGTCGAAGCAGCGCGCGCCAGGGAAGCTGCGCGCAAAGCGCGCGAGTTGACCCGTCGTAAGGGTGTGATGGATGGCCTGGGCCTGCCGGGCAAACTGGCTGACTGTCAGGAACGCGACCCGGCCAAGTGCGAACTGTATCTGGTCGAGGGTGATTCCGCTGGTGGGTCGGCCAAACAAGGTCGCGACCGCAAGTTCCAGGCGATTCTGCCGCTCAAGGGTAAAATCCTCAATGTGGAAAAGGCGCGTTTCGACAAGCTGCTGTCCTCGCAGGAAATCGCCACCCTGATCACCGCGCTCGGCACCAGCATCGGTAAGGATGACTTCAGCGCCGACAAGCTGCGTTACCACCGCATCATCATCATGACCGATGCCGACGTCGACGGTGCACACATTCGCACCCTGCTGCTTACCTTCTTCTACCGCCAGATGACGGAGCTGGTCGAACGTGGCCATATCTACATCGCCCAGCCGCCGCTGTACAAGGTCAAGCAGGGCAGGGACGAGCGCTATCTGAAGGACGAGCACGAACTCAACGAATACCTGCTGCAATCCGCCCTCAACAACGCAGAACTGACTACGAGTGAAGGTGCGGAGGTGATTACGGGCGAAGCGCTGGCGCAGATGGCCAAGGAGATGGTGCTTACCGAAGCTATCGTCAAGCGCCTTGCGCCGCTCTATGACGAAGTCGTTCTACGCTCGCTGCAGCACATGGCCAAGCTGGATTTGACCAGCGAACCTACGGCAGAGGCCGCCGCTCAGGAATTACGCGGCAAGCTCGCCGATTATGGATGTGAGGTCAAGGTCGGCTTCGATCAAGAAACCGAGAGCTACCGCCTGGAAATCAACAAATACCTGCACGGCAATCTGCAATGCAGCATCATCGATCCGGAATTACTGGCCAGCGGCGACTACCGCCAGATTCGCAGAACCGCTGATATGCTGCACGGCTTGTTAAGCGAGGGTGCCAGGATCAAGCGTGGCGAGAAACAACAGCCCATTACCGAATTCAAGCAGGCTTTGGATTGGCTGCTCAACGAGGCCAAGCAGGGCCTCAATATCCAGCGCTACAAGGGCTTGGGCGAGATGAACCCGGAGCAGTTGTGGGAAACTACTATGGACCCGCAAGTACGTCGCCTGCTTAAGGTGCAGATTGAGGACGCCATCACCGCAGACGAAATCTTTACAACGTTGATGGGTGACCAGGTAGAGCCACGCCGCGCTTTTATCGAGAGCAATGCATTGGGTGTAAGCAACCTGGACGTTTAGTATTACAGGTTCTCGGAATAAGAGAGAAAAGGCCCCAGAACGCGTTTTCTCTGATGGGGTGGATATAAAATACCTTGGCTACATCAAGAAAAAAGCCACAAGATGCGAGAGTATCTTGTGGCTTTTTTCATTTCTACTAAAAGAGGTGTCGAAAATCGGTTGTACATCGATTAGGAATAAGTCACGAATATGCGATATCCCGTTGCTTTGACATTATTGGCATTGAACAGAATCTTCAGACGGGCCTCACCGAAAGCCGCCAGCCCGGTTTCTGGTTTGATCTCTTTGGGCAAGTATTCCTCTGGAGTGAGTGTCCGGCGCAGTGCCGGTTTTCCGTAAAGATCAGTCAGGGTCAACTCCAGCAGCGGATAAGCTTGGGGGAAAGCGGCCCGGTTAATGAGGTTGCAGCTAAGGATATAAACACCTTGGTGCTCCGGATCTTCTTGCAGATCAGTATCATCGATATTCAATAAGCTTGCTTGCTGTGGCAACTTCACGGTACAGCCTGCAACAGCGCAAGCTTTGTCCAGAAGGGGACGGCTTTGTGGCAGAAGGACGGCAATCTCGGTGCGCAGAAAGTAAACGCTCTGCCCCAGCGCGAGTGCTATCAACAGTAACAAAAATGGCCACAGCACCCAGGTGGGTGTTGCTGTCTTGGAAGAAGGTGGAACTGCCCATGAAAATTCCGGTAGCATATCTTCTTCCATATCCGTGCCATGTGCTTGATCCTCTGAGAGCGTAACGCTTTCAGAGGATGCATCGGATATGAACATGAGTGGCTCAGCGGTGTCTTGGGGAAAAGATTCGTCGATATTTTCCTCAATGCTAAGTGGATCTGATTCTTTTTTGTCGACAGCAACATCGCTGTCCCCAATTTCTGACAGGTGATCATTTGCGTTGAATACATCGCCGCACTTGCCGCAGCGGACATCGCCGCCGTGCGCATCAAGCTGCTTGGGGCCGATCAGGAAACTGACACCGCAGGCGGGACAGGTGGTCACCAAGCTCATCGTTTGGTGCCTGTCAGCAGGACCCAGTTCTCCATGGTAATCGGGGTATTCATGTCGAACCAGGCAGCATAGGTCGCACTGACATTTTCCGCTTGTTCACGCAGAATGCCGGACAGCGCGATGCGCCCGCCCGGGCGGCAGTAGCCAGCCAAGGCGGGGGCGAGCACCGTGAGCGGGCTGGCGAGGATGTTGGCGACCACCACGTCGGCCACGAATGCCGGCATTTCGTCCGGCAATGTAAAGCGGACCTCGGCACGGTTGTTATCGGCGTTGTAGCCGCTGGCTTCCATGGCCTGCGGGTCGATGTCCACTCCCAGCACGATGCCTGCCCCCAGCAGTTTGGCGGCGATAGCGAGGATGCCGGAACCGCATCCGTAATCGAGTACGCTTTCGTTGGCGCGAAGGTGATCGGCCAGCCAGGCGAGGCAGAGGTGGGTGGTGGGATGGCTGCCGGTGCCGAATGCCAGGCCGGGGTCGAGCACGATATTGAGGGCATCCGGGTTTGGAGCGTCGTGCCAGGAAGGCACGATCCACAGGTCGTCGCGGATGCGGATGGGCTCGAATTGCGATTGGGTGGCGCGTACCCAGTCCTGTTCGGCGACGGTTTCCACGGCATAATTCAGCGGCCCCAGCCCGGTAGACCGTTCCAGTTCGCGGACCAGTTCATCAACGGCAGTCTCGGCAGGGAGCAGCGCACTGACGACATTGTGGTGCCACATGCCGGGTGGTGCTTCGCCCGGTTCGCCAAAAATGGGGTGCTCATGCGCGGAGGCAGCGTCGGCGTCTTCGATGCTGACGGAAAGCGCACCCAATTCCATCAGCGCGTCGCTCAAAACTTCGGCGGATTCTCCCCCGGCTTCAATTTTAAGCGACTGCCAGGACATTATTTGCCAGCGATACCCAGCTTATGCTCCAGGTAATGAATGCTGGTGCCGCCTTGGCGGAATTCGCCGTCACTCATCAGATCAAGATGTAGCGGGATATTGGTCTTGATGCCTTCTACCACCATTTCGGATAGCGCGGTGCGCATGCGATTAAGTGCCTGGTCACGCGTGTCACCGTAAGCCAACAGCTTGCCGATCATGGAATCATAATGCGGCGGCACCATGTAGCCGTGATAGGCATGGGTATCGACGCGGATACCAGGGCCGCCGGGCATGTGAAAGCCGGTGATGCGCCCCGGAGAGGGGATGAAACTGGCTGGATCTTCGGCGTTGATGCGACATTCCACGGCATGGCCGCGCAACTGGATATCTTTTTGAGCGAACGCCAATTTTTCACCCGCCGCTACGCGCAACTGGGTCTGCACGATGTCAATGCCGGTGACTAGTTCGGTAACTGGATGTTCCACCTGCACCCGTGTATTCATCTCGATGAAATAGAACTCGTCGTTTTCGTACAAGAACTCGAATGTGCCTGCGCCGCGATAATTAATGGTACGACAGGCCTCTGCGCAGCGCTCGCCGATAGTGGCGATCAGCTTGCGATCTATGCCCGGCGCCGGTGCTTCCTCCAGAACCTTTTGGTGGCGGCGCTGCATCGAACAGTCCCGCTCGCCCAGGTACACGGCATTGCCATGCTGATCGGCCAGCACCTGGATTTCAACGTGGCGCGGCCTGGTGAGGAATTTTTCCATGTAGACCATGGGATTGCCAAAGGCGGCCTGCGCCTCGGCTTTGGTCATGTTGACGGAGTTGATCAGCGCCGCCTCGGTATGCACTACGCGCATGCCACGCCCGCCGCCGCCGCCCGCCGCCTTGATGATCACGGGGTAACCGATATGCTTGGCTGCACGCATGATTTCTTGCGGATCATCGCCCAGTGCGCCGTCGGAACCAGGCACGCAGGGCACACCGGCTTGCTTCATGGCGTCCTTGGCGCTGACCTTGTCCCCCATCAGGCGGATGGTCTCAGCGCGTGGGCCGATAAAGACGAAGCCGGACTGCTCGACGCGCTCGGCGAAATCGGCGTTCTCAGACAGGAAACCGTAGCCGGGGTGGATAGCTTCGGCATCGGTCACCTCGGCTGCGCTGATCACGGCTGGAACATGCAGATAACTCTGGCTGGAAGGCGCTGGGCCGATACAAACCGATTCGTCGGCCAGTTTGACGTATTTGGCTTCCCGGTCGGCCTCGGAATACACCGCAACGGTTTTGATTCCCAGTTCACGGCATGCTCTCTGAATGCGCAAGGCAATTTCGCCTCGGTTGGCAATAAGGACTTTCTCGAACATTGGGAAGCCCCTTTTAGTTAACCAATAATGAAAAGTGGTTCGCCGTATTCGACGGGCTGGCCGTTTTCGACCAGGATAGCTTTGATAACGCCGCTCTTGTCCGCCTCGATTTCATTCAGAAGCTTCATGGCTTCGATGATGCAGACCGTGTCACCGGCAGTGACGCTGGAGCCGACGTCAACAAAGGCTTTTGCATCCGGCGACGATGAGCGGTAGAAGGTGCCGACCATGGGCGACTTGACCACGTGGCCGTCGATGACAGGCTCGGCAGCTTCGGCTGGCTCGGCAGCAGGTGCCGCTGCGGGCGCGACGGGCGGCGGCATGTGCATCATAGAGTGCTGCATGTAGGCCGGTGCGTATTGCATTTGGCCAGCAGCCGGTTGACGGCTGATGCGTACTTTTTCCTCGCCCTCGGTTAATTCCAGCTCGGAAATGCCGGATTCCTCGACCAGGTCGATCAGTTTCTTCAGTTTGCGCAGATCCATGGATATCCCCAGATTCAGTCTTGCAAGTTATTGATGGCATACTCCAGCGCCAGCTCGTAGCCTTGCGCACCCAGACCGCAAATCACACCGACGGCGATGTCGGAGAAATAGGAATGGTGGCGGAAAGACTCGCGTGCGTGCACGTTGGAGAGGTGTACTTCGATAAACGGTATCTTGACTGCCGCCAGTGCGTCGCGCAGGGCGACCGAGGTGTGAGTGAAGGCGGCAGGGTTGATGAGAATGAAATCGGCCTTGTTGTCGGCCAGCGATTGCACCTTGTTGACCAGTTCGGCTTCGCTGTTGCTCTGAAAAGCTTCCAGCGCCACGCCGGCGGCTTTCGCGCGAACTGCCAGACGCTGATTGATGCCGTCCAGAGTGGTCTTGCCGTAATGTTGCGGCTCCCGCAATCCGAGCAGATTGAGGTTGGGACCGTGCAACACGATGATGGATTTATCAGCCATTGTTTGATCGTTTTTTCAACACGCAGGCGTGGTTACAAGATTGCAAGTTTGCCGCAAATAGGGGGGATTTGTCCAGAGAATTGCCGTAATTTAACGAAATTCCAGTT
>Ga0316617_100000136_pt1 | contig 16109 bp, 8 predicted proteins | sample OWC_Aug_M1_C1_D2_FD_207801 | JGI IMG/M metagenome (GOLD analysis project Ga0316617, IMG submission 207801) | Wetland soil microbial communities from Old Woman Creek delta, Ohio, United States - OWC_Aug_M1_C1_D2_B | ecosystem: Environmental > Terrestrial > Soil > Wetlands | place: USA: Ohio... | reverse complement strand
CAAATGCAGTTCCAGGATTTAGTGGTTTTGTTCCACAGCCCAAAGCAATATAAGATGCATAGGCTGGTGCCTGCCCAATTAGGTATTTGGCCAATATATTTTTACCAGTATTAGTTATCATTATTCATTCACCACATATATTGTATCATTAAAGGACTGCCCATTTGACAATAATTGTACCTCTACCTGCTCTTCATCTTCCATATTGATTAATTCAATTATGAGATCCCCCGTGGTTGAATCTATATAAACAAACTGACAGTCTGGACCATTGCCACAAGTAGGAATTTTTGAGGATAATTTAATAGGAAACTTTTTAAAATATTCTTCAGACGTATTTTGTAATGCCAAAATATTTTGTGGATTATACTGAAAATATAAACTAGTTAAATTTTTAATTGGTTGATAAATAACATTTTGACCATTCACAATATCTGTTCGTGCAATATTAATTAATTCTTGACCACCAATATTTTCAAAAATAAGGTCTGTCATTAATTCAATTGATACTGCCTCATCTTCAATAATGATCTCTGGTGTTGCTGGCTTTACACTGCTTGTAGTTGCCATGCTTGGATTATTAGCAGCAGATGCAAAACTAAGACTTGGTGGAATTGGTGAAATGTCTGACATTAGATTACCTCACTTAAGTATACTTGCATATTTGGACCATCTGAATTTCTAGAATAATTAATATCATAAACTATATATCTAGAATTAGAAACTATTTCTACATTTTCATTATCTTTATAAGATACTTCAACAATATCTCCCAGTTGTAGTGTTGGCATTGCAAATATATTGATACCAATAGATTTGCGTGGTTTCATAATTTTAGAAATAATCCATGACATAATTTCTTGTGCGTCATCATAGGATTGAATATATGGTGTTGTAAGAGAAAAATCTTTTTTACCATATGTCATTCTACTAACTTTAATATCATCATATTGAAGATCATACTTCAATGGTGATTTTACCAATGTGTTACCAGATATGACTGGATTCGAAAAATCACTATTCTTTGAAAAATATTCATCTACGCTATATTCATGATTTGATTCTTGAGTAAATGTAATACCCTGAATTCTTAAATAGTTTCCACTACTTGCATCTAAACTTAATATAGTATCTGTGGCATTAAATACTAAAAACTCTGCACCATAAGATCCCGCTCTAAATCCAGAAACAGTATATCCTTTAATCTTATTAAAGGTTGGAGAAATTTGTGCATATAGTGCTGGATAAGCCTTATCGTATCTAATATTAAAGTATGCTGCTTCTCTCATAATAGTTCCAAATTCTTCAAAATACATATTGTATTTCGGTGGTTCAGACGGACTGATTCCACTTAGATATGTTCTTTGAACTATTCCGCTCATTGCATATTTTCTAAATGATTCGTTTGCATCAATTTCAGAATCGCTAATTGCTGACATGGTTGGGGTATCCAAAGCAAATGTTGTATTCTGGCTATAGTTATTTGTAAGCGCATAAATATGCTCAAACATACATCTTGCAGAGCCACGAACAAATAATGCCATATTGTTATATATTGGAAGTGGATCTGGATCATCTACAACAGCAACTACTTTATTATTTATAAATAAATAAAATCTTCTTAGGTTTCCAATATTCTCATATTCAACTGCAAGGTCATATACTGTAGGATTTTCTTCTCCCACCATTCTGTATTGTCCAGTAAAGTTTCCATCATCTACAATAATATTTGATAGGCCACCCCAAAGTTTAACTGGAATTGCATCTCCTTGTTTAATCGTTGTATCTTCAACATCTGCAGAACTTCTCATAACTTTATAAAAAATAATATTGTGTAAATTTGCTGCTGAAGAATTATAATTGCCAATATTATTTTCTGTTAAAGCGGTAATCTCAAAATAATAACCAACATTTGTATTTGGATTTAACATAACAGCAATACCGCCAGAACCACCACTGATATTAATATTTTGATCTGGCGTGTTTCCCGTTACTACGAAATATGTTGTAGATCCAATTGGAGTTTGACCACGATTTTCGTTGTTTTCAATTTTACCAACAATTCTCATTCGTGTACCAAAATGTTTAAACCTATTGTCCAATGGCTTATTAACATATGAAATAAAATTAATTCCATTATCTGTAGTTGTAAATGCTGGTCCATTCATGACCAGTGCAGATGATTGTATTGTTCCAGACTGTACTGATTGACTTGAATTAACACCAGTCTCTGTTCCATATGATAATGATAAAAAGTTTTTAATTGTTCCTAATCTAGTAGTTTGCTTTGCCAAATCATTATTAACACCAGCAGCAGAAATATCTAATGGTAAAGATTTAGCACTAGTATTTAATTCTTCAGTAGGCGATAATGAAAATAAATATTCTGATTTCATCATGCATCCACGAACATTGGTGTTGTCTGACCAGTATGTTCCAAGTCCTGCCTCATGTGATACTATCGCTGTTCCAAATTGACCTCTACCATGTTTTTCAACTACTCCATTTTTAAGTCTAACAATATCATTTACCGTTTCATAGTATGGCTGGCAATAAATTCTAACTAATCCAGTAGGGTACATCTTGCCATTATGTCTTAACTTGGCAAAATAGTTCTGGTAATCTTGTACGCTTGTAATCCACACATTTCCATAATCTGTCACGCTATACTGGACAGCATCATACTTAATAATTTCTGAGTTTGCATAAAAATATCCATTGTATCTAGATATCCAATAAATACCTTCGCCCAAATCCATTGTATTATTTACTATTTGATTATTTATAACAGTTGGCAAACTAGATGATAAAGATGAGTTTAATGGAATTGCACTTAAAACATAGTCAGACTGTTTTCCAGATTGATCGTTAATAGACTTAGTATTTTCTGTTCCCTCTACTTCCCAGAGTAGGGCTGGCTTATATACCCAAGTTTTTTCTCTATCTATTAAACTTGACTGACGCAATGATCCATATGTTTTTTGAATGTATCTAGTATTATAATTAATTACTCCATCGTTAAATACATCTGTATTTGCAGAAGCAATATTAATAATATTGGCTAATTTATTATTTGATGATTTATTTTCAACTACTCCAATATCTTCAAAATCTTTAGTTCCATAAAGAATCATATCTGTTGCTCTATCAGTAACTGATGGCATAATATAATTTTTACTCATCATAACAAAATTGTTATACTCATCAAAGAACATGGCAGTTTGTGTAGATCTTGCAATATCATTTAATACTTGTGCAATGTTCATATCTGGTGGAATAAAGAAATATGGAATAGTCATTTCATTTTCGTTAGATGTTCTTTTATAAACATAATTAGAAAATCCTATTGAATCTAATAATAAAGATATTGCATAACTTACAGTTACATTTGTTGCTAATATTTGTGGGGCAGTTAAAGATTCAAAATAAAAAAACATATCTTTTAATTGTAAATCTACAGTTCTATCTCTAAAATTACTAGATGGGAATCCGTCAAGATACATTGTTTTGATTGGAACAAAGTAATCATATCCATCAACATTTACAATGATTTCATAAAATTTAACCTGAATATTTTTATTAATATAGTTAGCAACAATGCTGCTTGTATTATTTTCATTTAAAGATTGGTCATAATCAAATATTTTAAGGCTTCCTGTAGAGGAAAGTAATTGGCCTACTGGTAAACCAGATACTCCTAAATCTGATCCAACCTTATTAATTTCATAGGAAATGGTTCTGTCTGAAAAATCAACACAAAGTCTTGGTGATAACTCAATAAGATCGAGAGTAGAGTTTACCTTGTTCATTGTTTCAGCAACTACACGTAAACCATTGATAAACTGAAATTCCCTATATGTATTTGTTCCATCAGCAGTATTAGTAAATTTAATAGGATCTGTTAAATCAGTAACAAAGTTTGTTAATCTATCTACAGTCTCTTCTTCTAGGCTCCAGCCATATTGCGGTATAAAAGTTTGCCATTCATCATTAAACCATATATGATATTGACCAATATCTGTATTTGATTGTTTTACTAAATATGCATATCCGTTTATAGATTTTTCTGGCAACAGTGTAGCCGATGTATATTCTTCTGCTCTAACAAAAACATCTCTATATTTTTCTGGTACCTGTAATCCATATCCAATTTCAACATACCCGTCTGATTTTATTATTGACGTTCCGTCTTTTCTTTTTGATGACTGATTAAATGAAATTAAATCTACCCAGTTATCTTGATCATTTAGATATTGTATTTTCCATCTTGTTGGCGTTTTTTTATTTGAATCTCCATAAAATGGATCTGAAAAATTGCCACTAGAATTTGAAAAAGGTCCTAGATCAATGTCTCCTACATGTGTCTGCATTTTAACAATAACTCTGTTTGCTGGAACTGCTTCTTTATAAACAACATAAGGGGCAGCATCATCTATATAATTTTGTCCATTAATTGTTTTATTAGCAATTCCATACTCTATACCATTTTCAGTTCTATAAGAACTCCAATATTTAAATACATCATCCTTGTCTGGCATGTAATATCTTGGTCTTTGAAACATATTTACATTTGAATCATGTATAAATGAGTTACTGATATATGATGCTTTATTTATTCCAGATCTTGGTCTAAACCTTTTAAAACAATCTTCTAAAGAATATAACAACTTAGTTTTTTCTTTATTTGAAACAAATGACATTGGAGTATTTAAATCATCTACGCCACCATCAATTTTAATATCAGCATCAGTAGCGTTAGTATAATAGTTTCCACTATCATTAATATCAAAGGTGTCTGGCAAAATTTTATATTTTAAATCTGAATCAAGTGGTCTGTATCTATAGTTGCCAATTTGTTTAATGTTTTCATAAATATTCATATTCCATTCTGCAATCACTGCAGATTGTAATTTGACTGTAGAAGATTCTTCTAGATGGGTTTGTAGTGCCTCATTGTCAAACACTTTAAACCTCTTCCAGGGTTACAGAGATATCCCAAAAATCATGATTTGATCCACCACGTTTAACAACATTATATGTAAAACTACTAAAATACATTTCTATAATTTCATTATATTGAGCAAGATGTCCATAAGCAGCCTCATCTTTACCAAAATTAGAATACTTATCGTATGCAAGATATACCCAGAAAGAACCCTTATGATTCTCATACCAGTCTAGCATCTCTACTCCACCTGCTCCACCGTCTGTTGTATATTCTGCATCAACCATTCCTGGTATACCCCTACTTCCAGAAAACTCAGATTTTCCAGTGGTAGGATTAAAATCTGCAGGAATATAGAATGATCTAGATGGAAGCATTTGCCAAGATACATCAATAGTAATCTTATCTGCAATATGATATGACCTCATACGACCATTAATCATTCTTTCTCTTTTTTCAATTCTGTTTGGTCTAAAATTAATATTTCCACGATTATCATCAGATAGGATAATAAATTGATCAAACAAGGATTCGTCTGTCTCTGAGCCATGAGTTGCCCCTATTTCAAAGCCATTTGGCACGTAGAGCCCGTTTACGAGTGTTCCAGGGTTATCTGCCCAAAGCATTGCTTGTGGACGCTGATACTTCCTTCTACCCTGCATATATCCAACGGTAGCCATTATAGTCTATTCCCCCTGACCTTCATAGATTCAACTTGACGAATCTTGCTCATAACCACATTTGCAATCTGATCTGGATTAGAGTTAGACTGAACATTTACGGTTAGATCATAATTATACACTGAGCCAGGCTCGTAGGTACCATTATTAATAGCCTTAAGATTATCTAAGCCAAAATCATTAACTGCATATCTTCTTACAATAAATTCTCCAGGAGTTAACATTGCTGGTACTGTATCTGTACCCATTGCTTTTCCACCCCAGGCAAATCGCTTTGGAATAATACCACCACGAGCACGGAATCCCATAGAATCTAGAATTCTATTTTGTAAGGTATCTGTATTTCCAGCAGTTGGATTTTGGTTCTTAGCATTTGCTGCTGCCGCATCAATACTCTTTTGTAATGCTGTTACACTACTTGCAGCCTTATCAGCATTTGCTGCTGCTAATGCATTTGACTTTGAATATTGTTCAGCCAAGAATAATCCTGCAGTACTGCCAGCCTCTTTAGTTGCTGCTAAAACATTCATCTTTTGAGTAAATATTTCAGTATTCTTATCGATATCTTCTGCAATATTTCCTAAATCATATAAGTGATTATAAACTACTGAAGGAATAATTCCAGAAGGTGCAACAATTCCATTGATTCTTCCATATGGTGCAGTTCCTAAATCTTTATCATCTTTTGATGATCCAGATCCAAATATACTAGGTGTCGGTGTTGGAGTCGGTGTAGGTGTTGGGGTTGGTGTTGGGGTTGGAGTCGGTGTTGGGGTTGGAGTCGGTGTTGGGGTTGGTGTTGGTGTTGGGGTTGGGGTAGGTGTTGGTGTCGGAGTTGTAACTGGATTAGTTACGTAAGTTGTAGTAATAACATGCTGAGTATCCACACGCTTAGGAATATTCTTCCAATAATTAATAATAGCATCAACCATTTTTAGTGCTGCATTCATTGCTTCCATATATGCAGCACTTGATGTTCTTGCTAAATCGATGCTATTTTTAACTTGCTCCCATTGTGTTTTAGTTTTATCTAAAACTGTTAATGAATCAATTGCATCTTTTTGTAGTTTTTCTGCAATGCGAAGACGTTCTCTTGCTGGCTCTAATTGTTGTTCTTCAATTTTAGCAATTTCAGTTTGAAGACCCTTAATCTTTTCTTCAATCTGTGCTCTTGTAAATCCTTGACTATTTCTAATATTTGCAAGAGCATTTTCTTTTGCTTGGTCTAGTGCAGTTCTTTGATCGTCAATCGCATTCTGTGCTGCCTGTGAACGCATTTCTTGTGCTGCTTTTGCTGCTGCTGCGATGTCACCTTGTGACAATGCATCCGCAAGAGTTAGTTGTGATTTTTGCTGTGCACTAATTCTGCTATTTAATTTTTGAATTTCGTCTAATGCATTAACTCTAGCATCATATTCTTCACCAATTAACTTTTCTTGGTCTTCAATTTCTGTTAATGAGTATTCCCAATCATCAATTTGGTATTGCAAAAGTGCAACTTGATCTTCATACTTTTCAATATTTTTTGCATCTGCTTCTAATGTAAATGTAGTAATTGCTTTTCCATCAGGACCCATAAATACAGGAGTACCCTTATACAAATCTGCTAATGCTTGTGAAACAACATTCTTGCCACTAACATTACTTCCGAGTTGGAAATCTAACTGAATAGATTTTTCTTGAGCATCAAACCATTCCATTGCTTTATTAAATCCATCATCAAATACATTTTGCATATAACCAATGGTTTGCTTAAGTTGGCTAAGTCTAGTATTGAAAGCATCAGTGATTCTATTAAGTTCTGCCTGAGCAGCAAAAATTGTTCTTTCATCTTGTGCATTTTTAATTGCATTAGCAAGTACTGCTTTTTGATCTTCCATTGCTTGTTCTAAAGCCTTTAGATTTTCATCAGAGTTAATTGCAAAAGCATCAAGATAAGAATACTGTGTTTGCAATCTTTTCTCTTGTGCTAAATCTTTACTTGCCTGAGCAATATCAGTTCTTACATTTTGAACTGCTGTTGCTTTTTTCTTTGCTGCTTCTAATGCTTTATATTTATTAATTAAAGCGATTAAACTTTTTTCATTAGCAGCATTAGCAATGGCTGCTGCTAAGGTTGCATCATTAATTATTTCATATGCATTTGCAACTGGAACACCTAATTTAGAAAGTTTATCAAATGCAAGATTTTGATTCTTTAATTCAATTGTTTGTTTTTCTAAGTTACTTTGGAAATCTCCTAATACAATAGAACTTAGTGCTTTTTGAATTACAACTGCATCCTGTTTTAATGAAATAATATTTCCCTTATTATCAAACTTAAATAAAGACTTCTTTCTCTTCTCATATTCTTTAGGATCCATTCCAATAATTAACTCAATTAGATTTTCACCAGCACCCAATCTACGAAGACTTTGCTCTAATCCATTAAACACTTGTATTTCTTTATTGCCACCAAATACTTCTTTAAGTTTTTTCATTGAGGCATCCCAACCTTCAGTAACTTGAATCTGAAGTTTACGAACATCTCTTAGTTTCTTTAGTAAATCATCTAGTGGGGATGTCTGAACCTTTGATCCTGCTCCTGGTGTTCCTCCACCTATTTTTGCTGATGCTAATGTACTAGTATCTGTTACCCTCTGAGAATTCCATATAACATATTTTTGTAATTTTACTCCTGGCTGTACCATAGGACTATTCCATGCACTACCCTCAGCCTTTAACCAATTCTGGAAAGCAGGATCGCTGCCAGATACTGTTTGCATTGTTGTAATTAATGTCTGTAAATAAATTTTCTTTTGCTCATCCTTTAATGAACTAAAATATGCAAGATCATCATTAAGTGCTGCTAATTGATCTTTATTTAAAATTTCAGAAACTATCTGAACTGTAATAGGACCTTTAAGTGCAGTAACTTCATCTAATTGCTTTTGTAACTTTGCTGCTAAGGCTGGATCTTTTTGTAAAACACCAACAATAATATCAGTATTTAAAACATTTCCAGTTTGAGCAACCTTATTGTAAAACTCAATTATCTTATTTGCTTCTTCTGAATCACCAGCAGCACTTACTTGAGCAATGAACTTAGTTTGAACCACCTTATTTGGTTTCCCATTTTTGTTAGTAAACATTCCTGCAACTGACATTGCTTGATTTGCTGTTGTTCCACCAAATTTTGCAATAATATTTAATACCTTATTGATTGCACCTTTATCTTTTCCAAATAAGTCAATAATTGAAAGCATTTGCATAGGCTGTATATTTCCCGTAGCAAGTTGTAACTTTAAGGTATATTGCTTATCTTCGTCAATTCCAGATTCACCTATTTGTGTCTTTGCTAATCCAGCAACATCTTCTAATGCTGTTCCTTTATATTTTGCTGTAATTGCTTTATCTACACCAGTCATTAAGGCTTTTTTTGTAGCACCTTCTGATTTTGCAAATGTAGATTGAATTTTTTCTACAGTTATTTGATTTTGTGCTAAAAGTTTTTGTCTTGCCACTAAATACTCATTTGTTAATTTTTCTGCAGTTACTTGATCATTTGCTGCTTTTGCAGAATCAATTCGTTTTTGATAATCTAAATCTAATGAGTCTAACATTTCTTGTTGTTGTTCTAATGCAATTTTTTGCATTGACACTGTGGCACCTGATGCTTGACCAAGATTTTCATTACGGGTTTTTTTAACTTTATACCCGCCCCATATACCAAATGTAATTTCATCTAATATCTTATCCATTGTGCCAAAATCTTTATTAGTCTTTTTAAATGCGTCAACTAAAGATCCTGCATTCATTGCAGCATTTGCACTAAGGCCTGCCTTACCTCTAGTTTCTTCAATTAATCTAACTTTAATATTGATTGGATCTTTAAGAAGATTTTCTCCATTAGCACCAATTAGTGATGTTAACTTAGCATTTGCATTAATACTAAATCCATAATCACCTATCTTTTCACCTATGCTTGCAATAATACTTCTAGCCTGTGCTCCAGAAATAACTCCAGATATTACAGAGGTAGCCATTTGATTTACAAGTTGATCTTGTGCTGAAGCCTTACCAACATTTTTAATCGAATCTCCAAGATTTGCAATTAATGCTTTTCCAGTTTCACTCTGAACATAACTTTCACCATAAGTTGTTTTGCCAGTTTTAATTTCAAATGGAGTTAAAGACTCTTTTCTACGTCTATCCATAATTTCACCAGCACTTACAGTACCCGCAAACTTACTTAAATCACGAATTGCCTTTTCGCCAGATCCAGTTGTTTCTGCTAACTTCATTGCTGAATCTTGTGCACTATCAAATGCCATTCGTAACTTAATTGCTCCCGCTGCAAGTACACCAAATCCAACAACTAATGCTCCAATTGGATTAGTTAAAAGTGGTAATAGCATTGTTAATGCCATAACTGGCATCATTAATTTTTGTGCTGTTTCTCCTACTTTACCTGGTGCCATAGATGCTGCCATCAAAATACCAGAGGCAGCCATCATTCCGCCACCCATACCCATACCTTGTCTTGGTGTTCCGTCAGGGTTAGGTTGTCTTCTAAAGCGATCCATGAAACGACCACGTCCACCGCCACCTTGACCACCTACACCACCTGCAACCATTCCAGTTACTTGTGTTTGCTTATAAGCAGCCTTTTCCGCTAACTTGTTTAATTTTTCCTGTTTCTGTAGTTGTCTACGTAAAGATTTTTGTGTAGCATCTGTTGGACCTGCACCATAAAGTGCAGTCTTAGAAGCAGCACGTCTTGCCTGTGTTCCATCAACTACTGCTGTTCCAAGTTTTTGTCCAGCAACTTTTGCATCGTCAACATATTCCTGGACACCGATAACAGCACCCTTGCCAATTTCTTTACCAACTCGCTGTGTTTCTTTTGATGGAGATGCAACTTTTGCTGCTTCTTTCATTCCTTGAACAACACCAGCCTCAGCCATCTTAGATATATCAAAACCTTGTTTTGTATAGAATGTAAATCTATCTCCACCAAGACGTAACTTCATCTTACCTAGGAATCTTGCACCCTTACTTCCGCCACCAGGTGCTACTGGCAATCCTGCTTTTGCTGCTTGTGCTGCTGAAACATTTAGTCTTGCTTCTCCCGCAGTATTTGCTAATTTATTAAATGCAGTGACAACTCTATTATCAGCGGCTGTTTTCTTTGTTGCATAATCATAGGCTTCTTTTATATGAACATCTGTAATATTAGTTTGTGCATCAAGTTTAACTAAATATTCTTTCATGCCAGCATCAAGTATTGCAAGATCTTGGCTAACATCAGCCATCTTTAAACCTGCATAGTGTAATGACTTTTTCCATCTTGCAAGTCCACGTTTATCCCAATCAGCCATGAACTCAGCCTTATTAACTCCACCACCATTAGGTTTCATTAAGTTGTTCATTGTAATTGGTCTTCCACGTTTATCAAGTCTTGAGGAAGCCCCAGTATCAATTCCTAGTTTTCCATAAACATTTAATGATAATGCATTTCCAAATTTTAGTGCTGCTACTTCTACAATTTGTGCCAAACGAGAACTAATTGCTCCAAAAGGTAATGATTTTATTATGCTTGAAGCATCTAGTAAACCAACAGTTCTGTATCCACCAATATGTGAAAATTCATTAACATCTGTGGTACCTTTTTTAAACCCTTGAATAATTCCACCTGCAACCATATGTTTAATAAATGGTTTGTTTGCTGGATTTTGTGCTGGACCCGCTGGAATTACTGCTTCACCTGGTGTAAGCATTGCTGGAACTGTATCGGTTCCTCGTGCATAATATCTTACACCAACAGTTCCAGTATTAAACTTTTTTGGACCCTTACCAGGAACTATTCCTCCACGACCAGGAACAAATGCTGCTTGTGCTGCTATTGCTCGTCTATAAGCAGCAACAAGAGAATTAATTGCATTTGCTTCAGACGTAAATGATTGTGTTAGTTTATTATGTACTTGATCAAGTGAAGCAGCAACAGATGCAGCACGTAACTGCTCTTGTGTCATGTAACTTGTTTGTGCACCTAAATCTGTAGTTGCTGCACCTGCACGATTAAATATACTCTTGACAGATGTAAATAATTTAATAATATTTGCAATACCGTTAGCAAGCAAACCGAATGTCATCAAGGCTACTGGACCAATTCCAGCAAGGACTGTAGTTAAAATAACAACAAAACTTTTTGCTCCATCTCCAAGACTATTAAACTTATCTAATATTTTAGAAAAGAATTCAACAATAGGTGTAATTGCTTTTAGGAATTCTCCTCCAACTGGTGCAAGTGTTACCTTAAGGTCTTCTACAGATTTCTTAAACTTGTACATTGGAGAATCTTCAATTCTCTTCATTTCTCGTTCAGATAGGATTGCCAATTCTTCTGTAGTTGCATTTGTTAGTTTTAGTACACGACTTGCTTGAGTACCTTCTTTAATAACATTTTGGAACAGAGTAGAAAGACGAGCAAATTGGAACTTTCCAAACAACTGCTCAATAGCCTGAGCACGATTTAATGGATCTAGTGTATCTAATGCTCTAGCAAAATCTACAACAATTCCTTTTACGTTACCTTTGTTTGCTTCTACAATTCCTTTAACATTAATACCAAATCCTGCAAGCATACTAGATGCTTTTTCGGTAGGATTAATAAGTGACGCTAAACCAGACTTTAAAGCGTTTGCACCTTCTGATGCATTGATGCCTCCTTCTTTCATTGCAGTCAAGAAGAATGCAAGATCTTCTACATCTCCACCAAGTTGTTGGACAACTGGACCTGCTTTAGGAATTGCAGTTGTTAAATCTTCAATGGATGTTACAGTTTGGTTTTCAACTGCGTTAAGGAAATTAATTTTGCCAGTAAGTTGATCTGCAGCAATACCAAAAGCATTTGTTAAAGATATAGTTGTTTCTAGTGCTTGTTCTTGTTCTACTCCACCAAGCACAGCAAGACGTGTTGCTTCATTTACCTGTGCTAACAGGTCTGCACCCATTTTACCTTGTGCCGCTGCATCTGCTGCCATCTTCATAGTATCTTCAACGGCAACGCCATACTTGGTAAATTCTTTTGCTAATAACTGAATGTCTTTAAGCATAGCGTCAGTTTCACTTTGTGCTGTAAACATTTCACCATAAACACGCTTAAATCTAATAGCCTGTTCTTCTAACTTCATGAATGTTTTAGATGCAGCAGTTCCTAAATACATCAAAGGAATTGTAAAACCAACCATCAACTGACGACCAGCCCACTGAGTATTCTTACCAAAATTTAATAGATTGGTAGAACCTTGCTTTAATAATTGATTAAGTAGTTGTTGTCTTTGTGCAGCAATTGCAGTTTGTGTACCAAGGTCCTTCATATCAAGGGCTAATGGTCTTATTGAAATAGCCTTCATTGCACCGTTGGCATCACGACCCATCTTAATATATTGGGTTTGAAGATCTTTTACTCGTTCACGAGCAACTTTATTTATAGTTTCAAATTCTGATTTAAAGAATCTACCAAAACTCTTTGTTGATGCACCAGCATATCTATAGTACTCACGCATAGTGAGTTTATTCTTTTCAAGTGCTGATGTAAAAGATTCTGTAGATGTTTTTACCGTTCTCATTTCGGCAGAGAACTTGCCTGTTGAATTTATAGAATTAATTAAATTTTGTTGAAGATTACTTGATGCCGCTGCTGCAGCAGCACCACTTTTTGCCATTGAAGTGTGAAAGGCTGATATCTGTTTTTGAAGTAACTTGATACTAGCCAGAGCCTCTGACGTATCAATATTGACTTGTATATTGGACTGGATATCAGCCATTCATGTGCACCTCTATTTAGTTTGTACCAAGTCCGCCTAGTAGCGATGCATCAGTTAGTTTGATTCCAGATGCTTCTTCGACGATCTTGTATACTGTTGGAAGATCAATATTTTCTTCGAGTGCTGCTGGATCTTCCGCCAACTTTGGATCGTATTGCTTCATAGCAATTGCGACGCACTCCATAAGTAGATTCATTGATTTTTCATTATCTTCAGCCACTGCTGCGATTCCTTCAAACTTACTCATGAATGAGCGAAGAAGTGAGATCTTAAGTGGTCTTACTTTTATTTCTGTTCCATCAATTAGTGTTACCGTTTTTTCTTGATGTACGGTAGTAGCCATTTATTCCTCCTTATAAGGTTGAATTAATTATATCATAACCACGCTTGTTTTAAAACTAATCTGATACGGTTTCGTAGCCCAAACCCATGCCAATGCCAAAGCCAGCCTTTTGTGCATTTTGCCCTTGCAGAGCAACAATATCATTTGCATTAGTGGCTTTGCCTTTACTAAATACTCTAGCCTTCATGTCTTCCCATGCATTTTGTTTGCCAGACTGTTTATCTAAATCTACACCCTGAATTGCAGCCAAAAACTTCTTTTCAGAATAATCTAATTCTCTTTTAATTTCTAATGTTATTAACATTTCTGGCATTGATAAAGATGTTTCTAATTGTTCATAATCTTTCCAAATACCTAATAAAAATATTTCAGATTCTAACTTGGCTAGATCTAGATTTTCCCAACTAGCCCCACTATTAGTTGCTTGTTCTTTTACTGGTTCTTCTGACTTAGCATTTACTTTAATACCCGCTGCAATATCTAATATTTGATAAATTGTTGGCAGGTCAATACTGTCTTCTAATTCTTCTATTGTTTTTATTGATGGGTAATATTGTTGCATTGTAATTCTGGCACACTCTGCTAAATAAGAAATTGCCTCTTCATCATTTTTAGCATCTTTTACATTTTCAAATGCGTCCATAAATTCACGAAGATATTTTATTTTTAGTGGTGTGATATAAACAGTTGTACCATCAATTAATTGTATTTTTCCACTGTTATATATTTTTGTAGCCATATATACTATTGTATCAAATAGAAAAACCCAGTCAGTTACGACTGGGTCATCTATATTATTAAATTGTATTATGGTGCTACTGTTACGGTACGATCTACGATCTTACCATATGAACCAGAATCGTTAGGAAGAAGACGGAACGAAACTTCAAACATTGTTGCTTCGTCACGCTTTGCTGATACTGTTACATTTTCAATTGAAAGTGCACGGTATGCAACATAGATTCTTTCTAATTCAGATCCAACTTCACAGTCACCTGTTCCTGGACCTACTGCTACAAGACCACGCTCAACTGGACATTCTCCAAGATTTCCTGAAGTAAGGTTAAGTGTTGGGTTTCCTGCTACAGTTTCGAGATCTGCATCTGATGCTGCGATAGCAACTAGAAGATTCTCAAGTGTTGATTCAGCGAATGTGGTATTTAGGTTTACCTGCATACCCTGCTTAAACAACTTTGCAACGTCTAGAACCTGGTCTACCTGTACTTCACCAAAATCTGGCTGGAATTGAATTTCCAAACCATTCATGGTGTAACCAACGTTACGGAAATCTGCATCCGCATCCATTGTAGTTGCGTACTTTGTACCACTTACGTATGCTGGAAGATCAGCGTCTGCTAACTGTCCAGATTCGAAAGTCCAGAGTTGCGCTGCACCTACGATAATATTACTGCTATTACCTAAAGCCATTTATTTCACCTCTTTTTTTTCTATAGAATAAAAAGGCGTGTTTCCTCATTTCTAAGTATAACACCCGTTTTATTAATTTGGTATAATGTCCTGAGCCTGATGGTACTCAAAGTCGATAATAATTTTATTACCGCCATAGGTACGGGCAGTGCCAAAATCTATAATATCCCGTACTTCTTCTAACTGGTAGACCCTAAATTTATGAAAATAAAACTTACAGGTCATACCGTCTATAGCACCTTTTGCTTTGGCCCAATTATTGATCTCTTGGGCTGTCTCATCTTCACGATCCATGAGGCGTAGGACTGTTTCTTGAATTTGAACCATTGTTTCTGTTACATTTTGTTCTGTGGCATAAAAATAATAAAGCAATTGCTCTTGTTTTATATGTGGAAATGGAGATCTACGCATGCGAACAAGTCTGTCCCATGTACACATAACTCCACCATTATAGTTAGGAAATGATGATGTTAAAGCATCTAACGCTGTTGGTGATGAAGGGAAAAATGGTGGCATATCTGTTCCAGTCAAAACATTTATTTTTTCTTTTAGATAGGTATTAATCCAAAGAACTGGAGTATTCAAGACTGATGTCGATTCTGCCATTATGCACCTACTCCTGCATTTGCTATCCAACGATATCCTGTTTCAATGCCCTTAGATTTACCCAACTTTTTACCAGCAGAAAGGTTCTTTTTATATGCTTTTGGATTTTCTAAATACTTTGCAATACCGCTTGTTCGTAAGAATGCCTGTGTGAAATATCTATTAAAAAATGAATCAAATATTTTTTCAAAACCACCCTGTACTGCAGTTCCGCCAGGATTTAAAACTTCAACAGGTTGCTTAGTAAAAACTTCTGCCCCATCTACTTCAAATGCTAAGGCCTGTGCCACTTTTGG
>Ga0316617_100000132_pt1 | contig 16189 bp, 11 predicted proteins | sample OWC_Aug_M1_C1_D2_FD_207801 | JGI IMG/M metagenome (GOLD analysis project Ga0316617, IMG submission 207801) | Wetland soil microbial communities from Old Woman Creek delta, Ohio, United States - OWC_Aug_M1_C1_D2_B | ecosystem: Environmental > Terrestrial > Soil > Wetlands | place: USA: Ohio... | reverse complement strand
CATGCAGAAGCTGAAGTTGACCCTGCCTCCGGGAATCGCGGCGGCTCCTGTGCCGAATGACCAGGATGACGAAGCCAAGAACGAGGAGCACGGGTTCGACACCCCGACGCACGACGACGACCCGGATCCCCAGCCCAAAATCCTGGGGATTCTGGAGGTACAAAAGATACTCGCAACCAAGGGCGTGTATCGCGGCGCCCTGGATGGCGTCTACGGCCCGCAGACCAAGCAGGCCGTCATCCTGTTCCAGAGCAAGTGGAACTCGACGCACCCCAAAGGTCCGAAACTCGACGTGGACGGAATCCCGGGCCCGATGACCTGCAAGGCCCTACAAACCCAGTAAGGAGGACACACATGGCGGTTCAAGTCTCTGACATCTGCGATCGGTGCGGACGTTCCACGCCGGTCCACATGAGCAACGACGACCTCGTTGCCGAAACCGAGAAGCGCAAGGCGATCGAGGCCAACGTGCGGGTCCTCGAAGACCAGGTTCGCGCGCTCGACCCCTCGCTTCTTCCGACGCTCTTCATCGCGTACAAGCAGCCCAACGGAGTGCTCATGGTGAAGTCGCAGATCGGCGTCTGCAACCCGGCGGAAGAGAACAAGCGGAGCTGCACGAAGCGCGTGGACGAGCTCGTCAACGACCTCTTCCCCGTGCCCGCGGATGAGCGCGCTCCGCGGAAGCCGAAAGAGAAGAAGCCGCCGGCCAACGGCGGAGGAAAAGGGAAGAAGTGATGGGCATGGACAAGTACGGGGTCGACACCGCGAGAGAAGACAAGACCGCGGATGTCGATTCGAAATGCCCCGAGTGCGGGAAGCCCGTCGAGGTCGACGGTGAAGTCCTGCGCTGCCCGGACCACGGGACGAAGCCCTTCGAAAAGAAACCGGATTGACACGTTCTCGTGAGGGAGGTTAACGTCCGCCCTCCGACAAGACACGTGTGTTCGCAAACAAAAAAAGGAGAGAAGAAACATGACGGACGAGCACAGCACCCCCGCCACGCCCGAGCCCGCGAAGGGAAAGGGCAAGACCGTGAGGATCATCGAGAACGTGACGCTGCCGCTGAGCAGCATCGTCCTCCCCGAGCAGTGGAACCGGGACGACCCGGGGAAGCTCGACTCGCTCAAGTCCTCGCTGACGACGCACGGCCAGCTGGTCGCTCTGACCATCCGCCCGGGTGAGAAGCCCGGCACCTACGAGCTGGTGGACGGGCGGCGGCGCTACCTCGCGATGAAAGAGCTCGGCATGAAAGAGGCCAAGGTCTCCATCAGCGAGAGCGCCGACAGCACGGACGCGTACGCGAAGAGCTTCGTGGCGAACCTTCACCGCCTCCAGCACAACCCCGTGGAGATCTCGAACATCTTCGCGACGCTGAGCGAGACCCTCAAGAACAAGGACATCGCGAAGCTCTGCGACGTGAGCGAGGGGTTCGTCTCCCAGCACCTCACGATCCGGAAGCTACCGAAGAAGTTCCTCGACGCCCTGAAGAAGGGAACGCTCCTCATGGCCGAGGCCCGCGAGCTGTGTCGCCTCGACGTGGAGGAGGACGCCGAGTTCCTCGACAAGGTCGGAACGCAGCTGATCGACGGCGAGCTCGATGCCTTCACGGGCGCCGAGAAGATCTCGATCTACCTCCAGCGCAAGGACGAGAAGGACTCCGGCAAGGAGGGGAAGGGGAAGAGCAAGTCCAAGGGCAAGGCGAAGTCGGAAGGCGGCGGCCGGTCACAAGGCCGTCCGACGAAGACCACCGACTACACCGACGCCGACATCAAGGCGAAGATCTCCCCGCGCAACAAGACCGAGCTCATCGAGTACATGACGCACTTCTCGGGCAAGCTCGCGAAGTCGTCGAGCGAAGCCAACCGGCGCTACCTCAAGGGCGTGGTGGACGGCCTGGAGATGGCTGGAAGCCTGAAGGACCTGGAGTAGCGATTACGCCGTAAAGAATTCCCGACGCCGTAAAGAACTGTTACGGCGCCGGGAATTCTTTCGTATTTACAACCGCAACGCAGGTCGGATAACGTTAACGACGCACCCAAAAAAACAGAGGAGCGAGAGATACAATGGGAAAGAACAAAGAGAAGCCCGAAGAGAAGACCCCCGAGACGACCAACGACACCGCCGCCCCCGCCGAAGAGGCCAAGCCGGAAGAGGCCAAGGCGGAGGAAGCTCCCGCCGCGATCGAGAAGGCAACCCCTCCCGCCACGGCCGCGGTCTCTCCCTACTACGCGAAGCTCTCTGACGAGAACGACAAGTTCATCACGCAGTACAAGGAGCGCATCCTTCTCGCGGAGAAGGACATGCCCTCGCCGCGACAGCTTCAGGAAATCATCGACAAGCTGCCGGAAGACCTCGCGGAGAACATCAACGGCATCTTCGAGCGGCTCTCCCCCGTTCGCAAGGGCATCTACGCGGCGGACACGAAGCTCGACATGACCGAGCTGCGCGTCTACCAAGGGACGGGCACGGACCCGAACCGCCCCTCCAACTGCAACCCCGGGCAGTTCTACCTGACGAGCAAGGAGAACGTCGGTCCGGTGTTCGAAGGCATCGTCGTCCTCATCTGGCAGGGCCGCACGATGTGGGGCGAGAAGGACGAGGCGAGCCGCGTCCCGGTCTGCCAATCGATGGACCGCAAGATGGGCAGCAACTACGGCGAGTGCGAGACGTGCCCGCACCAGCCGTGGAGGGACGGCCAGAAGCAGCTGTGCAGCGATGACGCAGGCGCGTTCATGCTGACGAAGGACCTGAAGGAGCTCGTGCTCGTTCGCTTCCCGCGCACGTCCGAGCCCGCCGGTCGGCAGCTGATGAAGCTCGTCCGCAAGACCCGGCTTCCGTGGATGAAGACCTACAAGATCACCGCGGAGGAGAAGAAGGACGAGAAGAAGAGGACGCGCTGGTTCGAGATGCGCATCGAGGTCGGCGACTACGCGGACGAGAAGGTCTACGACCTGTGCAACGCGCTGTGCAGCATCACCGACCACGACTTCATCCTCCCGAACATCGCGTTCACGTACAAGCGTGCGGCGCGGATCATGAAGGAAGCGGGCGTGTCTCCGCAGGGGAACGTCGGCGTCGACCAGGGGGACACGAAGAGCCCCAACTACGGCTTCGACGACCAGCCTCCGAACGTCTGAAGAAACCAGGTGCGGGTGAGGGGCCGGGGTGCCCCTCACCCGTTGTACTTTTTATTTTCAGACGTCAGGAGGAACAAATGGCACTCGAATCCCCCCACCCGTTGATTGCTCAGCATCGCCCGTGGTCGGTCAGCAAGATCGACTCCTTGAAACAGTGCCCGCGCAAGTTCTGGTACGGGTACATCTGCAAGATCAAGTTGGACAAACCTGTGAACAAGGCGCTCACCATCGGGTCAGCGGTTCATAAGGTCTTGCAGTTCGCCCTCAGCGGTCGAAACCTCGACGCGAGCTTTGAATTCGCCTGCGTAGAGAGCAAGTTGACGAGCGAGGAAATCGAGGCCGTCAACAGTTACCGCCCTGCGGTCTCGGCCTTCATCGCCAGGTACAAGGACTACCTCCAGAAGTTCGGCATCCGGGAATCGATCATCGAGAAGCAGTACGCCATCGATATCGACGGGAAGCCCGTCCGGTTCTTCGATAACGACCGCGCGTTCGTCCGCGGCGTGATCGACTTGGCGATGTTCGTCGGCGCTCAGCCGCACGTCGTTCTCCTCGACCACAAGACGGGCAAACAGCGCGACATGAAACACTACGATACGCAGTTCGACTTCTACCGCTTGTTCCTGAAAGCGGCACACCCGTCGATCAGCGGAATCGTTACCGGCGTCCACTTCCTGACCACCTCCCAGATTCGAACGGGGACTTTGGTAGAAGTCCCTGACCTCGAACCTCTCTACAACAAGGTGGTCAGTCACATGAACTGGATTGCATCAGGCATTACGGACCTTGAGGCCCGGAAAACTGGCTGGTGGTGCGACTACTGCGACTACCGGGACGGGTGTCTGAATGGCGAAAAAGAAGGATGATAAGACCAAGCGCGGGATAACCAGAGAACAGCTTCTGAAAATCTGGCCTGCGCTAGGCATCGTACGTTGGTTTGAGATCGCGAAGGCCAACAAACCGGACCACCGCTTCGCGTACGTGAACAACACTACGCTGAAGGGGTTGTGTATCAATCCGCAACACACGGATACGCAGCCGTCGTTCCACATCTTCCCCGAGAAGGGGTACGCACACTGTCTCGGCTGCGGCTACTACACACAAAACCCCATCAAGCTCATCTCCCTGCTGCTCGACTGTACCGAGGCAGACGCTCTCCAGTTTCTGCAAGAGAAGCAGGGGATGTCCTTCCTTGGGAAGAAACTCGCCGCTGAACTAGAAGCACAGCGCCTCAACCAACTCACCAAACAGGCGATCTACGATGCGACGCACGAAGCGATGTGCGAAACGCTCGCGGACCCCTCGGTGAACAACTACGCCAACAATGCGCTGGACTGGTTGATCAACCAGCGAGGGATTCCGAAGGACGTCCTGCACGCCCTGCCTGTCGGAATCATGCCGTCTCTCACGGAGCTCGTAGACCGGATCAACAAGGACTACTTGAAGAAGCGGTCCTACCACAAGGCGAACCCGGGTACAGATACCCCCGTCGAACTTGCCGAGCTGGCCGTGAAGTATCTCGAAAATACGTTCAAGGACTCGAAGTACTGCGGGTCGGTCCTGTGGCCCTTGCACGCCACTCCGACCGAGATCGCCCGCATCAAACTTCGTGTACCCCACAACAACCCGCAGAAGGACATCGCGTTCCCCGACGACGAGTTCGAAGACTTGCTAGGGCTGTACGGACTGGGGTGGCCGCTCTACCACACCTTCACCGACCCGAAGACACAGACGGATGCCGTGTACCTCACGGAAGGTGAGATGGACGTCATGTCCTTGATGGCGCGCTGGGTTCTGCGTGGCGCCGCGACATTCCCGCTCTTCTCTGTCGGCGGCAAAGGCGGAACCGCACACATCGAACCCATCCTTCGAGCTTGTGGCATCTCCCGTGCGTTCATCGTGGGAGACTCCCCCGCAGGAAAAGGCGACACGGTTGTCCAAGGGTGGCTAGGTCGTGTCCGTGCCATCAACTGCTCGGTCTTCAACCACGAGGGATGGGACCAGCTCTCGCCGGCAAATGACCTTGACGAAGCGGTCGTACAACATGGGCCGGACAAGGTCGAAGCTGCCATCTGGAAGACAACCCAGTACTTCGAAACCGCCTGGAAGTGGGCGGTCAATCGCGCGACAGATGACATCGAGGGCATCCCCGATGACGACATGCGCCAGCGCCTGGAAGCCGCAGCAAGCCATGGGAAGTACCTGCGCAACCACATCGACTGCACCCTCTACACGGAAGAGGTCAACCGACGTTACCCGCAGATCTCTCCTTCCCTGCTGAAGCAGGAGATCATCAAGAGGGAAGACACCGAGTTGGGGTTCATCGCGAGCTGCACGGACGTCCTGCGGGAGAAGCTCTCGGTCATCGCGAGCATCCCGTCCATGTCCAACGGGCGCCACCTGCTGCTCTATGACAAGAAGTACCGACAGCTGAGGCGTGTCCGTATCGACAGCGACCAGTCCCTCGTACAGGAACTCGCTCCGATGTTCGGCATGCCCTATCAGTTCATCAAGGACCATGTGGGCTTCCCGTCGTTCATTGAGACGCCGGAGAACACGGAGGGACTCGTAATGCAGAGACTCGACAAGACCATTCGGGGCGTCCTGAAAAACGCACTGGCCAACCTCGCAGAAGGCGCACCCGAGTACGACTCCCTCCCGCACTACCGACAGGGCTACCACTTCATCCGCGGGTACGACGGACGCACCTACGAGTACCTCGTCTGTGGTCCGCAGGTCTTCGCCATCGAGAGAGACGTCACGGGCATCCCGACCTACCGTGAACTGGACTGCCCTGCGGAGAACAACGTCATCTTCGACATCCGCTCCACGGACCGCATCCCGTGGTACCCCGGGGGTCTCTCAACGCAGATCCTCGAAGAAGGGAAGAAGGCCGACCTCCTCAAGCTCTTCAAGGACCTCGAACACTTCTTCAGCGTCGGGTTCAAGTTCAAGAACCACGAGGTCACGTGCACGCTCCTCGCGGGCATCATGATGTCGATGCCCATCATGAACGCTCTTCCCCGACAGCTTCTGCTCTTCGTTACGGGAGAGTCCGCCTCGGGCAAGTCGAACCTGATGGCCGCCTTCTGTGGCATCCACTATCCTGCCTTGCGGCTCCTGTACGCATCGCAGGGGTGGGACAACTTCAGCGCTGTCGGCGTCTTCCGAAACGCGGAAGCAGACAGCCGCCTCATGGCGCTCGACGAGTTCGAGTACACGAACGCAGAGAAGGCCGAACACGTCCGGAAGATCTTGGAGATGGTACGGGGACTCGTCACCAACGACGCTCACCGTATCATCGCCAAGCAAGGTGGAGGAACAGAAGAGGCACACTACCGGCTGCCCATGATGTTCGCCGCCATCTCGGGAGCGGAGAAACCGCAAGACCTGAACCGCCTTCTCATCATCGAAACCAACAAGGTAGACGGACGCGACAAGCCCGAAAACATCCTGCGAAAAGAGATCGGACCTGATGGCATCAAACAGATGGCCCAGACTCTCGCGGTCGGGATGTACCCCCACGTCCCATCGATCCTCACGCACTACAGGGAAATCGACGAGTCCTTCATCCTCCTCCAGTCCAAGGCAAACGCGGTAATCGAACAGCGCTATGCGTCATCCCTCTTCGGTGCACTCGCTGTCATGAAGCACCTGGGGTTGGACTGGGAAACCTTCTTCCTGAAGTTCATCGAGCAGAACGCCCCGACCATCCAGAGAGCGGCCAGCGTCAGTGAATCCGAGAACTACCTCAAGGCCATGCTCTTCAACTCCGTCATCTTCCGGGACGAGACCAAGACGTCCGTCTCGATCGCACACCTACTCGCGAATCCGGAACGCCGGGAAGACGTCAACGCCTCCGGCTGTGGTACCTACTACGACAAACAGTCGAACTGCCTGATGTTCGTCGTCGAGCAGGTCATCACCAAGCTGCTCCCATCGCACTACCGTTACCGGGGCGCCATGACCGCGACCCGGTTGAAGGAGGTGTTGAGCCGACATCGTCTCGCGCTCACCACATCCGAAGTCCAACACTCCAACATCCTCGCTCGCGCCACGCCGTACCTCGGCGCCGGAATCCAGCCGGAAGACGTCGTGGTTGTCCACGCGGACCCTTGGCTGGTCGAGGGCAACAAGGTTGCAAACGCGGCAATGTCCGAACCGATGGACGTCGAACCCGAAGCGGAGCAGGAGAATGCCGAAGCACACGTCAAGGCCCACGACAACGATCTCGACTGAGCCGCTGGTCTGCAACCTCTGCGGGCCAAACGCCTATCCTGGAAAGCACTGCCCGAGCTGTCTCGCCTATCAAAAGGCGCACTACTACCGAGGCTACGGAGTCGACAGTCCGGGCAGCGCTGATTTTTTCTGTGTAGCGGATTCCCCGCACAGCATCATCATCTCAAGGCAAACCGACGAGCACGTCGGATGGTGCTTCGACATCGAGAAGTCCGTCCGACAGATCTTCGATGAACTACGCAGGGTACAACGGTACGCTCCGTATTACGGCCGCTACACGTACGCAACGCGCTGCACGAACGACTGGCTCGTCAAGCCTAGCGGCAAGATGATCCAGAACTGTTCTGGCCTCCTCATGGAAGAACTCGTACGCATAGCGAAACCTGACAAGCCCATCCTGGTCTTCGCCATGGGAGGCGAGGTCCTGAAGGCGTTCAAGCTCAAGGTGCAGAAGTACGGGTCGGTCCAAGGAAAGTTGCTCGAAACGGAGATCGCAGGGCGTAAGGTCCTCATTTACCCCTCCTTGTCCAAACGCCAGCTCGCCACGAAGACCGGTTACTACGACGTCCTTCGGGCGCACATGAACAACTTCCTCGACATCGTCTGGCAGCTCAACCACAACATGGTCGTCGACCCGCACATCACAATCGAGGAGCTCACAGGAGACTACCGCTTCCCTTCCACGCTGAAGGAAGTGGATGAGCTGGTGGACGACATCCTCGCGTACGCTTTACCGGGTAAAGACCCGCGAACGCACGCCATCTCCCTCGACACGGAAACGAACACCCTGTTCGCACACCGAGCACAACTGAAGGTCCTGAGCTTGACGGTAGCCTGGGACAAGGGCAAAGCGGCGTCCATCCCAATCGAGCATCCGGACACGCCCTGGTCCCTGGAAGATGTCCGTCCCGCCCTCAAACGGCTCTTCCTCTCGTCCAAGCCGAAGGTCTTCCACAACGGAAAGTTCGACCTGAAGATCCTCGCGCGCAAGGGGTTCACCGTCGAGAACGTTCGCTGGGACACCATGTGCGCCGAGCACCTCCTGTACGAGGACAAGAAGAAGTTCTACGGCCTGAAGGAGATCGTCGCCGCGTACTTCCCCAAGTACGCCGGTTACGAGGACAAGATTCACGATATCCTGCACCACACCGAGCGCCAGCTCGATGAGATGGAAAAGAAGCAGGCCAAGGAGGAGACTGTTCCGAAGCCCAAGGAGAGCAAGGCCAAGAAGAAGCTGCGCCGGGACAAGGGCTACAGCGACATCGCTCTTGAAACGCTGAACAAGTACGGCGCGATCGACGCGGACCTGACCCGCCAACTCGCCATGCGACAGCTCCAGATGTTCGAGGACGAGGACCGCACCCTGAGGAAAGCGAGGCAACAGCTCTCCATCAAACCGCAGTTCCGAGCCATCGCAGCTCCCGGAACGTCCGACCCTCAGCCTCTGATGACCTTGATGAAGGGACGCGTCATCCCGCTCACGAAGATCCTCGCGGACATGGAGCTCACAGGCATACGCGTCGACCGCGAATACGCCGAGGACCTTTCCATCAAAATGGGCACTACGATGCTCAACGCGCGTATCGCCATCAACCAGATGGTACCGAAAGCCCTGAACGAGGAGTTCAACCCGAGCAGTCCTCAACAGCTCCGGTCAATTCTCTTCGGCACAGGGTACACGAACCCGGAAACCGGAGAGCAGGTCTGCTACAAGGGCAAGGAACAAGAGATAGGTGTCGAGTACACCTCAACGCATCTCGAATCCACGAACGCCAAGCTCCTACGTTCACTGGTTACGCAACGCGGTTGCGCTCTCTCCCGTCAGATCCTCCTCTACCGCGCTATGGAAAAGGCAAAGAACACCTTCATCGCCAACACCCTGGCGCTAAGCGAGGAAGACGGCCGCCTACACACGAACTTCCACATCACCGGAACTGCCACCGGACGTCTGAGCAGCTCAGACGAAAACATGCAGAACATTCCCGAGAAGATCTCCGTCAAGGTGAACATTCGCGGGAAAGAAGAGGACGTTGTACACAACATCAAGAAAGTGTTCAGCGTCACCGACCCCGAAAACCAGCTCTTCGTCAACGCAGACGCCAAGGCTGCCGAAGTACGAATCTACGCGGCCTATAGCCGAGACAAGAACCTCATCCGCGCGCTCATCGACGGAATGGACCCGCACTCGTACTTCGCCTCGATGATCTACCAGCGGTCCAACCTGTTGGCGGACGTTCCCCCTGACCAGCACAAAGCCACGCTGGAGCTGATCGGCATCGACGATTACCACGCGTGGACCTACGAAGACTTCCAGAACTCAAAGGTGTTCTTGGGCGACAAGCGAAAAGGGATTGTTGGGACAGACCCCAAGTACGGTTCCCAGCTGGAGAAGCTGAGGAAGAACATCAAACGCGTCGTCTTCGGCATCCTGTACGGCGCTACACCCAACAAGATATCCTCTATCGTCGGCATCACCGAAGAACAATCCCGGGTCATCATCGCCACGCTCGACCGCATGTTCCCCACCATCAAGGAGTACGTAACCCACACCAAGCAGCAGGTCCAGACTCTTGGGGTCGTCGAAACCTACTTCGGCCGACGTCGTCGTCTCTACGTTCGAAACTTGCCGTTCAACCTGCGGAACAAGGCTGAGCGTCAGGGGGTCAACTTCAAGATCCAGAGCACGTCCTCGGAAATCGTCCTGGGCGTCCTCTGCGCTATCGACGAGGTCCTCCGGCGTGACCTTGGAGGCCAACTCCTTCTGACCGTGCACGACTCCGTCTGCTTCGAGATTCCGAAGAAGTACGGGGCCCAAGCAGTGGACCTGATCGAGGATTACGGCGTAAAGCGCGTCGGAAAGCTGTGCCCCTGGCTGCCCGTTCCCTTCAAGTGGGACGTAACCGCTGGACCTTCCTACGGAGAACAGACCGCGCTCGACGGAACCGGCACCAAAGAGGTCGTCGAAGACCCCGACGCGTTCATCGAACAAGAAATCAAAGACGAGCTCGCAGACGCCGGCTAGCGTTGGTAGAAACGCAAGTCGCCAACGATGATCTTGTGCGCAATCCATCCGAACAGACCGGCATGGAGGCAGTCGTCCGATTTTTGGGGAGAGTGCCTCCATACTTTTTTGCCTGACGACGTCAGCTCTTCGTACTCGTTGAGGATGTCTTCGATGGCGACAGCCATGTCCTCCATCTTCCCAAACTCCACTTGCTTGTTCTTCAACAGCATCAGGTAATTGTCGATGAGCGTAGTTCGATTCGCAATGTACCGGTCCTCGCCGTTGAAGATGAGGGCCTTCGCCGGAGCCCCATACTGAACCTGTGTCACACGGTGGAAGCCGATCCTCTTCTGCAAGAGGTTGTTGGCAATCGCGCCCCCGCCCGCGTCTCCCACGACGAGAGACACGTTGTACGCCGCACAGGTTAACGCGATTTCTTCTACGGCATTAACAGGATTCGTTCCTGGGTAGATACGGTAGTACAGCGTAACGAGCTTCCCGATGTTCGGCATGTACCCCCAGATCCACAACACGGTTCTCGATACCCCGTCCGACCCTCCGCCCGACCAGTCGACCCCTCCCACGATGTGCGTGTATCCCTGAACATGAAGAGAGTTCGGAACAGGGAGGAGGACCCGCTGGGTACAAAGGGCTTCAAGCTCCTCCTTCGTAATCATGCGCTCTCCGAGAGCGTCGGAAATTCCGAGAACCTCGTTCTTGAACAAGGTCTGCGAGTAGTTGGGGTCATTCAGCTTCACAAGGATGCGCGTCCACCGCTCGTGCGCTCGTTCAATGACCCTTGCAGGGTATCCCCTCTTCTCACACGCCTTCGGCAAGTTGGCAGGCATGATGAGCTGCGTGATGTGAAACCCGTGCAGGGCGAACGCCGGCTCGTACTCCATCTCCTTGGGCCGGTTGAAGTCCATCCACTGCCCTGTGTAGGGGTCCAGGTACGCGCCGCATTTCAGGCAGATGATGCCCTCTTTCCCGATTGAGCGGACCGAGTCAATGTACTGGTGCTGGCCGCACGCGTCGCACTTCATCACCCACTCGGATTGCGTGCTCTGTTCCCAGAGACTCTGGATGGTGTTCTCCATCGTCTTCGGGGTACCCGCATAGGTCTCGTAACCGTAACTGGAGTTCGCCATCGTCTCATTCCCGACGATGATGACCGGGTCGTACAGGATGTCCTGCACCTCGTCGTACATGTTGCGGTCCGACGAAATACTACGAAGGCGCTCCGGGTCCTCGTCCGCGTACATGAAGTGCATCACGGAACCGTTTGTGAATTGCTTCTGGAGAACGCGGTCCGACAGGTCTGAGGTCAGGAATCGTCGACTGATGTGCGGGGAGTAGCGCATGACCTTGGCCACGCGCGTCGTGGAGAAGATGACCGTCTTCTCCTTCTGGGGGCTCACGTACATGGTCTTGAAGTGCGGGATGACCGAGCACTCCAGGATGTTGAAGTTCGCCAACGAGGTGGACTTCCCTACCTGTCGGCCCGTCTTAAACAAGGTTCTGCGAAACCGCCCGTCATAAAAGGCGCGGTGCATTGGGTACAACTCAAAGCGGAAAGGCTTACCGTCCAGCCTTAACCAGGCTTCGGCCAACTGACTGAACCGTGCGCTGGGCCTAGTAGACATCTTCACCTGTTTACAAAATAACGAATCCGTCCCAACGCTACAAGAGGAGAACGATGGCAGCGAACACAAAAGGCCCCGAACCAACTGAACAGCGGTACGCAGACCTGTACGGCATCCCGTACGCCAACATCGAGGAGGTCAAACTCCAAATCGAGCTCACCTGGAAGAGCCGTCAGCACCGGGGAGCCATTCTGGTCATCGGTGATGCTGGCCTCGGGAAGAGCCAACTGTGCGGGCAACTCGCGCGAGAACACGGGGCCATGATCTGCGACATCCGAACAGCCCACTGGGGATTGATGAGCGCGGGCATCCCCTCGACGAAAAATCAGAACAAGGACTTCTTCGACATCGTCCTCCCTTCGGTATTTCCGAAGGAGGGAGACCACGCAATCCTCGTGTTCGACGAGCTGAATCAGGGGTTGCCCCACGCTATCAGCATGTTCTTCTCGCTCATCGAAGACCGCCGGATGTACAACTATGTTCTTCCGGACGATGCACTCGTCATCGGGTTGATGAACCCCAACACCGCACAGTACGCGGTGACTCAAATCGAAAGCAACATGGCCCTTCGGCGGCGCCTGAAGATCTTCTTCGTAACCCCGAGCCATTCCGTCTGGAGAAAGCACGCGAAGACTCCTGAGTTTCATCAGACGGACATCACCGCGCTCGGCGCCCCGCGTCCCTGCCACCCTCTGCTCCTGAAGTTCTTGGACAAGCACCCCTCCATGTTCTACGACTTCAAGAGCCAACAGGCGCAGAAACAGTACATCTGTCCTGCTACTATCCAGACCATCTCTCTGGACATGTATCTCATCGAACGCGAAAAGCTCGGACTCGCCAGCGACTTCGCGAAACTGCGGTACGCCGCATCCATCGGACCAGTGGTAACGGAACAGCTCGTCACATTCTTGAAGGAAGAAGACGTCTCGATTGACCCCGCGGACATCCTGTTCCGGTTCAAGCGAATCAGAGACGACCTCCAGGACCTCGTGGAGAGTGGTCGGCAGGAAGTCCTCGACGAAGCCTGTCAGGGTGTCCTGCATCTGCTCTTCTCCGACAAGCCTCCGGTAAACGAAGTGGCTGACAACTTCGTCGAGCTGCTGAAGACCGTGCATCCTGACACAACGATGGCGTTGTTCACACAGCTCAACACCGTCGCACAGGAGAACAACGCGGTGAAGTACCGGCAGGAACTCATGGTCGCCATGAACAAACATCCTGACTGGGTGGGCATCCACAGCCGGATCGATGCCGGTCAGAAGCGCGTGGACGCCGGACTCAAGCGATAGAACTCAGGTCGTGAATCTCAGAGGCGACTTCTTCCGCCTTCATCTCGACATACACGTGGCAGGCAGACAATTGGGCAAGCTGCACCCCAAGCGGATCTTCAGCAAACTCGGTGTGCTGAAGGTTCGTCTTGGGCAGCTTGCGCCATGCGTCTCGAAGCTCGTCACGTGCGTTTTTTGCTTCCGGCCCGTACTGTTTGTCGAGTGCGACAACAATCTCTTCCGCGTCTACCCCGTCGGGAGGAATCAAAAGCCCGGCACGCTTCAGACAGACAGCGACGTAGAGCTGCACATCCTCATCAAACTCAGGAACGTCATGCCCGTGGGGGTCCAGCCCCCGGAGAATCGCCGCTTCCTTCACCGCCCATGCGATGTGCGCTGGATGACACTCCTGAACGGCTTCAGGATTCACGTGCTCCCCATTGAGCGCCTGCACGGTGTTCTGAAAAACGATGTGGTCCCAGTAGAACGCGGGGTTCAACTGTAGCGTCATGGCCGCCAACACCTTGTCCCGCGCTGCCAGTGGAAGAGTGATTCCCTCGTGCTCCAGGGTCAGCCATATCGTCTCAGGCTCCCAGTGCAGGAAATCTACTCCGTACAGGGTCCTCATCGCCATGTACAGGCCCGTAGCTGTGCATCCCTCGCTCTCGGTCAGCCTCTTTCTGGCAGACGCCTCACGCGACGCCGTCTTCACCAGGTAGGTCTGGAGAAAAGGAGCTTTCTGAACCAGGATGTCGAGAGCCGCGGTCACTTGCCGTACGCGGCCAGCTGGGTCTGGACCGTCGCCTTGATGTCCGCCGGGAGGGTCGGAAGAATCTGCTCAAGAACCTCGACGTTCAGCTCCCCGTTGGGCGCCACTTCCTTCACGACGTCGGGCCCGAGCACATCCTCCCAGAACGTCAGCGGCAGAGAGGACAGGAACTGCTTGTCCGCCAACATGCCCGTGCCGATCTTCATCGTGGCGGAGGCCACCTTGGTCGTGTTGAAGACCGTCTGAACCGGGTCGGGGATCGACTTGTTGTAGAACCGGTCGACCCCGGAGGCGCGGTCCATCTTTGCAAGGGCGGTGGCCAGCTTGAGCTGGTAGGGCCTGTCCTTCACGAAGGGGTCGACCCCGTCGAACATTCCCGCCATCTTGGCATACGCCTCTGCGTAGCTCGACCCGATCTTCTTCGCTGCCATCTCTCGGGATTCGAACGCCTCCTTCAGCATCCTCGTGCTCGTGATCGTGAACCCCGCGAGCTTGTGCGTGGCAGGCATGAGCTTCGTGTTGAACTGCTCGGCGTACTTGCAGAGGTTGTAGAAGGCAGCGGTGCGATCCTCGACGGACAGGGCCGCGTACTTCTCGTGCAGGACCTTCTCGGCGTAGAGGATGTCATCCGCCGACGCGACCTTGAAACGCCGCTTCTCCGGGATGAGGAATCGCTCTTCGGAGGCCTGCTTCGTCACGGTTTTGTCGTAGATTTTGGTATCAATCCCGTAGACATCAGCGGCCTTCTTCAGCATGTCATCGACGTCTTGTGGGACGGCTGCCGCGTACTTTCGGTACCCCAACGACAGCGCCGCGTGTTCCCGGGTGTGAATCGGAAACTGCCTTCTCCCCGGCCATGCAAACGCCGAGTCGGGCAGGTTCTGGAATTCCTCTGGCCCAACGTTCGCCGTCTTCACCAGGTCCCGAACTTCGGGAAACTGGCCCAGCAAAACGCGAAGACGTGCGTAGCCCGGGTCGTTCGTCTGGTCGATGATCATCTAGGCCTCCTGTTTTACAACCACTCGAAAAGTATAAGGAGAAAGGCGTGGAAAGTAAAGCCAACGCGATGCACGACGTCCTTCAGTGGCTCTGCTCCTGCAACCCGCGGGCAGGGAACAACTTCTACGGGCGCCTGCTGACCGGGTGCAGCCGAATGCCCATCAAGGACTTCAAAACGTGCGCAGTGGCCCTCACCACCGAGGGGCACTACCGCTTCCTCTGGGACCCTGAATGGTACGAGGCCCAGCCGCGTCCCTTCCAGGTCTTGGTCGTCATCCACGAGGTTGCACATCTCGTCCTGCGGCATCTCGAACGCATCCTGAGGATCCGAATCAAGGTCGGAGACCAGGCACACTACGACCAACTGCGGGACGTCATCAACATGGCGGCGGACATGGCTGCGAACGACACGATTGTGAAGAACTACGCAACGGCCAATCCCAGCCTCTACGTAGAAGAACTTCCAAAATTCGTTCTGCCGAAAGACCGAAACTATCCGTCGGGAGAAACGTTCGACGAGTACTTCGCGCGGCTTCTCGAAGACATGGAATCCTCCGGTTGGAGTCCGGGGGCCGCCTATCCGGGCTGGTTCAGCGACTTGGTTGGAAAGTCCTCCGCACCCATGATGGACCCCATCATCAACGTCCCCATGTCGGACCTCACGGACGCGGAATTCGAGCGCATCATCAGTACCGCGAACGCCGAGGGGCGACAGATGATTCGCAAGGCCGTCGAGAGAACAAAAAGGTCGCGCGGAACGGTCCCGTCCCACTTGCTGGCTCTCCTTGAGGAGTTCATGGAAGAGCCCAAGGTCCCCTGGCAGCAGATCTTCCGGGGCTACATGAAAACGGCATGCTCTTCCCGGATCGCGGAGAGCTCTGCGTATCCCAACCCCGCGCTCATCCCCCTGTGCTTGAACGGTGACTTCGAGCCTTACACCGGCTATCAAAAAGAGTTCACGTTCAACATGGCGATCCTCATCGACAGCTCCGGGTCTATTGGGAAGGAAGACTACGAGGCGTTCATCACCGAGATACGCTCCATCGCCAAGGCTGAACCCGGCGCACAGGCACTGCTCGTCTACTTCGACTCGGCCGTACAAAAAGTCGAGCAGTTGTCCTTGGGACCGG
>Ga0316617_100000131_pt1 | contig 16228 bp, 20 predicted proteins | sample OWC_Aug_M1_C1_D2_FD_207801 | JGI IMG/M metagenome (GOLD analysis project Ga0316617, IMG submission 207801) | Wetland soil microbial communities from Old Woman Creek delta, Ohio, United States - OWC_Aug_M1_C1_D2_B | ecosystem: Environmental > Terrestrial > Soil > Wetlands | place: USA: Ohio... | reverse complement strand
TTTGCATCTCGAAATAAGAGATAATACAGGTCAAAAAGGGATTCAGCACAGCGTTAATTCGGAAGTTTATATAGCAAAATCTTTAGGAGAGGATAGCGGAAAAACTACTATTGTTAACTATGGCAGCAATAAACTTTTAGAGCCAAGTCCTGACGAAAGGAGATACGGGGCGTCGGTATATGATATAACGCAGCCGTTAATAAAATTCTCAAATTCAAACATTATAGACAAAAATGACTTAGGTAAAAATGCCTTGTCTAAGTATGCTAAATTTATCTATCAACTCACTAATTCGATGGTCGAAACTGCATCTTTACAAGTTGTGGCGATGCCATGGTTAAGGCCTGGGTTTAATGTGTGGGTTGATCCGATAGGTGTAGATAAAGTTTATTACCTTAATTCATTAAGTCATTACGGTAGTGCTGAGGGTGGAGTATTTACTTCTCTTAATCTATCCCTTGGAAGAGACAGGATAAAATACACGAGCTCTACTACATTTGGAGCAATGGGCAACATCAATGGCGAGAATTTATTTATAAATAAGTTTAATATGAGGTCTTCGGATTTCGGAAGGGTCCTTGAAAGTTCCGACGAGTTCCACTCTATAAAGAAACAATGTGTAGATTTTCATCAGAATGATTCTAATCCTGCGGTCATAAAAGCTGATAAGGACCCGTATTTCAATACATTCTATGGCTCTATTGATTGGGACACTAAGATTGGAAATGATACTCAAGCTTTGCAAGAAGCGGCAACTGTAGAGCTTACAATTTTAACATTGGGCTCTGACACTTTTAATATTTCTTCGTGGCCGACAATGCAAAAAGGTTCAGAAGGTCCTTATGTTACAGAGCTTCAAAAGGCACTGAAGAAGCTCGGAGCCTACTATGAAAGTTATTTCGATGAGATTTTTGGGAAGATAACAAAAAAGGCTGTAACAGATTTTCAATCTAAGTTTAGTGATTTAGAAGTGGATGGCATAGTGGGGAAACATACAAAATCAAAAATACAACAAGAATTGATTAAGATAGGCGCCGTTGATGCAAATAAGCCGACGAACACGACTTCAGCAGTGTCGAGTAACACGCTATCGCCATCCTTATTTGCTAAAGATTACACTATAGATGAAATAAAATCCATACTGGATTTAATCTATACAAAGGCTCCGCAAATTGTTCAAGACAGGGCAAACAAAATTGCAGACCTTGCATCTGGAGCTTCCGAATATATTAGGCTGCATTATATTTCAGAGTACAATATCAAGTGAGGCGGTGTGACAAATGAATGTAACTAATTTTTCTATACGGGAAAATCTAAATAAGTTGGGTTCCAGCACAAGTACATCCCTTTTGCCGTGCAGAATAACAAAGGTAAATAAAGATAATCTTACTGTTGACGTTTATATACAAGATACATCTTCCATTGTTTACAACGTTCCGATTTGTTTTCCGAATAAAGGTAAGGGGTATGGCTCTTATTTCATGCCAAGAGAGAATGCGACATGCTTAATAGCTTATTCAAGCAAATCGAAGCCTTATATATTGGCATACGCCCCCGTCAGCATCTCGTTAGACGGAGTGAATTCAAATAGTGAGAAATTGATGCCTGGAGAAAATGTTGTGCAGTCTTATGGGAATGCATATGTTAGACAAGATATTGTTGGAAACGCAATATCTTCTTCTCAATTTGGCAATACAGAAATCCAAGATGCAAATGGCGTAAACAGGTCGTCTTCACTTGGAACTCAAAATAATACAATTGCTAAAAAAAATATTTCAGGACTTTCATTAACTCAGAATGCTTACGTTGATAGGGAGGCTTTAAATTCAGGATCGATGAAGGTTTTTGATTACACAGAGTATTATAGTGAAATTGAGTTTGCAAAGGTATACAAGCCTGATGAAATTATTTCCTACGATGAGACTGGAGCTAATATAAACTTAGAGGTGAGACAGGCAATACTTGATTCAGCAAAATCCGCTATAGACATGATAAATCTATTCAAGACGGCTATACTAACTCAAAAATCGGCAATTCAAAATATATCATTGTCGGATAATGATTTTGCCACAGTAATTGCTGACGCATATCTTGGTCTTAAGAATTTTAATATTATTAGAAAAGGTGTTAAAATAGTCTTAGAAAAGGGAAACGCAGTAAATAAAAGACCTAATAATATTTCTGACATTATAAAAATGACATCATCTGACTTCGCAAAAAGGCAAGACACAGACATCGCTTTTAGATTTACCGTTGAAGATGCTTCAACGGGAGAAATTAAAGCGAGAGTTACTATTGACATTGACGGAAATTGTGATATGAAGTTTAAGTCGTTAAATGTGGACGCCGAAACTTTTACAACAACTTCTCCGCTCATTAATTTGTAATTGAAAAAAATAAAAATAGTAGAATATGGTAAAGGAGTAGTGCTATGGACTCTATAAAAGAGATGCTTGAAAAAATTGCAGTTTCAAATAAAAAGACAATTAATATGACAGAAAAAGCAAAAAAAGAGATAGAGCTTATCAATAAGGTTAAAACTGGAGCTACTCATGAGGCAAACTTTGCGACCAAGCAATTAGTTAAGATGTATCGCAATGTTATAGGGCAGCAGGCCAAAGAGTCAGGGTTATCTTCTGTTGTTGATCCAAACATCGCTCACACATTTGGAGTTAAAATTTTGAGGGATTCGATTTCTAAATACGACCCATCAAAAGGTGTCCAGCCGAACACTTATTTCCAAACTAACCTTAATCTTGCAATGAGAAAAGAAATGGGGAACCACGTTGATTTTGCTGCAAAGAAGACTGCCGAACTAACCCAGAAAAATTCTCATGTTATAAAAGCTACGAATTTACTAAGGATGCAACTTGGCAGAGAGCCCTCAAATCGTGAGATTCATAGTTTTATAACAAATGAGCTTGGCAAAAGCGTTGAACTTAAAAACATTGAAAGGATAAAGTCATATAATAGAAATGAGTATAGCGGGAATGCTAGGATTGGCGAAGATACAAATGCAGATTTCATGACACTTATGGATATTGTCAATGTAGACCCTGTTACCCCAGAGCAGTCCTATGTGCAGGACCTAGAAAAGAGAGAATGGTTAGAAGCTATAAAAAAATTCCCAAGTAAAAAGGAAAGGAGGTTTTTGTACAGCGTCCTTGGGCTTGGAGAATTTGAAGGGAATGCAGAGAAGAGTATTAATGCTGCGGCGACAAATAACAACATGAGTGTTTACGAAGCTAAGAAAGTTAGAGATAAGTTCTTAGATATGGTGAGGAGTAAACCTCAAATTTAAGGGGGCTAGGGGTAACTTGATTACGCGTGACGATTTAACAAATTGGGAGACAAATGATTATTTAGACAAAGTAATTCTTCACTCTGTAGCGATATTGAATTCCTTAACTTTGAACGAAATTAAGGAGCTCGACACTATCATGAAAAAATATAGCGTTGAAATACTGTCAGAAATTTCATACTTTAAAACTTATATAGGGTTTGTCATGGACAACTTTGCAACTATTCAGCAGGACGTATATTTACCTGAAATAATAAATGATATGTCAAATGTGAGAAATATAACTTATGATGCTTTGTCCATTGCAAATTACCAAATTTTAATAAGCAAGGTGGCAGCTAGCACTACATTCACCAAAGATAAAATTGAAAAAGCCTACGATTTGCCCGTAGATTCTCTTTCTATTTATACGGATGCAAATATAGAGCAAGGAATAAATTTTGTTGAAGCAAAAAGTAACTCACCAGTAAGCTTGAAATATTATGAGGGAAAGGTTTTTTTAAGGAGGCTGGTGTCGATATTTGAAGATTTTTCAGCAACTAAAAACTATTATGATGATGCAGATTTTAGTGGCCAGTATTCTTTCGTAGATAAGTTTGGCAGCATTTTAGATGGGCATGCTAATTTGATGCAAAATAAAGTTTTGCTAAATTCTACAATTGAAGAAATTATAGACTCTTGCTTAGTCACCCTTATCACTTACGAAGAATATGGCTTTACAAGCAAGGAAAGTATAGATTTATTTTTAAATCGAAAGTATAGTAAAATAAAAGAAGATGTTGTGACAGCGTTAAAAAATCATTTGTGATAAAAAGAAGGAGAGGACATAACATGTTATTAGGGCCAAAAATAGTTTACTTGTGCGATCATTCTGTTGCAAGTTTTAACTCAGAAGTAATAAATGAATCGCATATAAAACAATCTTTTGATTCAGATGTCATTATCACAGATGAAGGCGTTATAAAATCTGTTTACGCCGTTTATAGTCAAGATCCGATAGACGCTGACCTTTTTATTGATTACTACGAAGGAATTGATTTTCAAATAAATACTGATAACATAAGTATTATTTGGATATCGTCAAATAAACCAAGTGCTGGAGACACTTTTTTTATTGAGTATGAAAAATCTTTATTAACTATTACTCAATACGATGCAGAAGATTGCTCAAGATGCGCAGGCATGGGATGGTATGTAGGTTTGTTTGAAGATAACGGAACGCTGACAAAGAAAATCTCTGGCATTTCAAAGCTAGTTCAGGATTTCATAAAAATACTTCTTACTGAAAAAAGCTATGATTACGGCTCTAAGCTTTGCGATATACCCGGGGCAGAAATTAACAATGAGGATACTCTTTCCGCGCAAGTCATATCAATAGTTTTAGATTGCGAAGCAAGATTCAAGCAATTACAACTTACGGACATAAATGCGGGAACTATGTTAGACGATTCAGAGAAGCTAAACTCTGCATCAGTTACATCTGTTGAGTTTGACAGGGACGCTGGAGCAATCTTTTTATCTGTAGTCCTTTTGAGCGAGAGCGGTGCTAATGCTCAAATAAATTTGATGTTGTGAGGTGATTAAATGCCAGCTTTTAATGTTGCAGACTTCGACTCCTTTATAAGAGGTTATATGATTTACAGTATAAAAAAGGCAATTCCTGAATTAGACATATCCACAAATTCAGGTTTTGATGACTTGTTTATTAAGCCTATGATGGAAGTACTTCCTCCATTTGTTGATACTATCAATACTCTTGAATTTAAAATGAATTTAGATAATGCGCAGTATATGAGTGAGGAAGACCTAGACAGTATAGGCGTGGGGAATTACTTAATTGAAAGAGGGTCGGGAGCTAAAGCTGTAACTTCTCTAACCCTTTCTTTCTTAAAGATAAATACAAGTCAAAATTTAGTAATTCCAGTTGGAGCAACTTTTGCTACTGAGTCTGGACTTAAGTATCAGACAACTCAGAAGTATGAATTCACTCCGACTGAGCTGCTAACAAAGTACAATCCGAGTAAGACTACTTATGACGTAAGTATATCTGTAGAGGCTTTAGATGTTGGTACAGAATACAATGTTAGCGAAAACCAGATAAAGATAGCAGTTACAAAGATTTCTCCGCACCTTGCAGCTGTAGCAAATAAAGCCGCTGTTAGTTCTGGCGTAGACAAGGAAGCTAATATTGATTATGCAAACAGAATAAGAGATTACTATATCTCAAGACAGCTAGGTACGAAGCCGGGATATAAACAATTTATATTCAGTAATTTTTCTGAGATAGAAGATATTTATATTGCAGGCTTTGGTGATGACGAGATGCAGAGAGATTATATGACAGTTTTGAAAAATGGCGATCTAGTTCCGATGCACATGGGAGGGAAGGTAGACCTTTATATAAAAGGGTGTATTTATGAATCAAAATCTGCATCTATCACTCTTAATACTCCGACAGTAAAACTTATTCAAAAATATAGTCAAATTGATATTGGGAGCTTTGCAGTCGATAATCTTTCAGACAATGTAAAAGTGCCTGATTTTGCCGTGTCTCAGGGCGATAGTGACACTTGCATTGTGACAATTATTAACGATTTAGAGCAGTCTTTTGATCCTGACATTCTAAGTAACATGAAAATAACTTACAGTTATAATCCTGGGACTGGAGTGCTTTCTATCAGTGAGATTTTTTCTGTAGGGGTTAGCAAAACATCGTTAGAATCGCCATTTAAAAGCATTATTTCTATTTATGAGACAGCGAATGAATCTAACATTTATACAAGCTCTTATTATTATGACATTATAAGGACACTTATAGATGGGACAGTCATAGATGAGCTATCGCCGTATTATGGAAGTTCTCAAGAATATGCGAGTATAAAAATGAAAAATCTAGACTCTGTTTTAAATGGGATCGCCTTAACTATAAACTATACAACAAATAGCACGATATCGAACCTGACAGAAACTTTCGATTTGAGTGAGAATAGAATTATTACTACAGATTTGTTATTTAAAGAGGCTCCACCTATATTTATAAATGTTGGTTTCAGCATTAAACTTCGCTCTGGAATGACTATGGATGATGTAAAAATGGCGGCTATAAATTCTGCACTTACTGCATACTTTGACACACTTGGGCTTGGCAGTAGAGTGGAAGAGTCCGATATTGTTGGCTGGCTATATAAAACCGGAACGGTTGTAGAATTTGTGGAATATATATTGCTACCGCTAGATAGCTTTTATGTTCCAACAAACCCTAGCGATGACATTATAAATCAAAGGGATGGAACGTATATTGCTGTAACAAACTTGCAGTACCCAGCTTTAAACAAAGTTGCTGTTACAGTGATAAGCAGTACATAGAGGAGGGTCACAAATGGATCTTTCAAATTTTTATAAAAACTACTCATTTAAGTATAATGATTTCATGGCACTATTTCAGGTTTACACTGATATAATCGCCTCTATCAACACTTACGCTGAGCAGGTAAAAAACAACACCGCTATCCCTGAAATAGAGACTTACAGAATATTTCCATTTCAAAGACTGCCTATTACTGATGCCACATATAATATAGCAGAAGTTTTAGAGAATATAAGGGTTATAAAAAAATACAACCTTGACTCAATGACTTTGGTCGAGAGGATGGATGCTTGGAATAACGATACTTTTACTCTTGACCAGAAGGTTGACATGTTAGATATAAATAATAGCTTTGTGTTATTGACGGCAAAAAGAGGCTTCGTGAATGAAAAAGATTATGCTGTAATTGACTTTAATCTTTTTAGCACAGAGGGGGAAGAACTTTTTCGGAATGTAGACTATGCTTTAAAAGCTAATAAGCTATATCTCTTCGGAGATATAGCAACTGTAAGCCCTGAAAAATACGCAGTACTTACGGATATTGCGATAGACTTTAATACTCCCGAAGACTTAATGGGGAAATCTCTTGACTTATCATACAGCAATGCTATATCTAAGAATGAATACAATGAAATTTTAAAAATGCTTATGGGCGCCTCCTTAGGAGGTCCAACTGTGGCAAACTTAAAAAGTGCTGTTCAGGCTATATCAGGGGCAGATCAGGGGGATTTATATGATAAGTATGTAAGAGACCCTAAAAAAAGAAAAAGATGGGAAAAGACTTACTATACAGATTTTGACTTTGTGGTTACTTTTCCCGAAACGTACGCCGCAAACATGGAGAAACTTAATATAATTATTGATTACTTGAAACTTGTAAAGCCTGCATATACAAAGTTCTTCGTTATTCTGCAATCATTATATAGCGACCTATATAACATACTTGTATATGCAAACGACTCTTATAACATGGATTACATTTTAGAGCATACGGAAGACGATGCTGGCTTAACAGTTCTTGATGATTATAATTTCGATTTTGCGACAGAGACCACTGACGAAATCTATTCTGTAACACCTCCAACTGTTGCGGCGTACAGATTAAACAGTATCACAGGAAGGCTAAACATTAATTTGTATACGTTTGGAACTAACCATTCAGATGAAACTGACTGGCATGTTATTGACATTATCAGAGAAAATCTCTCTGATATATATATGTCAGCAAGCATAACGGAAAGTGAGCTTACTTTAATTTCGCAGTCTGATGAAGAGATTTATGCCGGAGTCGCAGACGAAGTTGAAGTTGCAATATTAACAGAGATTACAAATGACAATTACTGGTCAACTATACAAGAATTAGTTGCTGACAGTTTAAACCAAGTATTCTCAGACGAATATTTGTCTTCAGGAATTGTTGACGATAGCGAAGTCACTGCTAAGTCTACTATTATTGAAAGTCCTATCGAAGAAAGTTATAATGGAGGTGACGACAGTTACTCAGCAAGTATAACAATTGATACATCGCCACACTATAGACTAAATAGCTCGCAACAGCTAAATATTAATATCCGAACAGACAGGATTGTTGATGAAATAGCATACAATTATTAGAAGATGGAGGAGAAACGTATGGCTTATTCAGAAGTGAAAAATAGTAAAATTATTGACCATGGTTCATTAAAAATGAAAGACGTCAACGAGGAAGCCCGCGAACACAGAATCATAGGTGAAGTGTTCGATTATTTTGTTTACCCGGATGGAAGGAAGGTTTTAGCAAGAGAGCCTGACCATAATCTTATTGTTGCAAACTGCTCTGTTTTGATTGCGTGTCTTATGAAGGGTGAGTCAGGATATGCAGGAGCGGCATATTGGGCGCTAGGTTCAGGTAGCGAGACATGGAGTGATGTAGCGCCACCATCACCTTTAACTTCTGATACGCAATTGACAGCTGAAACATACAGAAAAGCAATAACGAGTGGAGATATGGAATTCTTAGACGTGGACAACAATACATCTGTAACTCCAACAAATAAAATTCAGATTACTGTAACTTTTACAGAAACAGAAGCAAATGGTCCATTAAGAGAATTCGGTATTTTTGGAGGACTTGCTGACGGCACAGCAAATAGTGGTCTTATGATAAATCACAAGATTCATCCATTAATATATAAGACTTCTGCATTGCAGCTCGAACGGGTCTTAAGACTAAGTTTTTAATGGAAATAATTAACAAAAAGTTAAAGGAGGTATTAAAATGCCTGATTTTACAAATTATAGCCACTTTGATGCTAATGCAGCTTTTACCACTGTAAAATATGGTTCAGATGCACTGGTTCTTGAAGTGGAGTTAAATGAGGCTCAAAACATTCTTGATAATAAATTGAGCACATTGATTTATGACAGGTTTGGAAACGGCTTTTACAAAACAGGAAGCGCATTAACCTATGCAACAGGAACAGTAACTTTTGCTGACGATAAAGCTTTTGTAAATGGCAATATCGTTACAATATCTAGTCTTGAGTTAGAGTTGTCAGAGGGTGAAACTGCATACTTTGATGTATGGGAACAAGAAGTAACCTATTCTAGCACATTGAAGAAATATGGCAATCAACAAGAATCTAACACTGTAACAAATTATATTAAGGATAGTCGCGTCACAGAAGAAACAACCAGAAGAACTCAACTTCAATATAATATAGTTAAGACTACAGGAGTATCAGGGCATACATACCTTCCGATATGCACAATTACAGGCGGGTCCTTAGTTGATTCGAGAACAGAGGTTGGTTCTACAGGTGGTGGAGGCACTACTGTTTCAAAATTGTACAGTTCATTTACAGCTACGTCGAATGGAACAAGCGTTTGCGATATCAATCAGCCTGAATTTAGTGTAACAACTGACGTTCTTGATGTGTTTTACCAGGGCGTTAAGCTTACACCGACAGTTCATTATACAGTTAATGGAAGTTCAACTGTAACCCTTTCATTTACGATAGCAATTGGCGAAATTATTAGATTTGAGGTTTTGAAGAACTATGCAGTTTCAAGCTCTACAATAGTGGCTTTGGGTTATTATGAAAACACCACAACGCTAGGAAGCTCAAGCTCCTCAGCGACTATAGGCATTTCAAATTACAACCCCTCAACCGACCTTTTATTTACTTACTCGAATAGTGTATACTTAAAGAAAGATACTGATTATACAGTGTCAGGCACAGGGGGTACAGCTGTAGTAAATAAGCCTTCAGGCACATGGGAAAGTGGAACCGCGTTTGATTTTGTAGTCATTAAGAATGTGACTTTAAATGTCAGTTCCGCAATTCAAACTCAGATAGATGGATTGCAATCTCAAATAGATGACCTGCAGTCTCAAATAGACACACTAACTACAAACCTTGCGACGCAAACATCTACAGAATATACAGATAGACTAAGGGGATATATGAATCTTTAATATATACAAGAAAGGAGTGACTTAAAGATGGCAGATACTTTAAAGCGCTTAGCAGGAGGAACACTTACAAACGTATCAGCAACGCTATATACAGTACCATCTTCTACTACGACAATTATTAAAGAAGTTGTACTTTGCAACAAAACGGCAGCGGCTGTAACTGCTACAATAGCTTTTAATAGCGTAAACGTTGTCTATGGAAAATCCATAGCAGCGTATGATTCGCTGGTTATACCTTTTACATCAATTGCTCATGCAACAAACGTAATTACGGGACTAGCTGGTTCGAGCTCTGCAATTGATTATTACATCAGTGGAATTGAGGTTGTATAATTATGGCTAAATTAGACGATTTTTCGTTAAGCAGAAGTAGTGCATCGGGAGTAACGGCAGGGTTGGACTCCTTTTTTGGTGACGGCTCTGACGGCACTTTAACCACTGGTGCAACACTGACAAGTACTTTAAATGGCCCCGTAATAATAAAGCAGTACTCGAGTATAAATCTTGGATCTGGACAAACTTTAACGGTATCAAGTCCATGTCAAGGATTAATACTGTATAGTCAGGGCGATGTTGTTATTTCAGGAACTATTGATATGACGCAAAAAGCTCCATATGCATCTAATGCAAATATTATCCCTATGCTTTTAACTAAGGTGAAATCGGATTTGACTACCACAACAATAGATAAGTACTACAAATTAACTACCGTTCTTGAAAAAATAGTCGGCGGCGCTGGCGGCGCTGGCGGTTATGGTGGTGGGAGCTCAACGCTGTACCGTTCAACTGGAGGATCGGCTGGAAGTGGTCGTCAAAATTTGGGGGGTTTTGGCGGCGGCGGCGGCGGCGGTCTTAGCACTAATTCTGACTCTCAAGGTGGCAATGGAGGTTCTATTGAGTACACTGAACTTGGTGGCGGATTTAACTCAAGTAACCCTGTAACTACTTCGTCTGCATGGCTCACGGTAAAAGGTATTCATGGATACTGTGGCTCAGGTGGCATGGGTGGCGTTTATCTCGGCGCCAGCGCTTCTAGCATTCCAATAGGAGGAAAATGCTATGGCGGCGGCGGCGGTGGAGGTAGTGGATATAGGTCTGGCGGAAGTTATAATAACGGCAGTGATTCGCAATATGCGGGCGGGTTTATTTTAATAATAGCAAAAGACAATATAGTTATAAATAGCGGCGGCATAATAAGAGCCAACGGAGGCAGCGGAGGTAATGGCGGCGCTGGATCAAATAGTGGTGCCGCCTGTAGTGGCGGCGGTGGCGGCGGCGGAGCCGGTGGCGGAGTAATCGCGCTGTTTTACTCAGGAACTTATTCTAATAGCGGCACCGTTCAAGTAAATGGAGGAGCTGGTGGCTCTGGCGGATCCGCTGCAGTCGGCGGTGGAGAAGCAGGAGCGTCAGGATCTTCAGGCTCAGCTGGCACAATACTAACACAAAAGTTGTCATAGAACAGGAGTGATTAAAGATGGCTAAATTTATATTAATATATAACAAAGAATCAGAAGTGGAGCGCAATGCCTTCGCTAAAATTCGTGAACAAATGAGCTCTTACATAATCGCCGAACACGATTTTCAAGACGTAAGAGATTTTTACCCAGTAGTATCAACTCCGGCATTAATTCCAATCCTTGATCATCTTTGCGGAGAACATTTATTAGAAGGTGAGGCAAGCCTTATTATGGTTGCGGAGGCAAATAGGCTTCACGAGGAAGAAGAGCTAAAAATTCATAACGTTGAAACGAATAGGTTGGACAACGTTATCTTAGGAGAGAAGATAAAAGCTGAGGATGCATTGCTTACCGACTTATTGGAAAGAGGTGTTATTTAATGAGCCTGTTTATTGAGGTGCTAAGAAGAAATTATAGAGCGGGCAAGATAGAGAAAGCGAAGCTAGAATCATTGATATCTGATGGGAAAATAACACAGGAAGAGTTTGACCATATTATAGGTGCTTAAAGGAGGTCTTTACTATGGCAGGTCAAATAACTATACAAGAACTAGATTCTACATTAGTAACTCAAAGACTTGTTCCTACAGGCGGAGACACAACAAAAGTTGTATCCTTCGACGGCAGTGGAAATCCAGCTCTAGTAACTAATGCAGCTTCGGCTGATGTCTTAAGAAAATTACGTGTTGGGGGGTTGGTATAAATGGCTATTACAGCGAAGAAGTTAGGTCAAACAGCTTTAAATGTAAGTGGTAGCGTAGTAACAATCGTAACAGGCGTTACCGGTGGGCACACAGAGATAACTGGTCTCTGGTTAGCAAATACTAGTTCAAGTTCAAGAACGGTTACAATACTGGCTCACGGAACAGGAACAACTTCAACTTATATGTTAATACCTGCGAAAGTATTGGCAGCTTATGAAAGTTTGTACATTCAAATGAATGGCTCTCCAATCATATTGAATGCAACTGAAACATTAAGAGGTTATCAAGATACAGGCACGGATGTAGTAGTTACAGCATATGGCGTAGAGGAGGTGTAACGTATGGGATTAAATAGCTTCGGTCAAAGTACATCATCGGCTGATACAAGTATAGTAAAATCCTATACCGTTGCATCTGGCGAAACTATAGCTGCAGGAAACGCAGTTGAACTTTTAAGTGATGGAACTGTAAGACTTTGCAAAGATGGAAGGACTATGGGAACCAGGGTAAACTTGAGTTCAGGGTCTCAGCTACCAGTAACTCTCTCACTTGCCATTCTGGATAGTACAAAATTTGCTGTTGCTTACATAGGCAATTCAAACTATCCATATGTCGCAATAGCTTCGGTAAGTGGTACATCGATATCGTCTGTTGGCAATGAGGTTGCAATAGAGTCTGCGGCAGGATCAGCGTTAAAAGTGTTTGCAGTGTCTAGTACTAAAATTGTGTGCGTTTGGAGAAGGAATTCTACAAGTTATATGGTTGCTGCAGTTGGAACTGTGTCTGGCACAACAGTTTCTTTTGCAGCGCCGCAAGTTGTATGCTCAGCTGCAGGAACTACCAGTAGCAACTGCGCTTTATTAAGAAAAGAAAGTACAACAATGGATTCACTTTTCTTCTTGGCTCATTATGCATCGTTGTCAAATTGCACTTTCTGCATAGATCTTAAGCTGGACAGAAGTTCAGGAAGTTTTTCCGCTTTAACTGCAGGGACAGCGACAGTTGGAGATGCAACCTACGCAGTAAACTCTGTTGTTGGCATAGACTCTTTGAAAGCTGGCATATTTTTAACAAAAAATGACTCATCGCCAGCAACTAAGTTTGGGATAAGATATTCAAGCCCTATGTTCTACTCTGGAAACGCTGGCGGAACATCTCTTTCAAGTTCGACAGTACCGCCACTAACTGGCAACAATGGAGTGTCGATAAATGCCATAGCGTTAGACAGTGAAAATATTGTAGCTCTTACAGCTGACTCTGGCGGAAGTGATACGGGTGGCTGGGCTTTATACTTAATAAGAGCTACAGATTCTTATGCTGTCACAAATTTCGTTAAGACAAAGGCAACTCTCGGAGTTTATTCAACTTCTAGTGCGAGAGCAGGTATTTTTGCAGCCGGAAAAGATAAAATTTATGTTACTGCTCCAAGTGACCAATTTTACTTCTGCTCAGCATATATAAATAACGAAGGAATTAATGCTGTAGGCAGAGCATCGATTGAGGCTAGTTCGCCGATGCTCTCAGACGCCGCTATGTTATCATCAGACAGAGCAATTGTCGCTTATAACTGGAGTAGCTTGCCTCAGGCCAGGGTAGTTCCGATTAGAAAAACTTTTGACGGTATCGCAGTAAGTGCAGGCTCGGCAGGTTCAACTGTTAACGTTGTTATTTCAGGCAAGGCAACAGGGTTATCAGGGTTAACTCCAGGGACTATGTATTACTTAGATTCTGCAACAGCTTCCTTGACTAACAATTCACGTTCTGGAGAAGCTGTAGGATATGCGATAAGTGCAACAGAACTTGTATTGTCTGGATACAATATTGCAGATAATAAAGGGGGTATATTAGCGACATGATTAAAACAATTATAATTGATAAGTTTTCTAAAGTTATGATTGATGCAGTAGATACGTCAGAGCTAAATGAATCTAATGGATTAATAAATACTTTTGCCGATAACCTTGCAACAGATTATTCACCTGAAAACTACGAAGCCGTAGAGAATTTCGACGTGTCTGCCGATGCTTACGCAAATAGATATGCAGCAAAATACATTTATGATAAAAATTTAAACGAATTAGTTGTAAATCCTAATTACAAAGAAGATGCACCATAGTAATAGGCAATGGTCACGTTGTATTCCAGGGGTGAGAAAAAGTGTATTTATCCTTTATTTTTTGATATAGTAAATATCAGAAGCATGAATGTGTGAACAACAAATTTGTGTTAAATCCGGGCTAGGGTTGATCCTAACCCTCCGGTTGAACCTCAACCACAAAGGAGCGTGATTAATTATGGCATCAGAAATTGCGAACCAGCATATTGCAAGCGCAACAGTGCATGTACCAACAGGCGTGCTAGGCCAAGTAGTGTCATATGATGGGAGTGGAAATCCAGTTGCTGCAGAATTAACTTCCGTAACGAGCGACACAAATGCAGCAGCAAGACTATACAATTATGCAAACGTGGGCGGAGCCCTATAAATAAAAGAGGAGGATGAGCAAAATGGCAGCTAATAATTTACCAATATTCCCTTTGACACCCAAAGTTGGGCTTAAAACTTTGGTAACAGCAGATACAAGTACAACAGCACCAACTACCCAAGGTCAAATATTGTTAACCGCAGGTACTGATGGGATGAGAGTAGATGCTATAATAGCAAAACCGCAAGGTACAAATACTGCTAGCGTTTTAAGAGTATTTGTAAATGATGGTTTAGGTACAGCAGCAAGTAATTTTGCATTAGTAGCAGAAGTAACATTGGCAGCTACTACTGCTAGTAGTACAGCACAATTAGCAACTTATATACTAAAACCTTTGGATCAATACGCACCACAAGACAACGAATATGGCACTTTTCCTTCAGCTTTACCTACTGTGTTAAATGTATTACCTTCATATTTACCTAGCGGATACAAAATATATGTTGCAATTGGAACTACGGTAGCGACAGGCTGGGCAATCACAGGGCTGGGCGGTGATTACTAATGTTTACTAGACCTTTGAAAACTTCAAGCGGTGGTGGGGGAACCGATTGGAGTAAATACACATTAATGAGTGCTACTGGAAATGTTTCTAATAATACATTTACTAGTGTTTTAAGTGTTACAGGCAAAGGATTCTTAAATTTAGCTACAGTTTGTGCAGGCACAAGCGGAAACGACCGTTCAGATATTCGGGTTACTGTTGATGGTACTATAGTTGTAAATACAGGTGAGACTAATCCATCTAGTACTCAATATATAGCAGGTATTTCTACCCAAGATAACATAAAATATTCTACTACATGGAATGCACTATGTTATGACTATTCATATTCACAAATTGCTTATATGAGGATTGGTAATTTTAAAAATTATCCTTATACAGGTGCAAGTGCAAATGGAGGAATAGTGGTAATACCAAGTAATTTGTTTTTCAAGCAATCTTTATTGATAGAGGTAAAATATACTACAGGCAATAGTAACGCAAAGTATTATTTATCATACGGGGTGAAGTCATGATTATTGATAATGGATATGTTTACGAAACAATTTATTTGGGATATAGTATTATTACCAAAGCTCACTCAATTTACAAAATTAGAGAATATGTTGAAGATGACAAAATAGTAAAGCAGTGGACTAAATTTGATGAAAAAGCACAAGATTGGCTTGATGACAACAGTTATAATGAAGAAATTGATGGAATAACATCAATAGACGGCAAGGTAATTATCAATGGATAGAGAGTTTTCCTGAATACTTAATGTAGGTATGAAAATAATAATTTCTAAGTGAGCAGGAAGTTTTGAAGCTGACTACATTTCACCAGGGTCTTTTGCGAATGGCAACTTAAGCTTAAAGATGTCTTATGCTAAGTCTTCATGACATTTACTTGAATAAAAAAGAGTCTTTTTTCAGACTCTTTTTTATTCTGTTTACAAGATATATAATAAAACTAT
>Ga0316617_100000125_pt1 | contig 16412 bp, 19 predicted proteins | sample OWC_Aug_M1_C1_D2_FD_207801 | JGI IMG/M metagenome (GOLD analysis project Ga0316617, IMG submission 207801) | Wetland soil microbial communities from Old Woman Creek delta, Ohio, United States - OWC_Aug_M1_C1_D2_B | ecosystem: Environmental > Terrestrial > Soil > Wetlands | place: USA: Ohio... | reverse complement strand
CAAGGAACATCGTGTGCACGCAAAGATGTTCGACTTCGCCTACATCTACGGTGGCAACGAGTATTCGTTCTCGCGAGACGCAGGAATGCCTCTCTCTGTTGCAACCAATCTAGTACGGAAGTTTGATGCCGCCATTCCAGAAGGTGCATCGTATCGTAAGAACCAATTTAAGCTTATGGTTAGTCAAGGATATGTTGATACCCGTTTTGGACGACGACGTCGAGCTCCCCTCATAACACAAGAGAATGCAGATGAGATACGTAAGGAGAGTGTGCACTTTCCAGTTGCATCATCAACACACGACCTTACTTTATTGGCTGCAGTGCAGTTAGAGAAAGAGGGGATACCTGTTGTCATGGAGATTCATGACAGTATCATAGCCGATGTGCCAAAAGAAGATGCAGAAGGAGCCGCGCATCGCATCGGCGAAGTCATGCAGGACTTGGCAAATAAATGGTTCCCAGAGGTCGTATGGAAGACAGACGCGGAAGCAAAGAGCAGATGGAGCGAGCCGCCAAACTTGTCGCAGACAGAGGACGAGCTTATCTAGTTAAGAGAAAGGCTCGACGAGTGCCACAGGTACAACTCTTTAGCAAGAATCTCGTCGAGCTAGATTTGTTATGTCTTGTGTTCGGAGGAAATCATTACCACCACTTATCCGGGCGAACTTGGATGTTGCAAAGAAAGGTTGATGTGAGAAGGCTGGCAGAGATTGTAAGACCGTTTCTACAGGAGGGGCATCACTTACAAGACCTCTACCAGCCTCCACAAACCCCGAACGAACCTAGTTCGGCGGTGGCAGAGCCTCATGAGCAATATTCCGTACGTGATAAACATAGTCTTGGTTAAGAGTCTCACTACCTGCGAAACCAGCCGTTACAATAACCTTACGAGCCTCACGATAGAGAGTGTCATCGAGAATGCGATTGTCGTCAGACGTCAACGTAATCTCAACACTAGATCCTGGAGTGAGGCTCGTTGAAGGAACAATTTCAATACTAGACGCAACATCCCAGATTCGGTACGTAACACTAGCGGGGATCTCAGGCGCACCGGCTCTGTCGTAAAACTGAACGGTCAGCCATGCAGTTGATCCTTCGTTCACTTCGAATAGTACGTTTGCTGTCATATCTCCACCTCATCTAATTCGATAGTCATAGTTCGTTTTGTGCCACCTGTTGTTGCAGAGCGTTTACTAAATGCTCCAGTCTCTGAACGTCCTCTTGCCGCCGTAATCACAATCAATGCTATAAGTGCTGTCCACGGGATTACTGCTACAGTCTCCGCTACGTAAATAGTCTCTGATACACTTATAGTAGGAGCAGATACAATTGTAACCACGGTCTCACCAACTGTAATCAACTCCATGGTACTTATTGTCATCGTTTCAGAAGATGCCGGTGTGTCAGTTACATGAACAGATTCACTAACGCTAACATTTATGGCACCAGCTTCAGTTACCAAGACAGTCGGTACATCAGTAACGCTAACCGTTTCGCTGCGGCTAATGTTAGGCACACCGCTCATTGTTACTGCATCTGTTACCTGAATCGTTTCGCTGGCGCTAGTTCCAATCGTGGGTCGAACTGTCGGCGTATCGGTTACACCAACTGACTCGGTCTTACTAATTGTTCTGATTACAGCAATCGTCGGAACGTCAGTTACACCAACTGACTCGACTTTACTTACCTTCTCAGTATCACCTACCGTAGTAGGTACGTCGACAACATTAATCGTCTCGTTGACGTTGATATATAATCTACCTAATTCAGGTAGAACAATATTCGGAGAGTCCGTAACACCCACGTTCTGCATGACGTTGATGTTAGGAACACCACTCATAGCCGGAGCATCGGTTACACCAATCGACTCACTTACGCTAATTGTAATCTGACCCAACTCAGGAAGGAATACAGTTGGAACATCGGTAACATCAACAGCTTCAGTTACGGAGACGTTAAGAAGTGTCTTATCTACGGTTGGAGCATCGGTAACACCAATTGATTCGGTCTTGCTAATGTTAGTTGGTCGTTAAAGCGCTGGATTATCGTTAACACCAATCGACTCGGATTTACTAATACTAAGAAGTAACTTGTCGATCGTTGGAGCATCAGTGACGCCAATCGATTCGGTCTTCGAGATGTTAGTCGGTCGTATAAGAGTTGGAGTATCGGTTACCTGAATGCTCTCGGTTTTACTAATGTTAGGAACACCGCCCATAGCGGGAGTATCAGTGACTCCAACCCACTCACTTACGTTAATTGCAATCTCGCCTAGAGCGGGGAGATACACGTTTGGCGTGTCGGTAACGTTTACAGACTCAGCCTTCGATATGCTAACTTGGAGTTTATCGATAGTCGGCGTGTCTGCAACACCAATCGATTCGGTCTTGCTAACATTGAGAAGCAGTTTATCAACGGTCGGCACATCTGCAACGCCGATCGATTCGGTCTTACTGATGTTGAGAAGTGGCTTATCAACAGTTGGAGTATCTGTAACACCAATACTATCAGAAACAGATAGTTTGATTTCGACTACGACTTCTGGGTGGTCAGTAACAATAATCTCATCGTCGTAGTACCACGGGTAATCTGTTACTGCTACCGTATCGCTTACACTTACCGTCTGAGGAGGCTCTCCGCCCTCCTTTACAACTATAGGAGCATCGGTGACATTGATCGACTCGCTTACAGATATATTGATTATCAGCTTGTCTACTGTCGGCACATCAGTGACGCCTGTAGATTCAGAAACACTAATCTGCTTAGCAGGAGTTAGTATTGTTGGAGTATCTGTAACGCCGACACTCTCGGTCTTGCTTACATCTATTTGTAATCTGTTAATAGTGGGAGTATCTACAAGAGCACTAACAGTATCGGATACGCTAATGTTCTTTGCGGGTGTAAGAATTGTTGGAGTGTCGGTTACTTGAATCGACTCGGAGCGGTTAATATTAGGAACACCACCCATAGTCGGAGTGTCCGTGACACCAATCGACTCGGATATATTTATGTCTTTATCACCAGAAGGTGTTACAACAACTACCGTAGGATGATCGGTAACAATAATAGTCTCAGAATACCATCGCGGACCTTCTGTTACTGCAACGGACTCACTAGAACTGGTAGATAAAGGTCCAGGAGGTCCAAGCTGAACGGTTGGCGTATCCGTTATAGCGCCAACAGTATCAGATACATCTATATTAGGTACGCCACCCATTGTCGGAGTATCTGTAACATTAACAGATTCAGAAACACTGACGGCAATTTTGGAGGCGGTAGCTCGTGGTGTATTAGTATAGGTGATGACATAGCTGGCATGGGTAACACGGATGTCTACGTAATCCCCATTCGCCATCTGAGCACTGTCTAACTGCAATGACCACTCGGTCTCAAATAGGTAACCGGCCGAACCAGAGTTTACACAGGCATTGTACTGGTCCTTCATTCCGTTGTTATCAGTCACGAAAGTGCCAGTACCTCCGGTAAGTTGGGTGGTGCAGTCTTCGTCGTTCCCAAAGTTGGAGGATGCAACTATCTTGACTGGCGTGCTATCCGTTACTGCCGCATACCCACCTGTGCCATTCTTTTGATACTGTAGGGTCCAGCTTTGGTTTGACCATGATCTGGAGTTGGTTTCATCCATCCTGAAGCGGACACGGAAGTTCTCATCCACATTGATAGTGGCGTTGGTGTTCTGTGCTTGCTTCCAGGTAGCGGTTGTTTCAGTGCCATTGTCGTTTCTAAGTCGGAATGTTATCTGGGTAAAGGCAGGAGAGGTCATTCAGATGCCTCCTTACGTACTTTACTTAGATCTTGATATGCTGCCTCGTGAATATGGTTGAAGGCATCGTTACTAATGGTTCTCCCAAAAAGTACCTTCTTACATCCTGGTGTTTGTAAGTAGTCCCATAAGCCAAACAGGTCGACTCCTGTCCATCCATCCTCTCGAAACTGCCATATGTAGTAATCGGAGTTCTCATGTAGATGCGGAAAGTCATGGCAGTCGACGATACAAATAACACCCAACGAGGGAGCATTATAGACATCTCCCTCGTACGTATAATTGCCGTCGTAGAATATTTTGAACGTCATGGTGTGTAGATCTTCACTCCGGGTTGCGAGCTATTCTCAGGACTGATGTTAATATTGATGTCGGTTTCTTCCCCTTCATATACTACAACCAGCTTAGGTCTCCATCCAGTAGTGCTATAGTCAGAAGACCAGACTCCCGGGTAACCAGTTGAACCCCATCCGACAACACCGTAATTACCACTAACAAGCAAAGCAAAGTCTGTTAGACCAAGCACTATGTTATATTCTGTTCCCTCGGCATCGTCATTGTCTACGCCAAGGTCATATGTCCCCATTTTAGTTGCTGATAGATCTGTTCCTTCCGAGGAACAACCTGCGTCATCACCACCATCTGAGCCAACATCTCCAGCCCAACGAGTACTCGTTCCTTCATTTGCGTAATTCCACGTTGCTCGTTCTTCGGTCCATGCGCTGTTACCTGAATATATACGGTTGACATACATATATACTTGTCCCCACCAAGTATCTGATGTATATCTATGAACGTACAAATTAGCATTGCCTATTGTCTTACCAACTAAACTTGTTAGGTCAAATTTCAAAAGAGCATGGGGTGAATTGTAATCTCCAAGAGTTCCTGATAACTGTCTAAAATATAAAATTAAACTCGAACCCTGTTCGTCATCTGGATACTCCCACCAGACAAATGTGTCGTAGGCTGAATCAACATTTCCGCCATAACCATCTGTAAATGTCGGATCGACATAGATCGGGTAGATTGCGTCAGTTGTGTCTACTGACCATTCAATGTAAGTACCGTCATAAGTTTGTGTTACAGGTATGATAATCTCATCTGGGATTGCTCCACAAAATGCTTTCGGTTTGTCGATATACCCCCACACCAGACCATCCGTAGTGCTTGTTAACTCTCCGGTTGTAGAGTTATAGATTAGCCCCGTAAAGGATATCGTAAAGCGAAGACGAGTATAGGCATTCGAGTTCTTTAGAATAAACTCGGTCTTTATTCGCTTCCATATGTTGGTTACAGAAGCGTACAGATTCGTCATGTCCCACTCAGTCTTATTATTCATCCAAACTGGAGTAGGCAGATTCAGATTGCGCCAGCTATTACCATCCCAGTATTGCATTCCTGTTATATCTACGTACTCAGTAGATACATTACGCCTAGGGTACCAACGTCGATTGCCACCATTCCCCATTAAAATAGAATGGCGAGTCTTATCACACTTCTTATTGAAGCCCGGTGTGGTGTCATCAACGAAACTCTCGTCGACATCCTGCCATTCGTCTAGGTCATCCTTGTAGTGCTGGTCGTGGATAGTAATAACGGCCTGAAACCTATTGGTATCAGCATCGTAGTAATGCTTTTCTTTTCTACCACGTCTTGATGTTACTTCAATGTATGCCATATATCACCTATGGAGTATATATTCGCACGCCGCGTTTGCGGGTAGTGTTGCTATCAATACAAATACCGAGTGCGGTTTCTCCTTCTTCTCCCATATTCGGTGTATCGTTGATATTGATTGTTTCAGTTACCGATAGCTCCAACTCACCCCATCCCTCAAAGTTATCTTCGACAACAAAAATCGTTTCGGATACAAAGATAGATAAAGCGACTAATACTGGAAGTTGAACAGTAGGTGTATCTGTCACACCAACTGACTGAGTTACGTTGACGTTCGGGACACCACCTATTGTTGGAGTATCTGTAACGTCGACGGATTCGGTTACGCTGATACTCCGATCTGTTGATAGTGGTCCGATAGTGGTGTTATCATCTCTGATGACTAATTCATCTAAGTATATCGTTCCCGTTGAACTTGCGTTGTTTTGTACCTTGCCGAAATAATACCAATCGAATATACTGAAACGAGTATAGTTGCCAACAGTTGTTATTGACTCTTTTTGATCTCCATCAATCCAAAGAGTCAATATACCGTCATTAGAGCCATTACTTACTTCACGCTTTAGGTAGACCTCGACATAATGCGGAGCGTCTGTTATTGTATAAGTGGAAGTGGCAACAGTAGTTCCTTCGTCGTTTATTGTTTGAGCGTATATGTAATAAGTTGTGCCTGTTCTTTGTAATCTTACAGATAAGACCCAAACACTAGCATTGTAACAATTGAGCGCAGTTACCATATCTCCAGAAACTATTGCTGCGCTATTAGGGTCTACATAGAATCTTGTCCTAATCATTCCCGATGTGTTTCCGATTGGGTAGTGGTATCCACTCCAATTGGAAGCATCATTCAACAAACAGGCCATACCGTAAGAAGACCCTCCCATAGCTGCACCAGCAGTTACAGTCAGGTCTCCATCGGTATTTATAATTCCACCATTGGGAGTGCCGGTCCACTGAGTGAAGTCGCCTGTCTCGAAAGTAATTTCGTAAAGTTTAGCCACTATGCACCTATAGAAGAGCCGTCGTTATTAGCTTTCCAACTATCAAAATACATCGTTCCACTTATCGTGTAGGATGTAGATGCTCCTGCAGTGACACCCAATCTCGGAGTAGAAACACGGAATGTATCGTTATCAACCGCAGTAGTCGTCTTCTTTTCTACACCACCCACCCAAATTGTAAGAAATCCGTCATTTGCTCCAGGTGCAGACGATGCCTTCCAATCCATCTCAATATATTGTGGTTGGTCAAGGATACTAAAAGTACCTGAATATAAAGAAGTGTTATCGTCTTTGAAACAGTATGTGAATAGATAATATACACTTGATGAGCAGTACAAAACCACTTGGTATATTGGTCTTGCATAACTTCCTGCCTGAGCAATCACAATATTTGTAGTATCAGAACAACTTATCGAGTTGGGGTCAAAGTAGAATCTTTGCCTAATACGGGTTTGTGGCTCGACATATCTTGCAAGAAATGCATGTCCAGCATAGTTTCCCAGTGTGGTTGTCCTGGGAGTAACAGCCATGCCATAACCACCAACTAGAGCGGCAGATGCAGAAACAGCAATCGTACCTCCGGAACACCTAACATAGTTTCCGAGGTTGCCTATATCGGGAATAAACTTCTGGTCTTCAAATGTGATATCAAATAATGTTGTCATACACCATCACTTGTCCTATCTCCATACTCGACATAAAGGTAGCCATCAGTGCTAACACCAAACCATAGCCAAGGCAAGTCTCCATATAGTCCCTCGACATGGTCTTTCATAGCATAAGGAGTAGTGTGGTCTGTAACATCGTTATAATTTATCGTGCGTGTTACTCCGCCTATCGTGAAAGAGTAAGACCCTCCTGCCACCCAGTTGCATGATAGACTAGTGACATTATTCATCGTAGGACTAATCCAATTTTTATGATCTGTTATGGCATCAAGGAAATTATTAGGAGCATCCCACATTCCTGATGAAGCCCATTCGAAGTCAGCGTATTTATTAATTCCTCTTAGCTTGAATCCAGTCAACCTAGCAAGATAACCCGATGCACTATTTTCGCATTCCTCAGAAGACTGTCCAAGCCATATCGGGACTGTATCCATGTCTCTAAGGTAATCCCATCTGATATTCCACGGAGCGTTATAGTTCATGGCAACCACAAAATCCACGTACCCATTATCGACCCATGCTTGCCCATCCTGTTTGTTAGTAGGAAGAGCTTTTCCATTTGCAAGGGAAAAGAACCCAAGTCTCATTCCAGTAGGCACACCAGCAGATATCGCCTGAACAAGTGATGTAATATCTGCGGCATCTTGTGAAACTACACCATCTGTACGGATATAGTCCAACATCATCCCTGCTAAGCCAGTGTTCTGTTCCATGAAGTCGATCATCGCATTGGCCATCTTCGTTCTGGATGACTCAACACTATACAAGATAATGCCACCAGGCGTTTTATAATCCGTAGTATCAGGAATTGGGTCTAGTAGAATGGCTGTCGTCCCGCACCAGTTGGAAGAGTACATAAAGACGAACCATGCCCATACCTTTATACCTACTGCGGCGGCCTGTTCACATAGATAAGTTAGTGGTTTATCTCCACCAATACTTACTGAAGTTTCATAGCATAGCGTGCTCTCTCCCAATACAGGTCGATTGCTTCCACTAGGAAGGTAACACAGTACAGCTATATCTGTCGCATATCCATCTAACTCGGATAGAAGATTGTCAATATAGGTCTGGCTGTTAGCTTGCATCCATAAATCACTTCCTTGAGCCATAGCCATCATACGCATATTCGTATTGTCACTAACGTATAGTGTTCCCATTATGTCAACAATCCTTTAGACATGCAATATCACTTCGAATCATCCTTTTAACTGACCTGGACCTGTGTCTTTTACAACAACAGATTCGACAACCGATATACCAAGGTCCGGCGGCTTAGTATCAATAATGCCTTCTACAGGAGCAAAGATAGCTTGAGATCCTATCTCTGCACCACAATCGGCACACACTAACTTAGCAACGTTGACCTCTTTAGTAACCCACGTTTGAAATCTGTGATTACACATTTTTGACCTCCGCGCCGGGATCGAACGGGGGAAACTGTTGACCGTTAGGGTCGATGTGCTTACAGAAGATGTTAGTGTCCAGTAACAAAGGATATCGTTTATCTTTAAGCTCATCCCAGTACTCCGTCCATCCGGCCTTACGAATATAGTCGCCTTCAATAACTCTTGTACACCACTCTAAGTCAGTTGTTCCGTTGACTGCGTTGACAGAAGCGGTTTCCGGATCGTATGCTATCCGACTTGGTTGTACAAATACTTCACGAGTGACCATTCGGTTCCCGTAAGGTATCTGGTATTCTTTAGCGTCATCCCACATTTTGCGAAGCACACCGCAGTGTATTAGTAATATGCCGGTAGGTACTCCATCAACGTAGACCTTATCGTGAAGCTTCCAATCGTAGAACGGTCCGTTTCCGCGACCGCGGTAGATTAAAGGCTCGCACGGATTGCTCTTTGTAAAGTACAGTCCACTCACAATCGGATGACTCTCGGCAGTGATATACTCACCGAACCTAATCATTGCATCTGGCGGAATTAGTACATCATCTTCGATTAGCAGTAACCACTCCATACCCAAACTTAGTGCTTGCTGCACAATTAAGTTCTGAGCATCTGCTACCGTATAGCCGAGTGTTGCGTATCCACCCATAAACTGAGTGAAGAAAACGGCCGACCAATTTGTGGGCATCAGTTGACCCCAACGACAAGCAGCCCATTCGTAACGAATGTTCCCTAGTGTCGGAGTAGCAACTATTACTCGATTCACGTAGCCCGGATCACCAGAGAACCTAATTACATTGTGATAGTCACTGTTGACTGGACTATTCTTGAACTTCTTACGGATGAAAGGCAGTTCAGGGTCGCTCATAGTGCCCTCTTTCGTAAGACTACTTCCATATTACCGAATGTCTCCCAGAACACGTTTTCGATCTTCCAGGGTTTGGGTTTATAAAATGAGTAGAGCTGTCCGCCAAAGGACTCCGGATCAAAGTACGTCCAGGTATTTTCATTCATCGCATGACAGTGTGTGGGATCCTGTAGTTGACCACCCGACCAACCATGAGGGCAGGAGATCAGAAACGGCCCACCAACTTTCATTATGCGCCATACCTCGTCCATAAATTCGACGAAAGGAAACCAAGTATGCCCATCTGGGCGAAAGGCCACCGTTGGTATGTGTTCAACAAGATGTGAAGACATAGCAACGAGGACACACTCGTCTGGCAACGGCCAGGGGTGAATATTGACATCATGTACAATATCCACCCCGGGCAGCGGCTGTACATCCATTCCGACGAAGTTTGGCTGTATGTGCTCTCCGCAGCCGATATCTAACCGGATACCAGAGGCATCCCTAACCAATTCTTCGATGGTCGCCATGGTAACTCCTTACGTGAAGTTGATAACGTAACTGAAGTTCACGTTCTGGTTACTGGCGCACGAACTTGAGGCGTAAGTATTGCCACAGAACAAGGTACCGCCGGATGAAGTGTTGAACAGCCCGATGTTGCTAATGTTCTGTGTTGTGGTGCAGAAGTTCCCACTGCTCACAAATGTGCCGGTGATGTTTAGTGCCTTCGACGTGTTGCTAGTAGCTGCGGTGAAAGTAGTACGTGCTTGAATCTCTCCTTGCAGTGACGTACCCGCGGCAGCAGGCTGTGTACCGGTGCCGAGAGCACAATGAGTCAAATACTTCGACCCACTAATAGATCCAAGCGCGCGAACCAAGTAGTCGTTATAACCGAGATCAACAACCTGATTCTCGAACCAACCTGAATCACCAACAACACCCTTTTCAGGGTCGTCGATTTGCACCCGAAAGAACCCGCGGACTTTAATTGCTTCCTTGGGTGCCTCCTTGGTACGAATCAGTTCGTCCAAATCAAAATGCTTTTCCATCATTCAATCTCCTTAAGTAGTTAGATGTCCCAACCATGCAGTCGGGCTTGTTCTTCTAATTTCGTGACTCTCTCGTCCATAGTCTTAGCACCGGGCAACCTCATGCCCCAAAACTCCTCCAATGCCGGAAGCGTAGTTGGCCACAGATTAATGTCCATTGCACGACCAGCTGTGCCAGGTAGTATGACCTTGTCACCCGAACATTGCCATACTCTCACTACACCAGGACACTGTTTAGTAGGATCTGGGTTCCACCCATAAGTGTTAGCTCTTTGTTGCATTTCTTCCCATGTCCAAGTAACGCGATCTCCACGCGGACATAGGTAGTAGGGATAACGTCCCCACCAGTAGTCTCCGCCAGGCCAGTGCGCAATCGTACCCAAGAACCAACCGCCTGTATAGATTGGAGCGCGCCATCTAGCACGTGTGAGTTGTATAAACTCATCAACCTCGTCGGCGTATGTTTCTTTGGGATACTCAGGTTTAGAGACTTCGATGTCTGGGAAGACGATCGTGGTTTCAGCGGGTACATGAGCGGACAACCAGTTGAAGTTTGCCACACCGTCCACCCAAGGATTGTAGACGAAGTATGGAGCGCGTAAAAAGAGTTCCGCTTGACTCCACTGATTATAGAAGTTGGTGTCCATGTGGTGGCCACCGTTCATATCGTTGATTCGGACCATTAGACCAACGACTCCCCCGTTGCGTAGTACGAGTTCGTCGATATCTAAGGCGCCTTCCCAAACATCACAAAGCATTAACATTACTGTCTCCTCAGCTGATCTTCAGCCAAAACCATTCTTCCACCTAACATATAGTTCGTAGCTTTATAAGTGCCTGTGTTGATTATCACGGCTGCAACAAAGTCCACCAATGGATACCAAATCCACTCACGCCAGGTAGGACCTGCATACACACTTAAGAAGCCGAGTGCACTCAAACCAACCACAACTAGTGTAACCGCAAACAAACATCCGACCATAAGGAGCTGCTTTTGCTCTTGCTCGAGAGCTCCATACCACTTATTGAATCCTGGAATATACCAAGCCAATAGCGATATCAGAACAGCTATTACGGGTAGCAAATTAAAAGTTAGTTTCGTCTCCATCCTTTTTACTCCTTAAACCTTTTGATACCCTGCAGTACTTACAGGTTTGGATCCAAATGTAAATGATGATCACGATCACTGTTGGCACTAAACTCAGACTGTTGAAGTCTACGACTAGTGCATTGTTATGTGTAATGAAGTATATGATCGACGAGCACCAGAGTAGGACAAACACAACAGAAAGCGCAATTACAAGTTTGCTAAACTCTTTATGCTTGTCATAGAGTACGGTGTACGTATACACCAACAAGCTGTATACCAACAGCGGATAGGCCATCAGTCTTACATACAATAGCAGTGCGCTGATTTCTTCTTGCATCATCCTGACCTCCCGATGTAGGCGGCTACGGCTCCCACAATAAGTGTGAGTGCAGCCTGTGCCATAGAAAATACAGATAACCTTTCTTTCAAAGTTGCTATAGTCACCTCCTGTTCGTTTACGAGCTTTTTTAGATCCTCGATATCACGTTCCATTTCGGCAAGACGCTCCTTCGCAGTCTTCCCTCCATTCATCATTGGTTGAGTCGGTATGTCGGACATGCTTACCTCAACTAAGATCTTTAATCATCCATGAGATGGTCAAAACTTCGACCGGCGTAAGTTCGACTCCGTCCATCGAAGTAAGGTCGATTTGATAAATCTTCACATCTATCTCGCTATTAACGAGATCTATGTACATCGAATCCCACTTCTCTTGCTCTTCCAGTGGTATGTCGTACTTACCGGTCTCTGAGTTGAGCGTCCAATTCTCACCAAGCAACTTTATCCTTGTCTCGTCAAAGATCTTAAGTTCGTCATCCACCACTTTAATGTTCTTTGCTAGAGCGTAAGCCACCTTAGCCGGCATCTTTTGACCAGCAAGTCGTTGTAAAGTAGATTGGGCATTAAGTAAATCTATAATCTTCATTTGCACTCTCCTCTTATTCTGGCCCAGATAGCTCGTAAATTATGTTTACATTAACACCATCTCCGTTAGCCATCGCAAACGGACTTGTTGGTGTCCAAAGACTTACATTGCTTCCTTCAGCCCAACTATTCCAATAACTTATAGTCGACGCATTGGCACCTATTTGAATGGCCCTATAATAGTTCGCTGTTGCAGCATCTCTAAAATGGGCAACTCCATAATAGTTGACCGTACCATTCCTACTCGTAAACGGCAAGCTAAATGTATGATTTCCAGTTCCGAAGGTTGTTGATGAACCAAATACTAAACGTATCCATACTTGACACAACCGTCCAAAGACGTGGTACCGTGCGTCAAGAGTCCCATTTCCAAGTGATGGCTGAGTGCCTCCATCAGATGACCAGGTAGGAGTATATGTTTTTCCTGCCATCCAATTAAGGACATAGGCATCATGACCTATATACTTTACCCACGTATTGTCAACTGCCCAAAGAATACCGTACGGAGAAAATGGCGTAGATGGGTCGGTAGTCTCATAGAACGTGATCGTCTTATCAATCGGAGCTTGAGTAGTACTGCCAATAGTAAGTCCTTTTTCTATCTGCGCATCACCAAAAATTTGTGTGTGCGTGGTGGAGAGCGCAATTGTCATTGTACTGTCTGCTCGCACACCAATCGCTACCGTTCCATGTGGACTGGTGGCTGACAGGAAAACAGCGGCATCTGTTCCGGCTGTAGCCGTGTCAACTTCCAAATTAGCTTTATACAACACGCCGCTCTCAAGTGCACCCTCCAACCAAATAACACGAAAGCCGCTCTCTACCCATTTAATACGGTGAGCATCGGTAAGACTAGAAGCTAACTGCAAGGAATAACCATCCTCGTCAAGCCAAACAACCCCGTCTCCAGCAGTTAATGTACCTGTAACACTCATTGTTCCGCTAATCAGCGCGGACCCGTCTGTTTTGAACTCCATAACGTTAGAAGTGTAATTTCGTATACGTAGACCATTCGTACTATCCATTACAATATTCGGCATACTGGAGGCGTAACGACCAATCCCCACTCCGTAAGTGTCAGTTCCGTATCCGTATAACCCATTTAGATTCCCGATCGCCCATACTTCTCCAAGATCGCTATATGTAGTACCTGTACGCACATTACCCAATATAGTCGGTCCGATGTGTGCGGCCGATCTTACCGACCTCATAGAATAAATATCGATAAATCCGTCTCCGGTGGTGCCAGTATTTAGTGCGGCATCGCCAGCATACCAATCGTTCGCTCCGGATCCGTCCAAATCACGAGTGCACGAATAATAGTATCCGTTTGGAGGGTCTGCTGTGGCTCCACTAGTAATCAATATGAATTCAACTTTCCCGTCGGCCTCCAGATAAACAATGTCGTTGTTTGCTAACTGGTTATGCTTGACATAAATGGTCGTACTTGCCGCCGCTAAATCCGTAGTTAGCGTTGTTGTCGGCGCAACAAGAATTCTGCCTCCAATCGTTGCAAGTGTATTTTGAGCTACTAAAGTCTCAACCCACAACTCTGCAGCGTATAGTTGCAAGTACTTCTTAGAAATCGAACCAATGTTGGTTCGATAACTTATATTGGGCATCAAACTTGTACCACCAATAATAAAACTATCATCTGTCATTAAGGTATCGGCGTTAGATCTGTATAAATCAACATCTTTAGCAGATCCCAAATAGAGCTTTTCCACCGTTAATTCACCACTAGAGTTAGTCGCCAGTATCGACGCAGTAGCACCAGGGTTGCTACTACTGGCTAATGTGATTGTTCGATCTGCAATAAGAGATCCACCACCAGATAATCCCAAACCAGATACCGAAACACTCTTATTCAGTTGATCGGCATACAAACCAGTAACAAGTTGACTTTGTGCATTTGCGTTCAGTGCAAATGGTGCAGCGGGTGAAGTGGGTGCAAACGTATGCTGCACCGAAATCGACCGAGCAGTGTTTATGTGAACATACTGCGTGTGATCGTCATCAGCCAAGCCAACTAGCAATCCGTGGTCTTTCACACCTCCAGTGGCACTTACAGCGCTGGTGGACTGTCCAATCCAACTCATGACACGAGGTTTTATCTCACGAAGAATGGTGTCAATGTCACTCATGGTTTATCTTGCTCCGGTATTACACCTACGTTCCAGGGTGACGGTTCAGTTCTGGGATATAGGGTACCTACCTTATCCAAAAAGCTATAAGAATACTCATCAATAAAAACCATGTACGGATCTGCAATACGAGTCGAGTCGATGGTTGATGGAATAACATCGTGCATTCCAACCCATTTTCCAACAGGTGCCCAAAATGGGGGCCATACCGAGCCGGTAATATCACGTACACGACCACTAGAAGTCATAAGCAGTTGTGGATTGGTCGGTCGTGCTGGCTCTTCGTATACACGTAGTACTTTATTAACCGTGACCTCAGCAAGCATACGTCGTGAGTTTGAAGTACCTGCTTTTAACAGCACCAACGCTTCAGCAAGTCCAGTTGTTGTTCCTGGTCGATACGGACACGAGTAAACACCACTCGCAACGTCAAGCTTTACACCACCGGTAAGGAATTGACCACACTGAGTTGCCAAAGTACTTAGTTGCTGCGAAGTTTCGATAGATCCCTCAACTTCGAAGTTCATGTCTGCATCCGGACTTCGCGCATTCCATGATGATCCGTTACCATACCTAAAAACACCACGTGTATAACCGAGTTCTTCGTTAACGTCAATCCAATAATAATTCGACGAGTCGGCAGCGCCAGATCTTGTTAAAACGAGCCAGTATGTTGTAGCAGGTGCATGCCAAACACGTGTGTTAAGATCAACCATCATCCAGTTGTAGTCTGTTGGCACCGAAGTTCCAGCTGCTAAGGCATAGGCTAATTCCGTTCCTGGAGCACCTGCAACATCGCTATAAAGAGAAATACGTACGTTATCTGCAGGTGACCCTTCCTTACGCAGTTTGATCAGGACTTTATCTGCATACCAGCCAACCGCGACTCCTAATTGATAACTCTGTGCACAGAACATATGACCAGAGTCGTTTCCAAGCTGATGAACCCCTTCACCGGATTCTGTATACGCTTCGTATCCAGAATTGTTTAAGTAGTACTTCCAATCTAGAGTACTCCACCATCCCTTACATAGTAGTGTGGCGCTAAGAGATCCTTGCTGCCCCGACATGTACCAAGTTGTCAACGGGTACTTCTTCTCTTCTAAAAGCAGGCCACGTTTTACTTCGGCCAGATTTGTAGAAACATCAGATAAAGTAGCGATTAGCTCCTTGGTGCCATATGTTGCAATGGAGACGTCATTCTGTTGCCAGTCGGTTATTACTTGCTGACCCACAACGGCCTGACCAGGCGTCATACTTGAGTACTCAACGGCAACCTTGTTAGCCATAGAATCAAGAGTCACTGCGATCTCGAGTGCATCGGTTCTAATTTGGACTTCATTAATATAGCCCCAAAACAGATTTTGTGCAAAGCTATCAAACATTCGGATCGGACAGCGAAGCCACTCGATAAGATCGTAAAGTGATTCACGAGTACCATACGCAGTTATAGACGCTTCTACAGGACCGCCAAGAGAAGCAACACGGTAGCTATTGGGTTGTAACACGACCTCACCCGTAGTGGGTCTGTATGATGTACCAGCGCGGTTAGAAATCTCAATGAAAACGTCACTCATATCTGTTTTCTCCGCGGACGATACCAAGCCTGAACAGTCATGGTTCTTCCAGGTACAGCATAGGTATTGCCGTTCCAGAAAAAGATGATACGATGTACGCCTGTTGATTCTGGTACAGGAGTAACTTCTAGCCAAGGACCGTATCCGACAAAGTTATAAAGATTCCCGGCAGTTGTCCATCCATCGGAATAGAGTCGCTCACCAATACCATCGTCAACAAGATATGCCTGATACCCCAAA
>Ga0316617_100000124_pt1 | contig 16421 bp, 11 predicted proteins | sample OWC_Aug_M1_C1_D2_FD_207801 | JGI IMG/M metagenome (GOLD analysis project Ga0316617, IMG submission 207801) | Wetland soil microbial communities from Old Woman Creek delta, Ohio, United States - OWC_Aug_M1_C1_D2_B | ecosystem: Environmental > Terrestrial > Soil > Wetlands | place: USA: Ohio... | reverse complement strand
CTTTCAATCGAATGGTCGATGCAAGAATACCTTGAGTAAAAAGATTTGATCCGGGGGGAACATTTTGGAGAAGCATTGCCCCGGATATGCCATCGAGGACATCAAAGCTGATACTTCCATCTAGATACGTCGCGTTGAACACGTCCCAATGATGGAAGTTCGCAGGAGTAATCCTGATAGTGGTGATATGAGCAGATAAGATAAGTTGTTTCTCTGTGCCTATGGTATAGGTCACTGCTGATCCTGCTTGTGAAGAGGACAACAGATTACTATAGACATCAGGCATGTTATCCCACGGTGATGGGTACGTGATCCGAAGATCTTCCCACCCAACAAACACCTGGTTGTTCCCCACAGCGATATTCGCCCAGTCTGCGAGAGCTGAGGCGCTCGTCGATACTTGAATATCACCTCCGATTAATTCACCGGTGGAAGAAAGAATCTTCCCCCATATTAATCCTGATCCGCTGGTTCCTTTGCTATTGAATGAGACAAAGAAGGATGATGAAAAATATGGAACGATATCAGTACGAACATATTCCCCGGATTTGATTTGAAAGGTGTTGACAACGACATTCCCAGAGGAATCAAAAATTTTCCCCCAGAGGTTCCCCCACCAATCATTTGAGCTGATATCATCATTATTCCAGGTGACGAGAAATCGCTGGGTCTGCTGATTGAACTCTACACAGGGGAAATTATAATCCATAGCATCACTCCCTGTTGCAATCGTAATAGTGCTACCTATCTGAGTGAGGGTTTCATCAAAAAGTCCTGCTTTGATACTAAACGGACCATTATCAGGGGTGATTCCTTCCTCCCACACCATCATATACTGTTCATGAATCGGATCGAAAGCAACCCATGGTTCACATTGATTATTGGTTGCTGTCGCAATCCCTTTTTCACTTCCAACAGGATTTCCATTTGTATCATAGAGACGACCATAGATATTATAATTTGTTCCACCGTTTCGAGCATCCTCCCAGACGACGCAGAAGTGATTGTTCACTGAATCAAACTGAACATTTGCATCTGCCTGACAATTGGATGCAGTGCAGACATCAATCACCGAACCAAGCTGTAACAAATCACCATTTCGCGTCACAGTCCTTGCTTTAATATCCATCGTCGTGACACTTGGATCTGCGACGGTGTCATAATGCTCCCATGCGACAAAATATTTCCCCCCACCATAATCAATCGATGGATTCTCATTTCTATAATAAAAACTACCATCATTAAAAACCTGCTCATCATCAACAATTTTATTCCCATAGATGTCATACATGGATGCTCTAATTTCTTGTTTATAACCAAAAGCGTAGGGAGGGTAATAAGGCTGGCCTTCCTCCCATGCAATCAGAAACTCATTGTTCCCATAACTGACGTCTGCATCCCACGTCCCTTCATTGTTCGCATGGAGAGTCGTTTTTTCATCATCAGCCCAAAAAGAAGTCCAACTAAATACACCAGGATAACTACTTTGACTCGAAGCGGAAGGATTCCCATAAAAGAGATACATCGTACTTGTCCCCATAGGTACGCTTGGTATTTTTACCCAGACGTGAGCTGTGGTGCTGTTATACCGCTCAATCCAATAGTTCAACCAGGTTGTTGGATTGTTTTCGTGTTTAAAACGGATATCCTGATATTGCGACTGCATCCCTGATTCATGAGCAACGACAAAATAAACAATAGTATTGGTGAGTGTCTGACCAGCAGTATTGGTTATCGTAATCGGCTTCATTTTCGTCCATGCAGGATCTGTCCACGAGGGGTACGTATTCACCATAGAAACCTGCCCAGCTGAGACAAGATAATTATCAGATTGACCTGCGCCCGGTGGGTTTGTGTCAATCTTTGTGGTATTATCAAAAAGGTCTTCCCAGGTCATTATTGATAGAGTCCCATCTTCAAAATCGTTTGAGGGTGAAGTATATACACTGTCCTTTTTGGCATCAATGAGTATCTGGCTGGTAGAGGTGGTGATCAATAGTAAAAAAAGAAGGCTTGTTGTTGATTTTATTAATAAATTATGTATCTTCCTCATAAGGGTCCCCCGAACTGTATTTGTTTATACTTAAGTAATATATAAACGTATTTAAGAAAAAGAATTTTTTAGGGAGATAAATCGTCGCTTCTTTTTTTACAATACAAAAGGTCATCAATAATCAAGTAACTTATTTAAAACGAGGTTTTTTCTTTTTTTGATGAATTTGTTATGGTTTTATTTCCAATTTTTTTTTCCATTTTTAACATTAAAGAAATATCATCTAAAATTTTTTTTATATGAAGGTTTAAATACTACTTCCCCCTGTATTATTCTTATATTTATATCGGACGAGGTAGTTGTTAATGATGAAAAAACTATTAGGTATTTTTGTAAGTATGCTAATGATTAGCGGTGCATTAGTGAGTGCGACAAACTTGCTACAAGAAACAAAAAAATCAACAATCGAACCTGGTGTAGTAACCGTCACGATCCCCGTGGGATCCTATGAATTTGTAAAAGAAAAACAAGGTCTTGGCATCTCCATAGAAAATTTCGGTCGGTTGCTCATCCCAGGAAAACCAAACCTACCTTCGAAAATTTTTTCAATTGCGATTCCACCAGGGGCGGTAGTCGACAAAATCTCATTTGAAGGTAATAAAATTCTGATACCCGGGACTTATAAAATCTCCCCAAATCCTCTTGCAAAGGTGATTGGTCTTGAGGATCCAACAATGAGTGCTCGTGATCAACAACAATACGATGAGAATTTCAAATCAGTGTATAACCAGGATGAACCATACCCGCAATCAATCGGGGAGCTTGTAGGCACTGGTGGATATCGTAAATACAATCTCGTTGATGTACGAATCACCCCGATTATTTATTATCCACTTTCTGGGAAATTATTCTATTATTCAGATATCACGGTGAATATCTATTATTCGATACCAAATGGATTCACCTCAGCAGATATTATTGGAGATAACATTCCAAAGGCAGAACAGAAAGCAGAAGAAATCATTCTGAACTACAATCAAGCGAAGAACTGGTATCCAGAAACACCGGTAAACAGAGAGCAATACGATTATGTTATCATCACCACCGACGCCCTCACTTCATCCGTGACAGCACTTGCAGATTGGGAAAGTGCGAAAGGACGTAACGTGAATGTGGTCACCACTGAATGGATTGCGAGCTATTACGAAGGATGGGATCTCTCAGCGAAAATGAGAACCTTCCTGCTAGAAAAATACCCTTCGGACAGCTGGGGTATTCTTGATGTCTGTCTCATTGGTGATGTAGATGATGTTCCCATGCGAACCACCTGGCAAGACCCTGAAACCGATTATTACTATGCAGAGTTGTCGTTACCTGATTCTCAATCCTGGGATCCTGATGGAGATCATCAGTATGGAGAAAGCTCTGATCCTATTGATTTTGCAACAGAGGTCAACACAGGGCGTATCCCCTGGAGTGACCCTGATACGGTCCAAAGCATCTGTGAAAAAACCGTCGCCTATGAACAGAACCAGGATGATGCTTTTAAGAAAAACATCCTCCTCATTGGAACGTTTTTCTGGCCGGATACAGACAATGCAGTATTGATGGAAGCAAAAGTTGATCAGGAATGGATGACAGACTGGACGATGACCCGGATGTATGAGGATGCACAATCCCCGTATCCTTGTGACTATGATGCTACTTTAAACAATGTCGAATCAGTCTGGTCCACGGGGAGTTATGCGTTTGTTGACTGGGCAGGACATGGCTCACCTGATGCAGCCTATGAGTATTATCCCTCGCAACCTTTCGTTGATGAAGGCACGTGTCTTTTATTGAACGATGAGTTCCCATCTATTGTTTTTGCAGATTCCTGCAGTAACTCCGATACGGATTACCTTAACATTGGTCAAGCGATGCTGAAACAGGGAGCGATCGGATTCCTTGGGTCGAATAAGGTCGCCTATGGAATGCCTGGTTGGAACAACCCGATGGATGGCTCAAGTCAGTCGCTTGATTATTTCTTCACCACCTGTTGCACCTCAGGAAATTACACCCAAGGTCAAGCGCTTCAATGGTCGTTACGAGAAATGTATGTCAATGACTTATGGACAGCCGGAACCTATATGGAGACCTTTGAATGGGGATCTATCTTTGGGAACCCTGATTTGAGCATGGGACCGGTTACCACTAGCGATCCACCAGCAAAACCATCCACACCCTATGGACCAACTCATGGGACGATCAACAAACAATACACATTTACCAGCATGAGTACTGATCCGAACAACGACCAGGTCTATTATCTGTTCGACTGGGATGATGGGAGCAACAGTGGCTGGCTTGGACCGTATTCATCAGGCCTCACCGTTGCGGGATCTCATGCTTGGTCCGCTATTGGTAATTACACGGTGAAAGTAAAAGCAAAAGACATCAACGGAGCAACGAGCGACTGGTCAGATCCTTTGACTATCACCATTGTCCTAAATGATGCCCCGGACACTCCGACAATCACAGGTCCTGCGTCTGGTGCACCAGGAAAAGCATATCTTTTTAAGATGTCCACAACAGATGCAAACGAAGATGATGTGTTCTACTACATAGACTGGGGAGACGGCACCACAAGCGACTGGCTTGGCCCGTACAATTCAGGGGCTGATGCTACCATAACCCATAGCTGGAGTGAGCAAGGAACGTTTACCGTTAAAATCAAGGCAAAAGACACAGTCGGTGATGAAAGCGACTGGGGAACACTGGACATAACGATGCCTAAAGAGTATCGGTTCTCGATCCAAGCTCTGCTAAGCCACCTCTTTGGGATGTTCCCTCATTTGTTCCCAGTTCTACGACATCTCATGGGGTATTGATCCCCACTTTTTCTCTTTCTTTTTTTTGCTCATACCACGAAGAGGTATCTGTAAAAGGTGAATCACCATGGGGAAAAAAAAATGTTTACGAATCTTTGGATTCCTAATAATTCTCCTAACAATCATCCTTGGTGGTTGCACACAGAACAATCAAAATGACTCGTATTATACGAACCAGGTTTATCAATTTAAGATCATCCCCCCAATAGGATGGATAACCAATGAAAACACAGTTGATCCCGTGAAATTTTTCTGTCCTGATCAAAACGATTACCAAATCAATCTTGCAGTAAACAAACCAATCACATCAAATGAAACACTAAGTACTGTCGTCGATCAGTTGATCGAGCGGTATTCAACCAATTTTTTTGAAAATTTCACCCTGATTTCTCGTAATCATACGACAATCAATGGTTTGGATGCGTACGAACTTGTCTTTTCCGAAGGTCGGGAACCAAATATGTTGCAACATAAACAGGTCCTTTTTGGAAAAAACAACATAATATTTACAGTGATTTATACTTCATTGGTCAGAACCTACGGGACATATATCTCGGTTGTCGATGATAGTATTAACTCATTTGAAATAATCTAACATTCTTCTGATATGAGGCGCTGATTCTTGTTTTTTTGTCTTTCGTTATATTCTTATAGGAGAAATTGTTATGAGAATAAATTTTGGAGGTTTTCATCATGAAAAAAGTAATACTCGCCATTGGAGCCACCTTACTTCTTTGCACAATTGCTCTGAGTGGTTGTAATGAACAAAATAAGCCAGTGATATCTAATTTTGAAGCAAGACCAAATGAAATTGAACTCGGACAAATCGCTTATCTTCAATGGACAGTTTCTGATGCTACTTCAGTCACCATCAACAATGGAATCGGAATTGTCCCATTGTCTGGAAACAGAAGCATTATCCCAACAATAACAACAACCTATACACTTACCGCTATAGGATCATCAACTATGACTGCTACAACAACTGTTACTGTTATTGAACCAACTGAAAAACCGAATATTACCATGGCTCAAACCGAATTTTTCATAGAAATCATTGGGGCAAAAAATAATCGTATCTTACAGTCTGAAGTGCAAATTATCGCAATCAATACCAATAGTACAATTGATGAAACAACTGCTCTTGGACCAAATATAAATGATGGTGATGGCAATCAAATCTATATTGGCGTTGGTGATGCTATCACATTTGAGAACCTCTCCGTCTTCCCTATCGGAGAACTCTGGGAGATTCAGTTATCATATAACGGTGAGATCATTGGTGAATGTTCCTTTAAGAATCCAAAGGGCCCTTACGACAAACCGAATGTTCAAATGATACAATCCAATACATCCGTCGCAATTTTACGAATCATCAATGGACCACTAGAACAAGGTATGTGCTCTATCACTGCTGAAAATATGACAAGCAACGCTATTCAAACTACATTACTTGGAGCAGCTATCAGTGATAATGATGGTGATCCGACGACACTTGGAATCTCTGATCAAATCATCTTCAGCTCGCTTTCACAATTCAAAGCGGGAGATGGATGGCTCATTCGTCTCGTTTACAATGGAGAAACAATTGGCCAATGTTCATTTACCAATCCCGGTGGTATCATCATAATTCCCTGAGTAGTACATTTCCACATCAATTTCATCGTTCAAATGAAAAGTACCTAGAGAGTACAGGTGAAAATATTTTCTGTAAAAACTCTAGTGAATATAAGATTATGATATACTTCTTCAGCAAATGATAACAACGATAGATTACTTTGAAAACATATTGAACGTATGACTATGTCTAGCAAAAACAAAAAAAATGAAAATGATGAAAAAAATAGTTGAAGAAGAAACAGAAATTACACGCAAAATATAAAAAAATAATTAGCGTTCTCTACCTTATTTCTTCTTCTTTTTGACGGTTTTTTTCTTTGCTTTTTTTGCCGGCATTGCCATCTCTCCTCCTTTTTCCATTTTAAGAATTCATATCACGTAGATGATTAAAAAGGTTTTGTTGTTTTTAGAAAAAAATCTATCATAGTGATTTACTCAAAAAAATTTTTTCTAAATATCGATCCGTACGGGCAGTATCACCACCGGCAAACCTTTCCATTGCAACCGACGCTGAACGGAAAACGCAGTCTCATTATGAAGAATCTTATGGAAAATTGTCTCATGTCTGAACACGAGTTTGGCTGTAAAAAACATGACTTTTGGAAACTCTTCTGCTATTGATTCACAAAGATGGCTTGCGGTCTCAACCACATCAGTCCCGACATCCATCCGATAATCCGCTGAAAATCCAAGACGTTGAGCCAACTGGACATACTTCAACAAAGAACTTTGAACGGATGTCTTGAGCGCTTCAACTTCCTCAGCACCCTTAAAGGATCCCGAATCAATCTCCGCGATGGAAACGAAGATGATATTTTTATACAAACCAGGAAAACTCCGGATTAATGATAAAAACGTGTTGACACCATATCCACTATACCCCGTAACAAGGATGACCGCAGTCATGTGTTTTGGATTCACGGATTTTGTGTTGAGATGACCAACGAGATGAATACTTGATAACAATAATACCTCGTCGAATTTCTTCATCGCCTTCTTGATTTTATAATAATGACTACGGATGAGATAACAAATGAGAATCACTGCTAGCGTAATTATTAAAGTAAGCCAGCCGCCCTCCCCAATCTTTTCATAAATGGTGACAATCAAGATTGTAAAACATAGAGTAAATCCTATAACAAATATGAGGAGATATCGAATCCAATGCTCTTTCTTCTTTCTGTTTTTAATCGTAAATCTCGCCATCCCTACCTGTGATAATGAGAATGTCAAAAACACATTTATCGCATACATGATGACTAGAAAATAAATGGAACCATTCGTTCCAATCATTAGAAATAATGCCGCAAGTCCCATGACAAGAACACCATTTCGCATCGTGAGTCGTTCTGATAATGCCGCAAATTTCTTTGGAAACCAGGAGTCTACGGCCATATTCGCCATGACACGAGGTCCATCTATAAATCCCGTTTGTGCAGCTACAAACAATAATAGTCCTTCAGAGAAAATTATCACTGCTGCTATAAAAATTCCACCAGGCCATCCACCGAAAAGATTATTCGCCAAAACAGCGTTTAATGTTTGACCTTGAACAGGTTGAATATCGAGGAGATAATAACAGAAAAATAGTGCGCCAGCAACCAATGAGAGTGACACTGCCATATACATCATGGTGCGTTTACCGGTCTTCACTTTTGGTTCACGCATTACAGGTAAACCATTGGAGACCGCTTCAATCCCAGTATAAGTTCCTCCACCTAATGAAAATGCTCGTAGAAAAATCGCAAGGATCCCAAGCAATCCTATCGTCTGTAAATCTCCGCTTAGTCCGGTTGAAAATTGATTTACATGTGAACCAATGGCGGATGCCTGGCTGATTATACCATATCCCAGTAGTAAAACATGGGTAATGATAAAGAGCAAAAAGATTGGAGCAAGTATTGTAACTGATTCTTTGATTCCTCTGAGGTTTAATAGTATCAAAATAAAAATCAAAGAAATTTTAAAAATCAGACTATATTGATGATATTCTAATGGTAAAAAACTAAAAATCGCGTCTCCACAGGCAGCAATCGAGACGGTGATTGTTAAGATATAATCGATAAGCAAGGCAGATCCAGATACAACACCAGCGCTTTTCCCAAGAGTATGAGTAGCTACAATGTATCCCCCACCACCATGCGGGAATTTCTCAATAATTTTTGAATATGTATAAGAGATTATAAAAACAGTCACTGCTGTAGCAATCGCTAGAAAAACAGCAAGATAAGTATGACCTCCATCGATTATTACCTTGAATGCTTCTTCAGGACCATAGGATGATGACGATAGACCATCAGCTCCAAGCCCAATCCACGAGAGGAGTGCTATTAAAGATAGTTTATGAAAAATGGAAGGATCATTAATATTGCGAGGTCGGCCTATTATCTTTGTCGAAATTCTCCGAAATACGCTTTGCTGAGGAACATCGTCTTGCATGATTTCTCATCTTATGCATGTTACTATATGGAGGAAATACCTCCATTTTTACATGGATTTCCCACGTGAGTAAATTACTATGGATTTACTATCCGCTATTAATAATTATTTACATAAATTAGTTAAGGAGAAAAAAATCATTCACCTCTTTTTCTTGCTCTGATAAGATTAAGATAAAAAAGGAAAAAAAAGAGTATTGATTTATTCTAATTGTTTTGAATGCTGTGTCATTTTTGCTGTCACTGCTACCAAGATAGCCCATAAGATAACCACAACAAGTGTCATCATCCCACCAACAGTGATAATTTCCTGAACCATGATGGTTAACGCAGCCGGGTTTTCCATTGCAGTTAAAAATGGGGGATAGAGCACAATTTCACCTGCTAAGATGTGGTCGACAACAAGCATTGCTACCCCACCCCAAAGCATGATATTCAACCAGCTAATCTTAAGAGCTGCAGGAACCTTTTTTCTAAAAACCGTTGTCATAATACCGGTTATCATTGGGGTTACGAAACATGCCATTTTTTTACCTCCTTTTTTTTAAATTCCAATTACTAGTTAAATTCTATTACTATACACTACTCAGAAACAATCAATGATATATAATCATTATGGTAACAAAAATAAAAAAATCGTGCTACCATCATCTAATTATTTTAAAGAAAATATAAAACAAAAAATGTATTTCATTAAAATTACAAGTGAATCATAATCGGTTACATAGTGTTTAAAATAATAGTGTTATCATCATGAATTGGAAGTGTTGAGATGTCCGTTGAACGTGTAGGCGTTTCATTTGAACCAAAACTTTTGAGCAAATTTGATACATTAATTAAGAAAAAAGGATACTCGAATCGTTCGGAAGCAATCAGAGATCTTATACGAAAAGAAATCCTTGATTCTGAAATAAAAGAGGAAGAAGGAGAAGTAATCGGTACACTTACCATTATTTACGATCATGAAATCGGGAATATCACAAATGCGTTATTACACCTGCAACATCACCATCACGAAGAGATCACATTCACCACCCACATCCACATCGATGAGCAAACCTGCCTTGAAATCGTCGTTATACGGGGCCTTTTAAGCCGTGTGAAGAATTTTTCAGAACACATTACAGCAATAAAAGGAGTAAAACATGGACAACTCGCAATAATAAAAACACACCCCTAAGAATATACTTCTAAAGAAGATTTATTGAATTTACTGTTAATTTTCAATTGTCTTTTCCTTTGAAGATAGATTTGCTAAATACGATTGCCCATAACAGATACCACCATCACCCGAAGGCAGATTTTTATTGACCAATACACCATGTTGAAGTAAAAATTCTGAAATCATCCGGTTATACGCGACACCACCAGAGAATACGATAGGAACATTATTCTTTCGTGCAGTTTTTTCAGCTATCATATACAATCCTTCTGCAAGATACATCTGAGCAGTAGCAGCCAAACTTCCCTTTTTTGCATTCGAAGAATACAAAAAATCAAACAAGGGGGTTGTCATAAGGATCGTAACTCCATCTTTTTTTGAAAAAATTGGTTCAAATTTCAAATAACTCGTTGCTTTACTTTCTAAAATCATCGCAGGTCTTCCATCATAGGTTCTCATATCGCAAAATCCCAATAATGCTGATGTAGCATCAAGAATTCGTCCTGTACTAGTCGTATATTGTATATTAGACTTATTTTGTAATAATTTAAAATAGAGTCGAGTTTTTTTGTCATTAAACAACTGTAATTTTATTAGTTCTTCTTCAGTAAGAATTTTAGCAAGAATACCGAAGAGCATTTTCTTCGGATATATTGTTGCAGAATCCCCACCGATTTGAGGTTGCTCCTCCAAATGACCAATGCGAGTGAATCTATTTCCATTATATACAGAAAATACTTCTCCACCCCATAATTTCCCATCATCACCATATCCAAGTCCATCCATCGCGATACCTATGTATGAAGTAAGATTATGTTCTGCAGCAACGCTTGCAACATGCGCCATATGATGCTGGATTTGTACCAATTTCGTATGATATTTTTTAGCTAATTCATGCGCAAATATCGTCGAATTATATCCTGGATGTAGATCACAAGCGATAATCTTTGGTATCGAACGTGTAAGATGAATAAATTTCAATGTTGTTTCCTTCAGATAATTATATGTCTCATAATGCGATGTATCACCTATATATTGCGAGAGATAACACTTATTTTTCTTTACAGTACAGATAACATTGTTCATCTCGGCACCAACTGCAATGGTATCTTTGCATTCGATAGGGAGCTGAAGAGGTAAAGGTGTAAAACCTCTTGAACGTCTTAGGAGAAATGGCGTATTATCGATAACTTTTAAAACTGAGTCATCGCAACGATTAATAATTTTTCGTTCGTGAGTTAAGAAGTATCTTCCAATATCTTCTGTCGTTGAGATAGGTTCTCCGGGTAAGTTACTAGAGGTCATTACAAGCGGCTCTTTTAAAAAGTCAAATAAGAGGTAATGTAATGCCGTATACGGTAGCATCACACCGATGGTATCTAATTCTGATGCGATGAAAAAAGACTCTGGATTTTTTTTTCTTAGGACAACAATTGGACGTTGAGGACTTTCTAATAATACCTTTTCTTTTTGTGAAATAATAGTGATTTTTTTTGCCATTTTTATATCTTTTACCATTATGGCATATGGTTTATGTGGGCGATGAAACAATCTTCTAATTTTAATAACGTTCTTATCATCACATAATGATGTTGTATGGAACCCTCCAACTCCCTTTATGGATATAATTTCTCCTGATTTTAGCAGATCAACTGTTTGTTGTATTGTTTCAATGTCAGATGATCCACTGATATCCTTTGTATCTCTTAGAAGATGTAATTTTGGGCCACAGTTTTTACAAGCGATAGTCTGTGCATGATATCTCCTATCATAAGGATTGATATATTCTTTTGTGCATTCTGGACACATTTTGAATTCTTGCATTGATGTGAAGGGGCGGTCATAGGGGTAGTCTTTAATCATTGTAAAACGTGGTCCACAATTAGTACATGTAATAAAATAATAATTGTGTCTCCTGTTTTTTTTATCTCTGAGTTCTTTTATACAATCGTCGCAGAGAAAGATATCAGCGGGAAGTGTTGTTTCTCCTTTTGAGGTAGTACTTTTTAATATTGAAAAATCTGAGTAAATTTTTTTTGACGTATGTTTTATTACAGAATATTTTGAAATTTTTGCTAATGGTGGTAGATCGGTAAGTTTTTTGATGAAGTCTTTGTCATTGATAATGATTTCAACTCCATTACCTACATTTTTTACCGATCCACAAAGTTTATTCTGTTTTGCTTTGCGAAAGATATATGGGCGAAATCCAACTCCTTGAACAATGCCTTGGATAAATATTCTATACATCATTTGCAATCTTCATAATAATATTATATATAAAAGGATATTTCACAAAGATTGAACCTATATGTATTTATCAGAGTCTACAATAATTTTTTTCATGAAAAGATACATTGAAAGTTGATGTTACCTCTTATTTAATAGTCGGATTTGATTTTTTTTGGAACACAATTTCAATTCTTTTTTTAAGATCGGTAATATCGAAGGGTTTTTCGATGTAGTCATCACCTAAAAAGCTTCCTGCATTTATTGCAGTTCTATCGGTTCTGGCAGTCAGGAAAATAATTGGGATACTATGGTATGATGGGTCTTTTTTTATTCGATCAAAAACCTCCCATCCCGTCATATGAGGCATCATGATATCTAGGAGTATTATATCAGGTATGACATTTTCTTGTAATAATTCCAGACATTTGATGCCGTTTTCAGCTCCAAGAATTCGATATTCTCGAGTTGCATCCTCCAAACCTATCTTTATCGAATTGATGACGTCAGGGTTGTCATCCACCACCAATATGGTTTTCATATGTATCCTTCAAAATATGTTATAATCTTTCTCTTCATTAGTGTTTGTATTATTATATTTTAATCTCATTTGTTTTGGGGGGTTTTCAAAGTAAAGTAAAACGTTGATCCTTTTCCTTTTCCTTGACTTTCCACCCAGATTTTTCCACCATGCTTCTCGATAATTCGTTTACAGATAGACAAACCAAGACCTGTCGATTGTAAATCATGTCTTGAGGAATCAGCTTTGTAAAATTCATCGAAAACATGGTTTATTTGGTTTGATTCTAGCCCAATACCCGTATCCTTTACAGAGACGATAATGAAATCATCTTTTTTCTGAGCATCAAGAGTGATTTGTATATTACCTGGTTGTGAATACTTCACAGCATTGGAGATGAGGTTATCAAATAATTCTTTCAATTGTAATTGATCAACTTGAACAATAATGTCCTGAGGAATGTTATTATGTAAATTTACATTCTTCCCTTCGAAGAACATTTTTTCCATATCAAGAATATGATTCACATGCTCGGAAAGAAAAATATCATCAAGACTGAAATGGTAATTTTGAGAATTTAACTGAGCGAATGAGAGGGTCTTAATTACGAGATTCTTCATATATTCGATATTATTTGAAATTACGCTGAGTAATTCTTTTAATTTTGGGTCCTGTTCTTTTTCTTTTACAATTGGTATTAGAATATTTAATGGAGTTAGAGGTGTCTTTAAGTCATGACCAAGTTGGTTAATAAATTCGTCTTTTTGCCTAAGGAGTTTTTCTACATCTGCAGTTCGTTCTTTGACTTTTTTTTCAAGGTCTCTATTCAAGATAGTGAGGTTTTCACGTGCTGAAATTAATTCTTGATTAATGTTTTGTAGTTCCTGGTTTTTATCGCGGATTTGTGTTTCTGCCAAAGATAATGCACTAATTGTATTTTGTAAATCCTCCATGATGTTAAGAGTGGCAAGTTCGCTTTTTTGTAATTTATCAAGTTTTATTTCTAGTTCATGTTCTATTTTTTTCCTATCAGAGATATCTTGTATTACGACAATCTCCCCTATATATTCGCCTTTTTCATTCTGTAAAGGGGATTTTCTCAAACTCACTTGAAGACTGGATTTATCTTTTCGAGATATGTAAATTTCATACGATCGATTTACATTTGTGACAGGATCTGAAAATTTTCCTTTTAAATCAGAATTGACATCATGAATAAAAAAGAAAAAATCCTTTCCCATCATCTCTTCAGGTGGATATCCAAGCATATGTGCCATGTAAGAATTGACATAGGTAGTTTTTGAATTTCTATCAAGGACCCAGATTCCTTCATTTATATTTTCAACAAGATGATGATATTTTTGTTCAGAATCATGTAAAGCTGCTTCAATTGTTTTTATTTTATTTTCTAAGGAAAAATGCATCTCTAAACCTTTTTTCTCTTTGACAATCGAGGAGATTCCAAAAATTAATGCTAAAAAAATAAACGCCATAAAAAAACTAAACATCGTTAGCATCGTGGTGGTGCTATTCTCTATTTGTGTAACATACGAAATAAGGGACATGCCACCGATTGTAAAAGAACATATTGAGAGTAAAAACAACAATCCTGAAAAAGACCGTTCTTTTATTATCATAATTAGACAAAACAGGATAGTGATTAATGTTCCAATTTGAAGTGATGTATAATAAATGACATCTGGGATGAAGTTTGTAATGACTGAAATAAACGAGAATATATAAAAGACTAAAAACAAAATAAAAGCTAATGAAAAATCTTTTTTTCGATAGAGTATCCTATCAATCAAGATAAAGAAAAAACTCTCGATTATTGGTATTGTTCCCCAATGATAAAGATAATAAAGAATAGTATTTTCAGGTTGCATTGGTGGCGGAAATTTCATTCCAAGATATACAAATGTAATAACACTTGGAAATAAACCTAAAGCGAACATAATTTTTCTTAAATCGTGGTCCTTCCTATACAGACGGAGAAATGATACAATCAAACCAAAGGAGAACATGCCAAGAATATACCAAAACAATACAGCGATATCCATTCTACCTCTTCTCTCCAGATTTCATTTTTAATTCGTTAAGCTGTTTTTTCAATTCAATCATTTTAATTTCTCTATCGAGGGTTATTGTTTTGAATCTTTCCATTTCTTCGATTTTTTTCGGTAATGAAGTTCCAGCTGAATCTTTCATTGACCATAATTTTTAAATCGAGGTTAACATAATGTTTATATTTTTTCCCAGAGCAGATACTTCATCATCTCCAGTAATAACAATATGTTTCGAGAGATCCTGATAATCTTGGATTTCACCTAGCGATTTGCTAAAGACGGCAAGGCGGGATGTAACGAATTTATCTAAGATAAAAATTGTTGTTATTACAAGGAAGAAAGTAGTAATAAACAGAAAAATAAATAGGTTTTGGAGCACAGCAAGTCCTTGGTTGTAAATCTCTCTATTAGAACCGACTTGAAGAAGAAGTGGGTTACCAAAAATATCATCTATCACAGTATAACCAACAATATATGTTGTGTTTATTGGTTGAATAAAAAATCGATTTTCAAGGAGAGATGTAATCTGATTGGGAGAGAGGAGGGGCGTATCATTTGAAAGAGGATATACATTAATTGAAAGTTGATTGATTTCTTTAAAATAATCTATTCTCTCCTGATTTAGAAATCGTCCGGTAATCAATTTTCCATGGATTGGCCCGTCTTTATTGCTATGTACTATCGGTGTTATAGTAATAAGTAATGGTTCTTCGGTTTTATTATAAAGCAAGAAACCTTGATAATTATTACTATAATTTGCTTGATGTAAAAAGATTTCATTTTTTTCATCGATTAATGAATATAGACTATCAGGAAAATAGATTTTGTTTTCTTGAGAAAAGTCATATACTTTACTAAAGACTAAACCATTACTTTGGTTATAAAAAAACATAAAATTTATATTGATATCTTTGAAACTTTCATATTGAAGATTCGCTTGAATATATTCGTCATTTTTATCCTCAACAAAAGTATATGTATCATTCCAGGTAGACCAATCGTATGACATTTGTGTAATAGTATAAAATTCCTGTTGAAATTGATTTAACATACGGGTTATTTGATCAGAAACCATGTTTTCTTCTAAAGTAGAATAACTTCCCATTACAATAATATGTAATAGAGAAGTCATAACTATAAAGAATATACTACAAACGGCACTTATGACCAATAGAGTTTTCGTTTTAAGTTTCATTGTCTCATAACTTACTAGTGTTTAATTATCTGGGTATTTCGAATCCAGATGAAGTTGTTTACATAGTTCATTAATTTCCTTTTTTAATTGAACCATTTTAATCTCTCGATTAATCGTGACACTTTTATATTTCTCCAATTCCTCTATTTTCATTTTAAGATTTTGCTCAGCTAGTTTTATATCTGTAATATCCCGAATGACACTTACAATATATTTTAGATTATGATTTTCATTAAATATTGATGACCATGAATGAGAAACCCATTTTATTTTTCGATCTTTTGTAACAATACGGTATTGGAAATTACTTCCAGATATACCTTGTAAG
>Ga0316617_100000123_pt1 | contig 16553 bp, 12 predicted proteins | sample OWC_Aug_M1_C1_D2_FD_207801 | JGI IMG/M metagenome (GOLD analysis project Ga0316617, IMG submission 207801) | Wetland soil microbial communities from Old Woman Creek delta, Ohio, United States - OWC_Aug_M1_C1_D2_B | ecosystem: Environmental > Terrestrial > Soil > Wetlands | place: USA: Ohio... | reverse complement strand
GGCCAGGCCGCCGCCATCCAGCAGCAGCTCAACTTCTCGCGCGAGGCCGAGCGCGAGGCGGATCGTGTCGGCTTCGTCACGCTCGTGAACGCCGGCTTCGACGGCCGTGGACTCGAAGCCTTTTTCGGGCGTCTGCAGCAGGGCTCGCGTCTGTATGAAGGGACCGCCCCCGCGTACCTGCGGACGCACCCGCTGACGGTCGAGCGCATCAGCGACATGCAGAACCGAACGCGCAATCTGCGCTTCAAGCAACGGCCCGACGCCCTGGACTTCTACCTGGTGCGGGCCCGGCTGCGCGTGCTGCAGGAAGTCAGCAACCAGGGCTGGCTCGACCTGCTCGAGTACTTCAACGGGCAGCTGAAGCAACGCACCGCTGCGTCGGACGTCGCGGCGCACTACGGCGCGGCACTGGCTGCACTGAAGCTCAACAAGCCGGATCTTGCCCTTGAAAATGCGCTCGCCGCGCGCCGCCTGACGACGGCTTCCTCGGTCATTCTCGACAAGCTGGTATCCGAGACGCGCTTCGCCGCCGCCCGGTCGGAGGACGAACGCCGCCTGGCGCTCGACGCGGCCCGCGATACTGCGGCACGCTATCCGCTGTCGCTTGTGGCTGTGGCGAACTACATCGATCTTCTGAACAAGTCGAACCAGCACCAACAGGCGATCGATACGTTGCGCACCCAGATCGCGATCACGCGCTCCCAGCCGGCCTACCACGCGCTTCTGGGACGCAGCTACCAGGCGCTCGGCCGGCAGTCGCTGCACCACCAGTCCATGGGTGAGATGTACGCGCTGCTCGGCATCAAGCCGGCGGCGCTGCAGCAGCTGGAACTTGCGCGGCGTGCAAACGATGGTGACTTCTACACGATGTCGGAGATCGACGCGCGCGTCCGCGAGCTGCAGGCGGAAATGCGGCGCGAGCAGGAAGCGATGCGCGAGAGCGGGCGGTCCAGCCAGGAAGGCAAGCCGTCACGCTGAAGCCGGATCGCCGCATCCCCGCGCAGCCTGCCACCCCGGTCGAAACCGCGGGCCGCGACGGAGGGACGCCGTACAATTGCGCGCCGCATCAGCGACCCCGATCACGAACGCCTGCGCCCGACCCAGCGTCAGTACCCGCCTGCCACGATGAATTCCATGACACCAGCGGAAGATGAAGAACTGAGCATCCCGACCGACATGACGGGTGCGATCGAGACCGACGCCGTCATCGTCGGTGCCGGTCCGGTGGGCTTGTTCCAGGTGTTCGAGCTGGGCCTGCTGGAGATCAAGGCGCACGTCATCGACTCGCTGAAGGAAGTCGGCGGACAGTGCATCGAGCTGTATCCGGACAAGCCCATCTATGACATTCCGGCGATTCCGGTGTGCACGGGCAAGGAACTGACCGACAACCTGCTCAAGCAGATCGAGCCCTTCGGCGGCACCTTTCACCTGGGGCAGGAAGTCAGCGTCGTGCAGAAACTCGACGACGGCCGCTTCTTCGTCGAGACCGGCAAGGGCACGCGCTTCATCACGAAAGTCCTCATCATCGCGGCCGGTGTCGGCTCGTTCCAGCCACGCACGCTGAAGGTGCCCGGGATCGAGAAATTCCTGGACACGCAGCTTCACTATCGCGTCAAGGATCCGACGCAGTTTCACGGCAGGAACCTGGTGATTGCGGGCGGCGGCGACTCGGCGCTCGACTGGGCGCTCGACCTCGCCGGCAAGGCCGAGAGCGTCGTGCTGGTGCATCGTCGCGACGGCTTCCGCGCGGCACCGGCGTCGGTCGCCCGGATGAAGGAAATGTGCGAGCGGCTCGAGATGCAGTTCCTCATCGGCCAGATCTCCGGCTTCGAAGAGTCCGACGGCCAGCTCTCCGAAGTGCGCGTCACCTCGCTCGACGGGCTGACACGCCGCGTGCCGCTCGACGCACTGCTGGTGTTCTTCGGCCTGTCGCCCAAGCTCGGGCCGATCGCAGAATGGGGCCTCGACCTCGAACGCAAGCAGATCGTCGTGGATACCGAGAAGTTCGAGACCAATGTGCCGGGCATCTTCGCCGTCGGCGATATCAACATTTACCCGGGCAAGAAGAAGCTGATCCTGTCCGGTTTCCACGAAGCCGCCCTCGCCGCCTTCGGCGCGACGAGGTACATCTTTCCCGAGCGCAAGGTCCATCTGCAGTACACGACCACCAGCCCGAAGCTGCACAAGATCCTCGGCGTCGATTCGCCGGTGTTCGACTGATCGCCGCAGCGGCGCTTACTTCGCGCGCAGCTGTGCGTCGAGGAACTTCTCCACCCGGGTCCAGAAGTCGACATTCGTCTCCAGCTTGACCCAGTTGTGCCCCTCGTCGCCGTAGACGATCCACTCAACGTTTGGGTTGTTCTTGATGACGAGGTCGCGGAACTTGCGGCCGTGCTCGATCGGCACGCGCAGGTCGGAGCCACCGTAAGCCAGGATCAGCGGCTGCGTGATCTTCGCGGCGTTGCCGACGGGTGAATTGGCGCGCAACTGCGCCTCGTCCTTGTCCGGATCACCGATCATGTGTCGCATGCCGTAGCGCCGCGCACTCTCGGAGACGTCGGACCACGATGCGTTGAATAGCAGTTCGATGTCGGTGACGCCCACCCACGCGATGCCGCAGCGGAACAGTCCCGGCTCGCGCGCCAGCGCCATGAGTGTCGCGTAACCGCCATAGCTGGCACCGGCGGCGCAGACGCGCTTCGGATCCGCCAGCCCCTGCTCGAGGGCCCAATTCACGGCGTCGGTCACATCATGCTGCATCGCCTGGCCCCACTGCCGCCAGCCGGCCTTGAAGTGCGCGAAGCCGTAGCCGGTGCTGCCACGGAACTCAGGCTCCAGTACGAGATAGCCGCGGCTCGCCAGGAACTGCGCCTCGCGATGCCAACCCCACGTCGTGCCGCGCACCCACGGGCCGCCGTGGATCAGCACCACGGTCGGCAGCGCGCTCTTGCCGAAGCGCGCCGGCGGCAGCGTCAGGTACAGCGGCACCGTCAGGCCGTCGCGCGCCTTGAAGCGGACGAAGTCCATGCGGCCCATCTGCCTCGGGTCGATGCCGGGCTTCGAGCTGGCGATGCGCGTCAGCGTGCGCGTCTCGGTGTTGTAGAGTGCGTACAGCGAAGGCTGCGTATCGGAAAACGAGCGCACGAGCACGACCGGGGCCGCCGGCCGTTGGGGCGGCGACACGATGTTCACCAGCCCGGGCAGTGCGGAGTCGATCTGCGCCTGGATCGCCTTCATCCGCTCGTCAAGCCACACTGTGCCGACCCCGTCGCCGCGCACGTGCACGCCGAGCAACCGGTCGCTCGCCTGGTCCCACACTAGATCACCGGAAAAGTCGAAACCGGCGACGCTCGCGAGCGGTGGCTCGATGAAGCGCGCGGCCGCCGGGTCGTAGCGCCACAGCGCCGCGGCGTCGCGCCCATTGGTGGCCGCGACCAGCAGCGTGCCGTCGCGCTGCACCTGCAGCGGCTCGAAGCCCTCGCCGCCCATCTGCTCGAAGTCGGCCAGCACTCGCCATGCACCGGTCTTCGGATCGCGGTAATGCACGGTCAGCCGGTCCTTGCGCGGAATGACGCGCACCCTGGCCTCGCCTGCGGCGTCCACCAGCCACGGGCCGGGCCCCGCCGGCGCGCCGAGCGACAGGTTCCTGCTCTCGCCGGTGCGGGTGTCGAGGCGCAGCAGAGTTGACTCCGGCGGATCGTAGCCAGGCCGGTAGTCCCTGACATCGAATTGCTGGACGAACACGACGTCCGAATTGCGCGCGGCCGTCGGCCCGATCAGGAACGTGTACCACGGCAAGGTGCGGTCGCCAGTGCGGCGCGGCGCAGTTCCGCGCCAGGTGCGGTCCACGAGCTGTCGGAAGCCCGTAGCGTCCGCGTCGACCGCGAATAGCCCCGGCGCAAGCTGGTCGCCTCCTCCCGAGGTGAGATCGACGGCCTGCAACACCAGCCGCTCGTCGCTGATCCACTGGAAGCTCGCGATGTCGGCATCGTTGAACGACGCCACCACGCGTCCCTTCGACAGATCGGCCGTTTCGGCGACGGCGAGCTGCACGCGGCCGTTTGCGCCCGGCGCGAGCACGGCGACGCGGCGACCGTCGGGCGAGAGCGCCGGCTGCGAGAACGCCGGCGGCCGCATGAAGGCCTCCACGGGTGGCAGCTCCTGGGCGCCCGCGCCGCCGGTCAGCATGCTGACCAGAGTGACCACGATCGTCGCCTTCCAAGCCGAACTGTGCATTGACCGCTCCCAAAAGTGCAACCCACGGCGCGTGAGCAACGCTATCAATGCCCGCCGGGGATTGGCAAGCCGGGGCGAAGCTACGTCGCTCGCGGCGCGGGATCAAACTTGAAGCGGCGCGGCGCATCAGCCCAGAGCAGGGACTCGAGCCGGGCGTCACCGTCGAGGCCGAGCACGGCGCCGCGGACCATCACGCCGGCTGGCTCACCGCGGCACAGCGCCTCGAGCTGGGTGGCGAGCGTGGCGCGCTCATCGGCCACTAGAGCGTGCGCCGCGGCGCTGCTGTCGGTGGAGTCGATCAGGCCGAAGCCCAGGTCGGTGGCGAGCGACAGCCGACCCGCCTCATCGAGCCAGGCGCCGTGCAGCCGGTGCGCCCGCACGCCGGTGTGTGCCGTCAGCTCCGGCACGCTCGCCGAACCGGCGCGCCAGATCCACGGGGTCGCGGCAAGTTCCACGTAGACCCGTTGCGGACCGTTCTGGAAGTACCAGCGGCCGCGAGCGTCGCTGCCGTAGTTGCGGCCGATGAATTCGCGCAGGGCGGCATTGCCGATCGGCTGGCCCTGCAGTCGCCACTCGCCGCGCACCGTCAGGCCGAGCCAGCCATAGACGTCTGGAACGTCCGGCCACTTGGCCAGTGCCGCGACGACTGAGGGATCCATGGCGCGAAGAATAGGTGTGTACGCGGGGACTAGATCCCACGCGTGAAGAACTCGCGTAGCCGGCGTGGGATGAAGTCGAGCCGCCCGGGAAACGGACTGCGCGCAAAGCCGATGTGACCGCCTTCGCCTGGATGCTCGAGATGCACGAAACGCGAGACCTCACCAGCGCGAGGCAGGCTCGCCGCGGGCACGAACGGGTCGTTCAGCGCGTTGAGCACGAGGTGTGGCACGCGCACAGCGGCGAGCCACGGCTTGCCAGACGCCCTTGTCCAGTAGTCCTCGGTATCGCGGAATCCGTGCACAGGCGCGGTGTACGCGTTGTCGAACTCGTAGAGATTGCGGCTGGCGCGCAGGCGTTCGGCATCCGCCACGCCGGGGAAGCGTTCGAGCTTCGCCAAGGCTTTCGGCCTTAACGTTGCGAGGAACATCCTTGTATAGACGCGGTTGAATCCGCGTCCCAGCGCCGCGCCACCGGCCGACAGATCCAGCGGTGACCCCACCGACGCCGCCGCCGTCACGAACTCAGCGTCCTCGGCACGTTCGCCGAGCCACTTCGCCAGCATGTTGCCGCCCAGCGAGACACCGACGGCGTGCAGCCGCGCCTGCGGCCAGCGGGCATGCACGCGCCGCAGGATCCAGTTGCCTTCTTCGGAGTCGCCTGAGTGGTAGGCCCGTGGCAGCCGGTTCGGTTCGCCCGAACAGCCACGAAAGTGCACCACGATGCCGCGCCAGCCGAGATCGGCGAACGCGCGCATGACTGAGCGGGCGTAGTGGCTCGACGAACTGCCCTCGAGACCATGGAACAGCACCAGGATCGGAGCGGTGGCATCGCCCGGCTCGGGCTGGGCGAAGTCCGCATCGATGAAGTCGTCATCCGGCGTCGTCCAGCGCTCGCGCCGGTAAGCCACGCCCGGTTGCGGCGTCAGCAGCGCCGGAACGATGGTCTGCAGATGGCCACCGGGCAGCCAGATGGGCGCGCTGTAGGACGTTGCGCCCGCCACGTCAGTGCAGGATCGCGTTCGGCTCCGCCGCGCTGACGACTTCGCCCCCCTTGGACTGGGAGGCATGGTGCAGCACCATTTTCCAGCCGGCCGAGGTCTTCACGTACACATTGGTGGCCAGCACGCTGACCACCTGCTGCGCCGAACCTTCCCTGACCAGGACTTCCTCGATGACGTTGTGGACGGCGACCGTCGGTGTGTCGAGCGACTTGCGCGAGGTGCCACGCACGTTCAACGGCCCGCCCGCAAGGATGGCGGACCAGGAGGCGCGCACCGCCGCGTAGCCGAGCAGTCGGGGGCCGTTCGGATGCACACAGACCACGTCATCGTCCTCGAGCCAGAGGTCCACGACGGCGTCGATGTCGGCGTTCTCGAGCGCCTCGTAGAAGGCGCGCTCGCACTCCTCGGGCGAGGCGAAGAGCAAGGGTTTGGTCAGGCGCGACATGGGAAGCGGTTCGTCCGGCCGGCGGGCTCAGTGTCCCTTGACGACTTCGCCGGCCTTGAGTCGATAGCGCGTCCCGCAATAAGGACACATCGCCTCGCCGGTCGTGGCGACGTCGAGAAACACGCGCGGGTGATGGTTCCACACCGGCATGGCGGGGTTGGGACAGAACGCCGGCAGGTCCGTCGCGCGCAGTTCGACGACCGGCTCTCCCTTACGCGTGGTGATCGTCGTGCTCATACCGGCGTCAGCCAGCGGCTGTACTTGGACGCGCGGCCGTTGACGACATCGAAGAAGAGCGACTGGATCTTCTCGGTTACCGGGCCACGCGCGCCGGCGCCGATGACGCGGCCGTCGAGTTCACGGATCGGCGTGACCTCGGCGGCGGTGCCGGTGAAGAACGCCTCGTCGGCGAGGTAGACGTCGTCGCGCGTCATCGGCATCGAGCTGACGGCGTAGCCGAGGTCACGTGCGAGCTCGATGACCGTCGCGCGCGTAATGCCGGTGAGCCCGGAGACCATTTCAGGCTCGAAGATCTTGCCGTCCTTGACGATGAAGAGGTTCTCCCCGGCACCCTCCGCCACGAAGCCGTTCGTGTCGAGCAGCAGCGCCTCGTCATAGCCGTCGCGCACGGCCTCCTGGTTCGCGAGGATCGAGTTGACGTAGTGCCCCGCGGTCTTGCTGCGCACCATCGAGACGTTGATGTGGTGGCGCTGGAAGGACGAGGTCTTGACGCGGATGCCCTTCTGCAAACCCTCTTCGCCGAGGTACGCGCCCCAGGGCCAGGCCGCAATCGACACATGGACCGCGGCACCCTTGGGACTGACGCCCATCTTCTCCGAGCCGTAGAACGCAAGCGGCCGCAGGTAGCAGGACTCGAGCTTGTTCGCGCGCACGACCTCGCGCTGCGCCTCGAAGAGTTGTTCCCGGCCGTAGGGAATCTCCATCATGAAGATCTTGGCCGAGTTGAAGAGGCGGTCCGTGTGCTCCTTGAGACGGAAGATCGCAGGTCCGCGGTCGGTCTTGTAGGCTCGCACGCCTTCGAAGACCGCCAGGCCGTAGTGCAGCGAGTGCGTCAGCACGTGCGTGGTCGCATCGCGCCACGGCACCAGCTTGCCGTCATACCAGATAAAGCCGTCGCGATCGGCCATCGACATCGCCGCTCTCCTTCCGTTGCACAAACATGCTCGTCTGACAGGGATTCTAGCGAACGCGACCGCCCCGTCATGAATAGAGCAGGCGCCTGTGCCCGGAGACGCTTCATATAATCCGCTCTCACCGGAGTCCGTCTTGCCATCGACCTCGTCCGCCGGACGGCAGATCGCGCTGCTCGCGGCCTGCCAGGCGCTGCTCTACATCAACAATGTCACGCTGATCGCAATCAACGGACTCGCCGGGCTCGCGCTCGCACCAACGCCTCTGCTGGCGACGCTGCCGATCACGACTTACATCATCGGCTCGGCGCTGACCACCGTGCCCGCATCCCTCGGCATGGGCCGCTGGGGCCGGCGCGCCGGCTTCATGTTCGGAGCTTCGATGGGCGCGCTGGGCACCTCCATCGCCGCGTACTCCGTCGTGCAGGGAAGTTTCGTCGGACTGACGCTCGGCACCTTCATCGTCGGGCTGTACAACGCCTTCGGCCAGTACCTGCGCTTTGCCGCCGCCGAAGTTGCCGACGCCACGGCGCCGTCACTGAAGGACCGTGCGATTGCCTGGGTGCTGGCGGGCGGCATCGCCGGCGGCATCGTGGGTCCCGAACTCTCCAAGGTCACGCGCGAACTGCTGCCCGCGGTGTTTGCCGGCAGCTACGCGGTGCTGGCGCTGGTCGCGCTGGTTGCACTGACGGTTGCGAGCCGGCTCCGGGTGCCACGGCCGCACGGCAGTGCCCACGAGGGTCCCGCCCGCCCGCTCGGCGAGATTGCACGGCAGCCGATGTTCATTGTGGCCGTGGCGGTGGGCGCGATCAGCTACGGCGCGATGAATCTTCTGATGACGGCCACACCACTGGCGATGAAGGTCTGCGGCTTCGGTTATCCCGATGCGGCCGACGTCATCAAGTGGCATGTCGTCGCGATGTTCGCGCCGGGACTCGTCACCGGCCATATCGTCCAGCGCTTTGGCCGCCCGGCCGTGATGCTGGCCGGCTGCGGCCTGATGTTTCTCACGGTGGCGATCGCGCATGCGGGCCTCACCTACTGGCATTTCTGGGGCGCACTGGTCGCGCTCGGCGTGGGCTGGAACTTCATGTTCGTCGGTGCAACGGCGATGCTGACAACCACCTACCGCGCCTCCGAACGCGCGAAGGCGCAGGGTCTCAATGACCTGGCCGTGTTCCTGACAATGATCTCGTCGTCGGCCGCCTCCGGTGCACTGCTGTCGACCAGCGGCTGGACCGACCTCAACCTGATGGCCCTGCCGGCACTTGTCGCCGCCACGGTGGGCATCGTGCTCGTCTGGCGCCGACCGACCCGGGCGGCCGCGTGATCGCGCGCCGGGTATTCGGCCACGACCCAACCGTGGCCCGGATCCGGCGCACCGCGTTTCAGCGCGGCCTGCGCGCTGCCCTGCCGGCGATGCTGGCGACCGCCATCTGGGGACTGGTCGCGGGCGTCGCCATGATCAAGACCGGCCTCACAGTGCCGCAGGCGCTCGCGATGACGCTGCTGGTCTACTCCGGCAGCGCGCAGATGGCCGCGCTGCCGCTGATCGCGGCCGGCGCACCCGTGTGGCTGGTGCTGCTGGCGGCGGGCATCGTCAACCTTCGATTCATCATCTTCTCCGCCACGATGCGGCCATACCTCGGTCGGCTGCCACTGGTCCGGCGACTGTCGATCGGCTACCTGACGGCCGACGTCGGCGTCGCGCTCTTCATCGGCCGCTATGGCGACGCGCCGCCCCAGCAACGCGGCAGCACGGAACAGCTGTGGTTCTTCGCCGGCCTCGTGTCGGGGACGTGGATGGCCTGGCAACCGCTGTCGATCGCCGGCATCCTGCTGGCGGAAGTGGTCCCCGGCGCCTGGGGACTCGAGTACGCCGCGATCCTGGCGCTGATCGCGATCACGTTACCGATGCTCTCAGGGCGGCCAGCGGCGGCAGGCTGCCTGACGGCAGGCGTGGTTGCCGTGCTGGCCGCCTCGCTTCCGCTGCGGCTCGGCCTGCTGCTCGCTGTCGCCGCCGGCGTCGCGGTGGCGATGGCGTTCGACAGCCTCGGTGAAAGCGACACGCGGAGCGACGCACGATGATGTCGGGCACCGAGATCTGGCTGACGATCGGCGGCCTGACGCTGCTGACGTTCATTACGCGCAACGCCTTCCTCATCATCGGCCAGCGCGTTGCGCTGCCCGAGCGACTGCAGCACGCGCTGCGCTATGCGCCGGCCTGCGCGCTGGTCGCGCTGATCGTCCCCGAAGTCGTGCTGCAGTCCGGCGCGCTAGCGCTGCACGTTTCCAATCCGAAACTCGTCGCTGCCGCCGTCACGGTGGCGGTCATCGTCGGGACCCGCCGCGCGTTCGCTGGAATCGTTCTCGGCATGCTGGCCTATACGCTGATCCGGCTCGTCTAGCGGTGAGCGCGCACAGCCGGCAGCGCCCAGACTCCCAGCAGCACTGTCGCAACTGCGACGAGCGCGGCCGCCGCCAGGAACGCGGTCTTCGCGTTGGCGGCGAACCAAATGACGCCAAACACCGCCGAGGCCGGCAGCAACAGCAGCCCCTTGACCAGGTAGTACCAGCCGTAGGCGCTGCCAAGTGCGGTCGGCGGCACGAGGTCGCTGATCAGCGCCCGCTCGGCGCCCTCGGTCGCTGCCATGTAGAGCCCCAGCATGACCGCGATGAACCACAACGGGCCGGGCGCATCGACCAGCGCCAGCGAGACGAAAAGCAGCGCATGCAGAGACCAGCCCGCGATCAGGAGCGGCAGCCGGCCGATGCGGTCCGACCAGGCGGACAGCGGGACCGCGAGCAGCGTCGACGTCGTTGCAACGACCGCCCACAGCAGTGCGACCTGCGTCGCCGGCATACCGAGTTCGTTCGCCCGCAGCAGCACGAATGCATTCGAGGCCTGCCCGAGCGTGAAGACCGCAAGCACGAGCAGCACGCGGCGGTACGCCGGCGGCAGCGTCGACCAGCGCCATTCGGGCTGCCGCACGGTCGGCCGCTCCATCGCCACCGGCTCGCGGATCGCCAGCGCCAGCGCGACGCACAGCACGCCCGGGACGGCGGCCCACAGCAGGATGTCGCGCACCGGCACATGCAGCGCCAGCAGTCCCGCAGCCAGCAGCGGGCCGATGACAGCGCCGGCGTTGTCGAAGGCACGATGCAGGCCGAAGGCGAGCCCACGCCGGCCGGCTGGCACCGACTGCGCCAGCAGCGCGTCGCGCGGCGATGAACGCAGGCCCTTGCCGAGCCGGTCCATCAGGCGCAACAAGAGTAGGCCGGGCCAGGCCGTGACGAATGCGATCGCTGGACGCGCGATGGCGGCGAGGCCATACCCCACGACGATGAAACCCTTGGCGCGTCCGAGGCGGTCGTACCAGACCCCAGACACGAGCTTGAGCAGCGCCGCGGTGGCCTCGGCCGCGCCCTCGATGAAGCCCAGAGCACGCGGGCCCGAACCCAGCACAGTCGCCAGGTAGAGTGGGATCAGCGGGTAGACCAGCTCGGACGCCGCGTCATTGAGCAGGCTGATCGCCCCCAGCAACCAGACTGTGGAAGGCAGTGCGCGAAACGCCTGGCGCAGCCTCACTCGCCGAACACTCGCTGCCACAGGCGACGCACGGCGTCGACTTCATGCCTCACTTCGTCCGGCGCCACGCGAGCACGCTCCGCACCGTTGAGCCGCAGCCGATGCTGCAGGGCCCGGAACGTGCGATAGGCATCCGCCACCTGGCGTGCGAGCGACGCTTCCACGAGCCCCATATCGCCGGCCATCTGCAGCAGTGCGATGTTGCCGGCATTGCGCAGCAGCGATGGCCGTTCGTGAGCATGCGCCAGCACCAGGTACTGCACTATGAACTCGATGTCGACCATCCCGCCGCGGTCGTGCTTGAGGTCGAAGTCCGGGCTCGTGTTGGGATGTCCATCGAGCATCTTCTGGCGCATCGCGAGCACCTCCTTGCGCAACGCGGCCAGGTCGCGCACGCGCGCCAGCACGCGGGCGCGTTCGTCCTCGAAGCGCTGGCCCAGCGCGCGGTCGCCGCACGAGTAGCGCGCGCGCGTCAGCGCCTGCGTTTCCCACACCCAGGCACCCAGGCCGTCGTCATTGCGCTGGTAACGCGAGAAGGCATCGAATGACGACACCATCAGGCCCGCATTGCCGTTGGGCCGCAGGCGCAGGTCAATGTCGAACAGGATGCCGGACGAGGTCTGGGTCGTGAGCCACGTGACGAGGCGCCGTGCCAGCGACGAGTAGACCTCGGGTGCATCGGGATGTGGATCGTCGTACAGGAAGATCAGGTCGAGGTCGGAGGCGTAGCCCAGCTCCTTGCCACCGAGCTTGCCGTAGGAGATCACCGCAAAGGCCGGCTCCGCGCGATGACGACGGGATACGGTCTTCCACGCACACTCGAGCGTGAGTGCGAGCGTCGCATCGGCCAGTGCCGACAGGTGATCGGCCAGCCGCTCGACGGTCAGGCGTCCGTCGAGGTCGGCCACCAGCAGGCGGAAGACCTGCGCGTGATGGACATCACGCAGCAGGTTCATCTGCTCTTCCTGGTCACCCTCCGGTTCGACGAGCTTGTCACGGACGCTCGCGGCCCATGCGACCCAGTCGGGCGTGTGCTCATTGTCGAACCGCTCGACGCGCTCATCGAGCAGCTCGTCGAGCAGGATCGGATGCCGCACGAGGTAGTCGGTCGCCCAGCGGCTGGCGGCGAGCAGGCGCATCACGCGCTCCAGCGCCGGGGGGAACTGGTTCAGCAGAGAGATGTAGGTGCTGCGCCCGGCAATCACGTCGACCAGTTGCGCAAAGCGCGCGAACAACTCGTCCGGACCGATGTCGTGCGACGCTCCGGTGCTGCGCGCACGTTCGGTGACCGCCCTCAGGCCGGACTTGAGCAGGCGCTCGATGCGTGCACGGGTAGCCTCGTTGGCTACCTGGACCCGGCGCGAGGTGAGGACCCCGCGCAAGCGCTGCGCGGTCGCGCCGGGATCGGCATAACCCATGGATCGCAGGTGTTCCTCCAGCGCGGCGTCATCGGCCGCACCGTCGGCCGGACCGGACGGCAGGGGCAGCATCGATGGATCCGCTCGCGGCTCGACGAAGACGGCGTCAAACGCGCCCGCCACGCACTCCTGCACGGCGCGGAAGGCGGCCACCAGAGCGTCCGCATCGCGCGCGCCGAGCAGCGCCGCGACACGCGCGCGCGCCTCGGCATCGACTGGCAAGACATGCGTCTGCGCATCGTCGACGTACTGCAGCGCGTGTTCCAGATCGCGCAGGAACACATAGCACGCCGCAAGCCGGGCGCTGGTGGTAGGCGGCAGCGAGCCAAGCTCCGCAAGGCACGCAAGTGTGGCCAGCGTCGAGCGCGAGCGCAGGCGCGGCTCGCGCCCGCCACGAATCACCTGGAAGGTCTGCGCGAGGAACTCAATCTCGCGTATACCGCCGCGCCCGAGCTTGACGTTGTCACCGCGGTCATCACGCCCCGCATTGCGCCGCCCGGTCTCGGCTCGAATCAGAGCGTGCAGCTCGCGCAGCGAGGCGATCGCGCCGTAGTCGAGATACTTGCGGAATACGAAGGGCCGCACGATGTCCTCGAGCGCATTGCGCTGGGCGGCGAACTGTTCGGCATTGGCGAACACCGGCGACGATACGACGCGGCCCTTCAGCCATGCAAAGCGCTCCCACTCACGGCCGAGCGCCATCAGGTACTCCTCCAGCATCGCCGTCGAAACCGCCAGCGGGCCCGAGTCCCCGTTCGGTCGCAGCCGCATGTCGACGCGGAACACGAAACCCTGGTCAGTGACGTCGGCCAGCGCCACAATGACCCGCCGGCCAAGGCGCTCGAAGAACTCGTGATTCGTAATCGGGCGCGAGGCCGCCTCGTAGCGGCCCTGTGCCTGCGTCGTGCCGTCCTCGTCATAGACGAAAACCAGGTCGATGTCCGACGAAACATTGAGTTCGGCGCCTCCGAGCTTGCCCATGCCGACGATCAGCAGGTCCTGCGGAATTCCGCTGGCGCTCGCCGGAACACCGTGCACCTCGGCGAGTTCGTGGGCATGCAGCGCGACCGCGGCCTGCAGTGCGACCTCCGCCAAGGCCGTTGTCGTGCGCACGACCTCGTCGAGCCCGGCCGCACCGGTGGCGTCGCGGGCGATCAGCGACACCATCACCTGGCGGCGCAGGCGGCGCAACGAAACCGAGAGCGCGCCAGTGTCAGCGCGCGAGCTCGCTGATCCTTCGAGGTAGGCCCGCATGCGGGCTTCGGACCACGGTTGCGCAGCCAGTGCCCTCAGGTGGTCGAGGCGAGCCTCCGCCGTGCTGTCGTGGCCGACTTCGGCATCGAGCGCACGCCGCGTGTAATGAGACAGCGCGGGAAGCTCGTCCAGGGCGGCAGGTTTCCCGCGCCAGTCGACATCCGCACCCGGAGGAAGTTGAGTCACGTTGCTCGCCGATGTCAGAGGGCGCAAGCCCGGCGGCCCGAGGCCGCTGTGATAGAGTGAACTTGCCCGTTCTGGGTGGCCGCTGCGAATGGCGCGCGGCAGCCCGCCGCTGCCTGTAACGCCATTGCCAATTGTAGTTTCATCGATGACGCGCCGCTCCGCCTGTCGCCGCCGGCCGGCGGCGATCCGATCGCACCGTCGTTACCCCGCTGAACCGTGACACCGCCGTCCGACCGTCCGCCTACTCTCGCACGCGAACTCGGTGCGCGGGCCCAGGCTATCGAGCATGCGCTCGAGCACGCGGTCACGGAGCAGATCGAGCATGGCCTGCACGCGGCCGAAGAATCGATCGCTCGTCGCTTTGGCACGCGCGCCGTCCGCGCCTTCCGGCTCGCACTGCGGGCCATCGGCTGGCTCATCGTGCTCACCTTTTTTGCCATTGCCCTGACGATGCTGGTGGCGCGCTACTGGCTGCTGCCGCGCGCCAACGAGTGGCGCCAGCAGATCGAAGGCATTGCCAGCAGCGCACTGCAGGCGCCGGTGCGCATCGGACGCATCGAGGCCTCCTGGCGGGGCCTCAATCCCACGCTTGCACTCGGCGATGTCGCGGTCACCGGGCAGAGCGGCATGGCCGTGCTCTCCCTTCCTCGCATCGAGGGAACGCTGTCATGGGCCAGCGTTCCGGCACTCGAGCCACGCTTCTCCCGCCTGCGCATCTATGCGCCGGAGCTGGCGGTCACCCTGCTCGGTCAAGGACGGGTATCGGTGGCGGGCTTCATCATCGATCCGGCGGACACGACCGGCGACGGCCGGGCGCTCGACTGGCTGCTGTCCCAGGATGGCGTCGTGATCCGCGATGCGCGCGTACTGCTGCGCGACGAGCGTGGCGGAACGCCGCGCGAGATCGTTTTCTCCGATGCCGACCTGCTGCTCGATTCCGGCCTCGGAACGACGCGCTTCGGGCTGCAGCTGGCGCCGCCTCCCGCCATCGCGGCAGCGGTCGACCTGCGTGGTGAGTTCAGCCGTCCGACGTTCGGACGGCTGTCGGACTTCAAGCGCTGGCGCGGTGAACTCTTCGCCCAGGTCGACTACGTCGATCTCGCGCAGGCCAACGACTGGGTGCATGCGCCGCTCGATGTGCACCGCGCCCAGGGTGCCCTGCGTGCCTGGATCCGCGTCGATGGGACCGAGGTGGTCGGTGCCACCGCGGACCTGGCGCTGACGAATGTCGATGCCCGCCTGGCGCCCGATCTCGAACCGCTGCAGCTGAGTTCGTTCCAGGGCCGGGTAATGCAGAAGCGCTGGGGCGACGAGGCGCGAGGTGGGCAGGAGGTTGGCTTCACCGGCGTCACGTTCGTGCTGGCAAGTGGCGTGAACTTTCCGCCACTGGACCTGGCTTATCGCGCCACGCGTTCCGACGCCGGCCCGCGGCACGTCGAGCTCGAGGGTGCGCGCGTCGATCTGAAGGGCGTCGCAGCGATCGCGACCCACTTGCCAATCGGCCGCGAATTGCTCGATGCGATGGTGCGTTATGCGCCCACCGGCCGCCTCGCGGAGTTCTCGCTGCAATGGGATGGCGAAGAACCGCACTGGGCAACGATGTCGGCGAAGGCACGGTTTGAGGAGCTGTCGGTGGCCGCCCAGCCTGCGCGCCCGGACGCGCCGGACTCAGCACCGACGCCAGGCTTCGAACGGCTCAGCGGAATCGTGCAGCTCGACCGCGGCACGGGTTCGCTGCAGCTGACCTCGCGTGATGCCGCTCTCGTCTTTCCAGGCGTCTTCCACGAACCACGCATACCCCTGAACCAGCTCGCTGCCGACCTCCGCTGGAAATCGGGCAGCATGGCCGAGTTGAAGATCGCCCAGCTCGTGCTGTCGAACGCCGACCTCGAGTTGTCTGCCTCAGGAACCTGGCGCGCACCGGCCGCAGGCCACAGCGGACCGGGCACGGCCGACCTTTCCGCACGGATTGGCCGCCTCGACGTCCGCAACGCGCACCGCTATGTTCCGGCATCGGCCGGCGAGGGAACCCTCTCCTGGCTGCAGCACGCGCTGATCGAGGGCCAGCTCACCGACGGAGCGGTCCGCGTACGCGGCGATCTCGCGAGTTTTCCCTTCACGACGCCAGCGGACGGCGAATTCAGGGCCACGGGCCGCATACGCAACGTCGTGCTGGACGTTGCTCCGTCGACGGGCCCGAAAGGTGAGCGCACTCCCGGCCGGCCGTGGCCGTTGATCAGCGACATCGACGGCGACCTCGTTTTCGAGCGTCAGGCGATGACGTTTCGTGCGCAGCGCGGCATGATCGGCGGTGCACGCATCGCCGACGCGACCGCGCGCATTCCCGATCTGACGCGCAACGCCGCGCTCGAAGTGCGCGGACGGGTCGAAGGCGCGCTCGCCGGGATCGTGAGCTACGTGAACTCGAGTCCCGTGGCCGCGATGATCGGGGACGTCACTCGCGGTGCGGAGGTGAAGGGAGCAGCCAAGGTCGACCTGAAGCTCGATGTGCCCCTGGCCGGTGCGGGCGCCATCCGCGTGACCGGGGCCCTGCAGTTCCAGAACAACGATCTCGTCCTGCCCGATGTGCCGCCCTTTACGCGCGTGAACGGCT
>Ga0316617_100000121_pt1 | contig 16591 bp, 13 predicted proteins | sample OWC_Aug_M1_C1_D2_FD_207801 | JGI IMG/M metagenome (GOLD analysis project Ga0316617, IMG submission 207801) | Wetland soil microbial communities from Old Woman Creek delta, Ohio, United States - OWC_Aug_M1_C1_D2_B | ecosystem: Environmental > Terrestrial > Soil > Wetlands | place: USA: Ohio... | reverse complement strand
GCGGCCGATGCTGCGCGCGACCAACGACGGCGTGACCGCGCTGATCGCCCACGACGGCAAGCTCATCGGCGCGCTGCCACAATTCCAGCCGGGTGTGCTCACGGGAGTCGTCGCGCCGCGCACCGGGTTCACGCCGTACATGCGCACCGGCAACCTGGCCGTGCTCGCCATCGTGTTCCTCGGCATGGCACTCGGCTTCGGCGCTCCGCGGCTGCGCCGCAGCGAGGCGGTCAGGCCATGAGCGAGATGGGTCCCGTCGAGATGGGCGAGGACGGGCACGTCCCGCTGCAGCCGCAGCGACTCGAGTTCCTGCCGCTCGAGCCCCCGCCGGTCGGGGCCGCCCGTTCGATCGACGCAGGCGTGCAGTGGCTCAGGATCCCGCTGCCGATGGAGCTCAACCACATCAACGTCTGGCTGCTCGACGACGGGGACGGCTGGCTGCTGGTGGACACGGGCATGGCCCACGACGTCTGCCGTGCCGCGTGGCTCGAGATCGAGGAGCGCGCGCTGGACGGCCGGCCGCTGCGCCGCATCTTCGTCACGCACGATCACCCCGACCACATGGGGCTCGCTCCCTGGCTCGCCGAGCGCCACGGCGCGGCCGTGTGGATGTCGGAATACGCGCACCGCACGAGCGGCGAGTTCCTGCGCGCGGACCCGGCGGTCCTCGGCGAGCGCGTCGAACGCTTCCTGTGTGGCCACGGCGTCGAGGTGCAGCCGGGCTCATGGTCCTCCCGCGGCGATCACCGCGTCTGGTTCGGCGGCTGGCCGCCGCTGGCGCACGCCCCGGCCGACGGCGAGGTGGTCGAGGCCGGGCAGGGCCGCTGGCAGGTGATCGAGACCGGCGGGCATTGCCGCGGGCACCTGTGCCTGTACGACGCCGGGCGCCAGATGCTGGTGAGCGGCGACCAGGTGCTGCCCACCATCTCGCCGAACGTGAGCGTGCTGTCGTCGGACCCGGACGGCGATCCGCTGCGGGCGTTCCTCGGGTCCATCGACCGGCTGCTCGAGTGCGCCCCCGGGACCCGCGTGCTGCCCTCGCACGGACGGCCCTTCCGCGGCCTGCACCAGCGCCTCGAGGACGTCCGGGCGCACCACCTGCAGCAGCTCGACGCGTTGCGCGACTGCTGCCGGCAGCCGCGCACGGCTTTCGAGGTGCTGCCGACGATGTTCCGGCGCGTGCCACGCGGCTTCCACCGGCTGCTCGCCGTCGGCGAGGCGGTCGCGCACCTGAATTTCCTCTGCAGCAGCGGTGACTTGCGCCGCGAGCTCGACGGCCAGGGGGTGGCCCGTTTCGTGACGGCATGAGGAGCGGTCGGGTACCATCACCGGTTTGACACCGCGCACCGGCACCCCCATGCAGGAACGATACGATCCGGCCGTCGTCGAGGCCGAGGCCCAGCGCCACTGGGAGCAGAACGGCACGTTCAGCGTCGCCGAGGATCCGGCCCGGCCGAAGTACTACTGCCTGTGCATGTTCCCGTACCCGAGCGGGCGCCTGCACATGGGTCACGTGCGCAACTACACCATCGGCGACGTGATCACGCGCTACATGCGCATGCAGGGCCACAACGTGCTGCAGCCGATGGGCTGGGATGCTTTCGGCCTGCCCGCCGAGAACGCGGCGATGGCGCACGGCGTGCCGCCGGCGAAGTGGACCTACGACAACATCGAGTACATGAAGCGACAGCTGAAGTCGCTCGGCTTCGGCATCGACTGGAACCGCGAGGTCGCCACCTGCCGGCCCGACTACTACCGCTGGAACCAGTGGCTGTTCCTGCGCATGCTCGAGAAGGGCATCGCCTACCGCAGGACGGGCGTCGTGAACTGGGACCCGGTGGACCAGACGGTGCTCGCCAACGAGCAGGTGATCGACGGCCGCGGCTGGCGCACGGGCGCGCTCGTCGAGAAGCGCGAGATCCCGATGTACTACCTGCGCATCACCGACTACGCGCAGGACCTGCTCGACGCCCTGCAGGCGCTGCCCGGCTGGCCCGAGCGCGTGCGCGTCATGCAGGAGAACTGGATCGGCCGCTCCGAGGGCCTCGAGATCGAGTTCGAGGTGCACGGCGGCGGCACGCTCGGCATCTACACGACGCGTCCGGACACGCTGTGCGGCGTGACCTACATGGCGGTCGCGGCCGAGCATCCGCTCGCGCAGCGTGCCGCGGCGGGCAACCCCGACCTGCAGGCGTTCCTCGCGGAGTGCCAGCGTTCGGGCGTGACCGAGGCCGCGCTCGAGACCATGGAGAAGCGCGGCATGCCGCTCGGCATCGACGCGATCCACCCGGTCACGGGCGCGCGGGTGCCGGTCTGGGTCGCGAACTTCGTGCTGATGGGCTACGGCACCGGCGCCGTGATGTCCGTGCCGGCCCACGACCAGCGCGACTGGGAGTTCGCACGCCGCTACGGCCTGCGCATCCACCCGGTGGTGCAGCCGCTCGACGGCAGCCTGCCGGACATCGAGTCCGCCGCGTTCACCGGGCACGGCCGGCTGATCAACTCGGGACGCTTCGACGGGCTCGACTTCGAGGAGGCGTTCGACGCGTACGCCAAGTTCTTCGAGTCGCGCGGCACCGGCCGCCGCCGCGTGAACTGGCGGCTGCGCGACTGGGGCATCTCGCGCCAGCGCTACTGGGGCTGCCCGATTCCGCTCATCCACTGCCAGGCCTGCGGCGTGCAGCCGGTGCCCGACGACCAGCTGCCGGTGGTGCTGCCGGAAGACCTCGTGCCGGACGGCAGCGGCAACCCGCTCGCCAGGAGCAAGGCGTTCCTCGACTGCACCTGCCCGAAGTGCGGCGCCCCCGCGCGGCGCGAGACCGACACCATGGACACCTTCGTGGACTCGTCCTGGTACTTCTTCCGCTATGCCTGCGCCGGCAACGACCGGGCGATGGTGGATGGGCGCGCCGACTACTGGATGCCGGTGGACCAGTACATCGGCGGCATCGAGCACGCCATCCTGCACCTGCTGTACTCGCGCTTCTGGACCCGCGTGATGCGCGACCTCGGCCTCACGACGGTCGCGGAGCCGTTCGGCAACCTGCTCACCCAAGGCATGGTCCTGAACGAGATCTTCTTCCGCAAGCCGGGCTCGGGCCGCATCACCTACTACAACCCGGCCGACGTGGACGTGCAGCTGGACGAGAAGGGCGTGCGCACCGGCGCCGTGCTGCGCTCGGACGGGCAGCCGGTCGAGTGCGGCGGCATCGGCACGATGTCGAAGTCGAAGAACAACGGCGTGGACCCGCAGGCGCTGGTCGAGCGCTACGGCGCGGACACCGCGCGCCTGTTCATGATGTTCGCCGCGCCGCCCGAGCAGTCGCTCGAGTGGTCGGACGAGGGCGTGGACGGCGCGTTCCGCTTCATGAAGCGACTGTGGCGGGCGGTGCACCAGCACGTGGCCGCGGGCCCGGCGCCCGCGCTCGACGTGGGCACGCTCGACGAAGCGCAGAGGACCCTGCGGCGGCAGGTGCACGAGACCCTCGTCAAGGTCACCACCGACATCGGCAAGCGGCGCACCTTCAACACCGCGATCGCCGCCGTGATGGAGCTGATGAACTCGGTGACGCGCTGCGAGGATCGCTCGCCCCAGGGCCGTGCCGTGGTCCAGGAAGCGCTCGAGACCGTCGTGCTGATGCTTTCGCCCGTGGTGCCGCACGCCTGCCACGCGCTGTGGCGCGAACTCGGCCACGGCGGCGCAGTGGTGGACGAGCGCTGGCCGGAACCGGACGTGCGCGCACTCGAACGCGCGTCGGTCGAGGTCGTTGTGCAGGTGAACGGCAAGCTGCGCGGTCGCGTCACGGTGCCCGCGGGCGCCGACGAGGCCACGGTGCGCGAGGCCGCCCTGGCCGACGCGAACGTGCAGCGCTTCATGGAGGGCAGGCCGGTGCGCAAGTTCGTGTACGTGCCCGGCAAGCTCGCCAATGTCGTGGTCTGAGATGGACCCGTCACGCAGGATGCTGCTGGTGGCCGGCGTCGCGCTGTTCGCGGCCGGCTGCGGGTTCCGCCTGCAGGGCGCCGCCGCGGGCCTGCCGGCGGGCGTGACGAGCGTCTATGTGTCGGCGCCCGAACAACTCTCGCCGTTCTTCATCGAGCTCGAGCGTGGCCTGCGGAGCGCCGGTGCCGTGAGCGCCCCGTCCGCGGGCGAGGCCGATGCGGTGATCCGCGTGCTGCACGACCGGACCGGCCGTCGCGTGCTGTCGGTGTCCGCGCGCAACACGCCGCAGGAGTACGAGGTGTTCTACAACGTCGAATACGCGATCGACCGCGCGGGCCAGCCGGCAGTGCCCGCGCAGCGCCTCGAGCTCACCCGCAACTTCAGCTTCGACGAGACCCTGCTGCTCGCGAAGAACCACGAGGAGACGATCCTGCGCGACGCGATGGCGCGCGACCTCGCGGACCTCGTGCTGCGGCGCCTCGGCTCCCTCCCGCCCGCGCAAACCGATCCGTCGCGCTGACCAGCTCGTGGGTGATGCCGGGCTCGAGCGCCGAGTGGCCGGCGTCGGGCACGACGCGGAAGTCGGCCTCGGGCCACGCCCGGTGCAGGTCCCAGGCGGTCATCATCGGGCAGACCACGTCGTAGCGGCCCTGCACGATCACCGACGGGATGTGGCGGATGCGCCGCACGCCGCGCAGCAGCTGGTCCTCCGACTCGAGGAAGCCCTTGTTCACGAAGTAGTGGCACTCGATGCGCGCCACCGCGATCGCGAAGGCCTCCTCGCCCCACTTGTCCACGTTGTCGTCGTTCGTGTGCAGGAAGCTCGTGGCGGCCTCCCAGATCGACCAGGCGCGCGCGGCACGTACCTGCGTGCCGTGGCTCCGCGAGGTCAGCCGGCGGTGGAAGGCGGCCACGAGGTCGCCGCGCTCGGCCTTCGGGATGGCGGCCACGTAGTTTTCCCAGCGGTCCGGGAAGATCGCGCTCGCGCCCTGCTGGTAGAACCAGTCGATTTCGGCCTTGCGCAGCATGAAGATGCCGCGCAGCACCAGTTCGCTCACCTGCTTCGGGTGTGCCTGCGCGTACGCGAGCGCGAGCGTCGAGCCCCACGAGCCGCCGAACACCAGCCACCGCTCGATGCCGAGGTGCTCGCGCAGCTGCTCCATGTCGGCGACCAGGTGCCAGGTCGTGTTGTCCACCAGGCTCGCGTGCGGCCGGCTGCGGCCGCAACCGCGCTGGTCGAATACCACGATGCGGTAGCGCTTCGGGTCGAAGAAGCCGCGCGCCGAGGGACTCGAACCGGCGCCCGGCCCGCCGTGCACGAACACCGCGGGCTTGCCCTTCGGGTTGCCGCATTCCTCCCAGTAGATTTCGTGCAGCGGCGACACGCGCAGATGGCCGCTGCGGTAGGGCTCGATGGCAGGGTAGAGGGTGCGGTGGGTCGTGGTCATGGGCAGTGAACAGGGGATAGGGGAGAGGGGATGGTGCATAGGCTACACGGAGGGGCGGTGGATCGGGGGGCGGCGAGGCGGCATAATCGGTCGCGCATGCTGAATCACCCCACGGCAACCCGCCGCCCCCCGGCCCGCCGCACGCAGTGAGGACCTCACCGGACGCACTGTCGTCTGGCCTGTCCCGCGGCCTGCGCAGCGTGTACCTCGTCACCGGGAACGAGCCCCTGCTCGTTGCGGAGGCCTGCGATGCCGTTCGCGCCGCCGCCCGCGCCGAGCAGTACGCCGACCGCGAAGTGCACTTCCTCGAGCGCGGCTTCGACTGGGGCGCGCTGCTCGCCGATGCGCACAATCTCTCGCTGTTCGCCTCGCGGCGGCTGATCGAGCTGAAGTTCAATGCCGCGCCCGATGCGGAGGCGCAGCGCTGCCTCGCGCAGCTGGCCGCGCAGCCGCCGGCCGACACGGTGCTGCTGGTGTGCGGCGAACTCGAGGGCAAGGCCCTCAAGACGGCCTGGGTGAATGCCTTCGACCAGCACGGCGTGGTGGTGGTCACGGAACCCGTCAGTCGCCCCGCGCTGCCCGGCTGGATCCGCGACCGGCTCGCCCGCCGCGGCGTGACGATCGAGAAGGACGCCGCGGACCTGCTCGCCGACCGCGTCGAGGGCAACCTGCTCGCCGCGCAGCAGGAGATCGAGCGCATCGCGCTGCTGATGCCGGGCGCGCAGCTCGATGCTGCGGCGGTCGCGGAGGTCGTGGCCGACAGCGCCCGCTACGACGTCTTCGAATTGTCGGCCGCCGCGTTCTCCGGGCAACCGGCGCGCGCCCTGCGCATCCTCGCGGGTCTCCGCGGCGAAGGGCAGGAGCCACCGCTGGTGCTGTGGGCTCTGCTCAACGACCTGCGCGGCCTGTCGCGCGTCGTTCAGCGCCTCGAGCGTGAGCGTTCGCTCGACGACATCTTCCGCGCCGAGCAGATCTGGTCGAAGCGGCAGGGCCCGATCCGGCTGGCGCTGAAGCGCATCACGCGACCCGAGATCGAGTCGCTGCTGGTGGCCGCCGCGGCGGCGGATCGCATGGCCAAGGGCAGCCTGCGTGGCGACGCGTGGGTGGCGCTCGAGGCCCTGGTCGCGAGGATCGCCGGGCTGCGGCTCGCTGCATGAAAGCCCTCGGGATCTTCGGCGGGACCTTCGACCCGATCCACTTCGGCCACCTGCGCACCGCCTTCGAGCTGCTGCAGGTGCTCGGCCTCGAGGAAGTGCGCCTAGTGCCGGCAGGCGCGCCACCGCATCGCGGCACCCCGGCGTGCGATGCGGGCCACCGCCTGGCGATGGTGCGCGCCGCCGTGTCCGACCAGCCCGGGCTGGTGGTGGACGACCGGGAGATCCGTCGCGCCGGGCCGTCCTACACAGTGCTCACGCTGCGCGAACTGCGCAGCGAGCAGCCGTCGCGACCGCTGTGCCTGATCGTCGGCATGGATGCGTTCCTCGGCCTGCCGCAGTGGCACGAGTGGCGCGACGTGTTCGAGCTCGCCCACGTCGTCGTCGCGCATCGCCCGGGCTGGCAGGCACCCGACACGGGAGTGCTCGGTGAACTGCTCGCGGCCCGCGGCACGCAGCGCGTCGCGGACCTGCACGAATCGATTGCCGGCCGCCTTCACGTGCGACCGGTGACGCAGCTCGAGATTTCCTCCACCGACCTGCGTGAACTGATCGTCGCCGGGCAGGACCCCCGTTACCTGCTGCCCGACGCAGTCCGCGCCATCATCCGCGACACCGGTTGTTACCACCCCAGAGCCACGAGGTGAGCATGACAGCGAAGCGCCCAGCCAGTCGACGCACGACCCGCAACGCGACCCCCAGGCCCGCGGCCAAGGCCAAGACCAAGACCAAGGCCCCTGCCCGGGCAGCGGCCGCAGCCGCTGCGAAGAAGCCCGCTGCCCGCGCGAAGACTGCGGCCGTCGCCCGCAAGCCGGCCCGGCCGAAGGGCAGGCCGACCCTGCGTGACGTGGTCCTCGCAGCGCTCGATGAGCTGAAGGCGTTGAACGTGAAGGCGATCGACGTGCGCGGCATCACCGACATCACCGACACCATGGTGGTGGCGAGCGGCACCTCGGACCGTCACGTGAAGTCGATCACCGACCGCGTCATCCAGCGCTGCAAGGACGCGGGCTATCGCCCGTACGGGCTCGAAGGCGAGCGCGACGGCGAGTGGGTGCTGCTCGACCTGCAGGACGTGGTGCTGCACGTGATGCTGCCCCGCGTGCGCGAGTTCTACGCGCTCGAGAAGCTGTGGGAGGGTGGCGCCGCGGCCTGAGGCCGCCCGGCCGCGCGGGCAATGCTGATGCGCCTGCTTGCCGCCGGCACGCGGATGCCGGCGTGGGTCGATGCCGGCGTCGCCGACTACGCCGGGAGACTGCGTGGCGACTACCGCCTCGAACTGGTCGAGATCGAGCTCGGGCGCCGTGGCTCCGGCGACCCGACCCGCGCCGTCGAGGCGGAAGGCGAGCGGATGCTCGCCGCGGCCGGGCCGCGGGCAGCCGTCGTCGCGCTGCAAGTCGGCGGCAAGGCCCTGTCCACCGAACAGCTGGCCCGCTGGCTCGAGGAGCGGTCGCGGCTTGGCGAACCGCTCGCATTCTGCATCGGTGGGCCGGACGGGCTGGCCCGCGCCGTGGACCAGAAGGCGTCCCTGCGCTGGTCGCTGTCGCCCCTGACCCTGCCCCACGGCCTCGCCCGGGTCGTGGTCGCCGAGGCGCTCTACCGTGCCGTCTCGGTCATCAAGGGTTTGCCGTATCACCGCCCCTAGCGGTCGCGCCCGGCGCAATGGACAGCGCCGCTGCGGCGGGTTTGAATGACGGTTTGCCCACCCGGGATCGGAGTCGAGCATGCACCCCTATCCGCACCTCTACACGGTCGAGTCCACCGCCGCATCGTCCGGTGACGTGACGCTCACCTCGACGGGCCTGCCGGCCCTCGCGAGTGCGCCGCCGCCGGAGTTCGACGGCCCGGGCGGGCGCTGGTCGCCGGAGCACTTGCTGGTGGCCGCGGTCGCCGACTGCCTGGTCCTCAGCTTCCGCGGCGTCGCCCGCGCCAACAAGTTCGAGTGGCACTCCCTGGACTGCTCGGTGGAAGGCACCCTGAACAAGGTCGAGGGCAGGACCCGGTTCACGCACATGGTGGCGCGCGCCACCCTGCGCGTCCCGGCCGGCACCGACGAGGCCAAGGCGAAGCAGCTGCTGGAGCGGGCCGAGCACGTGTGCCTGGTCAGCAATTCGCTGGTCTCGGAGCGCAGCATCGAGTCGACGATCGTGTTCGCCTGAGCCGGGACATGACCGAGCCGCAGGTCCTGCTCGCCTCTGCCTCGCCCCGCCGCAGCGAACTGCTGCGCCAGGTCGGCATCACCCATGCGGTGCGCCCCGTGGACATCGACGAGTCCGCGCACCCGGGCGAGGCGCCGTCGGCCTACGTGCTCCGGCTGGCGGAGGCGAAGGCGGAGAGCCTGTGGCGCGTGCTCGAGCCCGCGCGGCGGCGACCCGTCCTGGCCGCCGATACGACCGTTGCGCTCGAAGGCGAGATCTTCGGCAAGCCCGGCAGCCTCGCCGAGGCGCACGCCATGCTCGGGCGGCTGTCGGGGCGCACGCACGAAGTGCACACCGCGGTCGCCGTGCTGCACGCGGACGGCGCCGCGGCGCGCGTGAGCAGCAGCACCGTGACGTTCCGCGAGCTCACGCGCGCGGAGATCGACTGGTACTGGCACACCGGCGAGCCGGTCGACAAGGCCGGCGGGTACGCGGTGCAGGGACGGGCCGCCGCGTTCATCAGCCACATCGCGGGCAGCTACTCGGGGATCATGGGGTTGCCGCTCTACGAGACCTGGGAACTGCTCGCGCCCGTGCTCGGTCTGACGCGCGGGGGGGCACCGGCATGAGCACGGAAATGGTCGTCAACGTCAGCCCGCGTGAGACGCGCGCCGCGCTGCTCGAGAACGGTGTCCTGCAGGAGCTGTTCATCGAGCGCGCCAGCCGGCGGGGGCTGGCCGGAAACCTCTACAAGGGCCGCGTGTCGCGCGTGCTGCCCGGCATGCAGGCGGCGTTCATCGACATCGGCCTCGAGCGCACGGCGTTCCTGCACGTTTCCGACATCGTGCAGCCGGCCGATGCCGAGGGCGCGGTGGACGCGCCGCGCACCGACAGCATCCGCGAGCTGGTCGGCGAGGGCGCCGACATCCTGGTGCAGGTGCTGAAGGACCCGCTCGGCACCAAGGGCGCGCGGCTCACCACGTTCATCACCATTCCCTCGCGCTACCTCGTCTACATGCCCTTCGGCCACGGCGTGGGCGTCTCGGCCCGCATCGAGAACGAGGCGGAGCGGCAGCGGCTGCGCGAGGCGATGCAGTCGTTCGCGGCGGCGGACAGCCCCGGGGGCTACATCGTGCGCACCGCGGCCGAAGGCGCGACCGCCGAGGCGTTGCGCGCCGACATGATGTTCCTGCGCAAGCTCTGGGACGTGCTCACGCAGCGCGCGCGGGGCGCGGGGCGGGGCGCGCTGGTGCACGAGGACCTGCCGCTGCCGCTCAGGCTGATGCGCGACCTCGTGGGCGAGGGCGTGGACCGCGTGCTGGTGGACAACGAGCGCACCTGCGACCAGATGCGCGAGTTTGCCGCGACGTTCATGCCGGGGCTCGAGGCGCGCGTCGAGCGCTACACCGGCAGCCGGCCGCTGTTCGACCTGCACGGCGTGGAGGAGGAGATCCAGCGCTCGCTCGAGCGCAAGGTGGCCCTCAAGTCGGGCGGCTACCTGATCATCGACCAGACCGAGGCGCTGACCACGATCGACGTGAACACCGGCGCCTACGTCGGCCACCGCAACCTCGAGGAGACGATCTACCGCACCAACCTCGAGGCCGCCGTCGCGATCGCGCGCCAGCTGCGCCTGCGCAACCTGGGCGGCATCATCATCATCGACTTCATCGACATGGAGGAGGAGGAGCACCGGCGCCAGGTCCTGCAGGCGCTCGAGAAGGCGCTCGCCAAGGACCATGCGAAGACGCACGTCTCGACGGTGTCCTCGCTCGGCCTGGTCGAGATGACGCGCAAGCGCACGCGCGAGAGCCTCGCCCACCAGCTGTGCATGCCGTGCCCGGCCTGCGAGGGGCGCGGCTTCCTCAAGACGCCCGAGACGGTCTGCTACGAGATCTTCCGCGAGATCCTGCGCCAGGCCGGTCAGTTCGACCTGCAGCAGCTGCTGGTGCTCGCGCACCAGGACGTCATCGAGCGGCTGCTCGACGAGGAGTCCGCGGCACTCGGCGAACTCGAGGTGCTGGTCGGCAAGCCGATCCGGCTGCAGACCGAGTCCCTGTACGAGCCGGACCAGTACGACGTGGTGCTGATGTGAGTGCGACGCCCGGGCGCGGCGGTTCCGCCCGGCCCTGGCGCATCCTCGCCGGGACGATCGCGGTCCTGCTCATCCTGGGCGCGCTGCTGCTCGGCGCGTTGCGCCTCGCGGTGTCCCTGGTCCCCGAGAACGCCGCCCGCATCCAGGCCTGGGTGGAGCGACAGACCGACTACCGGCTCGGGTTCCACCACATCGACGCACGCATGCGCTGGTGGGGCCCGGAGGTGGTGCTGCGCGACGTGCGCGTGCTCGACCCGGACGCGAACCAGGCGCTGTTCGAGGCCGACGAAGCCGCCGTGTCGCTCGATGTCTGGAACCTGTTCCGCACCGGCGAGCTGGTTGCGGGACGCGTGCGCATCGTCGGCCCGGAACTCACGGTCGTCCGCCTCGCCGACGGCCGCATTCGCCTGCTCGGCCAGCGCGAGCGGCCCGCCGATCGCCCGCCCTTCGACCTCGATCGGCTGCCGGCCGGGCGGGTCGCGATCGAGGATGCGACGGTCACCTATCGCGACCTGATGACGGGCCGCGGCCCGTGGAAACTGCGCCGCGTGGAGGTCGCGTTGCGCCGCGCGCACGACGCCGTGGACGTCACCGCTTCGCTGCGGCTGCCCGCGGACCTCGGTGGCGACGTCGAGCTGGCGGGCCGCCTGCAGGGCTCGCTCGATCACTTCGAGGACCTCGAGCTGCGTCTCGAGGCGAACTTCGAGCGCCTGCGGCTCGCAGGGCTGGCCGACCTGTTGCCGGCTGGACGGGCCCGGCCCCTGGACGGGGCCGGCAAGGCGCAGGTGACGCTCGGGTTCGACCGCGGCCGGCTCGAGCAGCTGAAACTCGACCTGGACCTCGCCGACGTCTCGCTGGCGCTGCCTGACCGCGACGTCCCGCCCATTGAGGCGTACGAACTCGCGGCGCCCGCGCGGCTTGCCGATTCTTCGCCGCTCAGCATGCCGCTCGCCGCAAGGACCGATGTGCTGCGGCCCGCCGCCGAGTTGCCCCGGCAGGTGAAGTATGCGTCGTTGCAGGGCCGCCTCAGGTTGCGCCGCGAAGGCGAAGTGTGGATCTTCAGGGCGAGCGACCTGCGGCTCGGGCGCGACACCTCGCGGTCGGTTCGCCCTGCGTCGCTTGCGGCCCGCTGGCACGGCCACCCGGCGAGCGCGTTCGACCTGGCGATCAGTGGCGAGGACATCGATGCCGGCGACGCCTGGCCCCTGGTGCTCGCCCTGGCGCCGCGTTCGTTCGATCGCTGGGCGGGGCTCGATCCGCGCGGCACGCTGCGCCAGCTGAGGGCGGACGTGGTGCGTGAGCGCGCGGGTGCGGAGCCGCGCTTCCAGGTGGCCGCGGACGTGGCGGACCTCGGCCTGCGCCCGACCGCACGCTGGCCCGGGTTCTCGGGCCTCACGGCGCGCCTCTCCGGCACGGAGCAGCGGGGCCGCATCGCGCTGCGCTCCGACCAGCCGACGTTCGAATGGCCGCACCTGTTCGCCGAGCCGATCGCGGTCGCGCGCCTGGAGGGCGACGCGGATTGGCGGCGCGACGGGCGCGCCTGGATCCTGCAGTCGTCGCGCGTGGCGGTCAGCGACCCGCGCGTGGCGGGGGAGTGCTCGATCGCGCTGCGACTGCCGGGCGGCGGGGAGTCACCCTACCTCGACCTCGACGCGCGCGTGGACCGTGCCGACGCCACCCTGACTCCGCACGTGGTGCCGTACGGGCACATGCAGCCGCGCTCGATCGCCTGGCTGCTCATGGCGTTCCAGAAGGGTGCGGTCAGCGAGGGTCGCGTTTCCTACCATGGACCGACCCGCCGCTTCCCGTTCCGCGGTGGCGAGGGCGAGTTCCGGGCGACCGCCGTCGTGCGCGACGCGGCGCTCACCTATTTCGATGGTTTTGCGCCGCTGGTGAACGGCGTGGGCGAGGTGGAGTTCCACAACGAGGGACTGAAGGCGCGCCTGAGTACGGGCGAGGTCGGCGGGTTGCGGCTGGGCGAAGTGCGCTTCGCGATCCCGGACCTGAAGGCGCCCGACATCGAGGTGGACGCGACGGCCACCGGCGATCTCGCCAAGGCGCTCGCCGTCGTGCAGGGCAGCCCGCTCGCCCAGGTGCTCGGCGCGCAGTTCATGCAGCTCTCGGGGCGCGGCCCGGCCGACTATGTCTTCAGCCTGCGACTGCCCTACGCGCAGGAGGCCGCACACGACTATCGCGTGCGCACTCAGCTGCGCTCAGTGTCCGTGGACTGGCCCGTGCTGCGGGCGCCGGTGACGCGCGTGACCGGCGACTTCGAGATCCACAATCGCGAGTTCCGGGCCGACTCGCTGCGCGGCATGATTCTCGACGGGCCGTTCGAGGCCAGCGTGCAACCCGGGCCGGTGGGCGGTGACGTCAGCGCCACGATCCTGATCAGCGGCAGCGGACGCGCTGCAGGGGCGCTGCTGCCCGCATACATCGGACTGCCTGAGACCATTCGCATGAGGGGCACGGCCGACTGGCGCCTCAGCGGCCGCATCGAGCGACGCGGCGACGGGACACATTGGCCGGCGCGCATCGACGTGGCCAGCGACCTGCGCGGGCTCGGCATCGACGCGCCGCATCCGTTCGCCAAGGAACCTGCCGAGACTCGCGCCACACGCGTCAAGCTCGACCTGCCGGGCACCGGCCGCACCGAGGTGCGCATCGATTCCGGGGCCGCCCGCGCGGCCCTCGTGTTCGCCGGGCGTGACGATCAGCGCTGGGACCTCGAGCGTGGCGCCGCGCGCTTCGACGGCCAGCCGGTCGCGTTGCCGGACCAGCCGGGGCTGCACGTGGGGGGCGACTGGCCCGAGTTCGACCTCGCGGAGTGGCTGGCCCTGCGCCCCACGAAATCAGGCACGCGCGTGCTGTCCGACTGGCTCGGGCCCGTCGACGTGCACCTCGAGCGCGCGCGCGTGTTCGGATTCGAGTTCCTCGACGTCACGGCGCGCTTCGTGCCCGGCCCGACGGAATGGCGGGTGGATGCCAGCGGCCCGATGGCCGAGGGCACGATCCGGATCCCGGCCGATTTCGCGGGTGCGCAACCCTTGCGGCTCGACATGCGGCGGCTCGAGCTCAAGTCCGGGCCGGTGCAGCCGGGCAGGGCGGCGGAGCGGGAGACGGATCCGCGCGAACTGCCCGCCATTGCGGCCGATGTCGAGGATTTCGCCTGGCAGGACCGCCGCTTCGGCCACCTCGCCGCGCAGGTCGACCGCGTGCCACAGGGCCTGCAGCTCTCCCGGCTCACGACCGAGTCGAAGAGCTTCACGCTGAACGGCACCGGCAGCTGGCTCGCCGAGGCGCAAGGCTCGCGCACGCGGCTCTCCCTCGAGTTCTCGAGCACTGACCTCGCGACGACGGCGCGCGCGCTCGGATATCGCGACGTGGTCGACGCGAAGAAGGCGCATGCGACGGCGAACCTTGCGTGGAGCGGTGGGCCCGCCGAGGACGTCATCGCGCGCATGGACGGCACGATCCGGCTGGAACTCGACGACGGCCAGCTGCGCGGCGTGGAACCGGGCGCCGGCCGCGTGCTCGGCCTGATGAGCGTGCTCGAGTTGCCCCGGCGACTGGCGCTCGACTTCCGCGACGTCACGCAGGAGGGCCTCGCGTTCCGCAAGGTGCGCGGCGACTTCGAGGTGAGCGCTGGCAACGCCTACACGCAGAACCTGCTGCTCAAGGGGCCGGCCGTGGACGTCGGCGTGGTCGGCCGCACCGGGCTGGCGGCGCAGGACTACGACCAGACGGTCGTGGTGAGCGGGAACACGAGCGGGCCGATCACGGTGGCCGGCGCGCTCGCCGGCGGGCCGGTGGGCGCGGCCGGCGCGTTGCTGATTTCGCAGATCTTCAAGGGACAGCTGCAGGGCCTCACGCGCATGTATTACCGCGTCACCGGCCCGTGGGCGAACCCCAAGGTCGAGCGCATCTCGGCGTCGGTCGGAGGCGCTGCGCCTGCGGGCAGCCCCGCGCCGGCCGCTGCGACGGATACGAGGGAGGGGCAACAGTGACTCGAGTCGCCGCCGTGCAGATGGTTTCCTGCGCCGACGTCGGCCGCAATCTGGAGGCGGCGCGCGCGCTGTTGCGCGAGAGCCGCGAGCGCGGTGCGCTGGTGGCAGCGCTGCCGGAGAACTTCGCGTTCATGGGCCTGACGGAGGCCGACAAGCTCGCCATCGCCGAGGACGACGGCCGGGGCCCGATCCAGGACGCGCTGTCCGGGCTGGCCCGCGAACTCGGCCTGTGGATCGTGGCAGGCACGGTGCCGCTGCGCGTGCCGGGCGAGCCGCGGGTCGCCGCGGCGTGCCTGGTGCTCGACGCCGACGGGCGCCGCGCTGCCCGCTACGACAAGATCCACCTGTTCGATGTCGCGATCCCGGGCCGTGACGAGCGCTACCAGGAGTCGGCCTCGGTGCGTCCCGGCGAGGCGCCGGTGTGCGTCGACACGCCCGCGGGCCGCCTCGGCCTCGCCGTCTGCTACGACCTGCGCTTCCCGGAGTTGTTCCGGCGCCTGCTCGACCTCGGCGCCGAGTGGTTCTGCCTGCCGTCCGCCTTCACGGCCCCGACGGGGCGCGCGCACTGGGAAACGCTGCTGCGGGCCCGGGCCATCGAGAACCTGTGCCACCTGGTGGCCCCGGCGCAGTCGGGCTTCCACGAGAACGGCCGGGAGACCCACGGCGACTCGATGATCGTCGACTGCTGGGGGAGGGTGCTCGCCCGGCTGCCGCGCGGCACCGGGGTGGTGGTGGCCGACATCGACCTCGTGCGGCAGCGCGAGGTCAGGCAGAATTTCCCCTCCCTCGACCACCGGCGACTGCGCACCTGAACCCATGCAGATCCAGATCCCTCCCGCACTGTTTTCGCCCCGGTCGGCCGCAACGCAGCCGGACGCGGTGCGCGATCCGCTCGAGCTGGCGCGCGCCGGGCTGCTGCTGCCCGCCGGCCTCGACGAGGACCGCGTGGCGCGCGTGCTCGGCGACGTGATGGGGCACGCGGTGGACTACGCGGACGTGTACTTCCAGGCGATCCGCGAGGAGTCGTGGGCGCTCGAGGACGGGATCGTGAAGGACGGTGCGCACAGCATCGACCACGGCGTCGGCGTGCGCGCGCTCGCCGGCGAGAAGGCCGGCTTCGCCTATTCCGACGAGATCGTGCTGCCCGCGCTGCTCGAGGCCGCGCACGCCGCGCGTGCGATCGCCCGCGCCGGCACGGCTGGGACGCTGCAGGCCTGGCGCGGGGCCCACGGGCGGAGCCTGTATCCCGCGCTCGATCCCCTCGACACGCTCGGCGATGCCGAGAAGGTGCAGTTGCTCGAGGACATCGACCGCGAGGCGCGCGCACTCGACCCGCGCATCTCGCAGGTGATGGCGAGCCTCGCGGCTTCGCACGACACGATCCTGGTGCTCGCGAGCGACGGCACGCTGGCCGCCGACGTGCGACCGCTGGTGCGGCTCAACGTCTCGGTCATCATCGAGCACCAGGGCCGCCGTGAGCAGGGTTACGCGGGCGGCGGCGGGCGTTTCGCCTACACCGAGTTCCTGGCCTCCGGCCGCTGGCGCGACCTGGTGCGCGAGGCAGTGCGGACTGCCCAGGTGAACCTGGAGTCGGTGCCCGCGCCGGCCGGGACCATGACCGTCGTGCTCGGCTCGGGCTGGCCCGGCGTGCTGCTGCACGAGGCGGTCGGCCACGGGCTCGAGGGCGACTTCAACCGCAAGGGCACCTCGGCGTTCAGCGGCCGCCTCGGGCAGAGCGTTGCCGCCCCGGGCGTCACCATCGTGGACGACGGCACGCTCGCCGGGCGCCGCGGCTCGCTCAACGTGGAC
>Ga0316617_100000119_pt1 | contig 16672 bp, 11 predicted proteins | sample OWC_Aug_M1_C1_D2_FD_207801 | JGI IMG/M metagenome (GOLD analysis project Ga0316617, IMG submission 207801) | Wetland soil microbial communities from Old Woman Creek delta, Ohio, United States - OWC_Aug_M1_C1_D2_B | ecosystem: Environmental > Terrestrial > Soil > Wetlands | place: USA: Ohio... | reverse complement strand
ACCGCGTTCAGATCGAGGGTGAAACGGGTAGCCGTCTCGAACGTCCGGATGCCGCGCTCACAGAGGACCACCTGGTAGTTCCCCTCCGACAGGATGTACTCCGCCGCCATCAGGAACTCCTGGATGGTGGACGCCATGCCCCGCTTCAAGAGGACCGGCTTGCCCACCTCGCCCGCGCGCTTGAGCAGGGCGAAGTTCTGCATGTTCCGGGCGCCGATCTGGAGCATGTCGGCGTACTCGGCGATCAGGTCCACGTCTTCGGGCTTGAGCACCTCGGTGACGATGGCGAGACCCGTCGCTTCGCGGGCCTGGGCGAGCAGCCGCAGCCCTTCCTTCCCCATGCCCTGGAAGGCGTAGGGGGAGGTCCGGGGCTTGAACGCGCCGCCACGCAGGACCGAGGCGCCCGCCTCCCTGGCGAGCACGGCGAGCTGCATGACCATCTCCTCGCTCTCCACGCTGCACGGACCCGCGATCACCGGCAGGCGGTTCCCGCCGAACTCGGCATCGCCCACCTTCACGAGACTCGGCGTGGCCTTGAACTCCCGGCTGGCCAGCTTGAAGGGCTGGAGGATGGGGACGACGCTCTCGACGCCCGGCATGACCTCCAGCGAGTGGAGGCGGGCCTTCCCGCGCTCGTCTCCCACGGCGCCGATGACTGTGCGCTGCGTGCCCCAGATGACGTGAGGCTGGTACCCGAGCTCCTCGATGGTCCGGATGACGTCCTGCACCTGCTCCTTGGGGATGCCGCCTTTCATGACAATGATCATGTCTCGCCTCCTGGGCGGCCGCTGAAAAAGGCCATCTGCTGCGTTGGCCCGCCTCGCCACTCGCTGCGGCGTGCCGCCTTGCACCTTGGCTTTTTGAGCGGCCTACACGAAGTGTCTTTCAGAAGCCGACTCAATCACACAACTGACGGACCGATCAGTACAAAAGAGAAGGCCACGGGGCTTTGTCTGCCCCGTGGCCTTCGGTGTCTGGATGCCTTTTGGTCTAGCTCATCCGTCGCCTCGAGCCGGCAGGGCAGACGCCCGGAAAGCAAAAGTAAAACCACACCCGGCTCGAATCGTCACGGAACATTTGCAGTCCTTTCAATCACCGGCCACGATTGATACCATCCGATACGGTATGCGTCAAGCAGTATGTCCGACCGGGCCGCGCTCCGGCGAACGGCCGGCGGGGCAGACGCGAAGGCATCGCCCCATGCAGTCGGTCGCCAGGCGCGTGCTGCGGCAGGTGGCCCACTCGGTCCGCGCCGGAGGATCCAACCAGAGACCGTTCTCGGCCGCCTGGGGCAGGGTGGTGAGCGCGCCACCGGGACATTGCCGCACGCACTCCAGACAGGCAAGGCCGTCGCAGGTCTTTGCGACCAACAGGGGGGACGGGATCAGCGGCGCCGCGGTGATCACGGAGTTCCAGCGGATGCGGGGGCCGTACCTGGCCGTCACGACCACGTTGTTGAGGCCGAACTCCCCCAGGCCCGCCCGCACTGCGGCGTGCCGATGCGAGAACATGGCCGGCACGTGGGCGTACTCCTCCGGGACGCCCGTGTTGGTGGTCGGGAAGAAGAGCGAGGCGTGCCCCATCTCTTCCAGGTGCGTGGCCAGGCGGAGGGCGATCGTGTTGAGGTGGTCATTGATGATCTGATAGCCCGATTTCTCGTAAAGGCAGAGGCGCAGCGCCTCGGCGCGCTTCGATTCGGGGTAGAACGGCGAGCCCTTGAGCAACTCCGGCCACGCCATGACCCGATCAAGGATCCGGATCCCGAAGGTCACGACCGTCCTTGCGCCGGGGAGCAGGTCGGCCGGGTGATGCGCCGGCGGCGCCCCGTCGAATCGCTCCACCGGCGCGACCCCGACCAGGCTCGCGCCCATTCCTCTGGCCATCTCGGAGAGCGTCGTCGTGAGATCCATGACATTCCCTTTCCGTTGAGAACGGACACCACAGGTTACCGAAAAACCCTTTTCGCCCAGGCTGCTCAAAAAGGTCCAACTGCAAGGCGGTTCGCCGGAGGCCGAGCGAGACGTACTGGAGATACGTCGCAGCGAGTGCCGAGGCAAACCAACGCAGTAGGTGGGCCTTTTTCAGCAGCCCGCTAGGGCTTGGTCGGGGCCGGCATCGGCATGTTCAGCATCAGGCCGGGGGCGTTCCCGCCGCTACCCATCGAGAACTGCGGAAGCTTCCCATCCCACCTCTCCAGATATCGTTGCTGGATCAGGGTCGGCGTGAGCGAGGCGGACACCTTCTGGTTGTACGTCGACTCGGCGTCCGCGCGAATCTTGGTAGCCTCGGCCTCGCCCTTGGCCTTTTCCCGGGCGGCGTCACCCTGACCTTTGGCCTGTGCCGCGACGATCTCGGCCTGGCGCTGGGCCTGGACCAACTCGTACCGCTTCTGCTCCGCCTTCTGCTCCTCGATCTGTTTGCCTTCAATCGCCTTCTCGTAGGCGGGATCGAACTTGATGTTGGCCAGCGCGGCCTCCTTGACCTCGATGCCGTACTTGGCGAGCCAGGTCGTGAGTTCCCCCTGGATGTCGGCCTTGATCTTGGGCCGCTGGTGGAGGATCTCCGTCGCCACGTGCAAGGCGGTGTTCGCCTTCAGGACCTCCTGGGCCGCCGGGTCGATGATGACGCTCGCAAAGTTCGGACCGATTCGCTGATACACCTCGGCCGCCTTGTCGGGCAGGAGGCGATAGTTCAGGACCATCTCCACGTGGACGGCCTGCAGGTCCTTGCTGGCGGCGTCGTACTTGGCCTGATGGCGCAGGACGCGGGTGTTCATCTCCACCACGTCGTACAGCGGGTTGACGAGGTTGATCCCTTCGCGCAAGACCACCGGCTGCACCTTGCCGAAGAGCAACGCCACGCCCACCTGGCCGGCGCTGATCATCCGGATGCCGGAGGACAGGATCATAAGCGCACCCAGAGGGATCAGGGCCATCGCCACCAGTCGGAGCCCGCCAACGCCCAGCGCGAGCCGCTTCTCCTGATCGCTCTTGGCGAGAACGCGGGTCAGGATGGTAACCGCGATCACGCCCACCACGACTAGGATGCTTCCGAAGACGAGCCGCATTCCCGTGTCTCCTTTCGGCGGGCCGCTCTGCTAGGGGGTGAGGTCCGCGGCATATGCGAACATGATACCCGCAGCCCTCATCTCCGCCAGCGCCGCCGCACAGTCGCCGGGGTGCACCTCGACGCCCCGAATGGCGTCCTCGATCACGACCACATCGAGTCCGGCGTGCCGCGAATCCAGGGCGGTGGCCTTGACGCAGTAGTCGGTCGCCAGGCCGCAGACGAACACTCGCCGGAGAGTGCTGGATTGCAATAGCCGGGCCAGTTCCGTCCCCTGAAAGCCCGAATACGCCTCGAAGTCCTTGCTGACCGCCTTGGAGACCACATGGCGGATCTGCGACACCTGCAACTCCGGATGGAATGCGGCTCCGTCCGTGTCGGCGACACAGTGCGCCGGCCAGATGCCCCCTTGGGCTTTGAAGGAGCAGTGATCGGGTGGGTGCCAGTCCCGGGTGGCGACGGTGACCCAATGCGTCAGGCCAAGCAGCCGATTGATCACCGGGACGATCCGATCGCCCTGCGGGACCGCCAGCGCCCCGCCGGGGCAGAAGTCGCGCTGCACGTCCACGACGAGGAGGGCGTCTGTTTCCGGGTTGACGCGAATGGTCATAACGGGCTTCCGGATGCCCGCTGCCGCATCGCGACGGTGGCCGCCCGGGGGTCGGCGGCGCCGAAGATCGCCGATCCTGCGACCAGGATCGTTGCGCCGGCGTGGGCGACCTCGCGGCAATTCTCCAGGTTGATGCCTCCGTCCACTGCCAGTTCTGGCCGGGGACGCATCCGCTCCAGCCAGGAGTGCATGTCGGCGATCTTCTTGAGGACGAACGGAATGAAGGACTGCCCGCCGAACCCCGGATTCACCGACATCAGGAGGACGAGGTCCACCTGCTCCAGGACGTGCTCCACCGCGTGGAGGGAGGTGGACGGGTTGAGAGCCACGCCCGCCTTCACGCCGGCCTCACGAATCTGTTGCAGGGTGCGATGGAGGTGGGGGCAGACCTCCGCGTGGACGGTCAGGTAGGCCGCCCCGGCCTTGGCGAAGGCGCCGATGTACCGGTCGGGGTGCTGGATCATCAGGTGGACATCCAGCGGGAGTCGCGTTCGCCGGTGGATGGCCTCGACGACCACGGGGCCGATCGTCAGGTTCGGGACGAAATGGCCGTCCATGACATCGACGTGCAGCAGGTCGGCCGCCGGCTCGACCTTCGCGATCTCCTCGCCCAGGGCGCCGAAGTCCGCGGACAGGATCGAGGGTGCGATCTTGGTCATGGGCGCCCCCCTATTCGCCGACGGTCAATTGCACTTGTCCGCCGACGGTGATCCGCGCGCCGGCCGGCGGGTCCTGGCTCACCACGTGCCCCTCGCGGGATGCCGCCTGCTGGAAACCGATCCGGGCCTCCAGTTGGAGCTCCTTCAAGAGGTTCAGGGCCACGACCAACTCCCGGCCGCGCAGATCGGGCATAATCAGGCCCTCTTCGAGCGGCCCCAGGCTTTGGAGCAATCGGATCGTCGCCCCCCGGGTCACGGGCGCACCCGCCGCAGGTTCCTGCGCGATGATCAGTTCTCGCGCGTGGGCGTCCGAGTGGATCGGCGTCACCGGCCCAAGGATGAGGCCGGTCTCGGCCAGGATTCGCTTGGCCTGGGCCACCGTGACGCCGGCGAGATCGGGCGCCGCCAGTTGATCGGTCCCCCGACTGAGGATCAGCCGCACCTCGCTGCCGAGCTTCAACCGCGTCCCGCGGGTGGGGCGCTGGTTGGCGACCCGGCCCCTGGCGATGGTGGCGCTGAACTCCTCGGCCACGACCCGCGGGGTAAGGCCGACCTCTCGGATCAACGCCTCGGCGGCCACGGAATCCAGGCCGATGGCGCGGGGGACCGCCACGCGGTCTTCCTCCAAGAACCAGAGCATGGCCACGTACCCGGACAGTACCGCGAGGGCCAGCAGGCCGACACAGATGGCGCCGGCCCGGACGAGCCGGTAGAGGCAGCCGGGGGACCGGTTCGGCTCGCGTTCGCGAGGCGGTATCATGGCCGGTGCACGCTCCTGCGATGACGTCACGACTGCCGCCGTAGCCGGGCCACGAAGAACCCGTCCGTGTCGTGCCGGTGGGGCCAGGCGCGCAGGATTCCATCCACGGCCGGATCGGCGAAGGGCTGCAAGGCCGGACCCGGCGCCTCCAGGGAAAATCCCGGGTGGCTCCTCAGAAAATCGTGGACCACGTGATCGGTCTCCTCCGGTTCCAGGCTGCAGGTACTGTACACCAGAAGCCCCCCAACGGCCACAGCGCCGGCCGCGCCGGCGAGCAGTTCGGCCTGGAGGGTGGCGGTCTGGGTGAAATCTTCCGGCCGGCGCCGCCACTTGATCTCGGGCCGTCGTCGGGCGGTGCCCAGGCCACTGCACGGGGCGTCCAGAAGAACACGGGCGAACCGTCCTGGCCAGGCACGGCCGGCGCCACGCGCATCGTAAAGCTTCGCCTCCACGCTGGCAAGACCTAAGCGCGTCCGGGCCGAGGAAAGGCGCCGGATCGCCCGAGGGCTCCGGTCCAGCGCCAGCACCTTTCCGGTCGCGCCGACGCCGGCGGCGATGAGGGCGCTCTTCCCTCCGCCTCCGGCGCAGGCATCCAAGACGTGCTGGCCGTCGCGCAAGTCCAGCGCCAGGACCGGCAGCGCCGCGGCCTCGTCCATGGGGATCAGCAACCCCGCGTCGAAGTCGGGCAACTCACGGGGACTGCCGGCGCCGCGGAGGGTGAAGCTGCCGGGGACGAACCGTCCTGGTGTCGCCCTCGGGGACGCCGCGTTCAGAGCCTGCGCCGCACCGGCGATGCTGCCGCGGAGGCGGTTCACCATCACCGTGAGGGGGGGTACCCGGTTATTGGCGGCCATCAGCTCGCCGGCCTCGGTGGGGCCGAGACGGCGGATCCACCGATCCGCCAGCCACGACGGGTGGGAGCCAGGACCCGCCCAATACGCGCCGGGTTCGCCGACCGGATCCGGCTCGGCACGCCGGGGTTCGCGCGCCATTCGGCGCAGGACCGCGTTCACGTATCCGGCGGCGCGACCCGCACCACCGGCACGTGCCAGGGTGACCGTTTCGTCCACCGCAGCGAAATCCGGGATGCGGGTCAGGCAGGTGAGCTGGTAGGTGCCGAGGCGGAGCAACACGCGGACCACTGGGTCCAGGGCGGCCACCGGCCGATCCAGGCACGGGGCGAGCAGCCAATCCAGTCTGCCCTGCCAGCGCAGGACGCCGTATACCAGTTCGGTCGCCAAGGCGCGATCCGGGCGATCCAGCCGGCCGCTTTGCAGACGCGCATCCAGGAGGATGTTGGCATACGCGTCGGTGGCCTCGACCCGAAGCAGCACGTCCAAGGCGGTTCGTCGGGCCCCGGCGGGTTCCCCCGCCGGGGACGACCGGGTTATCCGGCGCGGATCGGGGCTCCGGTCTCCCGGCCGCGCCGAGGTCGTCCTAGCCACAACGCATTCCCGTCTGGAGTCGCTGCCCCCGGGCGAACTCGGCGCCCGTCATCCGCCGCTTGCCTTCGGGCTGGACCTCCAGCAGGGCCACGGCCCCCTCGCCGGTCCCGAGCACGACCGCGGCGTCCTCGACGCCGAGAATCACGCCCTGTGGGGCGCTCGCCGGGCGCGCCTCGGCCCTCAAGATCCGGAGCCGCTTCCCTTCCGGCATCACGAGATAGGCGCCGGGCGTCGGCGACAGGCCGCGGATCCGATTCACCAGGGCCGTGGGCGGCCCTGCCAGTTCCAGGCGACAGTCGGCGTCGCCGAGCTTCGGGGCAACGCTGACCCGGGTTTCGTCCTGCGGGATCCAGGCGCCGCTGCCGACCGAGAGGAGATGGAGCGCATCGGACAGGGCCTCGGCCCCCAGGGCGGCCAGACGGTCATGGAGGATTCCCGTGTCGTCGTCGGGCAGGATCGGACAGGTGCGCTGGAGCAGGATGGGCCCGGCGTCCATCCGCCCCTCGACCCGCATGATGGTGACGCCCGTCTCGTCGTCCCCGGCCATCACGGCACGATGGATGGGGGCGGCCCCCCGATACTTCGGGAGAAGCGAGGCGTGGACGTTGATACAGCCCAGCGGCGGGAACTCGCGCACGGCACGCGGGAGGAATTGCCCAAACGCCACCACCACGGCGATCTCGGGGTGCGCCTGGCGCACGGCTTCCAGGAAGCGCGGATCACTCACCCGCTCGGGTTGGACCAGAGGCAGACCGTGCCGTTCCGCCGCCAGCTTGACGGGCGGCGGACGCAGGTCTCGACCGCGGCCGGCTGGGCGATCGGGCTGGGTCGCCACCAAGCCGACCGTGTGGCCGTCGGTCACCAATCGGTCGAGAGAGGGGACCGCAAAATCCGGGCTTCCCATGAAGATCAGTCGCATCGGTCGTCCCACGGGGGCCAGAGGTGTCTGGACTCAGGCGATCAGGGAGCGGATCCTCTCGTCCATCCGTTGCCGATGAGTTCCCGGCCAGTAGATCCGTCCACAGGCTGGGCACCCCCAGAAGCTGTCGTGGTGGCTCCAGACAAATTCGGGAACGCGCCCGGCGGCCTCCGCCTTGGTCCGTGACTCCAAAATCACGTTACAGCGCGCGCAACGGCGCGGCGCCGACGACGCGGGCACCAGACGGCACGCCGCCATCACCTGGCGCAGTTGTGCCATGACCCGGTCGTCACGGATGAACAGGTGCGGCGGCAAGCCGCGACGCCGGAGGATCCCGGTGTCTCGGGTCAGAAGGATACGCCTATCCTCTTGAGCCTTGGCGATCAGATCGGCGTCCGCGCCGCGGAAGTACTCGGCGTCGTAACCCAGAATACGTAACCAGGTCGCCAGCCGCCCGAGCATGGTGTCCGCGAGGAAACGTGGAGCATCCCCAGGCCGATCGGCGACCGACACGTCGCGCGCCATATGAAGAGGGTAGCACATTCGCTACGGATTTGGCAGGGCGTGCCGAACGCTTTGGCAGGCACCCCCGGTTGTTGCCGGGGGGGTACGTGACACCCTTCCAGTTCCGCGAGCGCGCTAGTTGCCCGGTCGCTCCGATCCTCACGCCGTGTGATGTGGTCTTTCGGTCCTGTTCGGTACGCGGCTTGACAGGGTGCGACCTCGCCCCTAGACTGCCGGAGGCTGGCCAGGGCATTGGAAGCGCGCCGGGTGGTTCGCGCATCCGACGCGACGTCCGGCACGCCACCGACTGAGTTGCGCGCCAGGTCGAGCCACCCCAAACGTCCGTCGCGGGAGACCACCCCATGGGATCGCCCACCCCCGCCGAACTCCTCGCCGAGATCGCCGCGCTGCGAGGGCGCGCGGGCGGGCTCGAGCGGCATCAGCGGGAACTCACGGCCCTGCTCCGGGCCCACGAAGCCATCACCTCGTCGCTGGACCTCGAGCAAAGCCTCCGCGCCATCGTCGACCAGGCCTCGACCATCGCCGGCGGAAGCGACACGTGGCTGTACGTGCTGGACGAAGAGCGGAAGACGCTGCGTTGCCGCGTGAGCATCAGCATGTCGCGAGAAGAGATGGACGGGCTGGTCATGCAGGTCGGCGAGGGGATCGCCGGACGGATCGCCCTGAACCGCGCGCCGCTGGCGATTTCGGATATCCGCACCCACCCGCATCTCTGGCGACCGGACCTCGCGGCGAAGCACCGTCACGTCTCCTATCTCGGCCTGCCGATCATGCGCGGGGACCAGGTCCTGGGCGTGCTCGCCTTCAGCAATCCGGAGCCCCGGATCTACGCGGAAGCGGAGGTCGCGTTTCTGGCGGTGTTCGCGCGCCAGGCGGCCATCACCATCGAGAACGCCCGGCTGTACGAGGCGGCGCGGCGGGAGCTGGCCGAGCGGGGCCGCGCGGAAGCGTCGCTTCGGGAGAGCGAGGAGCGGTATCGGCGCATTACCGCCGCCGTGAGCGACTACATCTACACGGTGCGCGTGGAGCCCGGCGGACCGGTGGAGACGTGGCACGGGCCGGGCTGTGTGGCGGTGACGGGTTACGCCAGCGCAGAGTTTGCCGCCGATCCGGAGCTGTGGATTCGTATGGTGGATGAGGCCGACCGCGATGCCGTGCGCGCGCAGGCGCGCCGGGTCCAAGCGGGCGAGGAGACCCCGCCTCTCGAGCACCGGATCACGCGTAAGGATGGGGCCAAGCGATGGGTGCGGAACACCCCCGTCCTGCATCGGGATGCACAGGGGCGCGTGCTTTCCTACGACGGTCTGATCCGGGATGTGACCGAGCGACGGCTGGCAGAGGACGCGCTCCGTTCACGGACGGCGCAGCTCGAGGCGGTGCGTGCCATCGGCGAAGAGATCACGCGCGAGCTGGACCTCCAGGCGCTGCTTGCCCTGATCGTGCGACGAGCCACGGAGCTGATCGGGGCGCGCGCAGGGGCGATCCTCTTGTGGGATGCAGAGGCCGAGCTGCTGGTGCCCAGCGCATGGCACGGGTTCAGCGACTGGCAAAACCAGCAGCGCCTTCGCCTTGGGGAAGGGCTGGTCGGTACGGTGGCCAAACGGCGGACAGGGATGATCGTCAATGACTACCGCGATTGGCCGGATGCCCTCCGCTTGACCCTCGAGCACTCCTCCATCACTGCCGCCCTGGCGGAGCCACTCTTGCACAGGGATCGTCTCTTGGGTGTGATCGCCCTCAGTGACGAGGGGACCGGACGGGTGTTCGCAAAACAGGATCAAGAGACGCTCGCCCTCTTGGCTGCACACGCCGTGATCGCCATCGAGAACGCGCGCCTGTACGCAGCCGCGGTCCGTCGGGGGTCAGAGCTCGAGGCCCTGGTCTCCGCGGTGCGTTCCGTCACCTCGGGTCTGGAGCTGCAGGAGATCTTCGACCGGATTCTCGCCGAGGCGGCGCGGATGAGCGGCGCGCCGCACGTCAAGGTGCTCCTGCTGGACAAAGCCGCCGGCGTGCTCCGCATTGGGGCGCGCCAGGGCTCGTCTATGCCCGAGGGCTATGCACTCCCCCTCGGCGTCGGCTCGTCGGGGATCGTCGCCCGGACAGGCAAGCCCCTCTTTATGGCGGATGCCCAGCACGATCCTCGGACCATCTTCGCAGAGCAGGACCGAGATCTCGGGATCGTCACCTACCTCGGTCTTCCGATCAAGCGCGGGGAGGAGGTCCTGGGCGTTCTCACGTTCAACACCACGCAGCCCCACCGGTACACCGCGGACGAGATGGCCTACCTGGCCTCGTTCGCCGATCAGGCTGCCGTCGCCATCGAAAACGCCCGGCTGTTTCGCGAAGAGCGGGAACGGCGCATGCAGCTGGAGGCGGTCCGCACGATCAACGCGGAGATGACGCGCGAACTCGACCTGCCGGCGCTCCTGCGACTGTTCGTGGGCCGGGCGATGGAGCTCGTGCGTGCGGCCGGGTGTGGCGTGTGGCTGTGGGACGCGGAGCTCCACCTGCTCGCGCCCCACGCCTGGGAGGGGCCGGACTGGATCACGGACGTCCGCCTGCGCCTCGGCGAAGGCGTGATCGGGGAGGCGGCGCGCCGCGGCGAGGGGGTGATGGTCAATGATTACGTCCGCTCTCCCGTGGCGCATCCGCTCTGGGTGGAGCGGACCCAAACCCGCGCGGTCATCGCGGAACCGCTCCGCTACCGCGACCGGCTGCTGGGGGTGATCGCGGCCAATCGGGAGGGCGCCGGCGAACCGTTCCGGTCCGAGGACCTGCAGGCGCTCCGACTGCTGGCCGATCACGCGGCCATCGCCATCGAGAAGGCGCAGCTCTTCCAGGAGTTGAATCAGTCTTATGCCAACCTGCAGAAGGCGCAGGACGACCTGATCCGGGCCGAGAAACTCCGGGCCCTGGGCCAGATGAGCGCCGGGATCGCCCACGACCTGAACAACATGCTGGCGGCGATCCTGGGGCAGGTGGAGTTGCTGCGGCTGCGCGCGCGGGACTCCGAGGTGCAAGAGGGACTGCGGACGCTGGAGACGGCCGCGACCGATGGCGCGCACGTCGTCCGGCGCCTGCAGGATTTTGCCCGGCAGCGTGGACGGTCTCCCCTCGCCTCCATCGATCTGGCGGAGGTCGTCACCGAAGCGCTGGAGATCACGCGCCCTCGCTGGCGGGACGAGGTCCAGCGGCAAGGCCGCGTCATCGAGGTCCAGGTGCACCTCGCGGACCTCCCGCCGATCCTCGGCTATGCCCCGGAGGTACGGGAGGTCCTGACCAACCTGATCCTGAATGCGGTGGACGCCATGCCCACCGGGGGGACGCTCTGCCTCGCGGCGGAGGTGATGAAGGCGGTGGAGTCCGCCTCCCAGCCGAGCCTGCCTGGTGTCGATCTGCCGTCGGAGGTCGAGCTCCAGGTGACGGACACCGGCATCGGGATGTCGGAGGAGGTCCGCCAGCGGATCTTCGACCCGTTCTTCACGACCAAGGGTGGGCGGGGAAGTGGATTGGGGCTTTCGCTGGCGTACGGGATCATGGAGCGGCACGGCGGACGCATCGAGGCGCGGAGCATTCCCGGTCGGGGCACGACCTTCACGCTTCGGTTCCGGACGGCGCCGAAAAAGGACGCGGCGGCGCCCCAGGAGCCCACCGAGCGACAACTGATTCCGCGGCGGCTTCTCGTCGTGGACGACGATCCCATGGTCCGGCAGACGATCGCCGGCCTCCTCCGTGCCTCGGGCCACCTGGTCACCGAGGCGGACGGGGGCGCCGCCGGGATCGCCCAGCTGGAGGAGACGTCGGTGGATCTGGTGTTCACCGACCTCGGCATGCCGGAGGTGACCGGCTGGGATGTGGCCCGGGCCGTCCGGGCGCGGCGCCCGGGCCTTCCCATCGTGCTCCTCACGGGGTGGGGAGAGCACGGGACGGGGGAGGCCCAACCGGCCGGCCTGGTGGACCGCATCCTGGGCAAGCCGGTCCGCCTCGAGGATTTGCTCGCCGTGGTCGACGAACTCACGACGGTCGAGCCGCCCGAAGGTTCGCGGGACGCCACGCCGGGGAGCTGAGCGCCGGCCCGCGGGCGGCGTCCGGCGCTGCGGCAGGTGGCGTCGCCCGGTGTGGGCGTCTTGGCCTCGCCGCTTGCATTGTCCGTCCTCGCGTAGCACAATCACTCACGCTGAGTCCGATACCCAACATCCCGCGACCTGTGAGGCGTCCCATCCGTAGGTTGTTCCAGCACGTCCGGCCAATCCTCCGCCGGCATCGCCGGTTGCTCCTCCTCGGCATCGTGGCGCTTCTGGCCACGGATGTCGTGCACCTCTTGATCCCGTGGTTCACCCGACAGGCGATCGACAACCTGTCCCGCGAGCCGGGCGGGCGCTGGGGGCTGCTGGTGTTCCCCGGGCTGATCGCGCTGGCGGCGTGCGCCCAGGGGGTCTTCCGGTACTTCTGGCGTACCAACGTCTTCGGCTTCTCTCGCCATATCGAGTGGGATCTGCGGAACCAGCTCTTCGCCCACCTGCAGCGACTCCCACTGGCCTACTTCCAGCGGATGAAGACGGGTGAGCTGATGTCGCGGCTTACCAACGATCTGGCGTCGGTTCGGGAGATGCTGGGCATCGGCGCCGTGGCGGCCCTGGACGGAGCGGTCCTGATCCTGGCGGCGCTGCCCCTGATGATCGGGATCGATCCCTGGCTCACCCTCTGGTCGCTCTGCGCGCTGCCCGGGATCACGGCGCTGGTGCTGGGGTTCGGGAATCGCATGCACCGGGGCTACCGGGAGGTCCAGCAGCAGCTCGGGCAGCTCAGCATCCTCGTGCAGGAGAACCTGGGCGGCATCCGGGTGGTCCAGGCGCACGCTCAGGAAGAGAACCGGCAGGCCCGGTTCCGAGCGCTGAGCGCCGAGTACATGCGCAAGAATCTGGTCACAGCGCGGATGAGCGGCGCGCTCTGGCCGTTGATCGCGGTGTTCTCCGGCCTGGGGGGGGCGGTGGTCCTCTGGTTGGGTGGGAGGCAGGTGCTCCTGGGGACGCTGACGATCGGCCAGTTCGTCCAGTTCAACGGCTACCTGGCCATGCTGACCTGGCCGGTGATGGCCATCGGGTACGTCGTGAATCTGTACCAGCGCGGCTCGGCCGCGCTCCACAGACTGGTTGAGATCCTGGAGACGCCTGTCGCCGCCACGCACCTGACGCCCGACGACGGGTCACCGCGGCGGCTCGACGGGGCCATCGAATTCCGCGACCTGTCGTTTCGCTACGGTCCGGAAACGCCCTGGATCCTCCGGGAGATCCGGCTTCGCGTGCCGGCGGGGAGCTCGGTGGCCATCGTGGGAGAGGTCGGGGCGGGCAAGAGTACGCTGGTCCACCTGATCGCCCGGCTCTTCGAGGCGCCCGAGGGTGCGCTGTTTCTAGACGGGCGCGACATCCGCAGCATCCCTCTTTCCAGGTTACGCGCATCCATCGGGCTGGTGACGCAGGACATCTTTCTCTTCTCCGAGACCATCGGCGAGAACATCCTCTTCGGCCGCCCCGACGCCACGCTGCAGGACATGGAGGAGGCGGCCCGCATCGCGGGGCTCTTGCCCAGTGTCCAGGAATTCGCCGACCGGTTCGACACGCTGCTGGGCGAGCGCGGCGTCCGCCTGTCGGGTGGGCAAAAACAACGGACCGCGCTGGCCCGCGCGCTGATCGCGCGGCCGCCCATCCTGATCCTGGACGACGCCTTCTCAAGCGTGGACGTCCAGACGGAGGAAGCCATCCTGCGCGAGCTGCGAGCCGTCATGGTCGGTCGGACGACCATCCTGATCTCGCACCGTATCTCCACGGTCAAGGATGCGGACCAGATCGTGTACCTGAAAGACGGCCGCATCGTCGAGCAAGGCACGCATCAGGAACTCCTGGCCCGCGAGGGGCATTATTGCCGCCTGTACCAGCGGCAGCTCCTGGCGAATGAGCTGGAGGCGCTGGCCGAGAGGGAGAACGGCTGAGCATGCACGGACCGCACGTGCACCTCGATGACGAGGTGCTGGGGAAGGCCTACGACGCCCGCCTGGTCGCGCGGCTGCTGGGGTACTTCCAGGGCTACTGGCTCCTGGTGCTCCTCGCCTTCCTGTGCCTGGCGGGCTACACCGGCGCGCAGCTCTTGGGACCCTACCTGGTCAAGATCGCCATTGACCGGTACGTGGCCGCGCGCGACCTGGCCGGCCTGGATCGGACCGCCCTGGTGTACGCCGCGGCGGTTCTCCTGGGGTTCGTCTGCCACTTCGGCCACTCGTTCACGACCCAGTACGTCGGCCAGCGGGTGATGCACGACATCCGACAGCAGCTCTTCGGCCACCTGGTGGCGCACGACCCGGCGTTCTTCGACAAGAACCCCGTGGGGCGGCTGATGACCCGGGTCATCAACGATGTGGAGAACCTGAACGAGCTGTTCAGCTCCGGCGTGGTGGCGTTCCTGGGCGACACGCTGATGATCGTCGGGATCGGCGGCGCCATGTTCCTGCTCGACTGGCGGCTGGGCGTGCTGGGGTTGACCCTGCTGCCGGTCATGGCGTGGGCCACCAACGTGTACCGCCGGAAGGCCCGGGAGAATTATCGCGAAAGCCGCAAGACACTGGCGCGGTTGAACGGCTACCTGAACGAACACATCTCGGGAATGGCCACCGTGCAGGCCTTTGGGCAAGAGCGGCGAGCGTTCCACCGCTTCCGGGACATCAACAGCCGGAACCGGGACGCCCTGCTGAAGAGCGTTCACTACAACGCCATCTTCTTCCCGCTGGTGGAAGTCTGCAGCGCGGTCACCGTCGGGCTGATCCTGTGGCAGGGTGGAGAGATGATCCTCGACCAGACGCTGCTGCCGGGTGTGGTCGTCGCCTTCATCCAGTACATCCACCGGATGTTCCAGCCGATCCGGGACCTGGCGGAGAAGTACAACATCTTCCAGGCGGCCATGGCCAGCAGCGAGCGGATCTTCCGGCTGCTGGACGAGCCGCCGAAGATCCTGACGCCGGTTCGGCCGGGGACGCCCTCGGCGGCGACGGGGTGCATCGAATTCCAGGACGTGTGGCTGTCCTACCTGCCTGGCGAACCGGTGCTCCGGGGGATCTCGTTCCGCGTGGCGCCCGGCGAGAAAGTCGCGCTGGTCGGCCCGACGGGTCACGGCAAGACGTCCATCGTCTCGGCGCTCTGCCGGTTCTATGACGTGGAGCGCGGCCGGATCCTGGTGGACGGTCTGGACGTCCGCGAGTGGGACAAGACCGCGCTCCGCCGGCACCTGGGCCTGGTACTGCAGGACGCCTTTCTGTTCTCCGGCACCATCGGGGAAAACATCGGGCTGGGAAGCCCCCGGATCGCGCCGGAGCAGATCCAGGCGGCCGCCCGGCGCGTCCACGCGGACCGATTCATCGAGCGCCTCCCCGGCGGATATCAGGAGGAGGTCCAGGAGCGCGGCTCCACCTTGTCGCAAGGGGAACGACAGCTCCTGTCCTTTGCCCGGGCGCTGGCCTTCGATCCCCGCATCCTCATCCTGGACGAGGCGACCAGCTCGGTGGACACGGAGACCGAGCGATTGATCCAGGAGGCCCTGCGAGCCCTGCTGGAGAACCGCACCGCCATCATCGTGGCCCACCGGTTGTCCACCATCCAGTTCGCTGATCGGATCCTGGTGATCCACAAGGGCCGGATCCGCGAGGAGGGGACCCATGCGGACCTCCTGGCCCAGCAGGGGGTGTACGCCCGGCTTCACCAGTTGCAGTATCAGCTCGGATAGGGCGAGAATTCGCGTCGGCGGAATGCGGTGCAGCCCCCAAGGAACGAGGTGCCGGGGGTGGATGCCGCGAGAGCGGGGAGCGCTACGATGCTGCCGGGTCCGTGGGTGGCCCGGCGGCGCATCGGCGGCAGACGGGCGGGTCGGTGCGGGCCAGGCAGCCGTGGTGGACCATCAGCCGACACTTGGAGCAGACGGGAAACGGCCGGGCGGTCAGGACGGCCCACATGCCCCGCAGATCTTTCTTGCACACGCCACATCGGAAAGCCAGCGTCATCGTCCGGTGTCCGGGTCCCGTGAAATCTGTGGATTCATGACGGTGGTCAGTTCGCCGCTTCCAGGATGGCGCACTTCAGGTACTGCGTTTCCTTGGCGGCCAGCAGGATCGGGTGGTCGCGGGCCTGCGTCCGAAGCTCCAGCAGGCGGAACTCCCTGTGGGCGTCCGCCGCGGCCGACCGCAGCATGTCCAGGAATGTCGGCGCGTCCACGTGGTACGAACAGGAACAAGTGACGAGGATTCCGCCGGGGCCGAGCAGCTTCATGGCGCGCAGGTTGATCTCGTTGTAGCCGCGGAGCGCCCCCTCCAACGCATCCCGCCCCTTCGTGAACGCCGGGGGGTCCAGGACGACGAGGCCGAAGTGCCGCCGTTCCCGACCGAAGGCGCGGAGCTGATCGAAGACGTTCGCCGGGGTGAACGCGCAGCGCGCGGCGAGGCCGTTCCGCTCGGCCGATTGTGTCGCCCAGGCCAGGGCGTCCGCCGAGATGTCGATTCCCGTGACCGCCGTGGCGCCCCCGGATGCGGCGCTTATTGAAAATCCTCCTGAATAGCAAAAACAATCGAGGACTGCGCGGCCACGGGCCAAGCGCCTGACCACCTGCCGGTTCTCGCGCTGGTCCAGAAAGAAGCCGGTTTTCTGGCCG
>Ga0316617_100000113_pt1 | contig 16844 bp, 18 predicted proteins | sample OWC_Aug_M1_C1_D2_FD_207801 | JGI IMG/M metagenome (GOLD analysis project Ga0316617, IMG submission 207801) | Wetland soil microbial communities from Old Woman Creek delta, Ohio, United States - OWC_Aug_M1_C1_D2_B | ecosystem: Environmental > Terrestrial > Soil > Wetlands | place: USA: Ohio... | reverse complement strand
TCCTGGGTGAAGTGTTAAGTCGTGTAAAGTGAAGAAAACTCAAGCAAAATGTCCTTTCTCAACAGATAATCGATTAGGAATATCCTGCTGATTTCCATTTGAAGTGTAGTATGCTTATAGAAAATCCCAAAAAAGAGATTACAGGAAGTTATTGAGAGTATTTATAAAAACATTGCCTTGTCAGTTGCAAGGGGTAGTTGTGGTTTCGTCAAACCAATCCTGCTCTTTTATAAAACAGCCATTTATGTGAAGTCTCTGACAGCTTTGGCAAGTCCAGATAATCTTCAAATAAATCTGAATAAGCTTTGCCGTAGGCAGGATATTGCTGACGGAACTTTTGCAGATCATCTTTGAATCCCATCCTGCAGATAAACCAGTCGCACAAAATTTCTTCTGCGATCATCAATGATGAGCAGTATTTTTTTCTTATCTCATCGTGTTTGTGATGTGCAATCTCATGGGCCAGTATCACTCTTTGTTCCCATTCAGGTTTTTGTTCAAAAACACTCCATTTTATTACAATCATTTTTTCATCAGTCAAATATACGGCTATATCCGAAATAGTTTCGTCAATTTTCCATCGGATCTCTTCAGTAGAGATCAGCCCCTCTGAATTTGCGGCTATATCAGATATAATGTCAACAATATTCACTGACCCTACCTTATTAATTTTGTATCTATTTTATTATCACAACATGCATCTCAGTATCTTCCATTGACTGCTGAGTGTAAGAGCTTTGTCTTCATAATAATTTCCAGCTGGATACTTCAACATTGTATCAAGCTTCTGAGGTGTTTGTTACAGGGTGGACTCGGGCGGGTAGAGTACCTACAAAAAAAATGGATATTGAAAATTGAAATAGGTGCAGGTCCAAGAGAAATTATCATGAGCGCGCTGACTTTTATTTTTTTATTTGCGAAGCCATCTTGAGAACATGCAGGCATTCGGAGCACTTACCTTCTGTTGAGATACGGCGATAATGGTTTTTCATTGATTCATTGCCATTCGTAATTTGCCTGTCTCCAAATTATATAACTGGTGTTAAGTACAAGTGGTTACATGCCACCATTCACGATTCACTTTTCGCTTTGAAAGGCCGTTCCCGGTCAAAATCAGGCAGGTAATAGTCCCTGCTTTTGAGTCCCTGTATAAAGGCGTTCTCCAGACCAAGTCCAAGGGCATAGGCGGTTATCTCATCATATTCCTCTTCAGTCAACGGCCTGTTTATCTCCGGGAAATTGCATGCCTTATATTGTGGAGAATACTGGGACATGATGCTGACGTGGATATCAGGAGAAAGGTCTGCCAGAAAGCTGAGACATTTCCGGCTGTTCTCCAAAAGGCCTGGCATCACCAGATGGCGCACAAGCAATCCTCTCATGGCAATGCCGCTGCTGTCAATTTCCAGGTTGCCCGCCTGATCCAGCATTTCCCTGAGGACGCCGGGGACGATATCTGCATAATCGTCTACAGCAGAAAACCGCTTTCCGGGTCTGTTTTCCATATACTTGAGGTCCGGGAGATAAATATCCACAAGCGCACGGATCTGTTGCAGGGCCTCGACTGAATCATAGCCGTTGGAATTATACACAACAGGAACAACAAGCCCTTTTTCCTTTGCTGCAAGAATAGCATCGGCCATCTGGAAAACCATGTGAGACGGAGAAACAAAATTGATATTATGCGCCCCTTCATCCTGAAGCTGCAGCATTTCGGACGCAAGCTCATCAGGGGTCAGGGTACTGTCACGGCAATGCTTAAATTCCTGACTGATCTGGTAATTTTGACAAAACACACAGCGAAGATTACAGCCGCTAAAAAAAATGGTGCCTGACCCCCTTGTCCCTGAAATAGGGGGTTCTTCCCCGAAATGCAGTCCTGCATGAGAAATCCGGATACCTGAACCGACCCTGCAAAAACCGGTCTTCCCTTCAAGCCTGTTCACACCGCATTCCCGGGGGCAACATTCACATTTTGACAGCTGGTCGGTAAATAATTTATTCATAGAACATCTTGGCTCTTTATCCTGAGTCCGATGCGCCACCTAAAATTCTTTTTCTCCGTGTCCTCTGTGTCCTCTGTGGTTAGTTTTTGCTGTATCAAGCTCATCCTTTTTTTATAAACTATTGCTGTGTCTTTATCCTGAAGTACGTGAAACCCGCGTCATAAATCAATCTTGTCTTGCCGCTGATATTCTGCTCCTTCAGTGCAGGATAGAAGGGAATGTCCTTTGCGGGCTGGGTCAGAACCTTTTCGACGCTCAGCAGGTCAATGTCCGCCCCGAATTCCTGGATCAATAGCTGAAGATCGCGATAAGATTTGGTCTCATTGGCCAACTTCACAAAAATGCCGTTCAGGTTCCAAAATTTGGTTTTTGGGTAATTTGCACGGTAATCCCTGTATTCTTTTGACCTGGAAGAGGCTATGGCTATGGGTATGTTCCAGGACCAATCAGACGGGTCCCCGAAATTTCCCCACGAGATGGTGTCGAATTCTCCTATGGGCCACTGAGAAAAAATCTCTTTCAATATGGCCCGGTGAAGCGGGACCTGCTCAGAGAATGAAACAGGACAGTCCCTTCGGACACTCAAATGCCTTTTTTCTTCCGGCTCCTTCATCTCAACGGCATTCCATTGAATACGGCAACCTTTATCTTCCAAAACAAATGCGTAATCGCTTTTCTTGTATGCCCATCCCGCAGACCCTCTGTCGAGGTAGGACCTGACCACGGTCTTTTCGTCCGGACCCGGGTCCCCCGCACCCGCTGCCTTAATGTCTGCGATTAGCAATACAGCACAAAGGAAAATTAAACTTTGAACAACACCCAAACCGTTCTTCATTTGCGATACGATTGATCGTGCAATTCCACTACTGATTTTCTTCCCTTTTCCCTCTGTTCCGGATAATAAGGCCGTTCAAAAAACGTCTTAAAATCTGGTCGCCACATTCTTTATAATTTCTTTGGTCCTCGCTTCTGAACAAAGCAGAAAGCTCGGATTTTGAAATGTCGAAATCAGCAAGCTTCAAAATATCAATAATGTCAGTGTCCTTGAGGTTCAAGGCGATCCTGAGTTTTTTTAGTATATCATTGTTGGTCATACTTCTCTCCTGCTATAATCCTGTGTCCGGACTGAAGGGGGACTGCCCGATGCCTTCCGGAAAAATATTATTATCCATTCTCAATGATAACATTATGTTTCCGGCTTGTCATTCCCCAAGTCTTCCTTTGCCGGTGTGGCATGGGTCGGCAGAGAGCTGTCTCATTATGGACTGAAGGAGTTTGTGAATATCAAGACCGTAGTGGTGAGAGGGTGAGATGAGCTTAATAAATACGATTGACATAAATGCAAAAAGCCGGGCATTTCGAAAGAAGGTCATCCTTCGGAAGCCCGGCCGTCTTCATATCTGAATCACTTCCCAACCGTTCAGCTGGTTTGCTTTAGCGTGTTTTTTCCCTCTCAGCTCAACTCAGGGAACAAGTCTTGCCCATGCTTTATAAAGAGTGATTGTTTCAGAAGGGTCTGCGAATGTCAGTCTTACGCTTATACCCAGGTCTTGATACCAGACAGCTGGACTAAACGTGTGTCCAACACAGTGGTAGCTGTTGTCGGCCGGCCATGTTACAGCCTCGGTTAAGAACCTCGATGTCCCTGCCCACAGATCCATCCAGTCGGGTTTGGTTGTCGCGCCAGCAGTGGATTTTGCGCAAAATTCGACATATTCTATCTTCTGCGCTACGCCGCTCAGATAGGTCATGATTGGAACTGAGATATGAACCCACTGGCTTCCCGCAGCTTTTAACTTCGCATATGTCCCCCAGCCATAAGCTTTGAAGCTTGCGAATTTAGACTTGTCCTGCTGATGCCACATCGAGCCGTGAATAGTAACGTCAGTATTAGATGCTAGTGTGGGGACGTTCGCTCCATCTTCCCCGATATATATAGCATTTTCTGCGTCCTCCTGGGCAAAAACAGTGTTACCGGATAACAATAGTAACGCTGCTGCAATTATTACAAGAAAAAATACTGTCTTGGTTTTCATGGTGTTATCTCCTTTTTGTAATCATAGCATTTAACCATATCCTACACTCTCAACCCTTCTGCTAGACTTACACCCTCCTGTTTCACCTCCTTCCATTTACAACAAAAAAGCAGAACGTATCAATGGTTATTTCCCTTCGGCAGTTCGGCCATCTTATTGTTAAGACCCGATACTTTCCGTCCCGTACTTACGAACGGTTTGGCTTTGTCAAGGGAAACCCCCTTATCTAAATTGAGAATATCCTATGCATTAAAAGTTTTCATTGATAAATATCAAGAAGCCTTGAAAATAATCTCAGCGAATCAGGAGAGACTAATTTTTTTATAGGTGGATTCCGGGAAAGCGAGTACTATTACTGAATTCCGCACTCCTCTTTAAGACTTTGGCTTTGGCTACTGCTCAGCATGAGCAGTCTCTTTTCCCTCTTGATGACTCCGTCACGCTCCAGTTGTTTCAAAAGGCGACTCAGATGCTCCGGGGTGACAGCGATCATTTGGGCCAATTCCTTACGCTTTAAAGGGAAGTTGAGTTTGACCTGCTCCTTATAAACAGAAGAGGAGGTGATTTCTAGCATAATCTCACACAACAGCCGCTTCAAACGGTCTATGGCAGGCAGACAGCCAAGGCTGCAGAATGCCTTGGCGTAATCGACAATCTCCTGGCTGACCATCCTGAGCAGATGCCTCGAAAACTCTGGATTTGTCTCCACGAGACTGAGGAATTGCTCTGAAGAGATGTGCCTTAATTTGCAGTCTACCAGTGCGGTGACATTGAACGAGTACTTTTTACCCAAAAGCACGGCAGGCGCTGCTATCATCCAATTACGGCGGCGAAGGCCAGCAATGACCTCATGCCCCGACGGTTCCATGCGAGACAGTTTCACCAGCCCGCAGTCGATAAAATAGACCACCGTTGCAGGTGTATCCTGTTGGATTATCTCTGTGAGTGCCGGATATTCCCCGGGAGGGCTCCAGCCGAACGTGCCAAAAGCAGCCTCAGAAAAAAAGGACTTGAGGAAAAAATCGGTCTTCACATAATTTCCAGTAGTAGAATCTATTGCCATGGGATACGCTCTTAGTAAATTATATCCGAAAAAGTCTTCATTTGTAAGTATCCCAAAGAGCTTTCCTTTGCCAGCGTGGGAGAATGATGTTTTCAGGTCATGCTTGCATTCTTCTTTGTCCTTAATTGCTTATTTCCATTCCAACTGCAAACAAAATATGAGATATAATAAAAAAAGAAGGATGCCATGCGTGCGAAGTCGTTTGGTTAACAACAGGAGAACAGATGAAGATTCGGTCTATTAATCCATACACCCAAGAGGTGATTAAAGAATTCGATCTCATGACACCCGATGAGATCAATGGAGAAATCGGCAAATCACGCCGCGCCTTTTTGGCATGGAGGGAATTACCGGTTTCAGAACGGACAGCCTATGTAAGAACATTGGGAGATCAGCTAAGACTGGAAAAGCGACGGTACGCTGAGATCATGACACGGGAAATGGGCAAGCCCATTCGGGAGTCAGTCTCTGAGATCGAGAAGTGCATATTGCTTTGCGACTATTATGCCGATAACGGCAAAAAGTTTCTTGAACCTGAAGAGGTTTTGACCGAGGCGAGGAAGAGCTATGTCTTGTTTCAGCCTCTTGGCATTGTGCTCGCTATTATGCCCTGGAACTTCCCCTTCTGGCAGGCCTTCCGCTTTGGCGTACCTGCGGTCACTGCCGGGAATGTAGTTGTGCTGAAGCATGCGTCAAATGTCCCTATGTCAGCGCTTGCGATAGAGGAGGCGTTCAGGAAGGCGGGCTTTCCTGAAAACGTCTTCAAGACCTTTCTCCTCCGGCCGGAGGATGCCCTGGGCCTTATCAATGACGAAAAGGTTGACGCAGTGTCCCTGACAGGCAGCAATACGGCCGGAGAGCAGGTCGGGGCCCTTGCGGGTAAAAAGATAAAGAAGATTGTTCTTGAACTCGGTGGCTCGGACCCGTTTATTGTCCTGGACGATGCAGACATCGCAAAAGCCGGCAGGATGGCAGTAAATGCCCGGATGATCAACGGCGGTCAGAGCTGCATTGCTGCGAAGCGTTTTATCGTTATGGACAAGGTGGCCGGGGAATTCAAGGAGATCTTTCTGGGCCGGTTGAAGGAACTTAAGATCGGCGACCCGATGGATGAAACAACTGATATAGGTCCTGTTGCCAAGCAGGAGATCCTCGATTCTCTCAATGAGCAACTCCTGGATGCAAAGGCCAAGGGCGCTGAGATATTGCAGATCGGGCCTTCATTCAGGAAAGGGCTCTTCTTCCCGCCCTGCGTTGTCTATGGTCCGAAAAAGGGTATGAAGATTTTGACGGATGAGGTCTTCGGCCCGATAGCTCCGATTATCATAGTAAAAGATGAGGACGAGGCTGTCACTGTGGCAAATGATACCCGATACGGTCTTGGCGCCGCAATCTGGGGCCGCGACCTGAAACGGGCTGAAAGGATAGCCGCGAGAATCGAAGCCGGATGCGTTGCGATTAACGATATGGTAAAGTCGGACCCGAGATTACCCTTCGGAGGAATAAAAAAATCAGGGGTCGGCAGAGAATTGTCTCATTACGGGCTGAAAGAGTTTGTGAACATCAAGACCGTAGTGGTGAGGGAGTGAGACGTTATGAAGGCCTCTGATCTTCTGGTAAAGTGCCTGGAGAACGAAGGAGTTGAGTATATATTCGGCCTCCCGGGTGAAGAGACCCTGGACCTTATGGAGTCACTCAGGACTTCTTCCATCCGTTTTATTCTGACCCGTCATGAGCAGGCTGCGGCTTTTATGGCAGATGCCTATGGCCGCTTTACAGGCAAGCCCGGCGTCTGTCTCTCCACCCTCGGTCCTGGCGCTACAAACCTTCTTACCGGAGTGGCTGATGCGTTTCTGGACAAGTCTCCGCTCGTTGCCATAACAGGACAGGCCGACCTCAAGAGGATCCATAAGGAATCGCATCAATATATAGATATCGTGGAAATTTACAAGAGCGTGACTAAATGGAACGGCAGGATAGATTCTCCCGAAGTGATCCCTGAAATGGTCAGGAAGGCCTTTAAGGTTGCGACCACTGAAAAACCAGGTCCTGTGCAATTGGAGCTTCCCGAGGACGTTGCATCCATGGAGGTCAGAGAAATGTACCGGACAATGATTGCGCCCATCCAGCCGCGAAGGAGTTCTCCTGACAGACAGTCCCTCAGAAAAGCGGCTGATCTCATTGAGCAGGCGCGTTTTCCGGTCATCCTAGCAGGGCACGGTGTTGTCCGGAAGGAGGCCGGCAAACGGCTCCGGACATTTGCAGAGCTATTCTGTATGCCGGTGGTGACGACCTTCATGGGTAAGGGCGGTATATCGGCCGAAAGCCCCTCCTGTATCGGCACCCTCGGTCTCGCTGAGGACAGACAGATATCCGACGTCTTTTCCAAGGCAGATCTCATCCTCGCCGTCGGCTACGACCTTGTCGAGTACGCTCCGAAAAACTGGAACCCTAAGCTCGATAAAAAGATCATCCATATCGACTTTACCACGAGCGAGGTCGATCTCCATTATGTGCCTGAAGTCGAAATCATCTCCGACATCAGGGAGACCCTTGAACTTCTTCAGGGTGTGATGAGCACGAATAAGACATGTGAACTGCTCATCTCCGCGAGAAAGGACTTCGTCGGGGACTTTGAGAGGGAGGGCACGTTTGCTTCATGGCCGCCCCGGCCGCCGCAGATCATCTACGGGATCAGGAAGGTCCTCGGGTCTGACGACATCCTGATATCCGATGTGGGCTCCTGTAAGTTCTGGGCCGCAAAATTCTACCCGGTTTACCGGAACAATACCTTTATTCTCTCTAACGGGTTTGCCTCAATGGGATTTTCACTGCCTTCCGCAATAGTGGCAAAACTTGTTTATCCCGGAAGGAATGTCGTGGCCCTCTGTGGTGACGGCGGCTTCCTGATGAATATACAGGATCTGGAGACCGCATGCAGACTCAAACTCAACATTGTTTTCGTAATCTTTAACGACAACGGCTACAACCTGATCAAGTGGAAGTCTGAAAAAAAATTCAGGGCCTCCTTTGGCGTCAGCTTTTCCAATCCTGATTTTGTCAGACTCGCTGAGAGCTTCGGCGCAGTCGGCATAAAACTGGGACCTTCAAGGAAATTTGAAGACGTGCTCAGGGACGCTTTGACAAATACCGTGCCTGTCATAATCGATGTCCCCATAGATTACAGTGATAACGAGATGATCTACAGGCTTTTGTAAAGAAGATAAGGGTGTCCAGAGAAAAAGAAGGAAATGGAGCTTTGGGGTTCACGATTTCAGGTTGTGGATTCTGGTCACAGGTGCGAACGGCCTTATGCTACTTTTTCCATCTTTTGAAACGTCCAGGTTTATCAGTGCCCAGTAAATTCCTTTCACCACTTCTTTTATCTTATCGAAGTTCAGGGTATCGATCGTATCGGAGGCAGAATGATAATTCGGGTTTCTGTAGAAGGCCGTGTCTGTAATCATGATGGCATGATAACCGAACTTCCAGTAGTTCCTGTGGTCTGAAAAGTCTACGCCGATGAGACAGGAAGGGGCTTTGAGGCTCTCTACGTCAATATCTGCGGACCTCATCCTGTCCCTCACGTGTCTGACCAGGTCTGAACTGGCAAAGTTTCCCACCACCCCGATGAAATTACCCTTTGAAGGATAAAAAAGCCTCATAAGCGGCAAAGGATAGCCTTGAGAATTAGGGGCGTCTGAATAGAAGCCAAGCATCTCAAGACAGACCATGCCCTTGACCTTCACCCCGGCGTCATGCAATGATTTTGCGTGGACATAACTCCCCATGTTTTTTGTTCTGAAAAACGGGGGCTCCTCAAGGGTATACGCCACAAAATCGATCCTGAAGTCAATCTTCGGCGAATGCTTTTTGAAGAGATCTGCCAAAGCAAGAAGCCCGGCCACCCCGGAGGCATTGTCATCAGCCCCTGGTTTTTCACCTGCAACGTCATAATGCGCGCCCACGATAAACCTTGGTCCGGTCTCCGGGCCATATGATGCGATAATGTTTCTGTATTCGGTCCCGTCGACTCTGAATTTTTGCTCTAGAGGGCTGTACCCATACCTTTGAAATTCATCCATAATGAAATCTGCGGCCTTATTCAAAGATCCGATATTCTCATAGCTTCTGGCAGGACTTAGGCCGGAGAGTTTTTGGACAGTCGAGTGCAACTGGTTCTTGTCTATCGTAATGTCCGGCGCAATGCCCGGTTTATTATATTCTCTATCAGCCGCCATACAGATACATGGAAACAATAACATAACAAGCAGGAGAATGTTTGTTCTCATATCAGTAATAATATTATACATACAGGATTTTATTCTGCCACAGGAAGCAATCCGCACAGCATTCGAACATGATTCGCCTCTACGGTGAGTCTGGTTTAAGCCAGAACTCCATGATTCTCCTTTGTGTCATCTGCGTTCTCAGTGGTTAACTGCTTTTCCAGGATTTTGTCATATTTGACATTGACCACTGCTGACGCTACACTTTGGTTATAGACATAACCCGGAGGTCCTGAAATGCAGACCAATGAATTACATCCTGACCTGTCCCTGATACAAAACGCCGACCTCAACGACAAGATCGTCCTTGTCAGGTTCGATCACAATGTTGTAAAAGGCGGGGAGATCCGGGACCCCTACAGGATCGACCGCACCATTGGCACGCTTTTCCATATCGTCGAACGGGGCGGCAGGCCGATCATGATGACGCATGTGGGACGGCCGAAAGATAAAAAAACCGGCAACATCGTCTGCAGGGAAGGTGAGTCGGTGGGGCCGATCGTTCGGTATATTGAACAGAAACTCCATATGAAGATACATGTTCCGGCGTTTCCGATTGAGACTGAAAAAGGCATCGCAGGGATCGACACCTCGATCAACCTTGCGATCAGGGAGCTCAGGGCCAGGAAGATAGGCGGGATATATCTGCCGAATACAAGGTGGTTCCAGGGAGAGGAAGGCAAGGGTGCGATAAGGGAGAATTTCAGCCTTCAGCTTGCGGGGCTGGCTGACATTTTTATCAATGATGCCTTTGGCTCGTGGCAGGCACATGCCTCGACTTATGATATCACCACGCACCTTCCGTCCTATGCCGGGTTCCTGATGCAGCAGGAGATCATGAACCTCAGCAGGGTGCTCAATCCTGAAAGGCCTTTTGTCGCGGTGGTTGCAGGCGCAAAGTACGACACAAAGATAAAGCCGCTCTATGCGATATATGAAAAGGTCGACCGCCTTATCCTCGGCGGGGTCATCTATAACACCTTTCTCTGCGCAAAGTATGACATCAGGATAAAAGGCGTTATGGACGATGACATAAAACTCGCGAAAGAGCTTGTGGAGAAGGACCGTTCTGTCAATAAGATCGTGGAACTTCCTTATATCATTGAGTCTGATGTCCTCGAAGAGCGTATCAACGGTAAATACAGGACTATCCTGACCAGTGACTTCAGTAGCGGCAAGTCATATAACTATATCCTTGATATCGACCCGAAGTCGTTCGAAGACGAGCAGGTGGCCAATGCCATAGGCACCGCAAAGACAATATTTGTAAACGCGGTTATGGGCTATACCCCTCATTTTTCAGCGGGTTCCGAGGCGCTTGATCACGCAATCGACCGCAACAGCACAGGCATGAAGATGTATGGCGGTGGCGATACGCTCCAGGAATTCAAGAGCCTCTGTCCCGGACTGTATCTCTCGGTGATGGACAATGCAAATTATTATTTCTTCACGGGCGGCGGCACTGTGCTTACAGCGATAGAGCAGGGCAGTCCCTACGGCCTGAAGCCTGTCCAGGCGCTTATGGGCCAGGGAAACACCTAATTCGCAACCTGACTAATCCCAAAATGTAATTATTGCGGAGATATATGAAAAAAATCTTTATAATGTCGCAACTTCGCTACTGATAATTCCACTAGCCCGGTCCCAACAATATCCGCCTGTTTGAATCACGTGTGTCTTACAAAGGTGGCGCGGATAAAGATCTTTTTTCACATATCTCCGCACCTTTTTCTTTAACCCATATTATTCATAAATTTCGACAACTCCAGCCAGAATAAGGTGAAATATAGCATTTGAGCGGATTCTTTTGCCGATATTCCTACAGTATGAATATATGAACTCAAGAGGCAAAAGCCCTCGGAGCGCAGCGAGAATGAGCGAGGATGCTATATTACGCCTTATTCTCACCGTAGTCTATGAATTATGTGGGTAAAACTTATTTTTAGGGTTAAGTCAGTTACCGCAGAGTTCGCAGAGGACGCAGAGAAAGTCGCTATTTACTACTCACTACCTACTATTCACCACCTCACGAAAAAAGTCTGAAGAGCAGGAACGTCACCGAAGCCCCCATCAATGCGCCGAGTATCGACTCCCAGGGATTATGGGCCTTCACTGATACCCTGCTTATTGCAATCCAGACAGAGAGCATTAAGCAGAGCAGGGAGACCAGGAAGTTGCCGGTGAGATAGGTGACCGATACCCATACGGAAAAGGCGAGAGCTGAATGTCCGCTCGGCATGCCCCCGCGCAGGGGATGTCCCTTTCCGAAATGGGACTTTGTCATGATTACGAGTATCATAACAAAGATGACCGCTATAAGCGCGACATCCTCTTTTGAATGCCTTGCTATAGTGAACCCGTTAATGAAGAGCATTTTCAGATAGGGGAAGAGGATGATATACCCCAACACTGCTGATCCGAAGGCGGAGATGAGCACGGCGCCTGCTGCGATGTCTTTGGCCACCCGTGCCCTCTCTGAATATTCAGGAGACAGGATGTCAACAACCACCTCTACTGCACTGTTCAGCATCTCGGCTGTGATAACAAGCATTACGGCAAGGGATATTACTACGAATTCCATACGTGAGACGCCGAGGAGATAGCTCAGGAACAATACAAAGGCCGTGGAAAAAAAGTGGTACCTCAGGTGCCGCTGGGTCTTTGCCCCGTGGAGGATGCCCTCGATAGCGAAGTTGGTGCTATTAAGCCATTTTCTTAAGGGCATCGAGAAGTTCCTGTTCTTTTTTTTCCATCTTTTTCTTTTGGTATAAGTTTGTTTCGTGGTCGTAGCCCACGAGGTGCAGAAGACCGTGGACCAGCAGCCTCAGGAGCTCATCATAAAAGGGGACTTTAAATTCTTTTGCCTGCTTTAGCGCCTTCGGGACAGATATGACGATATCCCCTAGCATGACCGGACCATGGTGCAGACCTTCGTCACTGAGGGGGAAGGAGAGCACATCAGTGTCTTTGGGAATTCCGCGATACCGGGTGTTGAAGGCCCTCATCCTCCTGCTGTTGACAAAGAGGACGCTTAGTTCAGTCCTCTGCAGGTGTAGATGCAGCAGGGCCTTAGTAAGGTCCTTTGCCAACCACTTCAGGTCCAGGTCTATCGCTTTTTGCTGGTTCTTTATGTATATTTCCATCGTTGAAATCAAAACCCGGATAGTCTATCCTCTTATGGAAGATGCCTGTGAGTATGTATATGAAGCGTTTTTTTATCTCTGATATGTCCTTGAGAGTTAGTTCGCACTCATCAAGCTGGCCGTCCAGGAATACGTGATTGATAATTTTTTCGACAAGGGCCGAGAGCCTGACAGGCGTAGGATCGGTCAGGACACGGGAAGAGGCCTCTACAGCGTCCGCCATCATAACCAGGGCCGCTACACGGGTCTGTGGCTTGGGACCGGGATATTTATAGTCGTCTATTGACGGTGATTTTTCGTGGTCCAGTTCCTTTGCTTTCTGGTAGAAATATGTGATCAGCGCGTTGCCGTGGTGCTGACTGATGATATCTATAATTGACTGTGGCAGCTTATGGTGTTTCGCCAGTTCAACACCCTCCTTTACATGGTTGGTGATGATCATGCTGCTCATGTGTGGAGTCAGCTTGTCGTGCTTGCTTGCAGACATGCTCTGGTTCTCCACGAAATATTCTGGCATCTTTATCTTTCCGATATCATGGTAATACGAACTCACCCTTGCAAGCAGGGGGTTAACTCCGACCTCTTCTGCCGCGGCCTCGACGAGATTGCCCACTATTACGCTGTGATGATACGTGCCGGGTGCGTTTATCATCAGGGCCTTCATGACCGGCTGGTTGAGGTCGAGCAGTTCGAGAAGACTGATATCGGTCGTCACCTTGAAGGCATATTCAAAGAGAGGCAGCAGCAGAGAGACCATAGCAGAGACTGTCATCCCGGAGAAGACAGCAAAGGCGAGAGCGGTCCCTGTCCGCGCAGTGAAGAGTTGCCCCTGTGCCAGGAGCAGTATAAGCACGAGGGTGACGTTGGCTATAATGACATAGAGGCCGCCCCTCAGCAAAGCTGACCTCTTCTTGCAGCGGATAACGCTGAATGCAGCGGTGAGGCTGCCTGCGAAGGTATAGACAGGATAAAGCGGGTCCTGCAGCCATATCCCGGTGAGAAGGCTTATAGTGAAGGAGAAAGTGATCGCGGTATGGAAGTCGAACAGCAGGGTCACGAGCATCGCGCCTGCCGCAATGGGAATTCCATACCGGGCTATATCTGTATGGACAAGTACAAGACCCTTCGAGAGGTTCTCCAGAAGATAGCCTGAGGTCCTGCCTATGAGCAATGTTCCGATGAGCAAAAGACAGAGGAGTATGAGCATGTTGTAGTTGTTGATATAAGAAGGTTTGTAGCGCATGATGTCCCTGTAGAGGATGAAGAGCAGGACAAAGGAGATCAAAGACCCGCCGAGGAAGCGCTCGACATTCAGGTCCGTCATGAGCAGACTGGAAACGATTACGGAGATCGCGCAGAGAACGAGCAAGGAATAGGTGTTCTTGCGGACATTAGTTGTCTCTGTCCTAGTGGTATCAAACTCTGTTTTCATATTTGTCATAAGCCTTCACAATAGCCTGTACCAGTCTGTGCCTTACCACATCTTTTTCAGAGAAGAAGATAAAGTCTATGCCCTCGATCCCTTCAAGGATCTTTGTTATCTCTATGAGGCCCGAGGCCTTTCCGGGCGGCAGATCGATCTGGGTGATGTCTCCGGTGATTACCGCCTTGGAGTTGAACCCCAGCCTGGTGAGGAACATCTTCATCTGCTCCATCGTAGTGTTCTGCGCCTCATCGAGGATGATGAACGAGTCGTTCAGGGTCCTTCCCCGCATGAAGGCAAGAGGTGCGATCTCTATTACACCGCGTTCTATGAGTTTTGCCGCCTTTTCATTCTCCATCATATCATAAAGCGCGTCATAGAGCGGCCTGAGGTAGGGGTTCACCTTTTCGAAGATATCGCCCGGCAGAAAACCCAGCTTTTCTCCTGCCTCGATCGCCGGCCGGGCAAGTACGATCCTGCTTATCTGTTTTTTCAAAAATGCGTTGATAGCCATCGCCATAGCTAGATAGGTTTTGCCTGTCCCCGCGGGTCCTATGCCGATGACTATATCGTTTTCCTTGATGCTGTCCATATATTTTTTCTGTGTCGATGTTTTCGGGATGATGAAGCGGCGTTTTGACGATACCGGGATGTTATTTACGAAAAGCTCCTTCAGAGACGTCCCGTTGCCTTCGGATATGGCCCTGATCGCATAGCGGATGTCTTCCGGCTTTAGGTTATATCCGGAGGCAGCCAGGTCGTGCAGGTCTTTTATCAGGACCTCAGCTGTTTTGATTTTTTGGTCGTCGCCCTCCAGGAAGATCCTGTTGCCCCTAAAGCTCGCTGCTATGCCGAGTGTCTTTTCAATCAACAGGAGATTTTTCTCCAGGCTGTTGAAAAGCAGCGGAAATTCCTTGCCGCTGTCTAACTCTATATCTATAGTGATCGTAGCTGCTCCCTATTCGTTCTTTAAGGTCACAAAAGTCTTTAATTTCTCGGTTTTACTGAGTTTAAGGGCAAGGACCTCAGCGCTTTTTTTGTCCTTAAACTCACCTGTTCTGACCTTATATATCTTTTCTTTCTTCGTGTTCGTTGAGGTAGTGATGAATGTCTTTAATTCATTCTTTGCGTGTTTATTCCTGAAGGCCTCTGCCTCACCTGAACTCTTGAAGGCGCCGATTTGCACTGTGTAAACAGGACCATCAGCTTTTTTACTTTCCGTGAAAGCACTGTCCTTATTTGCCACAGGTTTTTGATGGTCCTCCTCCGACATCTGTTGTGGTCCGGTCTGAGGCCGGGACTTTTCCTTCACCGGCTGGAGACTTTTTGTCGGTTCGGACTCGTTTGCCTCGACGATGACAGGGGCCTGCTTTTTCTGGGGCAGCACCGGCTCTTTGGTCTTTTCCGCATTCAACGGGGCGCTTTCCCCGACCGGTATGTCCTGCGGCTTAGGAGGTAGCGCTGGTTCCTGCCTTTGAGGCATCGGGACAATCTCCTGCGCATGCGAAAGATCTTCCGGCTTCCTGTCTGTGCCGCTTTTTCCCACAAAATATCCGAGGGTGAAGCTCAGGGCGGAAAAAACAACGACCACTACAATCATGAATTCCTTGCCGAGCATTTGCGATGACGATCTGTCCTTATGAAAATCAGCGTCGCTCATAAAACAAGCATAGCATCACCATAAGAGAAAAATCTATACCCGTCAGCCAGTGCAACGCGGTATGTTTTCATAAGTTTTTCTCTTCCCGCAATTGCCGCCGCGAGCATTAAAGGTGTTGAATTTGGCAGGTGGAAGTTTGTTATCAGCGCGTCGACCGCCATGAAAGAATGGCCTTCATAAATAAATATGTCGGTCGAGCCCTTGATCGTGCCGTTGGAGGAAAAAACCGTGGCTTTATTGCTCAGATACCCCTCTATAGTCCTTGTTGTAGTCGTACCCACTGCTATGACCCTGCGGCCTGAATTCCTTGCCTGTTCGATCTCGGAAATGAGGGAAGCGTCCATCTCGAAAAACTCCTCGTCCATTCTGTGGTCCTCAAGGACCGGCACTTTAACAGGCCTGAAGGTGCCTATACCGACATGAAGTGTCAAAGAACGGACCAAAACCCCTTTTGATGCAATAGCATCAAGCAACTCATTGGTAAAGTGCAGGCCTGCGGTCGGCGCTGCAACAGAGCCCTCGACCTCCGCGTATACTGTCTGGTAGCGCTCCCTGTCAGTATCATCGGCAGGTCTCCTGATATAGGGAGGAAGGGGCATGGAGCCGCTTTCCCAGAGGAGTTTCCTGACATCAATTGTCTCAGGGAATGAGGCTGTTTTGCCTCTTGATATCGATGCGACTATGCCTCCAGCTATCCTGACACTGCCCGTATATCTGCCCCTGGTCATAATCTTCCAGACGCCCTCTGACATTTCGCTGACGAACAGGATTTCAAATTGTTCACCGTCAGGTTTGTGTCCTGCAAGACGGGCTGGAAATACCTTTGAATTGTTAATCAGGAGCAGGTCGCCTTTGTTGAGGAAGAACGGAAGGTCGCGGAACTGCTTATGTTCAATGATACCGTCCCTGTGGAGGACCAGGAGTCTTGAGTTGTCTCTTTTGCCCGCAGGATTGTATGCTATGGCCTGTTCGGGTAGAGGAAAATCATAATCAGCGGTCTTCATATTTTTCGAGTTTTGTCCCGGGGTAGAAGTAATCGAGTATCTGTCTGTAGGTCATGCCTTCTCTGGACATCTGGAGCGCGCTCCACTGGCAGAGGCCGACCCCGTGTCCGTAACCCTTGCCTTCGAAGATGTAACTCCCTCTGTCAGGGCTGACAGTAAAGTTTGTGCTCGGCAGCCTGCTCCATCCCAGCAGTTTTCTGAGTTCCTTTGTCTCCAGATT
>Ga0316617_100000110_pt1 | contig 17305 bp, 17 predicted proteins | sample OWC_Aug_M1_C1_D2_FD_207801 | JGI IMG/M metagenome (GOLD analysis project Ga0316617, IMG submission 207801) | Wetland soil microbial communities from Old Woman Creek delta, Ohio, United States - OWC_Aug_M1_C1_D2_B | ecosystem: Environmental > Terrestrial > Soil > Wetlands | place: USA: Ohio... | reverse complement strand
CTCCTCGGTGGCCCCGGGATACACCGTGGACTCATAAGTGATAATGGCGCCACGTTTCATGTATTTGCCAACCATTTCGCTGGCGCCCACGAGAGGCCTGAAATCAGGCTGATGGGCGATATCCACGGGAGTTGGCACGGCGACCACAATATGGTCGGCTTGGGAAAGTTCAGCTGGGTCAGTGGTAACAGTGAGTTGGTTCGCAGCTTGCAAGTCGGCGGTTGAAACCTCTCCGGTTGGGTCAACACAACGCTTGTAATTCTCGACCTTGTCGGAGGAAAGGTCGTACCCGATTGTTTTCTGTTTTTTTCCAAACTCAACAGCAAGTGGCAGACCTACGTACCCGAGACCAACAACACCAATTACGCTCATATCAAGTCCTATTTGTATTTTGAATAAAAACAATTTAACAGATATCCCAGCAAGCTTCAATTTGGCCAAGGAGAACTGGCGCCACTGACCTATTCTGTTGAATCTGCGTATCGGTGAAAAGCTTGTAGAGTTCGACCCGCGCAAGTCACGGCGGATTCTCGTTGGGCAATATGAGATGCGCTATGAAATCAGGCATCCACGATCTTTGTGCTGCGGCTTTGGCATAGGCGTGAGGATAAGTAGCGATTGAAAACTGATATTATTGGTATGATGATTTTGCGCCAGAACCTTTAAGCTTCGTTAATTGAGTAGCCACATAAGTAGCCAGATAATTTCATGTCTAATTCAATCATTGCTATTATTGTGTCTGAAGCAATCTTAAAGTTTACGCTGTGCAACCTGTAGCCAAGAAACGCCTGGTCACCTGCCCCACCTGCGGCGCGCAATCCGAATACAGCCCGGATAATGCGTATCGCCCCTTTTGCTCGAAGCGCTGCAAGTTAATGGATCTCGGCCAATGGGCAACGGAAAGCTACCGCATCCCGATAACCGAAACATCCCAGGAGCCACCGGATGGAAACTGAAATGACAAGAATGCTATTTGTACGCATCCTGGCATGCTTCTGGCTCGCAGCAAGCGCCGCCGCCCTTGCCTCCGAGCAAGCCACCGTCAACAACGCCTGGGCGCGTGCTACGGCACCCGGCCAAGAAGTCGGCGCTGCTTACATGGACATCAAGAGCGCAACCGACGCCACGCTGACCAAGGTGGAAAGCCCGGCGGCCGATGTTGTGGAAATCCATATGATGTCAATGAAGAACGGTGTGATGGAAATGCGCATGCTGGAAACGATGCCGCTGCCGGCCGGAAAGGTGGTCAAGCTGGAACCTAGTGGCTTCCACCTCATGCTGATCGATTTGAAAAAGCCGCTGAAAGCAGGGCAGGATATTGCCTTCACCCTGCACATCAAGGACGCCAAGGGCGGCACCCGCCAGATGAAGGTGACGGCGCCTATCAAGACCGGCAAGGATTAACTACTTTTGAACGGCACCTCGTAGGAGCTGCCGTTCGCCTCCAGCACCAGACTCCAGTCATTGCGCCCATGAATGCAGGCGGGCAGCATCACATCGGCATGCCAGCGCCCCGGTCCGTCCGACAATAACCGATAGCGGTTGAGCCCCATTTCCATGCCGCGCATGCTGAAGCGGGCATGTACCTCCCGCACATCCGGCAGCGCCACCTCGATCCTGAACACTTGCATGGGGTGCGGCTGGCGCTCGAAGCGCACATGTAATCGTCCATGAGGCAGCGCACAGCCCTTCACGATATCGGGACAGGCAACGATCACCGCAGGGCGTTGCCCGGCAGTCCGCGAAAACAAAAGCCCAGCCAGCAGCGCCAATGCCAGCGCACCCCACCAGAAATAGCGCCGAAATATCCTCATCATTGCTCCCATAGCGCACGTTGCATGGCAATGCCGTGCGCGCCATGCGTCCAGGCGGACTGCATATCCGATAGCCGCAGGCCGCCCAAGGCATAGACCGGCAGCGAATATCCGCCCACCATGTGAAAGAACTGCTGCCAGCCGAGCGGCACGGTTTCAGGATGGCTGAGCGTGCGCATTACCGGCGACAGCAGCACAAAATCGAGCCCGAGTTCGGCAGCCTGGGCCAGTTCATCGGTGTTGTGGCAGGAGGCGCCACACAGCATGCTGCGGGGGCGCTCCTGCAGTACCATCATGCGGGCGGCAGAAACATGGATGCCGTCTGCCCCGACACGCTGCGCCATTGCTACCCCGCCATTGAGCAGGACGCGCGCGCCATGGGGCTTGCACTTTCGTACCACCTCGGCTGCGAATGCCTCCAGCGCCGTTGCATCGAGCTGTTTTTCGCGCACCTGCACCAGTCGCAAGCCGTTTGTCAGCGCGCCTTCGAGCGCTGCAAAAAAACGTGCCTCACCCAATTCATGCAGGTTGGTTATGGCGTACACCGGCGGCAGCTGTAGCGCGTCCAGAATCGGCACATTGGCCGGCAACAGCGGGCCGACCTCCACCGCCGCCGGGGACTGCCATGAAATCTGCTGGTTTTCGCGGCCGTGCGGCTCGCCGCGCCACGCCCGCACGGTAAAGAAGCGCAGCTTGACGGTGCGCTCGGGATAGGCAAAGACGCGGGTGAGCCAGGGAAAGGCCTCGACCGCCTCGATGCCCAATTCCTCGTGCAGCTCACGCTGCAGGGCATGGAATGGCGTTTCGCCGTCCTCGATCTTGCCGCCGGGGAATTCCCACCAGCCGGCCCACGGCTTGCCTGGCGGCCGCTGCCCGAGCAGCACCTGGCCGTCCTCGCGCAGGATAACGGCGACGGCGGCCTCAACTGACTCAGTCACGCAACCCCTGCTGCCCGGCCCAGTCGCGCGCGAACTGCCAGGCCACACGGCCGCTGCGCGACCCCCGCTGCAGCGCGAACTGCAGGGCGGCACGGCGCGTCTGCGGCGTAAGCCTGGCGATGCCGAAGCTGCGCAGCCAGTGGCGCACGATGTCAAGATAGGCTTCCTGATCGAATGGATAGAAAGACAACCACAGACCGAAACGCTCGGAGAGCGAAACTTTTTCTTCCGTGGCCTCGCCCGGGCGGATTTCATCCCCCGCATACTGCGTTGCGAGGTTTTCCGCCATGAACTCCGGCATCAGGTGGCGCCGGTTGGAAGTGGCGTAAATCAGCATGTTGTCGGCCACGGCCGCCACCGAGCCATCCAGCGCCACCTTGAGCGCCTTGTAGCCCAGCTCGTCGGCATCGAAGGAAAGGTCATCGCAGAACACGATGAAGCGCTCCGGGCGCACATGCAGCAGATCGGTGATATCCATCAGGTCGGTGAGGTCGGCCTTGTCCACCTCGACCAGCCGCAGGCCGTCGGCGTCGAATTCAGATAGCAGCGCCTTGACCAGCGATGACTTGCCAGTGCCGCGCGCCCCCGTCAGCAGTACGTTGTTGGCCGGCAGGCCCCGCAGAAACTGGCGCGTGTTGCGCACCAGCAGTTCTTTTTGCGCATCGACACCACGCAGGTCGGCAAGACGGATGCGATGCGGCTGGCTGACCGCTTGCAGGCGGGCGCCCCCATGTTGCCGCCGCCAGCGGAACGCCAGACTGGCCCAGTCCGTCTCTGCCGGTGTCTCCGGCAGACCGTGGCCCAGCCGTTCCAGCAGGGATTCAGCGAGGGCAATCAGGCGATCCAGTTCAGGCATCAGGTCCGGTAATCCGCATTGATTTTGACGTAATCATAGGAAAAATCGCAGGTCCAAACCGTGGATTCGGCCTTGCCGCGCCCCAGCACCACGCGCACGGTGATTTCAGCTTCCTTCATCACGCGCTGGCCATCGGCCTCCTGATAGCTGGCTGCGCGCCCGCCGTTTTCCGCCACCAGCACATCACCCAGGTACAACTTGACCAGGTTGACGTCGAGGTCGGCCACGCCGGCGTAGCCGATTGCTGCCAGGATGCGCCCCAGGTTGGGGTCGGAAGCGAAGAAAGCGGTCTTGATCAACGGCGAGTGGGCAATGGCGTAACCGATCTTGCGGCACTCGGACTGGTCGCGCCCGCCCTGCACCTGGATGGTCATGAACTTGGTCGCGCCCTCGCCATCGCGCACGATGGCCTGCGCCAGTTGCATAGCCACCGCGGTCACGGCCTCCTGCAGCGCCCGGTATTCGGCGCCGTGCATGTCCACAATTTCGGCGCAGCCCGCCTGTCCGGTGGCGATCAGGATCAGCGAGTCGTTGGTGGAGGTGTCGCCATCCACCGTGATGCAGTTGAAGGAATGGTTGACCGCATGGTGGATCATGGCCTCCAGTGCCCGTTGCGCCACCGGGGCATCGGTAGCGATATAGCCCAGCATGGTCGCCATGTTGGGGTGAATCATGCCGGAGCCCTTGGCGATGCCGGTCACGGTGATGGCCCTGCCGCCGATCTCCACTCGACGCGAGGCACCCTTGGCGACGATGTCGGTAGTCATGATCGCCTGTGCGGCGTTCAGCCAGTTATCTTCCTTGAGGTCGGCGATACAGGCCGGCAGGCCCGCAACCACGCGCTCGACCGGCAACGGCTCCATGATGACACCGGTGGAAAATGGCAGCACCTGGCTGTCGGCACAATTGAGCAGGCCGGCGAGCGCCTCGCAGCTGCGGCGCGCGCGCATCAAGCCGTCCTCGCCGGTGCCAGCGTTGGCATTGCCGGTATTGACCAGCAGCGCGCGAATTTCGTCTCCGGACGACAGGTGCTCCTTGCACAACACCACCGGCGCGGCGCAAAACCGGTTCTGCGTGAACACTCCCGCCACCCGGCTGCCGGCGGCAAGCTGCATGACCAGCAGATCCTTGCGGTTGGGCTTGCGGATATTGGCTTCGGCAACGCCGAGGAGGACACCCTTCACGGGGTGGAGTTCATGAGAGGACGGGGATACGAGGTTAACGGGCATGATCGCTTCCTGAAATAGATTCGGTTGCGGCGATTTTACCTCAACCAAAGTGACCGCCCTATGTCATTGACATTCAAATTTCCGGTGTATAGTGTTTAAACTTTGATTTTTCATTTCTTCAGCGAGTTAACCTCCTGGCAACAATGACATCATCTATCATGCAGCAACCGAACGAAGCCTCCAGCCTTACTGAAATCGGCCATGAACTGGCTTTCACCCGAAAACTACAGGCTGTTTCCAACAAGATTCACCAGACCAACAATGTCGAACAGATCATCCATGACCTGAGCCATGAAATCTGCCAACTGCTGGAAGCCGAAAGAATCACCGTATTTACCCTGGGCGAAGACAAGTCCACGCTGGTCTCAAAAATCAAGAACGGGGTGTATGTCCTGAATGACATGCACCCCCCGGTCAGCCGCATCCCCATCAACAACCAGAGCATCGTCGGCTATGCGGCCGCCAACAAGACGATCGTCAATGTCAAGGATGCCTACAACAGCGAGGAACTGAAGCGCATCAACCCGGAAATCAAATTCATCACGAATGTCGACAAGGAAACCGGGCACCGTACCCACCAGATTCTGGCCTTCCCGATCCTGGAGCCGGGCCATGGGGAACTCATCGGCGCAGTCCAGCTCACCAACACGCTCACCGGCCTGCCTTTCCCGCATCTGGCCGAGCATGGCGCGATGGAAATCGGCAAGACCCTTGCCATCGCGTTCAAGCAACGCCTCGGCGACTCAGGCCAGATCAAGACCAAATTTGACCTGCTGGTCGCAGAAAACATCATCTCGGCTTCGGAACTGGAACTGGCGCAACGGGCAGCACGCAAGAAAAAGTGCAATCTGGAAGATGTGCTGATCGACGAGTTCCAGGTCAAGCCGCTCGATATCGGCCGCTCGCTCTCGGCTTTCTTCGGCACACCCTACGAACCGCATCGCCCGGACCGGATCAAGCCGGTGAGCCTGCTGCGGAATCTCAAGCCTGAGTATATCGAGGCAAATGGCTGGATCCCCATCGACGAATCCAAGGAAGATGGTCTGATCGTACTTACCCCGGATCCTGAAAGCATCCGCAGTTCGCGCATCGTCAATAACGTTTTTCCGAAACAGGGAAAAATCTCCTACCGGGTCTGCCTCAACCGCGATTTCATCAATACCATGCATATGTTCTACGATCTCGGCGCCTCGACAGCCGATATCGGCGATATTCTTTCGGAATTGGGCGATCAGGACGAAGAGGAAAGCACTTCCATTGCGGAAGACATCAACGCCGCGCAGGACAACGAACTGGTCAAGCTGGTCAACAAGATCATCATCGACGCCTACTCCAGAGGGGCTTCCGATATCCATATCGAGCCCTACCCGGACAAGAGCAAGGTGCAGGTGCGCCTGCGCCTGGATGGCTCGCTGCTCCCCTATATCGAGATCCCCACCTCCTACCGTAGCGCCATTGTCGCGCGCGTCAAGATCATGGCCGATATGGACATCTCCGAGCGCCGCATTCCTCAGGATGGCAAAATCAGGTTCAGGAAGTTTGGCCCGCTGGACATCGAACTACGTGTCGTCACCGTTCCGACTGCAGGCGGGATGGAGGATGTCGTCATGCGCATCCTCGCCTCCGGCAAGCCGATCCCCATCGAGAAGCTCGACCTCGGGCCGCGCAATCTCGCCAAACTCAAGGAACTGGTGCACAGGCCCTACGGCCTGTTCCTGGTCTGCGGCCCGACCGGGTCCGGCAAGACCACCACCCTGCACTCGGCGATGAGCTATATCAATACGCCGGAAAACAAAATATGGACAGCCGAGGATCCGGTCGAGATCACCCAGCGCGGGCTGCGCCAAGTCCAGGTCAACCGCAAGGCAGGCCTCTCGTTTCCCACCCTGATGCGCTCCTTTCTGCGCGCCGACCCTGACGTCATCATGGTCGGCGAAATGCGCGACGGCGAGACCATGTCCCTCGGCATCGAGGCTTCGCTAACCGGTCACCTGGTGCTCTCCACACTGCACACCAATAACGCGCCAGAAACCATCATCCGCCTGCTGGACATGGGAATGGATCCGTTCAATTTTGCCGATGCCCTGCTCGGGGTTCTTGCTCAGCGCCTGGCAAAACGGCTGTGCAAATGCAAGCAGCCCTTCACGCCCGACCATAAAGAGATTGAGCAATTGCTGAACGAGTACTGTCATGAATTTGAATCCACTCCCACGTGGCAGCGTGATCCGGAAGCTGCGCGCCGGGCCATTCTGGAAGAGTGGCACAAGAACTACGCTGACAAGACAGGTAAATTCACTCTGTACAATGCCGCAGGATGCGACAAGTGCAACCGCGGTTATCGTGGGCGCATCGGGCTGTTCGAATTGCTGGAAGGCACACCTGCCATCAAGAATGGCATTCTGGAGCATGCCCATGTATCGCAAATGTATACCACCGCTATCGAGGAAGGCATGCGCACACTGAAGCAGGATGGCATCGAAAAAGTGCTGCAGGGGCTGACCGACCTGACGCAGGTGCGGTCGGTCTGTATCAAATAAAAGCCAAGCTATCTCAAGTCTAGCTTAAGAGGCTTAACCGATTTCCGGCAACAGGGCCTGCGGGAGGTCGCTGATTCGGTATTTGCCGCTACGCACGGCCTCGCTCAGGATGGCCAAGGTTTGCTTGTTCAGCAGGTCGATGATTTCCAACTTGATCGGCTTCCACTGGTGATGCACCGGGCAGGCCGTTTCATCGCTGCAAACTTTCAGCCCCAGCAGGCAATCCTTGGAGAACCCCGGCCCTTCGGTAATCTGCAGGATTTGCATCAGGGTGATATCTTCCGGCTTCGCCCCCAGAGAAAACCCCCCCAGCCGGCCACGGAACGAGTTGACCAGTCCGCCTTTGCACAAGGCCTGCATGATCTTGGCCAGATAAGGCGCCGGCACCTGCAGCCGCTCTGCCGCTTCCCGGCTGAGCACAGGCGTGTAATCCTGCGCCGCAATGTATATGAGGGTTTGAATGGCGTACTGGCTGGTGCGGGATATCAGCATATTCTAGTCTCGAAATGAAACTTAATTATGGCACATACCCGGGAATCTTAGTCAAGTCCACCGCATCCATCTGCTCCGGCTTCAGGAATTGCCTGGCATATTCGAGGTAGATTTTCTGCCGGATGAACACATCGAACAGGTCGGGATCGATATGATTGTCCAGCTTCATCTTGCCCAGGATAAATAGCGACTCGGACAAGGTCTTGCCTTTCTTGTAGGGGCGATCGCCCGCCGTCAGAGCCTCAAAGATATCCGCGATGCCCATGATCCGCGCCGGAATGGACATCTGCTCCCGCGTCAACCCGTTCGGGTAGCCCTTGCCATCCATGCGCTCATGGTGGCCGCCCGCGAATTCCGGTACGCGCCGCAGCCCCTTTGGATACTGCAATGACTTCAGCATGTCGATGGTCATCACGATGTGGTTATTGATGATCGTCCGCTCTTCGCTGGTCAGCGTTCCGCGCTCGATGTTGAGGTTGTAGACCTCATTTTCGCTGAGAAAAGGTACGACCTGTCCGCTTGCATCGAGCATCTGGTAGGCGGCGATCCTGCGTACGCGATACTGATGCGCCTGGCTCATGAATTCACCGCCGATATTGGCGTGCCGCAGGAATTCCCGGTCATCATCCAGCTGACGGATGAATTCCTGCAACTCAATCTCTGCATCATGGCCGTGATCGGGATCGCCCTGCCGCATGGCCGCGATCTGCTGGCGCAACATTTCCGTTTCCTTCTGCTTCTTGAGCAACTCGAAGCGCTGGTCGATCAGGTCGATGCGGTCGAAAATGGTCGACAGCTTGGTCGCTTTGTCCACCACATACTCCGGCGTCGTCACCTTGCCACAGTCATGCAGCCAGGACGCGATGCGCATCTCGTACATGTCCTTTTCGTCCATGCGAAAATCGCGCAGCGGGCCTTCTGAGCAACCATTCGCCGCATCGGCCAGCATCATCGCCAACTCTGGCACGCGACGGCAGTGCCCGCCGGTATAGGGGGATTTTTCGTCGATCGCGCCCGCGATCAGCTCAATGAAGGATTCGAACAGGCGCCTCAGCCCCTCGATCAGCTGCTGGTTGGTGAGCGCGACCGCCGCCTGCGAAGCCAGCGATTCGGCCAGGCGCTGATTCTCCATGGAAAACGGGACGATGGCGCCGGTAGCTTCGTCGAGGGCGTTCAGCAGCTGCAGCACGCCGATGATCTCGTTCTCGTGATTCTTCATCGGGATGGTGAGGAACGATTGGGAACGGTAACCCGTGTTCTGGTCGAATTTGCGCGTGCCGGAGAAGTCGAAACCATCGGCCCGGTAAGCATCCTCGATGTTCACCGTGCAGTCATGCAGCACACTGTATGCGGCCACCATGCTGTTGTTGGGGGAGCCGTCTTCGCCATGGAGCGGCAGTGGCGCGAAGGGGATTTCCTTGCCGGTGGTACCGCCAAGCGCGATGCCCAGCGAATCGGTACGCATGATCTCGAACTTGAGATGATGGTCTTCGGTGACCGTGTAGAGCGTTCCCCCGTCGGCGCCGGTGATCTCCTTGGCACCCAGCAGGATCATCTCCAGCAGGCGGGGGGTATCCCGCTCAGAGGAAAGGGCAACGCCGATCGCATTCAGGCGCGACTGGCGTTCAAGCAGCTTTTCCAGTTCCCGCATTGGATAACTCCAAATTCAACAGTGCCGGAGCCTAAGGAAGCCCTGAACAAATGGCAGCGTGGGCGAATCGCTGTGTTGCGCGGTGCTCGAAACCTCGCCGTACGACTAGTACTGTCTCGGCTTCTGCGCACCGCGCGCCTTGCGCTTCATCCCGCTCGCTCACTTGTTCAGGGCTTCCTAAAGCTCCGCTAGATAAAACTCCATCTTCACCCCGGCCAGATCGATCACGTCATGGTCGTTGAGCTGATGCGCCTGCACGCCAATGGAAACGCCATTGACGGCAGGATGCTCCGCACCTTCGACATGGGTAATGAAGTAGCCATGAGGGCGGCGCGTGATCACGGCCACTTGTATGCCCGGCTTGCCCAGCGTGGTCAGCGTCTTGTTGAGCGAGAGCTCCCGGCCCACACCGGACCCGGTCAGCACCTGCACTCGCGCCAGTGGCAGCGGCTGGTCTTCAGCCTGTGCCGCAGGTTCGGCATGCGCGGCCTCCGCAGGCAAAAAGACCGGCACCTCTGTTTTGAGTCCGTAAGGCTGGACGAGAATGGTGCTCTCGAAATCCTCCGCCTTCTCTCCGGGGACCACCCCGACAGAAGCATCATTCACATAGGTGATCTGGTACTTGCCGATCCCGATCACGTCGCCGTGCTGCAGCACGTGCTTCTTGACCGGCACGCCATTCAGCAGGCTGCCGTTGGTACTGTCCATGTCCTCGATGAAGGATTCCTCCCCTACCGTGACCACCCTGGCATGGTCGACGCTCACGGCAATGTTATCGATATGGATATCATTGGTCGGCCTGCGCCCGATCGTCACACACCTGCTTTCCACGGGGAACTCGCCCAGGAAGGCGCCATCCAGTGAAAGTATCAGCTTCAACATGTTCGTCTCGCTATCAGGTCCACAATCAAATGCTCACTTTTTCAAAAATGCATCTTACCGCGATTTTATCGACCGATATATTCCGCACGTCAGAAAGTTTGCACGCCTCAGCGGCTTTCCGGACGACGATTGCCACGCCGTTCGAACTCGCCGGGACGGACCTCGGCCGCCAGCCGGTCAAGCACGCCGTTGACGTATTTGTGGCCGTCCGTGCCCCCATAGCGCTTGGCCAGCTCCACACCTTCATTGATGGCGACGCGATAGGGAATGCTCGGGTCATGGATCAGTTCATACCCGGCAATACACAGGATGGCATGCTCGATCGGGCTGAGTTCACTGATCTGGCGGTCAAGCAGGGGGACAATTTGCTGGTCAAGTTGCGCCACCTGCCCAGCCACGCCGCGCAACAGGGCATGGAAATAGTCCTCGTCGGCATGGGCGCAATCATCATCGTCAGCCAAGTCGCGCAGGATTTCATCCACGCCACCGCTATTGAGGAACAGCCGATACAGCCCCTTGAGCGCAAGTTCGCGCGACTTGCGGCGGTTGCGCGAGGTTTTTTTGGCGGGCTTGGTTTCGTTTGTCATTACAGGCTCTTCAACAGGTTGGTCATTTCCACTGCCACGGCGGCGGCTTCCGCGCCCTTGACCGACATGCGCGCCAGCGCTTGGTCGTCGTCTTCCGTGGTCAGGATGGCGTTGGCGATGGGAACGCCGGTTTCTAGCTGTACCTGAGAAATCCCGCGCGCCGATTCGTTGGCCACGATTTCGAAGTGGTAGGTGTCGCCGCGGATGACTGCGCCCAGCGCGATCAGCGCGTCGAACTTGCCGCTGGCGGCCATCTTGCGCAGCACCAGGGGCGATTCCAGCGCGCCAGGCACCGTAGCCAGCGTGATGGCATCGTCCGCCACGCCCAGCTTACGCAACTCGGCGACGCAGGCGCCCAGCAGGCCGTCGCCGATTTCGTTGTTGAAACGCGACAGTACCATGCCAATGCGCAAGCCGCTGCCGTCCAGATTCTGTTCGATTTCCTTCATGATGCTCCTAATGTATCGTCAGCGGCTGCGAGTGCTTCACGTGGCGCTGCCAGTTGCGCATGTATTCTTCGGCCAGCTCATCGCTGCCGCTGATAAAAACCGCATTCTCCGCGTTTTTGTACTGGGCTGCACGGGTAAAGTTGAAAGAGCCGGTAATAATCACCGCTGCCGTCGTGCCCGCATCGATCACCATCACCTTGTTGTGCGCGCTCTGGTGATCGCCGTCCAGCCACACCGGCAGCCCGGCGCGCGCCAGACCCGGCACCTGGCTGCGATCCATTTGTTCGGTCTGCCCACGGTCGGCGATCAGTTTGACCTCCACGCCACGGTGCTGTGCGTCGAGCAACGCCCGCGCGATGTCGTCATGGGTGAAGGAGAATGCCTGCACCAGCACCTGCCGCCGCGCCCGCGCGATGGCCGCGACGATCTTGCCGGCGACATCCGCACCCGGCGTGAAGGCGATCTCCACCCTGGCTTTGGCAGCAACCGCAGGCACAGTTCCCGCCACGGTGCCGGCTTGCGCCTGTGCAGCCAGCAGGCAGGCTGCCAACAACAGCCAGTTATTCTTCAATGCTGGTCCGACTCCGGGACCGGCTCAACATCTTCCGGCTTGACCGGCTTCTTCGCTGGCGGCGTATGCGCCGCATGGTAGCGCTCCGCCACACGATTCTGCGTACACGTCAATGCCGCCTTGGCACTGTTTTCATCACGCGCCTTCTTTTGTGCGGCTTCCTGTTTCCTGGAAACTTCTTCCGAGGTCGGCGGCGGCAACCGGGCATGGGCAGCCCATGGCAGCGCAAGCACGGCGAACAGCATCCATTTCACTTTCATCGATCTAGCCCCTGTTTCACTTTTTCTTCCTCATACCACAGTTCGTGGTGCTCCTTCGCCCAGGTTTCGTCCGTCATCCCTGTCTTCATGGCCTGAAATGCGCCATCCGTGCCTATCGTCCCCATGTAGATGTGGCCAAAGGCGGCACAGATGAACAGCAGCGCGAACACGCCGTGGATCAGGTTGGCGGCCTGCATCACGTCGCGGCCCTGGTTGAAGACCGGAAAGTCCAGCACCAGGCCGGACAGGCTGACGATCAGCCCCAGCAAGGTGACGCCGCACCAGAACCAGGCCTTCTCGGCAGCGTTGAACTTGTAGGACGGCACGTGCTTCTCGCCGCGCAGCACCTTGTGCGCGTCCTTGATCCACAGCCAATCGATCTTGTGCCACAGGTTGTCCTTGAGATAGCGCTTGAACAGCAGCGCCACGGAAACGAAGAACAGCGGCCCCGCCAGGTTGTGCAGATTCTTGGCGATCACGGCAATCCATGAAAATACCTGGTAGCCGACAACCGGCAACAGCATATGCTTGCCAAACAGGATGACGACGCCGCTCAACGCCAGCACGACGAAAGTGCCCGCAGTCGCCCAATGCACATGACGCTCTGCGGCACTGAAACGCTCGATCATGCGACCGGTCGGCTGGCCATGCAAATGCAGCGCCCCGAACACCTTGTAGAACAACAGGAACAGCAGCGGCGTCAACACCAGCAGCCAGCCGCCGTAGAAAGTGACCGGGCCATTGCGCAGCGTGCGCCACAGCTGCCCTTCCTGTTGCTGGAATACCCCGGCATCGCGGATACGCGACTGGGTCACGCCTGCCGCGCCGGACTCGGCCTTGATCTGGGCATCCGACTTCACGCCGGCAGTCTTGCCTTCCACTTGCGCGAACGGCGTTGCGTAATTCACGGCATCGTATGCAACTTCAGGACGCTCCTCGTGCCGAACGACGCCGGTCACCACCAGCAACAGCAGGGCAACCAGCAGCGCAATGAATTTGTGTGATTTCGTCAGTCTCATTTCAATCTCCCGTGCGGTCGTATTCGTTCTGCCGCTGGGTACGCTCGTTCACCATTTGCTTCCAGGCCGACTTATCGTTGAAGAAGCGCTCGCTCTCCCAAACACGCGCATCCTGCTTGCCCTGGTAACCGCCATTGTCATAAGCCACGGATTGCCTGTATTCGCCACAAGCGGCCAGCAGCAATGACAACAGCGCTATCATGCCGAACGTCTTGCTCATGTCTTGTCGGCTCCCGTGTTTTCCGCACGGCCGTAGGCCATCTCCCATCCCCAGCGCTGGTCGCCGTAGCCGCGGGTTTCGATACGGTTTTCATGGATGGCGATGATCACCGGCGCATCGCCCGCCAGCAGCGCCTTGGTCGAACACATCTCGGCGCACAGCGGCAGCTTGCCCTCGCTCAGGCGGTTGCGTCCGTACTTCTCGAATTCCTCATCGCTGCCGTTTTCTTCCGGGCCGCCGGCACAGAAGGTGCATTTGTCCATCTTGCCGCGTGCCACGAAGAAATCGGTGGCATGCTCGCCCGGCCCCTTCCCGGCCGAATTGGGAAACTGCGGCGCATCGAACGGACAAGCCAACGAGCAGTAGCCGCAGCCGATGCAGATGTTCTTGTCATGCAGCACCACGCCGTCCTCGGTCTTGTAGAAGCAGTTGACCGGGCATACCGCCATACAGGGCGCATCGCTGCAGTGCATGCAGGCAACGGAAACCGATTTCTCGCCCGGCAGGCCGTCGTTGACCGTAATCACCCGCCGCCGGTTGATACCCCACGGCACCTCATGCTCGTTCTTGCAGGCAGTGACGCAGGCGTTGCACTCGATGCAGCGATCCACGTCACAGATGAATTTCATTCTTGCCATTTCAACTCCTAAAACCTTTTTAAGCCACAGAGAACACAGAGGCCACAGAGAAAAACAAAAATCTCTGTGATCTCTGTGGCTAAATTGCTTTTATGCCTTCTCAAACTTACACAGCGTAACCTTGGTTTCCTGCATCATGGTCACCGCGTCGTAGCCATAAGTAGTGGCAGTGTTGGCCGCCTCGCCACGCACGTAGGGAGCAGAGCCTTCCGGGTACTTGTCCAGCAGATCCTTGCCTTCCCACCAGCCGCCGAAGTGGTAGGGCATGAAGGCCACGCCCGGCGCCACGCGTTCGGTCACCAGGGCACGCACCTTGATACGCGCCCTGGTGGGCGTTTCCACCCAGATAAAGTCATGGTTGTCCACGCCCTGTGCCTTGGCGTCCTGCGGGTTGACCTCGCAGAACATCTCCTGCTGCAACTCTGCCAGCCAGGGGTTGGAGCGGGTTTCCTCGCCACCGCCCTCGTATTCCACCAGGCGGCCACTGGTGAGGATGACCGGATAATCCAGGGCGGCATCCTTGTTAGCCTGCTGCACGGACTGAAATAGCGTCGGCAAGCGCCAGAAAGTCTTCATGTCCTTGTGTGTCGGATACTTTTCGATCAGGTCGCGGCGCTTGGTGTAGAGCGGCTCGCGGTGCACCGGGACTGGATCGGGGAAGTTCCACACCACGGCACGTGCTTTCGCATTCCCAAAAGGTGCGCAGCCGTGCTTGATTGCTACGCGTTGAATGCCGCCGGAAAGGTCGGTCTTCCAGTTCTTGCCCTCGGCGGCTTTCTGCTCGGCGGGGGTCAGTTCCTTCCACCAGCCCAGCTTCTTCAGCAGCACATGGTCGAACTCCGGGTAACCGCCCGCCAAGTCGGAGCCTTTTACCGTAACATTATCGCCCGCCAGCAGGCTGATGCCGTCAAACTCCACCCCGAAGTTGGCGCGGAAGCCCATGCCGCCTTCGGCCACCGGTATCGAGATGTCGTAAAGGTTGGGCGAACCGGGGTGCTTCATCTCCGGCGTTCCCCAGCACGGCCACGGCAGGCCGTAGTAGTCGCCGGCGCAGGGGCCTTCGGCGGCGCGCAGTGTGGTCACGTCGAAAGTGTGCGCATGCTTCATGTGCAGCTTGAGCCGTTCCGGCGATTGCCCGGACATGCCAATCGTCCAAGTGCCTCGATTGATTTCGCGCAGCGTGTCCTCGATGTCCGGTTCGTCCCAGCCCTGCTTGTTCTTCGCCACCTTGATGTTGCGGGTCAGCTCTTTCTCGAAGCCGAACTTTTTGGCCAGCGCATACATGATGACATGATCGGGCCTGGATTCGAACAATGGCTCGATGACCTGCTCGCGCCACTGGATGGAGCGGTTGGAAGCGGTGCAGGAGCCATAGGTCTCGAACTGTGTTGCCGCCGGCAGCAGATAAGTCGCGTTCTTGCGGTCGTGCATGACGGCAGCAGCAGCCGGATAGGGATCGATCACCACCAGCAGGTCGAGCTTTTCCATCGCCGTTTTCATCTCGGCGCCGCGCGTCTGGCTGTTGGCAGCCATGCCCCAGTAGATGGCGGCGAGCAGGTTGGGGCCCTGGTCGAGGTGCTCGTTGCTCTCTAGAACACCGTCTATCCAGCGCGAGACGGTGATGCCGGGCTTTTCCATCATCTCCTTGGAAGCATAGCGGCTCTTCACCCACTCGTAATCCACGCCCCATACCACGCACCAGTGCTTCCATGCCGGTTCAGTCAGGCCGTAGTAGCCGGGCAGCGATTCCGGGTTGGGCCCGACATCAGTGGCGCCCTGCACGTTGTCGTGGCCGCGAAAAATGTTGGCGCCGCCACCGGAGGTGCCGATGTTGCCCAGCGCCAGTTCCAGGATGCACAGGGCGCGGGTGTTGGCGTTGCCGACAGTATGTTGCGTAATGCCCATGCACCAGATCACGGTGCCGGGACGGTTTTCGTGCAAGGTATTGGCCACCTGGAACACTTCGGCCTCCGGGATACCGGTCACGTCCTGCACCTTGTCCGGCGTCCAGTTAGCGACTTCCTGGCGGATGTCGTCCATACCGTAAACGCGGTCATGGATGAACTGCTTGTCCTCCCAGCCGTTCTGGAAGATGTGCCACAGCACGCCCCACACGAACGGGATGTCGGTGCCGGGGCGCAGCCGCACGTACTGATGGGCATGAGCGGCAGTGCGGGTGAAGCGCGGATCCACCACGATCATTTTCGCGCCTTTTTCCTTGGCGTGCAGCACGTGCAGCATCGCCACCGGATGCGCCTCCGCCGCGTTGGAGCCGACGAACAACATGCACTTGGTGTTGTGGATGTCGTTGTAGGAGTTGGTCATGGCGCCATAGCCCCAAGTGTTCGCCACGCCCGCCACCGTGGTGGAGTGGCAGATGCGCGCCTGGTGATCGACGTTATTGCTGCCCCAGAACGATACGAATTTCCTCAGCAAATACGCCTGCTCGTTGCTGTGCTTGGAGGAGCCCACCCAATACACCGCATCTGGACCGGATTCCTTGCGGATGGACAGCAGTTTGGCGGAAATTTCCTCCAGCGCCTGCTCCCAGGAAATGCGCTGGTACTTTCCGTCCACCATTTTCATCGGATACTTGAGGCGGCGCTCACCGTGGCCGTGTTCGCGCACCGAGGCGCCCTTGGCGCAGTGCGCGCCGAGATTGATGGGCGAATCGAAGGCCGGTTCCTGGCGGATCCACACGCCGTTCTGCACCACCGCATTGACAGAGCAGCCTACCGAGCAGTGGGTGCACACGGTACGCCTTGTTTCGATCGGGCCGGGCGCCCTGGGTTCGCTCGCTCCGGCTCTGGTGATCATGCTGAACGGTAGTTGTGCCAATGCCACCCCGGCGCCGGCGGTGAGGCCGGAACGCCTGAGGAATTCGCGCCTGTCCAAGGTGTTGCCCAGCCAGGAAACGTTGCCGCTGGCTGCCGTTGCCGGGACGGCAGAAGATTTTTTCTTGAGTAACATGCTTAAATGCGCGCCTTGCGGTAATAGGTTTGCACGTGTTCCGACAGGCGGTAGCCCTTGCCTGCCTGTGGCGTTTCAACAACGGCGGTTTCAGCCTCGGGGGCAGCGGCTGATTTTCCGGCCAGCAATGCAGCTGCGGCCCCCACCCCGCCCAGCCCCAGGCCGAGCAGGAAATTCCTGCGCTTGAAGTTG
>Ga0316617_100000107_pt1 | contig 17667 bp, 22 predicted proteins | sample OWC_Aug_M1_C1_D2_FD_207801 | JGI IMG/M metagenome (GOLD analysis project Ga0316617, IMG submission 207801) | Wetland soil microbial communities from Old Woman Creek delta, Ohio, United States - OWC_Aug_M1_C1_D2_B | ecosystem: Environmental > Terrestrial > Soil > Wetlands | place: USA: Ohio... | reverse complement strand
CTTGTTGTTATTTCTAACTTCTTTTACAACCATACTATCAACTATTGCGCAGGTATCTAACCTCCACAATGTTCTATTTTTAAAGTGCGCTAGCTCTTTATCCCACTTAATACTATAAAATTTTCTAAAGGAGTGTAAGTTTAATGTCTGATCAAGCCTCCTTTGTTCTTGGTTAGGAACGAAGCCTCTTCTGTTTGACTTCTTCATATACCTTCTGCCTAAGTGATAAGGCATTATAAAAATAAAACCTTCGGATACAGTTCTTTCTGCGACTAGTCTTAGATAAGTTTTTATAAAAAGAAGCCAATTCTTTTTGTCTAGAAGAGGCTTCTTCCCCTCGCTTTTAGTTTTTTGTACCCAGTATTCGTATAAACTGTTTATTTTATACGAGAATCTCATCTTTCCTTTCTTGGATTTATCCCATTTATTTTTTACTAATTCGCATCGAATACCCGTCCCCTCAAAATCTGACATCCCAATTTTCTTGCTCATTACTGCGTATTTGTATCATCATTTATAATATCTGCCTTCGCTGTTCTTCTGACAGACAAAATAGTATCCCATGTATACTTTAACACTGGATCTATAAGCTTATAGTCTGTATGAAAGTCTAGATCAAGAGGATTACACAATGCTTCTTGATCACCACAAAATTGAGCCGCTTTTACCGGATCTTCAAATAACGCAACAACGGTTGCGCTCTTTAAATTCTCATTATTAAGTAAGTAAAGATACTGGTCTTTACCTATTGTCCTCATTGTTGCAAAAGTAGAATCCTTTATAGATTTTATTCTGCTGTTTAATTTACCCTCCGCCTGGTCCCATCTTACTATGTCGAATGTATAGTTACCAAGAGCACTAGTTACAGACAAAAGCTTTATCGTGTTAGGTAGCGGACAAGTTGATTTTAAGATCTTACATCCTGATGGTGGTATCAATCCACATTCATTCGCATCAACTTCTTCAAACATTACACAATTTAATGTTTGAAACATAATATCTGAAAAGTATTCTTTAGCCGATTTATTTCTGTCATACACGATTACAGCTCTAGCTGTTACTAATTGGTCGTATATAGCAAAATCCGAATATGAAGTGTCATCACTAACATATCCTGACTGGTCTTCGGCAAAGTGTCTCCACCTAGATATTATTTCTCTTATCTTCATATTTCTGAAAATTTCTGCATTTCAATGTTACCCCTAACACCAGGTCTGCTTTTAGCTTTGTTTAAAGCATCTTGATAGCACTCTTCCTCTATAGATCCTTCACCAGTGATTGAAAAATGTTCCACTCTTGAATAATCCTTCTTTACAATAACCCAATAACTGATTTTCATTAGAAGAGATGAATTAGTTTTGCAACTTGCCCGTACATAGGATGATGAATCATTCCTTCAATTGCTTTAGGCGCATAGCAAAAACCTTGGCGGTGATGCCAGCTATCTGCTGAGCTTGGGCTCCTAAATGATTCTACACAAACACCTAAATAATCTTTTGATGTTTTGTGATGTATGTGGTGAAAGTATACATACCTATGCTTGCATGTACTCCAATCTGAAGACTCGTGTGCCATTAGAAGTGGCAAGTTATCAATCTTAGCACCATCTCCGTGAGTCGTGCCTATTAGATTTTCTCCGTACTTAAAATACTTTCTGTGAGATAATGTACAATCAAATGTAATATTGTCACAAGATCTATAGTAGGTCTTTATAACATCCGCCAAAAAGAAACCAGACATATAGTCGTGATTACTTGGATTAAATACAAAGTGCACATTTGCAATTTCTAAAAGCCTGTTAATTATATCTATATACAATTGTTTGGCCAAAAGGAAGTTTGAATACCACATTCCATCTGTATCCTGATGGGTACCTGAAGTGGTTGTATTTCTTGGGTTATCTATATGCAGGATATCATTACCTCCTACAAATAGTATTTTATCTATATTAAAACCTTTAGCCTTCTTAATCACTCCCTCGACTCCAGATATCGCTCTTATTACTGCAACCTGACTATTATAGTCTTCCCCTGTTTCGAAAGAGTCTGCTAACTTACCTACGTGTAAGTCAGCTAAACTTATGACTAAGAGATGAGGGTCTTTCACCTCATCTCTGTCAATTGTCTTAGGTAAGGTTTTTATATTTTGAATGTCGCTTAAAAGTTTGTTTGCAAACTCTTGCAACATATCGCCATTTAAGTTTATCGAATTAGACGTTATATTATAATAAGCGCCTTTTCCGGTATGCGTAACTAGCTTATAAGACTTAACTTCTGATACAGGAATATTATAGTGTTCACAATACTCCTCTATAGTCATTATTTCCCCGTTTGATTTCAGGGCCGTAAGTACAGGTAAATCATCCTTACTATCTGGAGTAAACGGACGTACACTATCCAGTGCACCAGAGATAATCTCATTCCACTCAGGCTCTATCATACTATCTACTGTCCAATTTCCTGAATGTACGTATTTATCTTTGAAATTACGCCATACGTGTCTTACTTTTTCGGGATCACCCGGAGAAAACTGATTTGTATACTCTCTCCAAGTCTTTCGATTCCCTTGTGATATATCAGTTACTAATGTTTTTAAAAACCTTACCTTGTCCATAAAAAAATTTAGTTAGTAAAATTCAGAGTGTCTACACTAGTAGTATCAACTGCTTGTTGAACTGTCGTTGTGACTACTCCGGTTTCAGTGTGGCAATTGTTTTCGCTTGATTTAAGCGAACAATATGCAAAAATAAAAACGGCTAAAAAAATAGCCCCTGCTGTTAAAACGAATCTTGTAATCATGTTTTAAAAAAAGTTAAATTATAGAAGTGCTTATTAGAACAAATATACGACATAATTTCATTTTATGACGAATTAATGGCAAGCGTTAACAAATAATTAACTTCTATCGTATTTTTTTACCTTTTTATAACGTATTGATTTACAATTCATTCTAAAATTGACATGTATAAATACACTCAGGGTTATTTAGTATTAGTAAATAATAATACTAATTACTATAAAATAGAAAAAATTCAAATTATAAAGAAAGCGAATTTGCTTGATCTCTTCCAGTAGATCCGGAGCCACTTGAAGTACTCACACTGTTAGCTGAGTTCGTAGAAGATGATCCGGATTCTGAGGAAGATTTTGTATCAGAAGTAGATGCACTAGATGCTGTAGAAGAGCTTGTTGAACTATTCGTACTTGAACTGTTTGAATTTGTACTTGTTGTATTCGTATTAGTTCTTCCAGGTGTAGAATTAGTACTAGTGCTTGTAGTATTTGTATTTAAATTTTTTAAAGCCGCGTTTTCTTCTTTTAACTTCTTTATTTCAGAAGATAAATCATTAAATGCGTCTTGCAATGACTTGTAACTATTGTTTACTAAAACTTCTTTCGGTATGTTATTCTCTAGTGTCTTTACTCTATCAAATAAGAAATCGTTTACTTTCGTTTGTGTGTTTAAGTCTGTTCCGCCAAATTTCCTTGAATAGAGCGTTGTCCTGAGACTTTCTCCTGTTGAGCTTAGTGGTACCTTAGCTGATAGAAATTCATCGCCTGTAGTGGTTCTTTTTCTAAGGTCCACAGTTAATGATGCTGGGAAATTATCTGGTGATAAGAAGAACCCGGATGACAACTTATCTGAGTCAATAAGTATAGTGCTTATTCCGTTCTTATTACCTTCTACGATAACCCGACTCAATATCTTAGTATCAGCACCTAAAGCCTGTGTTAGATCATATGAAACTTCTATACCAGATGCTGTAGGTTTTGTAGTTACAAGTACATTAGAATCTGTAGGTGTAAAAGAGTCTCCTGTTCCAAATCCAGATTTATTCTCTATAGCATCTGTATTTGATACTGGAGTTGATCCTTGTACTTGATTTAGCTTAGCCTTTAAACTTTCTATTTCCGCAGCTAATTTCTCATTAACAAAGGTTTGTGTATCGCCATTTTTTATAGATCCTACAGATAAACCTGAATGGTAATTTGTGTCTGTTGGTGTTGTGAAAAATCCTGCCATTTTATATATTTTTTATTTTTTAAAACCACCCCACCATATTTCAGATGGGGTGGATTATTGTAATTAAAAATTAATCACACTCAATTTCAAAATTCCAAGCTGTATCTCCAACACCACACACTGAACCCAATACTTGTACAGTTACCATTCCAGCAGATGTTAGATTTATAGAACCGCTCATTGAATAGCTTTTTGAAGGATTATTTGGCATAGGGGTAGTTGATACTGAAGCGTAATTTGGACCACCCCCACATAATGAAACTCCTGATTCTATTTTAGCAGTACCAAATCCAGGGGTGCCAGTATTTACAGACAAATCATACGCAAGAGTTCCAGCAACACCGAAATCTCCTAAATACAAATCGGCACAACCGCAATTTGCAACATTACATGAACAATCAGAAAGGTTAGTTACACGAGCTGTGTCTAGAAGTAAAGACCCAGTACCCACTCCGCCTAACCAAATCTTTAATTGATCCGCAACACCTGCTGGACTAAAGTACCAATTAAAATCAGATCCGTTCTGGAATACGCCTAAATCTCTTTGGAAACCGGCATTTCCGCCACTAACAGATATTGGTATAAATGTCCTACAAACTGATCCATCGCAAAGACATGAACACCTTGTATATGGAAATGGTGCACTAGTTACGTTACATCCATTTGCAAATTCTACATACAAAGTTATATCAACAGTATCACCTGCCACAACCTCGTTAGTATCAAATTGAGCTATTGGTGAAGTGCCTGATTGTGATGATGGGCTACCATCTATTCTCCACTCATAACTTGTTATAGGGGAACCTGATAATATTTCAGATGCGCTTCCAGATAATTTACTACATGTAGGGTTTGCAGGATCTATTAAACCTATAGTAGCAGTTGCATTACAATTTAAAGGTACGTTTATAGGGTAAGATGCTGTTCCAGTACATTCTCCTTTCACTATTGTTAATTGAAGTATATTTGAACCTACCTCAAAAGAGTTTACAATTATAGAGTTCAATTCTAATCCAAAACCTAATTGTACAGTGCCGCTAGGCCTTACAAGAGTCCATGTATAAAGTGCACTTTGGTAAAAAGGTGCAGTGTATGAGTAGCTTGAGTTAGGAGATATTACTGTTGTATCTGGTGCTATTCCAGGACCTACAACATTTGCAGGAACTTCTCCCCCAGATACGACAACTATTTCTTCAGATGAGAAAGGACAGTCTCCTGAATTAGTTGTTATAACTAGCTTATAAGACCTAGGAGATGGAGATGAACCAACTTGAATAGATGGTATAGCGTTATTTGTACCTATAATACCTGGATTACTTCCGCTAGTAAGTGAACTTGTTGGAACAAGAGAATCAAATCCACCTACAACTTCATACCATGCATACTCTTCTCCATCTACAGGTCCTAATGACGTACTTAGGAAAGATATTGTAACATTTTGACCTACACTACATGTTGGAACTTGAGGTGTTGCGATTATATCAACGGTTTGACCTTCTGGACAAGACCCTCCTCTACATCCTCTATAAGGTAGCTCAATTGTTTCTGCGCAGCCTGTTCCAGGATTTAGTGTTATTCTAAGTTTCTCGCCAGCTCCTGGATCTTCTGTAAGCAATTTCCAAACATTTGAATTAGGACTTGTTTCAGAGAAAAATCCACCGGCATCTGAATTAATTTGTCTTATGGTAGGATTTCCTGACGTAAGCACTGTAAATTCGATAAATGATCCAGTTTTACATTCGCTTGTATAACTAACAAAAGTTAATGCGTTAATTACAGATACCGACTTTTGATTAGTGTCATTTGTGAAACATCCTTCTGAAACAACAGTGGCTTTTATTAGAACAGATCCTGTAGGGTTATTGCTATTTGGCTTAATAGATAGCGGAAATCCTGATTGCGCACTTGATACTATATTTGATGAAGCAGTATTACCATTAGAGTCAAGTAAAACACCACCAGTAATATCTATTCTGTATTGTCTTACTATACCATCTATAGTAGATACTCTAAACATAATCTTATTATTAACACAATAAGTATCTTTATCTGTATATATAGTTGTACCTAAATCTATAGCTTCACTTATTACAGTTACCACTCCAGAAAAAGTACATAAGCCAGTATTGGTATTAGTGTTTTGCTTGAATACATCTACATTAAATACTCCTTTAAAACTATCTGGTATATCAAATACGTGCTCTTTTTTATCTGCTGCAAAACTATTTGTATTTATAGTTTGCTCGTATACGAATGTTGAATGCTTTATCTTTATAAGCATTTCCTTAGGGAATACCGTTGGGATGTATGTTACAGCAGATCCAGTTTGACTTGAGAACGAACACGTCAAAGCCTTAACAATAATTTTACCTGGTCCAGTCTTACAAGAAGGTACAGCCTGAACTTCATAGAATACTGGTGATAGTATTTCTAATGTTTCTGTTTCAGCTACTACTGTTACTCCGTTTATAACCTCTCTAACTCTACCTTTAAATTTAAGATTATTTGCTGAGATAAGAGCCGAATCAGCCGAACTAAGATTATACTCTATATAAGGTGGGTTTGATCCTGGCACAGGTTTATTCCACTTATTTTGATCTTTTGAATCCTGTATTTCACAATTTGAAGTAAACCCTAAAAGAGCAGTAACTCTTACTTTTACGCTATCTCCGCATTTTAATGAGGGATCCGAGGAGCAAGGCGCATATATAACTCCAGTCTTATCCAGTACAGCCTTTCTTTCTGTATCACAAGGGATGTCGTACTCTTCAACAACTTGACAAGTTGAGTTTACAAATGAAACAGTTACAGTTATTTTACCGAAAATCTTATTTCCAGTTGCAACAAAGTTGCCTCCAGTTTGCGTGAACGGAACATCCCCTCCGCTTGCATCTTTTCCAGTAACTGCAAGTACTGCTGGATTATTTGCCTTAGATTTTATTACAATCTCACCACACTTAACCGTTTTATCAAACTCAGCTAAATCGTTAGTAAAAGATTTTTTATACTCGCAAGCTTCGGAAACAAGTGGAGTTCCTTTGTAAACTTGCTTTATAATTATATCTTTAATTTCTTTATTGTGAGTGTAAGTAAATGTAGTCGCTAAATTACCTCCATTAGGATTTAAGAAAGCTTCGTGCTCAGTACCGTTTATGAATACTTTGTAGTATGTTTGAATTTCTTCTGAACCAGCCTTATTCCAAAGAGTTCCGTTCAGAGAATTTAGATTCTTATTAGGACTACAAGTATTAAATGGTGGAATTTCGAGAACTTTTCCGCAGTTTTTAACAACTGGGTTAAATTCAGTTGGGCAACAGAAAATAGCTTTATCGTGTACAGCTGTAGTAGAACAACCGCAACTTACTTTTACTTGGTAGTTATAGTTTGAAATAAGCTCGTATACACCATTAGATACAGCAGATGTAATTTTGCTAACCCATCCACCTGAAATTTGTGATCCAAAAACTTTTTTAAACCATCCGCCTTTTTTGTAGGTTTTTGTATTTAAGTCAAACTTACCAGAACCGAAGTTTTCTGTACCTCTACTCCAAATAAACAATGGCTTTTTACTTGATACTTTGTCATTCGCAAACGCCTCTACAAAAGCTGAGTACTCACCGCCAAGTTTAGCACATGTAGCTACTTTGTTTTGATCGTTCTGGAAGTTAAGTTCGTATGTAGCTATAGTAACGTTGTCGTACTTAATACAGCCATTATTTGGAATTGTAATTGATTGAGCTCTCAATTCAACAACAACCCTAGTTCCGAACGTACCATTAGGTCCAGTAAATGTCTTCTTAAAGTGTACATCATCCGTTACATTAATAGCCGCAACAGTATTGTTGTTGATATTAGTATCAGGAACAGCAGAAACTTGGGGAGACAAGATATTATTATTTGCATCGTAGTGCGTAACTACAGTCTTTATAATACCTGTAACAAATTCATTATCGCCGATTGTTATCTCATTTGCATAATTGGCATAAGCCGCATTACCTTTAAATAGAGAAACATCAAGCTTCAGTGAATAACTATTGTTTTGAGAACAAGTTGTTGTATTCTTTGTTTTAAACTTAATAGGGTCGCACTTACATCCTTTTGTTGCAAGTGTAGCCACAAGAGCACAACCGTCATCCTTAGAACAGTCTTCTTCTTTTGTAATAGTCAATGTATCAGTACAGCCTTCTGAACCAACACAATTTCCAGCTGAATCACATTCGCAACCAGTGTAGCTTGCGCATCCACCAACAGAATCTTCGCATGAGAAGTTTTCGCAACTTACGCACCTATTGTTGTAACATGTACATCCCTGTGTTTCGCAAGGAGAAAATTCATCGCAATACTCATCGCAATTATCAACACCTTCACACTTGTTTCCGTTACACTTACAACCAGATACTTCGATACACTTACCGAATCTGAATAAATCTGCGTTTTCACAATCTAGGAGTTCGCAAGGAATACACTGTCCATCTAAACATCCACAACCATCACCGCAATCTGCGCCAGTTTGACACGGCTTATCACAAGGCCAAGGAATACATTCTCCATCTACGCACTTAGTGCCTGGAGGACATTTTACAGGAACGCATTCTCCACCAACGCAAATTTCGCATTCTTTACACTGGGCATCTGTAGTACATTTTACAGGAACGCAAGTTCTTGTCAAAGTATCCCACTCTGTGCCTGGAGGGCATATACAATTTTTTCCGTCACAAATAAGTCCATCTGCGCACTTAGAAACACAGTTTCCATTGATACATTCCTCGCAAGGTCCGCACTGCTGATTTGTTAAACACTCAACGCAATCGCCTTGCGCATTCTTGTAACCAGTAGGACAAACGCAATTACAACCGTTACAGATGTAACCGTTTCCGCAATCTGTTGAAACTTCACAGTCACAACAAGCCCCATTAACGCACTTTTTGTCAGGGCACTTGTCTACACAAATACCATTAACACAATCCTGACAAGATTCACAAGGATTTAATGCGTCACATAGACAAATCTTAAATTCCTCCTCTTTACAGGAATCGCACTCGGCGCATTTTATAACGCCCGTAATACACTGCCTTTCTCCGAATACAGAGTCGGGCACTGTAAGTTTTATTTCGCCATTGCTGTCGACCTTATCCCCACAAGGAAAGGCAACATTCTCAGCACCCGTAATATAAATTATCGGGTCCTTACACGGCTTACCATTATTGGTAATGTTTGAAAATGTTAATACTACACTTGCCATTTACAGTTTTTTATAGTCATTTATAATATTGAATTTGTTAAGCTCTATAACAAACCCAAGGTTTAGTAATTCTTCTAGTGATTGTGGTGTTATCTTTGTTAATTTATAATTGTTTAGTGGCGTGCAGACAACCGCCTCGCCATCCTCTTCAGCTAAAGTTAAGCCGCTTGAGTAAACTTCATTTATTATCGGGAATGATAGATTATGATTATGTACATAAGATAAGTAAGATTTAAATTCCAAATCGCACTTTGGATTCTTTTCTAGTAATAGTTTATAATCTATCTTACATTCGTCTTTTGTTCTGTTTACCTTGTAATTAAGGTCACACATCTCTTTTCGTATAGATAGTGCATACAGCAAATCACATGATATTATATTTCTAGCTATCTCAAAAGTAATGTCACATATTTCTTTTTCAACTGTTATTTGGAATCCAACCTTTCCACATATGTATCTTGAAAACTCATTCCACGTATCGTAACTTACACATCTCGGACCAGAAATAAGATACTGATTTATATTCTCGTCTCCTATAACAACATCTATTCTCTTCTTTGGACACGGCGCTTTTCCTACTATCTTATTTGCCTTTTCTACTATCTTTTGGATAGTCTCATCGTTAAGACAACTTTTCTGTATGTGCAGAAAACTTGTTTTTATTCTATCTAAAGAGTCTTTTAATACCGTTAGTCTATTTGTTTCATCATCAATATGATGCTCAGGATGATAACCGTAAAAAAGATTTCTAATCTTCATAGAAGATAGTTGAACAAGTCTTTGTTTTATTTTATACGTGAGCTCGTCTAGGCTCCTGTACGTATGGATAGAACAAATTTCTTTGTCGTTACAACAGGTGTGAGTGTGATGCATTTCTTTGTTGTAAATTTAGCGAGTTAATAATACTACCGCTGCTACAATTCCTAATATTGGATATCCGTACTTGTATACATCCTTCCAATACTTTTCTTCCTTTCTTTCTGATTCTGTTATCTGTAGTCTTTCTTCTGTAGATAAAAGCGTTGCTCTGTAGTTGCTTGTTATCCTGTCGAAGTTGTTTACTTTTTCTCTTAGAATAGAATCCATCTTTTGGTACTCTCGTATTTCTAGTGAGTGTAGGGAATCTCTGTATTGTAGTTTCTTTATAATTAAATCTTGGTTCCCGCCGATTCTTATTAGGATATCTATTTGCTTTTTTTGGTTTTCTATTTTATGCTTTATCTTCTCCGCCGTTTTAAAGGACACCATAAAAGCACTGTCCTTCTCTACGTATGTCATCTGCGCCTGGGCGGAAAAAGATAGAGTAATAAATAATATAAAACTGAGTAATCTCATTTCTTTTTTGCTGTTTTAGTTTTTGGTTTTGTATGGGTAAGGTACTCGCTATTTGCTGTGTGAGTTTTACCTGTCATCAACTTCCCGCTTGCATCCTTGTGCATTGGACCTTTGTATTCCTTACCATCTTTGGTATAATGTGGTACTCCTTTTGCCATTTTAATGTGAGTGTTGTATTGTGAATAAATTAGCTGATTTGTTCCAGGTCTCCTTCCACTTCTGCCCTACTACTTTTTCGCCGCAAGAAATTTCCCAAACCTGAGACTTTCCTTCAGCATTCCTAAATTCGTTATATATTACAAGATCCGCAGGCATTAACTCCCAAGTGATTTTATTACAACTATTTGTGTGGTGCAATAAAGAACTAGTTGGAGATAAAGAGAAGCTCGGAAGAGTATCCTTAGAATACGCTGTAAGGCTCTCTACAGCCCCGTCAGTAAACTTTACTGTAATATTGTAGTGAGAACACAGTACGCCTGAGATATTCGCTTGTGGCTTACCTGAGGCATCAAATTTGACAAATTCTACTTTAGTGTTGTTGTATGCAACGTACTTTCTTGGTACTTGGTTGTTTGCTAGTAAGAAGTTATCTGTAGATAGTGATTTTCTAAAAAATACTATATCTCCGCCGCCGGATCTGTTTTCTGTTGTTAGGTCGATGGCTTCCTTTGAGCCTTTGTTAGTTTCTGGCTCTATATCTTCTTTTGCGCAGTTGATTGTAAATACAATTGCTGTTGCTATGACAGATAAAATAAATGCGTCTTTTAGTTTCATATTTTTTGTGTAGATTATTTCCTTGCCGCCGCAGCCTTTTTTGCAATAGACTTTGGTTGTTTTACAAATTGTTTTCCCGACTTGTTTCCTTTTGATTTAGCTTTATTTGTAGCAGCCTTTTCTGATGCAGATAGTTTTGACCACGCTTCTTTTGGAAGATATCGTTTATTCCCGTCTGACTTTACTTCTTTTGATGAACCTTTTTTCTTATTGGCATAAGTTCCAGAAGTCATCCACTCCTGCTCGGTCCATTTTTTTAAGTCCTGTTGTGGTTTTTTAAGCGCCATATATACAACAATTATTTTTGAAAAAAGTTCAATACTTTGCGGACAATTTTGTCCTTTGTATCTTTTATCTTGTCAGTTACAAATAAGAACGGAGAAAGTAGGATTAAGATAACTGCAATACACACGATTATCTTTCCTATGTTTGCTTCTGCTTTTTTTCTTTTATTTATTGAGCAAGTCATTTTGATGTTTTATAGCCCCCGCCTTTCTTTTTATATTCCTTTGCAAGCATCTGGCTTTTGCGCCCACTCCACTCCCCAGGATCTCCTCCCTTTGTGCCTGCTTTTATTTTGTTGAATAAGGCCTTTCGCATACCTGGTTTTGTATATACTCCTGCTTCGTTTACCTTACTTTTAGTTTTGCTTGATTTCATTCTCGAAATAATTTAATAGTTCTGTAGCTGTTTTTGATGGGGGGATTGAATCCTTCTGTATATTTTCTAATTCGTTGATAAGGTCTCTTAGTTTCTTTAGGTCCTCCTTTATATCTATTTTAGATTTGCTTGAACTTATCCCCGCCGCTCTTTTTAGTGCTTCTCTGTATAATGAGTCTAGTGTTTTGTTTTCTTTAGATAAAGAGTCTATCTCTTGTACTAGTACTTGTTGGTAGGATGTGTATCTCTTTGTCTCCTCCGCGCGGTAGAAGATTAAGAAACCTATTACCACTACTAAAAAAACATATCCCCATATATAAGAGTAGCTTTCTTTATTTGTATTCCTCATATTATGCTACTTGTGTTACTGTAAGTATTACTGATGGTATTGCTGGATATGGTACTACCAAGTTCTCCGCCTCATACTCCATCTTTATTGTAGCGTCTTGAGTCCACATAATTTGAAATTGATCCCCCGGATCTACGTCTACTAAGAAATTCCACGCCGCTACAATATAAGTTGAGTTATTTGCAAAGTGTATTTTAGTGGAAGTATTTGGGATATTAGTTCCGTTCTTTCTTAACCATATATCTAAATACGCTGAAGATCCTCCGCTATCTCTTGTAAACTGAGCTGAAAATTGAATATTATAAATTCCGGCATTATCTATTTCAACTAGCGTTGGTTTGTTGTTTACATCACTTTCTATACTAACACCATTTGCAAAGTCAACAGTATTGTAAGACATTGCAGTAACCTGTCCCGCCGTAACACTTTGATCTGTAGTATCGTAGAAAGCTCCGTAATGAAAAGGGCTTACACCTGCTGTACCTTGTATACCTATTGTACCTTGAATACCCTGAGCTCCTTCACCTGCACCATTAAGTATATACTGAGTTCCATCCCAAATATAAATATCCCCAGTACTTTCATCTACAAACAAAGCGCATTCTGCACCCACTTCTGGGAAGTCTGCGAATGTATCGTAGAATCTTGTTTTACATTTAACCTGTCTTTCTAAGTCATTTATCTTTCTGTCAAAGTAAGATTTATTCATAGTTATTTATATTTGAAATTATTTCCTAAATATTTATTACTTTACTAGTAGGCAATGTTATATGTCCAGGTCATCAATGTTGCTTTGCCACTCATCTGTATCTAAAATTTCAATTAATTGTTCAATTGTCAAAGGCTCCGATTTTGTTTGTAAAAGCTGCACAGATTCAGGCATAAGTAAATCATATTCAACAAATGTTTTTGTGCCATCTACCGATAGCCTTAATGTGTCGGCTGCCGTCTCGTAAACCTCATCGTAATTTATTAGGTCTTTTTCTGAAACATCAAAAATTACGAATCTTCTGTTAGTGTAATCTGTCATAAGCCAAATCTTGATTTTATTGCGTCATAATTTTGAAGGACTTCTGTGGATGATAATGCACGGTTGTATTGTAAAACATTATATATATTACCATCAACATAACCCGACCCAGCTGTACCACCACTGCCTACTAAATAAGTAATTGTGTTAGTAATGTTAAGACCGCTAAATACTGTCATATCTGATGTTCCGTCTTGAACACCATTTAAATATATAAATGACGTTGTCGAACGATTAAAAACAGCAGTTACGTTGTAAAATGTATTTATACTAATTGTATTTGTGCAGTAAATTTCTCTAAATCCTACATTCAGTTTTAACACTTCAAATGCAAATTTATTATTTCTAATAAACATAGAATAACCGTCTCCAGCTCCTGCAAACCTTTTCCATGTTATCCTTTTGTCAGTAGTAACATCCACCTTAATCCACACACTAACTGTATACGCACCTGTACCAATGTTTAGAGTGTTATTCAGAGTAACATAATCATTCACCCCATCCAAAACAATTGAGCCACCATTTCCAGAATTAAATGTAGGTCCATTTGTAAGCGTCCCATTATTGCCAGTGCCACTTAAATCTGTCCATGTTGTACCACTACTTGGATATGACCGCAATTGTGCAGCATCCAAATGTAACACTAATCCATTTGTAACAATCTCCTGACCGCTATGTATTATTCCATTAATCATACTTATGCGTTAAGATTACCGAAAACATACCATTCATCCGTTCCTACCTTTACAAGTGTGACCGCTCCGTATCTTGCGTTTATCTTCAGCCAGTTATTTGTTGACCTTAATGTAACGCCACCTGTTGCCACAATTGTAGTCTGTCCTGCGCCATATTGCACCACATCAATGATTGTACCTGTAGCAAATGGCACGCTCGAATCAAGAGGCACAGTAAGATTGTTAGCTGTAGCAACATTCATTTCAATCATCTTGTTAGCATCTCCTGCGACAAGTGTATAAGATGCTGTTTGTCTATTTGTTATGACTACGCGGCCTAAACCTTGAATTCCTTGGATACCTTGTATTCCTAATATACCTTGTACTCCTTGAGTACCTGTTGTGCCTTGAATTCCTTGTATTCCTTGTGTACCTTGCAGACCTTGTGTGCCTTGAATACCTTGGATTCCCTGAAGGCCTGTTGTACCCTGGGGTCCTTGTAATCCCTGTGTTCCTTGAGATCCTGTAACCCCTTGAGTTCCTAAAGAAGGAACAAAAATTAAAAGCTCGTGATTATTGGCAAAATTTGTCGTACCTGTTCCAGCAGAACTTTCTAATGTTACAGGATATGTCCAGTAATTGTTTGGAACAGTTGTAGGTGTTCCACTTATTGTCCAAATTTGATAATTATTGGAATTACTCTTATCTTGTATTATAATCTTTTGATTAACTTGTACAAGAGATAAGATAAGGTCTATATCGTCGCCGAGGTGATCTAAATGATCTATTGAAATACTTGTAGAAGTTATCTGTGAGGAGTTATTCCAAAGTATATACCCATCTCCGGGATCTCCGGATTGAGATGTTGCATTTGCTCTGTATGTAAAAATATTTGAAGAGCTTCCTGATATGCCTTGTAGTCCTTGAATTCCAGTTGTGCCTTGTATACCTTGTATTCCTTGGGTACCCTGAGTACCTTGTAATCCTTGAATACCTTGTGTTCCTTGTGTTCCTTGGACACCTTGAACTCCTGTAAATCCCACTGTCCCTTGTATGCCCTGAATACCTTGTATTCCTTGAGTTCCTTGAGTTCCTTGTGCTCCGACACAAACTCCGTTATATGTTACATTTACATTTCCTACTCCCACTGCTTGCCAAGATGTAATACAAATTGTAAGTACTTGGCTTGGACTTAATATGTATGGTGTATAAGATCCATCGCACTCATACCAATCGAACGCAACGGGAAAAGTTTCTAAATTTTGTATTGTGTAACTTCCGCAGGATAAACCAGCTGTACCTTGAACGCCCTGTATCCCTTGCAAACCTTGTGTACCTTGAAGCCCTTGTACACCCGTAGTTCCTTGAGCGCCTTGTATTCCTGTAGTTCCTTGTAGCCCCTGTATACCTTGTGTTCCTTGGACACCTTGCAAACCCTGCACTCCCTGTAGGCCTTGTGTACCCTGTACTCCTTGTACTGTAGGTATTGTTACTGTTAATTTGTTTCCTGCTCTGGTGGCTGTCGCTGCTCCTACAAAATCTACTTCATCTACATCCCCCGCGGTGCCTAAAGATACTCCCTCTTCCTTGAATTGAATGGAATTGTTTTTGGTATTCCACTTGGATGCATTTGTAAATGTCTGCGGAGTAAGAAATTTATTGTTATTAAGCCCCGCGTCTACTTCTACTTGAGTTGCATTAAAAGGGACATCCGTAAATATCCAAGTTGTTCCGTTAGAATAGTAAAGACCATTTGGATAGTATGTTCCCCCTAATGGACCAGGTAGCCAACTTGTTCCTTGAGCATTTTCTACCCAATAAAATTCTCCTGGTACTGTGTTTGCAGGAGGTAGTGCTGCATAATTATTTACTACATTTATTAATGTACCTGGAGTAATAGAAGAAAGATCCGCAAGGGTTACAAAATAATTTAATCCTGTTGGTACATTAGCATTGTTTAGCGCATCTAATATGTCCTGCGAAAGTAAATTGTCAAGATCCTCCTGAGTGATAAACACATTTGTTTCACTTGGATTTGTTGATCCGTTTAGTGCATCTAATATGTTATCAGGTAAGGCTGTCTGAAGCTTACAAATCTGAGCGTAAAGCTTATCAAAAGCCCTCTTTATTTTATATTTTTCGCTTTCGCTTAACATTTATTGATTTGTGTTTTGTTACAAACTGTCTGTAGAAACAGTGTCTACCTGAATAGTAGTTGAGTCTATTAACTCAGTTCCGTCTAATTGAATCTCTGTTGTAGTTTTGATAGTCGGAGACTTTACAAGTAGATATACTAATGTTGCAGAAATAAATACAATAAATAAAATTGTAAATGCCTCTGTCTTGATAAGATCTTTTAGGTTTTTTAATATCTGTGACATATTTATTGTTTTATTTTTTAACTTTTACTTTCCCGCCGTTTTTTGCATAACCCATTTTATTCCTTACATCTGTAGGTAGTTTTGCAAGTCCTGGGTTTTTAGTGGAGTCTACTGCTTTTAGTTGTCCACCTGATTGCATCTTCTTTATGCCTGCTTTTTTTGTTTTCATTTTTTACTGCTTTTCTTTTTATAAGTATGGGGGTTCTCCTTATGCCATTCCTTTGTTGATTTTACCCCCTGAGATACTGTCTTTACTTTTCCCTTTGTTTGCTTCGTAAGGTTTATCTTGTCGTACTTTCCTCCATCAATTGTTGGATGCTCTACAATAATATCCTTGCCTTTCTTTTTTACAACGTGGTGTACCCCACTTGCTTTTATCTTTTTCATTCCTTGTTGTATACTTTATCTACTATTCCTAACTCTTTCTTCTCCGCCGAGGTTACTGTAAGTTGTGCGATAATCGCAGCGACAATAGAAGATATAGCAATTGTTTTATTTGCAAATACAAAAACAAATTGTGGGATTTCAACCCCACTAACTGTTAAAAAACTTAATAAATCTGGAAGTCCTGTAATAAGAGTGGTGATTATTGAGATGTTTCTAATTACCTTGAAAAACCAAGGAGTCTCCGCACTAAATCTCTTAATTGCTTCTATTAAAAATCTGTTTACTGTTTCCATATTTTAGTTATTGTATATTAAGTACTCTTGTCTTACGTTAAAACTTGGACAGGCTTTTTTGGAAAATTCGTTGTGCCCTTTTATTTTTATCCAGGGAAATTTTAACTTTGTATTTCTAACTTCCTCTTCTATTGCTTTTTTCTGAGCAGGCGTTCTTGTATCTTTAGGGTTTCCGTATCTATCAATTCCCCCCTGATAGCTCAAATGAATACACTCAGAATTAATTCCCGCTACCCCGTTTGCTAACTCATCGAACTGAACATAACCATCGTTATCAAATCTTACTAACGTATCCTTTCTCCCGTTAGGTGCAATAATGATATTATATCCGGGTCTTGAAAACTTCCTTTCGTTCTTGAAGAAATCTAAAAACCACTTCTTGTTGTGATCTACACCCGCTTGACTTGCTGTGCAATGTAGAACTAAATACTGAACTTTCTTAGACCTAAACTCGCTGAATGTAAAATTCTCTTCCTGTTCTAAGTATAAGTCTGAGTCTGCTGCTATTACTATTGTTCT
>Ga0316617_100000106_pt1 | contig 17792 bp, 29 predicted proteins | sample OWC_Aug_M1_C1_D2_FD_207801 | JGI IMG/M metagenome (GOLD analysis project Ga0316617, IMG submission 207801) | Wetland soil microbial communities from Old Woman Creek delta, Ohio, United States - OWC_Aug_M1_C1_D2_B | ecosystem: Environmental > Terrestrial > Soil > Wetlands | place: USA: Ohio... | reverse complement strand
CGCCAGTTCGTGTTGTCGCGAGAGACCTCGAGCCAAAGCGTCCCCGTCACGTCCGACTCGGCGGATACGCGCAGCTCCTTGGCATAGGTGGCCGCGTTGGCGAACGCCGTTGCGGTTGCCGTCACCGTGAGGTCGCGCGAGGTGCCCGTGAAGCTGGCGCTAGCACCGAGGGCCGTGCTCGAATCGTCGTACCAGATGCCTGCCGCCGCCACGAACCCGGCGCGGACATTCGCGGCTGCCAGCGTCGAGGTCACGCTGCCGCTCACAGGCTGCGTCGCGAAGAACGGCTGTGGAAGCTGGCCGAACGCGCTGGTGGCGATGGTCGTGGTGCCTGCGGAGGCGCCCGTTGAGAGGCGGAGCCGCAGGTAGCGGGCCACACGCTGGACCACCCACATGCCGGCCGCGTTGAAGGTGGTGGCGCTCGCTCCTGCGGGCGTAAAGATCGTCGCCGCCGTCCAAGTCGCGTTGTCGTTGCTCCACTCGGGGGTGACCACTCCGCTGGTTCCCATCGAGATGCACTGGATGGACACGCCGCCCATCTGGTTCATGTCGATGGTCAGCAGCACCGTGTTGATGGCAATCACGCCCGCCTGGGTGAAGGTCTGCGCCACGGCGTTCTGGTGGATCACCGGAAGTCCGGCGGACGACTCGACCAGCGTGGCGGTGTTGGCCGCGCCGAAGGTGGCCTTGACGCGCTGCACCTCCTCGGCGGAAACCGTGTCCGTGGCAAGCGTGGAACCGAAAGCTGGGAGTGTGAGGCTCATTGGTACCTGTAGTAGACGTCGCCGTCCACGCCGCCGCTCGGCGCCGCGGTTCCTGCCGTCGTCGTTGGGATGCGGGTTCCGTTGGCGATGATGTTGGCTCCGCTGAGGCGCAGGTCGCCGTTACCCGCCTCGATGTTCGCATCGGTGCGGTCGTGCCACATGCGGATGTAGTCGTTCGGCTGCGACGCGTCGCCCGAGTACACGAACCACTGCGGGTCCGTGAAAAGCGTGGTCGGCCTGCGGTTGGCCAGGCCCATGTGGCTGTAGCTCATCAGAGCGGCGACATGGTTGCCGTTGAGGTCGCCCGGTCCGCCGTTGTAGTTCGTGACGCCGATCTGAAGCGTCGCGGGAATAGACGAGCCCGTTGCCATCCGCACGCCAGCCCACTGCCACGCACCCCAAATGGTCGTTACGTTGTTGCCTGTCTGGATAGGCACATTCCACTGCACGCGACCGTCGTTCAACGCGCTGTTCGATGTGCGGAAGGTGCCGATCTGGACCGCGTCGGCGATGCTCGACATGTCGAACGTGACGCCGACCTGATTCGACGCGTTCGGCTTCGGCAAAATGTCGACCCGGCCGTCGACGGTGTTGCGGATCTGCTCTCCGTTCTCGAGCTCGAGCGCATCCACGGCGAATACCGTTCCGTCCCATCCGATCCCGATGTCGCCGAGCAGGTTGGTCAGGCTGCGGTGCCTCCACCTGGTGTTGGACGCCTGGTAGCTCCAGACATCTCCGTCCGTCGGCGTGCCCGACTGCATGCTGACCCCGTGGATCTGATGCACCACGGGGTTGGGATAGGTCCCCTGCAGGTCTCCTCCGGCGGGACCGATCGGAGCGGCTGATCCTCCCTCGGTGATGGTGACCGATCCCTGCGAATGGACGACAGTGCCCGTCTGCCCGGTCACGGTCACGGTGGTCGGTATGTTGTCCCAGACGACCGTCACGGCTGCACCCTCACGAGGTAGCCGGAGCATACCGCCTGGGACGCGTTGCCCGTCGGCGTCACCTGGAGGTCGTAGTGCCAGATCGCTTCCGCGGCGTCCACCACCGAGAGCGCCGTGTTGATGGCGACCAGGTCGAGCGTGATCGCACCGGCTGAGCCGAGCGTGATCCCGACGCCGGCGGTCGCCGTGTGGTCTGCCGACGCGGTCGTCGAGAGTCCCGAGCGCCAGATGCGCATGCTCGCCGTGTATCCGGTCGAGAGGTTCGGGGGCGTGCCGCCTACCGCGTAGGTGAGGGCGAATGTTCCGGGCGTTTGCCTGCGGTAGACGATGTTCAGCGTGTCGCTCATGGACAGGTACCCGAGATCGCCTGCGTATTGATGATCAGCCACATGAGGCTGCCATCGGAGCGGCGGAATGCGGAGAGGATGACGTAGGTGCCCATGGGGATCGCCTTCGGCGCAAAGCCAGCCGGCAGGTCGACGGACGGCACGCCGTACGCGTAGGTGGTCGGAGGAGCTCCGTTGGACAGCTCGCTGACGGAGAGTGCGTTCCCCGTGAGTCCCTGCGCGCGGGTGGACGGAGTCGTGCCGGTGACCGTCGCTTCCTCCCAGGAGTAGGTCCAGCGGTAGTTCGAGATGGCGGTGGCTCCCGTGACCTTCGCGAGGACGAGCGCGGGCTCCGGCTCGTAGGCAGGACGCCACCGCGTCGCGGGCGACAGGTTCGTCTGCTGGCGCTGTGCCCACGGCTTGCGCATCAGTTGAACCACCCCTTTTCGGTCATCGCGCGCAGGCGGGTGTCTCCGGCGTAGATGTCGTTGAAGTCGACGGCCGTGCGCGGAATGCGCTTCCAGTACACCTCCGCGAGGTTGTTGCTCGAGCGCTTGGGGCGTCCGTCCGCGTCGTTGCTGGCGACCTGCTCGTGATGGAACCACGGGTCGTACAGGAACTCGAAGACGACCTCGTAGTACTCCTTCTGCGTCTTCGCCACCGAGACGCCCTCGCAGATCAGCGTGTACGCGGCGCACCCGAGGAAAGATGCGTTGTTCGTCGTTCCCGTGTAGTTCGCAAGCCGCGTCGCGCTGTTGATCATGCTGGTGGCGTTCGCGTCCTGCAGGAACCGCGCGCGGATGCGCACCTGCGGAACCTGCCACGGCATGCCGCCCGAGGCGCCCGACACCGCCGTCCCTCCGATGTCCGTCGCGCTGACGTTCGATGACGAGGGAGGATTCACCGTCCAGCCGACGCGGTACACGGTCGTCGTCTTCGGCTGCGCCTGGTACTCCGCGCTCGACGGAAGCGCGTAGTAGGCGGGCGACGCGGAGGGGTGCATCGCGTACATCGTGGACCAGCGGAGCGTGATCTCGACGCCCGCGGCGCCCGGAAGCTGGTTGATCGCGTATCCGTCGAAAGTGCAGAACTGCTGCCAGGTCAGGCCGGTACCCGACGGAAACGCGTCGTCGCCAAGGCGCGGCAGGACACCCTCCTGCTCCATCGTCAGCGCGTCGTTGAACAGGTTCAGCGGCGCGCCGTCGCGCCGCGTCACCCACCGGGTCTCGGTGATGACGGAAGCCTCCCCGAAGTTTCCGCAGGCCGACTGCAGGGTGCGCGTGGTGAACTCGAAGGTAGTGGTCAGCGGCATTTCAGAGCTTCCCGAGCTCGATCGCGATGCGGTCGAGCTTCGCCAGGTTGTTCTCGAACAGGACCTGCAGAAGGGTCATCGGCTTGTCAAACCTGTCCTTCTCGAGCTGCGCGATCTGCGCGGCGATCTCCTTCGCCTGCGCCTCGGAGGCCGTCACGAGCTGCGCCTCGAGCAGCGACTGCTCGAAGGTCTTCCCGCTGAGGGTCGCGCCGGCAAAGGCCGCCGCCTCGCTGGCGAACTCGGTGAGGCTCTGTGCGATCGACTTCTCTCCGGGGCGTGCCCCGCCGATCGCGAACGCCTCGGAGACTCCAGGCACCGCGGCAGCGAGCTGCGCGCCGCTCTCAAGGCGGGCAAGGCGCTCGAGGATGACGCTGTTTGCCGCGAATGTCTGTTCGCCCGTCGCCTTGAACGTCGCAAGCGCCTCCGTCGCACCCTTCGTCATCTGCGCAAGGAGCGCCACCTGCTGGCTCGCCATGCCGAACGCCGCGAGAGGCGCCGCGAGTGCGGCGCCCGCGGCGCCCAGGCCGCCCAGGAGCCCCGCTGCGGGGCCGAGCTTTCCGACGCCTCCAAGGAAGGCCGTCGCCTTCGGAGCCGCTGCGGCGAATCCTCCGCCCTTCTGCGGGCCTCCGGCAGCCGTGCCGCCCAGGCGCTTCATGCGTGCCGCCGCCCGGCGCATCTTCTCCTCGACCTGCGAGAGTCCCTTGTCGACGCCCTCGGTGGTGACGGTGACGGGGATGTGGACCTTGGGAAGGCTAGTGGCCACGGCTTGCCTCCCTCAGCGCCTCGACGATGGCGTCCTCGACGTACTCGCGCGCCTTCGGCGACCACGCAAGCGCGGGGTCGGACATGTAGCGCAGGCGGTAGATCTTGCCGCCGAGGCTGCGGCGCGCCTTCCCCTTGCGCCAATCGCGGCGGTAGGAGAACGGAACGAACCTTGGGCTTGGGTTGCGGCTGGGGCGCGTCGGCTGCCGGCGGGGCGTGCCGTCGGCCTTCATGCCCTTCTGCCACGGCCGGTAGCCGCCGTCCATGAAGTGGGAGCGCCACCCGACGCGCTCGCCGTCCTTCCGGACGCCGACGGCGCACCAGATGGCGCGGCCGCGGCGGTAGGTCTTGATCTTGACGGCCACGTCTCTACGGGTGTGGGTGTCCTTGCGCCAGACCCTGCGCCGGATGGCGACCTTGAGCCGGTTCCCCCACTCGCGCAGCCCGCGGCGGATCACCTTCGCGCGCAGCTTCTTCGGCAGCTCCTCGGCCGCGCGCTTGATCGCCGCCAGGTCCTTCGGCGACATCTGCCACTGCATTCTGTAGGCGACGCTGGTTCTCACGGATGCGTTCCTTGATGTTGCGCCAATCGGGGATGTCCAGCCGCACGTTGAGCACCACCACGCTGGTGCGCTCGAGGTCCGTCCTGCAATCCTCCAAGGCGGCGCGCAGGACGCGTCGCGCCGCCTCGCTCAGTCCCGGCCTTCCTCGTAGAGCCTCTCGGCGGCCGCGCCGATCTCCCAGACCAGCGCGCCGTCGGCATCGAGCACCGCCTCAAGCGACGCGAACACGGGGCGACCTCCATCGAGGAGGTGCCTGTAGACGAGCCATGCGCGCAGGTGCGCCGGGCGCTTCGCGGCGATGTCCGCGGCCTCGACGAAGTCAAGCGCGCTCGGGCGCCGCAGCGTGACCTGCTGTCCGCTCCTGAGGTCGACCACGGTGTTTCTGAGCTGCAGTGCGTCGGAGATGCTCATGCGATCGTCACCGTCCCCGTGAACTGGAGCTCGAAGCTTGCGCGGAGCGTGTCGTTCATCTGAGCCGTGACCTGCCAGCTCGAGACGAACGCAGAGCCGCTGATCGTCATGCCCGTCGCGTAGGTGATCGTCACCGAGCGCGAGGTCGCCGAGACGCTGTCAGCCTCCATCGCAGCGGCGCATGCGTCGCCCTGGTCGTAGTAGAGCTCTCCCGACGCGGTCGTGGTCGCCTGACCCGGGATGAACGTGCGCCGCGCCGAGGTGATGGCCTGCGACTCGATCATGTCGGTCGAGCTCGAGGTCGAGATGTTCAGCAGGCCGGTCGTCGCCTGCGCGTTGTAGGTGAGGGCTGCGGTGCCCGATGAGATCGCTGGCATGGGTCACTCCGTGTAGTAGATGGTCATCGAACAGACGGCCTCCGAAGGCGCGGCCTCGTCGCCCTCGCCGGCGGCCGCCGCCTCGAGGTAGTGGTTCTGGTAGAGCACCGCGGAGAACGCGACGCCGGAGAATGTGCCGACCACAGCGGCGTTCCGTACCTGTTCCGCGATGGCCAGGGCGTCGGCGCCGAGCTCTGCGATGCAGCGGACCTCGACGTCCGCGATCCTCGTCGGCGACGAGCCGCAAGATCCCACCTCGACCGAGCGGACCTCGTAGGTGATCGCCGGGATCGCGGTCTGCTGCAGCCGATAGCCGTGCGTGATGCGCGCGTCGGGCACGAGCGAGATCGTCGTACCCGCCGTGAGCATGCTGCGAACTGCCTGTTCGATGCTCACTGCACCACCTCGCAGTCGATGACGGCGACGCGGTCGCGCTCGTCGAGGTTGACGATCGATCGGATGCGGAACGTCTTCCCGCGGCACTCGATGCGCTGGGTCTCGTCGAGACCGATCGCGCGGGCCGTCTCCCACCGCGCGCGGAGCTCATACTGCCGTACGACCGCGACGCCATCGGCGTACTGCTGTTCCTGCGCGCTGTTCTCGCGCACGTCGCAGCGGAAGCGCTGCCCGTCCGTCCATGTCGCACCTCGGAGGCCGAGCGTGCTCGACGCGGACGGCGGCAGCTTCTGGAGCGCCACGAAGCGGAGCCGTCCGGCGGAGATCATCGGAACGCCACCTGCGCGGAGTACTGCGCGATTATCGCCCTGTAGGCGAGCGGCACCTCGGCGAGCGCCGCGACCTGCAGGGCCTCGGGGTTGTTGTACCAGCTGCCGACGAGCGCAACGATGCACTGGATCAGCGGCTGCGGGATGACGGTGTAGCCGGCGGTGTAGGTCACCGTCGCGTAGGTGTTCTCCTTCATCACCGCAGAGGTGTCGAACTCGATCGCGAGTACGGGCTCGGTCTCGTCGGTCCACCACTCGGACGCCGGGAGGGTCTGCGTGGCGCCCGAAGTGTCGGTGTACTGGACCTGCGTGAATGCGGTAACCGGCTGCACCGGCGGGATGAAGCGCGCAAACCTCTTGATCTTCGCGGTCCGCGTCGCGCTCGTCAGTGCGAGGCCCGTCTCGCGCTCGATCATCTCGGCCGCCGCGACCGAGAGCTGGGCCAGGTCGACATCGTCGGCTTCCGTCTCGACACGGAGCCGCGTGCGGAGCACGTCGATCGGGATGGGCATCGCGGGCATAAAGGGTCCCGCGGCGTTTCCGCCGCGGGAGCCCAGGGAGAAAAGGATGAATCAGCAGGTGATCGCGGCGAAGGCGTCGATCAGCATGATGCGCGAGTCGGTCCGCGTGTACATGTAGACGATCGTCTCGTCGGTCGACGCAGCCGAGTACGGGTCGATGAGCGTCTCCATGCCCATGCGGTCCGCAATCTCGAAGTACTCGAAGTTGCCGATGACGGCAAAGATGTTGTTGTTGAGGGTCGCCGATGGGACGTACGCGGAGATGCGGTAAGGGACGCCGTAGAGGGTGCCCGGGACTCCGTCCGCCAGGCCGCCGTTGTCGCTCGGCTTCCAGATGTAGTCCGTGGTGTTGACCTTGAGCTTGCGCACCGTCTTGAGAAAGGTGTCGCTGAAGAGCCAGGAGAACTTCGGTCCGATGCGGTACTGCGGCTTGACCAGGTGGTAGGTGTCGATGACGTTGTCACCGGTGACGCTCGTGATCGCCGCGCCACCAAGGTCGGTGACCTGCGAGGCTGCGGTCAGCTTGGTCTGCGCGCTCGCGCCCGCGATGCCCTCGGGATCTCCGGTGCCGTCGCCGATGGTGAACTCCTCTTCGTGCTTGAGGCCCATCGAAGTGCCGTGCTTGCGGGCGATGTAGTCGAGTCCGCTCCCGACGCCGCTGGTCCCGATGACGTCCGCGAGGTACTCGCGCGACGCCTTGCCGGCGGTGACGTACTTCGTCTTCAGGAAGGTGATCTTCGACCCGAAGCTCAGGTCGTTCGGAGTGATCGTCGCGCCTTCGCCGACCTTCGCGGTGGTCGGGAGCGATCCCTCGACGCTGACCTCGCGGGTCGAGTCGATCGTGTAGGCCGTGGCGAGCTGGCGGATGACGGATGCCTGCTGGCGCTTCTCGATGATGCGTCGCTCCAGGTCGGTCGGCACAGGCGCGTTGCTCGTGCTGGTCGACAGGGCTCGGAAGGCGGACATGTCGCCGCCGATGATCGCCTGCATGTAGCGCTCGGTGTAGTTGCGGGTGCCGTACTGCTTGCGGGCCCGCTGCGAGAGTCCGTCGTACAGCCACTTCCCGTCGTCGTCGGCGACGCGCGCCGAGAACTCGGGCGTCGCCGACTCGGCTGCGAGCTGGCGAAGCTGGATGAGCTTCTCGATCTCGGTCATGTCGTTGTCGAGACGGGCGATCTTCTCGCGCTCCTCGCCGCTGCCGCGAGCCTCGATCTCGTGGGTCTTCGCGTCCTTACGGTCGGCGAACTGCTCGAGCGTCTTGCGGTAGTGGTGGGTGAGGTTGTTGAGTTCGGTCAACGGGTCCATCGTTCGATCCTTGAAAGGTGAAGTTCCAGCCGCGCACGTGCGGCATCGAGAGCAGCCGCGTCAACGTGACGGAGGCTGGAAGAGGTCTGCGGGTATGCGGCGTCGACCACGACGCTGATCTCGACGAGACGCGCCTCGTGCACGGTGCGCTCCGTGCGCTTGGCGTTCCACTCGTCGCGCGTCACGTAGAACCCGAACGACATCTCGCCGCTCAGGTCGCCGCGCTCGATCATCGTCTTGACGTCGTTGCCGAGCGTCGTCTCTGGCAGGTTCGCGACGTAGTGCAGGCCGTCGGCGCGGTCCATGAGCGAGAGCGTCTTCGCCCGCGTGCGCGCGAGCGGCATCTTCGGGTCGTGGTTGTAGAGGAGTTTGATGTCCTCTCCGAGCGAGCTCGAGAACGCGCCGGGCGCGATCTGCTCGCGGAAGGTTCGGCCGTACTCCGTGATCTCGCGCGACTGCGCGCCGTAGACGGCAGCCACGCCACGGAGCATGCGCCCCTCAACGGCCTGCTCGAGCGTCCCGATTCCGCGCCTAGAAATCATTGGGTGTCCCTTCCTGCGCGCTCGTGTCCGCGCCGAGGTTCGTGGTGCCGCCGCCCGTACCCATGTTCTTGGCGACGATCGGCTCGTCGAGTCCTGGCAGCGGATCGAGGTCGAGCCGCGCGCGGGCCTCGTTCCGCGTGATGAATCCCGCCTCGACGCCCGTGCGGAGCGCGGCCATCTGTTCTGCGAGGCTTGGGCGCTGCAGCGCGTCGAGGTCGAACGACACAGTGTCGAACGGGCTCGCGAGCTTTGCGAGGATCTCGCTCCTCCATACAGCCGCCCAGTGCTCGATGCAGTGGTCGACGTACATGCGACCGAGCCACTCCATCGACCCGTAGGCGTTCTGACTGTGCTCGCTCAGGTACGAGACGGGCACGCCGAAGATGCGCGACACGTCCTGGATCGAGTAGCGGCGCGCGGCGTCGATGCCGTCGTTGTCGAAGGTCGAGCTGATCCTCTCGACGCGCATGTTGTCGCCGAGCACAAGCGGGCGCCCGGCGTTGACGCTGCCGGCGTGCTGCTTCACATACTGCTCGGCGACCATCTGGCGCTGCTTGTCGTTGAGCGCTCCAGGGTGCACCAGCGCGAGCTTCGGCTGCCCGGCGTTCTCCATCGCCTTGAGCTGAGACTGTTCCTGCGCGGCCATGACGGTGAGCGCAGCGTTGCAAAGCCTCGCGGGCGACTCACCCCAGAGTCCGCCGTATCCCATCGTGCGGACATGCAGCACCTGATCCATCCGAAGGTCGCCGTAGAGGCTCGACCTGTAGATCGGCTCTGGACCAGTCAGGTCAAGGGTGACGCTGTGAACTCCGAGCGGGATCAACTCGAGCAGGTCTCCAGAGCGCGTTCGGTTGATGAGCGCGAACGCGTTGCCGTAGAGCGCGCACTGCATCGTCATCAGCCGACGGAACTCGAATCCGCTGGTGTATCTGTTCGGCGAACGGAGAAGCGCGTCGACGACTCCGTTCGACACCGAGCAATCGACGCGCGCCAGGTCGTTCGCAATCAGCGAAACCGCTCGGTAAACCGGCGTGTAGTGCAGCGCTGTCTCGGCGTCTACGAGCGGAACGCTTCCAGATTGGGAAGGCACAAGGATGGACGCACCCGGAAAGGTGGACCAGTGGCCGAAGAAGCGCTGCAGCAGTCTGCCGAGCATGGCGGGATCGTGGACCCGTCATCCCTCGCGGATTGCACCTAAAGCCATTCGTCGTACGAACTTGCTCTTTTTCCACCCCAGACGTGCACCGCGATGATGCCGGCGACGAGCGGGTCGAGGATCGAGTTCGCGCGGCTCTTCACCGGTCGGACGTTGCCGTTGCGGTCGGTCGATGCGTGCGCCTCGGCGCAGCTCCTCCGCATGATCGGGTCGTCGCCGATCAGGAACTTGCCGCCCGCCCATAGGTTCTGCCACAGCTGGCAGCCGGGGCCGAAGGTCGAGATGCCCATGCGGTAGGTCATCAACGGAACGCCGTCGGAGACCAGCTGCTCGGCGAGGTACTTCGATCCCCACGCGTCGTAACCGACCGCCTTGATGTCGAACTGGTCCCGAAGGTCGAGGATGCGCTGGCGGATCGACTCGTAGTCGATCTCCCGCCCTGGCGTCAGCGTCAGGCGCCGCTCGGCCGACCACTGGCGGACGGGCATGCGGTAGTCAAGCTCGCGCTGCGCGACGTCCTGCGAGGGCCACCAGTAGTGTCCCTGCAGCGCCACGCAGCCGTCCTCGGTCGGGACGGCCACGACGAGAGCCGACATGTCCAGACTCTTGGAGAGGTCGAGCCCGAGCCACGCCGGTCGGCCGCGCAGCTCTTCCCAGTCGATCGGCTTGCCGCCCGGCCAGAGCGCCATGTCGAGCCAGCCGCCGGTGTTCTCGTCGGCGCGCGCGCAGTGGTAGCGCGTGAACTCCGAGCGTCCCATCGCGGAGCGCTTCATGGTGTTCCACGCGCGCCGAAGGCTGGCGATATCAGGTTGTCCGTGCGGGAGCCCAGGGTTGGCCTTCGGCCAGTGCACTTCGTCGCCGACGGCGTCGCCCTGATCGATGCCGTACAGCATGGCGAACAGGGTGTCGTCCTCCGACTCGCCCGAGAGGACGGCCTCCGCGCCCTTCACGAGCTCGGCGTAGTGGTTCTCGGGGTTGCTACCCGGCGTCGAGATGATGACGCCGAGCGATTCGCGGCGCTTCGCGCCAGTCGTGAGGAGCTTCGTGAGGAAGCGGCCCTTGAACTCGGCCGCCTCGTCGGCAATCCAGAGGCTCGGGTTGAGGCCGTCGAGCGATCGCTCGAGCGCCGGCAGTGCGCTCATCTCGCAGTCGTGGGACGGCCTCGCGAGGTAGTCGAAACGGACAACGCACGACGGGTCGCCGAGCCTCCGCGCCATGGTCGCGGCCGTGTCGAGGCAGATTCCCGCCTGGTCCTCGTTGTTGGCGATGACATGGACGCGGCGCCCGTCGCCTCCGAACATGTCCTCGAGGCACAGGCCAGCCATCAGCGTGGTCTTGCCGTTGCCGCGGCCGACCTGCAGGATGCCCAAACGGAACCGCTGGCGGCCGTCCGCAGCCCTCCATCCGCGCAGGTTGCCGATCACGAACTGCTGCCAGGGGTGCAGGACGAACGGACGGCCCGTGTCCTCGCCAACCAGCGTGAGACCCTCGATGAATCCGATGGCTCGCGCCGCGGATTCCTCGTCCCACGCGATGTCGGTCCGCTCGAGGTCGCGCATGAAGCGCTGACAGGCCGCGTAGACCCACTTCCCGGCTGGCGCGCGCCCGCTCAGGACTGACTCGGCGTACTGGGTCAGCGTCTCAACAATCATGCGAAAGTCGACCACCCCCCCATTTTTCGGGGTCTGAGGCTGAGAAAAACCTCATTCTGAGCGCGTGGGGGCCGCTTTTTCTTGCTGGGGCCAACGCTGGCACCTCGGATAGGGTCGATTCTGCGGCCTACCCCCCCCCTAAAATGTGGATAACTTGTGGACAATTTAATGTCGCAAGTCCTTGCTGTTGGGGTGGTTGTGACGGGCTTCGTGGCATGCGTTGCACAGGCTGACGAGGTTCGACTCGTCGTACATGCGCTCTGGCGCCGCGTGGCGCGGCACGACATGGTGCACGCACTGGGCCAAACGATCGCAGTCCGCACACAGCGGGTGGCGCATGATCCATCCCTTGCGGAATCGCCACCACTTCCACCCAGTGTGCGTCCCTGCCTCACGCTCCTGTCGGTGTCTGGTGTTAACCTCCGGCATCGGCGGAAGACTGTGCTTGAACGCTTCTGGCATGAGCCACCTCCTCGGCAAGGCGCTGCAGATCCTGCAGCTGGCAAACGATGAGCCACGGCTTGTAGCTCGAGCGGCATACCACCACTGGTATTCGCCTGGTCGTCGCGCTGTCCCTGATCGCCTGGTCGATGAAAGCGTACGGGTTGAGTCTCTCAGTGCGCTTCACCTCAATATGCAGCCCTGGCGCATACTCGCATACGACATCCGCCGTCCCCGCACGCCCCGAGTACTGCACGGTGCGCCGGCATTCCCCGAGCACCTGAGAAAGCGCCTCTGCTGCCTCCAGTTCACCTTTCGCGCCCTTGTTCCTGCTGTGCATTTTCCCTCCTGTCGATGGTGCGTACCAGCTTCTGCAGCTCGCCGTTGACCCGCTCGAGCACGACGCAGTAGTCGACGAGCCGCTCGAGCAGCCGCGCGGCCCTGTGGTCGTCGGTGAGCTTCGCGCGCAGAGCCGCCGCGTCGAGGATCGTGTCTGCGTCGGGCGTGCGCGGCACGCTGTGCGAGGAGAACGACGAGCCCGTGAGGTGTCGGTGCCCTTCGGTCGACTCGCGGAACGCTTCGGAGGTGCGCGCGAGCTGCGCGCGCTGCGCCTCGACCTCTGCGTTGCTCTGGGGTCCGGGGAATCCGCTCACGGCTGCACCTCCTTGAAGCAGTCCCAGCCGCGATCGGCGGCGACTTGCTTCGGCCCTCTCATAGACCGCGCCAGCAGTTCGCACAACTCCCGCCGCTCCTCGTCGCGCTCGGCCTTGAGCGCGGCGACCTCGGCTGCGAGCGCGGCGCGCTCGGCGGTGCGCTGCGCGAGGTCGCGCTGCATCTCAGCGACCCGCGCTTTGGTGACGATCAGGTCGGAGCGGAGCGCGGCGACCTCGGCTAAGAGCGAGGCGTTGACCGCGTTCACGCTCACGAGGTTCAAGTCGGCCTTCAGTGCGTCGCGCTCGGCGGTGCGCTGCGCAAGGTCGGCGCGGAGGCGGGTGATCTCGTCGGTGTCGCTCATGCCGCCTCCTCGAGCTGGCGGAGCTGCACCTGGATGGAAAGCATCATCGCGCGCAGCTCGCGCGCACGCTCTTCGCGCGTCAGCGTCGCGGACACGCGCTGCTCCGGCAGCGCGCTGCACAGGCGCGACGGATGCAGCATCGACGACACGTCCTCGCCGCGGTGCCACTTGATCACGATCATGCGCCACGCGCGCGAGTCGTCGCGCGTCGGCCATCCGAGGGACGCGAGCGCGGTGCGCGCACGCTCGCGCGCGGCGGCGGGGATGCGCTCGTACTCGGCGATCTCGCGGCGCTTGTCGGCCTCGACCGAATGCCGCTCGTCCTCCTCATCCTGCCAGCGGGCGGCGGGAGCGCGCTCCTGCGCGCGATCCGTCCGTCCCGCCGCTGTGATCGCCCGACACTGTTCGTAGTGCCGCGCCCAGTCCACCGCGTAGAAGCCTCTGTACGGCTTCGCGGCGCGGTAGATCGGGAGCGCGCGCATCGCCGTCTCGAAGTCGAGTCGGCGCGCGTCGTGCAGTATCGCGGCGAGTGTGTGCGGCGGGATTCGCGCGCCGGCGAAGAGCTTCACGCGCTCCTCGTTCCACCTCTTCAGCTGTTCGTCGTCCATGTCTGCTCTCCGCAGCGGGAGGGCTTAGACACGGGGAGGTTTACGCTCGGAGGGACGGACCTTCGCAGTCGCTACGGCCGCCCCCGAGCGTAACTCCCCTGTCAAGCCCCCGCAAGGGGGGGTACTAGGGGGGGAAAGAAAAACCCCGGGCGAGGGCGGGTGCTCCCCCGCCCGGGGCGGGAGAAAATCAGATGACCTCTCGGATGTTGAAGTAGACCTTGTCGTCCTGCCTCTTCTCTTCGATCATGCAGTCGATCGGCTTGTCGATGGACGCGGCCATGAGCGCGCCGATCGTCGAGCTGAAGGTCCGCGCGGTGAAGGGCGGGCCCTTCGGGTCGTTGAATCGCACGACCCACCACGTCTTCCCGTCCTTGGTCTTCTCGACGACCTCCGCCGGATAGAGCCGCTCGTAGCCCGCAGGAGCCGCCGCAGTCTCGGGGGGTGCCGATGGGGAGCCGGCTGGCGGGCGCTCCTTGGGCGGGCGCGTCGACGCCTTCCCTGCCCGCGCGGGCGCGACCTGCGACTGTGCGTCGTCGTCGTCGTCGTCGCCGACGATCCCGAGCATGGCCGTCAGGGTGTACCGACGCAGGTAGGTGATCGAACTGCCCATGCGCTGGATGTTCGCGTCGGCCGGCGCGGAGGCCGTCGATGCGATCCACTCGCCGCTCTTGTGCAGGATGGTTGTCTCGACGGCCACGCGGCCCGCCTCGACGGTGACCCCCTGCACGGCCGCGAGACCGTGCGCGGCGAGCGGCGCGCGCACCGTGTCGAGCACGGACGCGAGCGTCGCGTAGCGCGAGTGGTACGCGGGGTTCGTGCGGTCGCACGGCGGGTTCCGCAGGTCGGCCTGGGCGCCCGCGAGCGCCGCGGCGAGCTGCGCGACGCTCTCACTTCTCAGCATCGCCGTCCCCGATCCCCGTGATGGAGCAGATCATCCAGGCGAGCGACAGGATGCACAGCATCCCGCCGAACACGATCACCGCGAAGCTCAACCGCGCACCTCGAGCTTCGGCTCGTCGCTCGAGTCGAGCGCCTTCCGGATGCGTGCGACCCTGCTGTATGCTGCAATCGCCTGAGCGATCACCTGCGTGCGCGACTGCGAGATTGCCGAGGAAATGCGGTCAATCTGCGCCTTCGTCGCGAGATCGACCGTGACGCTCGAGTGCGTCCGTGTGGCCTGTTCCATTTGTCATTCCGCGAGAGCGAGTATGTATTCTGTTAAGTGGGGTTGCCCTCTACGCCACCAACAGCCCGCGCGAGAGTTCGCGCTGTTTCCGTGCCGCGCACGGTACAGCAGTTGTCGGATAGTGCAAGCCCGCTGCTGCACTTTTGCTGCAACAGGCAAAAACGGCAGAGCCCGCGCGCGGCGGGCTCTTCGGAGACTTCCATGCTGTTCAGCGCTTGACGAACGCGGCCGGCGGCAGCCCGAGGCGCATCGCGCGCCCGCGCTCCGCGTCCTCGCGCGTCCCGTGGATGACGCGCCAGGACCCGAGCTGCCACTCCGGGCTACCGACCGTGCAGACGACGATGTCGTTGTCGGTCTTGACCGTCGCCCACTGGGCGTTCACGTCGACCACCAGAATCCCGAGCTCTTCCATCGCGGCCTCGGCGATCGTCAGCGTGGTGTCGGACTCGCCTGAGAGCCATCGGTAGACGACGCGCTGCCCGCAGATCTTCCGCGCGACGAGCCGCCGCGCGAGCCAGTAGCGCGAGACCTTGCGCTCGGCCATCTTCGCCGTGACCATGCTCCGAATGTTCATGCTGTATCGGTACAGCACTTGCGCGGCTGCGGCAAGCGCAACCGCCTATCTAGCCGCGATTTGGGGCCGAATCCGCCCGCACGGATACTGCACTCTGCGCCACTATCGGCCCTCGTACGGCCTCGCGGCGTTGAGCGCGCGGCGCCGCTCCGCGCAGCCTCCGCAGTCGCCGCCCTTCACCGCGCGAACTACCCGCGCCACCCCCGTCGCCCGCGCCACGCGGTGCACCGTGTCGCCGAGCCCGCGGTCGGGCCCGTCGTAGTGGGCGCAGACGCGGCAGACGCCCGCGCTAGGCGTCGCGCCGTACAGCGGTAGCGCAATCCCGTTGGTGCATCTCGAGCCATCGTGGTGCTTGCAGCGCGTCATGCGTAGGTCCACGGGATCGTCCCGCTCGGGCATCCCGCCTGGATGACGTCCGTCACGCTGCAGGCGTTCCCGGCGCTCCAATCGACCGACGCGCAGTACGAGCGCAGCTCGTCGCGCAGCGTCGAGTCCCACGCGGGGTCGTAGGTCCGCATGATCGCCGTCACCGCGGCCAGGTCCTCGCACGGCGGCGCGAGCAGGCCTTGGTCGCAGGCCTCGGCGAAGTAGCACGCGAAAGGTCCGATGGTGGCGGTGTTGGTGTCGAGGTTCGGACCGGTGCACGACGGGCTGTTGCAGCGTGCTCCCGTGTAGTGCCAGCCGCGGCATGAGCTGTCCCCCGCTCCGAGGTTCTCGAGGCACTCGTAGCGGCTGACGTAGGTCAGGCTCCCTCCGGCGCAGCGCACCTGATAGTCCTGCACCTCGCAGCACACTCCGAGATCGTCGCAGGTGACGCCCGGCACGCACGCGCCGTCCTCGATCGTCCCGAGGAGCACGCCGTCGCACGCGATGCCGAAGTCGCATACCTCGAGTCGGTGGACATAGTGCCGAGGCGAGAACGACGCGCTGCATCCGTCTCCTGCGCCTGGACGGCATGTGACGTGCAGGCAGCACGGCACGCTCGTGTCCACGTCCCACGACTGCGCAGGCCCGTTGCAGTCGAGAGCGCCGGAGCATCGTCGGAACTCCTGCAGCGTCACGGTGCCGGAAACCGCAAGCTCCGCAGTCCCGTACCAGCAGCAGGTGGCGCCCGAGGTGCCGACCGTCTGCCGCGCAACGACGAAGACGCCGTCCTGGACGAAGGTCAGATTGATGCTGTACGCCCTCACCAGGCAGTTCCCCTGGCCGCACTCGGCGCAGTTCGGGAAGCTCTCGGAGTACTGGAACGCGTAGGTGAACGCCACGCCCGTGACGGAGTAGCTCGAGGCGCATACGCAGGTGCTCGGACACTCCTCCGCAGGGGCGCCGCAGCAGCACGCGCGGTGGAGTCCGCTCACGGCGCGCTCCAATCGTACTGGACGACGGTCTGTCCCTCGAGCTCGCGCGCGTCGATCCAACCGACCTCGACGAGCTTCCCGCCGTCATCCATCGCGACGCGGACCATGCCCCTCGCCTCGAGCACCAGCATCGGGCTGTCGGGTGCGGCGACGAATCTCGGCCCGCACGCGGTCAGCGAGACGAGAGCCGCCGCCGACCACGCGAACCTCGCGAACGCGCGAGGCCCAGCGGAGGAGCGAGTCGATGATCGCGCGGACGAGCTCATAGATCACCGCGCCCCCGCGTCCTCGCTCGTCACGCGGTTGTCGCGAGCGAACAGCAGGCCGAGGCCTGCGATGCACGCGGCGATGAGCGCGGCGTAGTCGGGCTCGGTGGCCGGGTTGCCGTCGGTTAGCGCGGTGAGCGCGGCGCCGCCGGCGGTGAGGATTGCGGCGATGCCTGCGGCGGTGGTGCGCCAGCTCTTCATGATTTGCTCTCCTTGCGGAATCGGTCGAGCTCGCGCTCGAGGTAGAGGATGCGCTCCTTCAGCCCCGCGATCGTCTCGCGGAGCCCTGAGAGCTGGGAATGCAGCCACGCGCTCGCCGCGAAGCACGCGACGAACGGGCTGAGTACGGTTGCGAGCTGCTCGAAGGTCACGGCTTCCATGCTCCTGCGACCTTGCGCTGCTCGTGCACGGGCGTCCAGACGCCCGCGATTCTGCGGTAGATCACGCATGGCTTCCAGGTCCCTGAAAGCCTGAGATAGGACGGCGTGCAGTAGAACGGGATCACGATGCCTCCATGAGTGCGCGGGTAGCTGCCTCGTCCCAATCGGTGCCTTCGGCGTTGAGGATTTGGAAGACGCGGCCGTCCGCTGCGGTGATGTGCGCGATGTTGTCGACCATGTTAGATGGCCTGCAGGATGGTTCCTATGGTGAAGCGGGCCTGCGCGCCCGCGCCGTTCGTATAGCCGACGCGCGCGTAGCGCCATGATGGCTGGTGCACGATCTCCGCGTAGAACCCGCCGCCGGTGACGGCCGAGGTCGCGACGCTCTTCACGCGCCGCCAGTTCGTGTTGTCGCGAGAGACCTCGAGCCAAAGCGTCCCCGTCACGTCCGACTCGGCGGATACGCGCAGCTCATTGGCATAGGTGGCCGCGTTGGCGAACGCCGTTGCGGTTGCCGTCACCGTGAGGTCGCGCGAGGTGCCCGTGAAGCTGGCGCTAGCACCGAGGGCCGTGCTCGAATCGTCGTACCAGATGCCTGCCG